>Ga0335081_10004169_pt1 | contig 22810 bp, 19 predicted proteins | sample Lox_Sample_35_FD_206713 | JGI IMG/M metagenome (GOLD analysis project Ga0335081, IMG submission 206713) | Soil microbial communities from Loxahatchee National Wildlife Refuge, Florida, United States - Lox_Sample_3.5 | ecosystem: Environmental > Terrestrial > Soil > Wetlands | place: USA...
GCTCTCGAGTGTCTTCGTCGGGCGCTCCGTGGCGACGATCGCGGAGCTTTGCTTCGCGGTGCAATGGGCGATCGTACTGTCGGAGCTCGGCAGGACGGCATCCTCGGACACCGCGAGAAACGCATCCAGAGCCGTCGTTCCGCTAATCGCTCTCGCGGAGTGCTGCTCCTGGTATGCAGTCGTCACGACCGACTATCTTGGCAACGTGCTGGAAAATTCACTGTGGACGATCACCTTCGTGCTGATCGTCGTCGCGCTGTTGCGGCTCGCCAGCCGCTTCGGCGGAATCGTTCAGCTCGCGCTGGCCGCGGCGGCCGCCGGCGTCGCCGGCTATGTCGTTTTCATGGCGACCGTGGACGTGCCGATGTATCTCGCGCGCTGGCAGGCTGACGTGGCGAGCGGCAAGGAATTCCTCGGCCTCTTCTCCGGCTTGCGCGATGTGTCCACGCACTGGGTGGTGACCCACGCCGCCGCGGGCTGGAGGCAAGAGATGCCCTGGATGGCGCTCTATTTCAGCGTCGCGGTGTGGACGAGCCTGATCCTTGCCGGCTTCGGCCTGGTGCGGCACCTCGTTCCGCGCTACCGCATCAACCCGAGCCTGGAAGGCCCGATGTCGGTGCCGGTCAGTCATTACTGACGGGCCCGCCGGATCCGCCCGATGGACCGCGCGGCGAAGGCTCCGACACATCGTGCAGCGATCCTTGCCGGCGCGATCCTCGCCGCTGCCATGACGCCGGCGCTGGCTACCTCGAACTACGAGTACAAGACGGGCGAATACGTCGTCATCGCCGACGGCCTCGCGCCGGACAAGCGCCTGTCGATTGCCGCCCATGGCGGCGGCGATCTCGGCTACGACGGCTTTCGCCTCTATCTGATGGCGGAGCCCGCGCATACGGCGATCGCGCCGCTCGACTCGATCACCGGGGACATGATCCTCGATACCGGCGCCGGCGCCTACCACGCCGCGTGGTCATCCGATTCCCGCCACGTCGCCGTGCATTTGCGCACCGACCGTCACGTTCTGACGGTGTTTCTTTACGAGGTCCATCGCCATCGCGCGCATTTACTGGACGCACCGTCGCTCTTTGCCGCGGTCACCAACAACATGCCGGAATCGACGGATGCATACGTCTCCATCACGAGCCGAAGCGTGCTTACATGGACCGATGGCCTGAACTTCGTTCTGCGGGAGCACCGGCTTTTTCGGGTCAACACGCCGGCTCTTGCGCGGAAACTGGGCCGGTTCGGCAGGCGGACCGCCGACGACAGCAAGCCGACCAAAGGCGAAGGCAAGACGTCGAGCAAATACCTCCTCGCATTTTCCGCCGTAGCCGTATGCCGATTAAAGCCCGGCCGCGGATGCCGCATGCTGCACCTGAAGGCCGGACCGTTCGACTGAGCGCCGCAAGCCCGGCGATGCGCCCGCACCCACGCCTCGAGGAACGCGCGAGCGAGGGCGACCTTGGCGGACCTTGGCGAGGTCATCGGCATCGCCTATTCCGGTCGTGCCGGCCGGGCGTCCCTCATTTGCGCGCCGAACCAGCGCCGCCCGGCCGGCGGCACGGCGGAGCGTGAGCATGCCGGTCTGGATCGAAGCCGCCCTCAACGGACCGTGGTCGCGCACGCGGCAGCGATTGATCCCGATTTCGGTGGCGGAAATCGTCGCCGACGGCATCGCCTGTGCGCGCGCGGGCGCGGCGATCATTCATCTCCACGCCTACGACCCTGCGAGCGGAATTCAGAATGACGACGCCGACACCTATGCCGCCATCATCGAGGGCATACGGTCGGTCGAGGATGTGATCGTTTACCCGACGATTCCGTTTCTCCAGTCGGCGGCTGCGTTCGAGCCGCAGTCGGCGGTGGCGCGGTACGCGGCGGTCGAAAATCTGGCGCGGCGCGGCCTGCTCGAGTGGGCGGTGGTCGATCCCGGCTCGACCAATCTTGCGGCCTTCGTCGACGTAGGCGACGGCCGCGTCGGCTCGATCTATCTCAATCCGGGCGAGCATGTGAGGCGGGGCCTGGAGCTGGCGGCGAAGTTTCGCCTCACGCCGAGTTACGCCATCTACGAGCCGGGCTTTCTCAGGCTCGGCGCCGCCATGGCCTGCAGCGTGCAGGACTGCCCCAAGCCGATCTACCGGTTCATGTTCTCGGACAACTTCACGTTCGGCTTCAGCCCGCAGGCCTACGCGCTCGAAGCCTATCTGCGGCTTCTCAACGAGCGCGCTCCGGGCCACCCTTGGATGATTGCCGGCCTCGGCGTCGACATTCGCCCGCTGATCGCGGAAGCGGTCGCGCGCGGCGGCCATGTTCGGGTCGGCCTCGAGGACGCTCCGCTGGGCACGGAGCGGACCAACGTGATGTGGGTCGAGGACGCGGTGTCGCGCGTCGTCTCCGCGGGCGGGCGGCCAGCGACCACCGCGGAGATCCGGCGAGCGCTTGCAGCACGAGACGGTTCGGGCGCCGTACACTGAGGCGGCGGGGCGCGCGCCGGCGCAACGCAGCCGACAATCAGGGGGCCGCTCAGAGCGTCTTGTTCAGGAGCGCGGCGATCGCCTCGCGCTGGGTGTCCCCGACCGAGCGGCCGGTTTCCGTCGCGCCCTTGAACGCGATCAGCGTCGATTGCAGGCGGGCGCCGAAATACTTCACGGCGTCCTTCTGCTTGTCGAAATCGACGACGAAATAGACGAGGTCCTTGAACTTCGGCGCCGCCATCAACTCGCTCAGGATCGGCTTCTGCACCTTGCAGGTCGGGCACCACGGCGCGTGGATGGCGACGAAGATCGGCTTGCCGGCTTTCTGTGCGGCCCGAAACGCGTCGAGATCGAACTTCCTGATCTCGACTGCGAAGGCGGGCCTAGACAGAGCCGCGGCGGCGGCAGCGAGAACGACGGAACGGCGTGACAACATGGCGCGGCACCTCCCGATGAGCCCCGGGTCAGTCTAAGGACCCAAGCCGGTCGCATGCCGGTCACAAGTCGGCGCAAGCGCATCACATTGTGGTCATCGCGGCTTTTCAAGCCCGGCAAGGACGCACCGCGGCCCGCGCGACGCGAAATTAGCGCTGCCGTCGCACGCCTCCAACGATCATCCGCAGCAGCTTTTCGATCAATTGATCGACCCGCAGATCGGCTCGCGGAATCCTGTCAATCACCAGCATCGTCAGACCGTGCGTTGCGGACCAGACTGAAAGCGCAGTCAGGGCTACCTCATCCGCGCTGTCAGGAAGGACCGCGAAAGCCGCCGAGCGCGCCCCTTGCAGGATGACATCTTCCAGCACCGCTCTGGCCTGCGCGCCGGCCGCTTTGGCGACCGTCGGCCGATCGCCGGCTCCGGCATCCGAAAGCGCCGGGCCGAACATGAGCCGGTAGAGCGCCGGGTTCTCTAGTCCGAGAAGCACATAAGTCCGACAGATCGTGGCGAGCCGCGCTTCCGGTTCATCGATTCCGGCCATTGCGCGCAGCATGCCGTCACGCAGCCTTTCGAAGCCCACCGCAGCAACGGCGGCGAGGAGATCGAGCTTCTCGGGAAAATGATTATAGGGCGCGCGGTGACTTACCCCGGCGCGGCGCGCCACCTCTCTGAGCGAGAAGGTCCAGTCCTGCTCCTCGGTGACCAAATTCAGCGCCGTGTCGATCAGCGCGCGACGCAGGTCGCCGTGATGGTAGGGCTGCTGCCTGGCGCGACGAATTTTCCTTTGCACGACCGCTCCCATGAGATGCCATCTTCGATGTTGACATTGACTACATCATAATGTATGCATTGTCTACATTCAGGATCGGCAGGATCGGAATGTCAATCCGCCGAGATTGGCGGCCGCCCCTGATCGGCAACCGAACGAGGAGAAAGCGATGCTGACCGTGCAGAAATCGAGGACGAACGTCCGTGACCAGGTCACGCCCGAGGAATGGGAGCAGCGCGTGGCGCTGGCGGCCGCCTACCGGCTGGTCGCGCATTTCCGCTGGGATGACCTCATTTTCACGCATCTGTCGGCCCGCGTTCCGGGCCCCGATCATCATTTCCTGATCAATCCCTACGGAATGACCTTCGACGAGATCACCGCTTCGAGCCTGGTCAAGGTGGACCTCGACGGCAACAAGGTCATGGATTCATCCTACGAGATCAACCCGGCGGGCTTCACAATTCACAGCGCGATCCATGCCGCGCGCGAGGACGCCAAATGCGTGCTGCATGTGCACAGCGTGAACGGCGCCGCCGTGTCCGCGCAGAAGAAGGGTCTGCTGCCGATCTCGCAGCAGTCCATCTTCGTGCTCTCGTCGCTGGCCTACCATGACTACGAAGGCGTGGCGCTGCGCGAAGACGAGAAGCCGCGGCTGGTGCGCGATCTCGGCAACAAGAATTTCTTCATGCTCCGCAACCACGGCCTGATCACCGTCGCCGACAACGTGCCCGACGCCTTTCTGTTCATGTACACGTTCGAATCCGCCTGCATGATCCAGATCCGCGCGCAGGCCGGCGGCGGCGAACTCGTCTCCATCGATCCGGCCATCATCGCAACGGCACGGCAACAGGCCGCGAGCGTGACCGAAGAAGCGGGCGGAGCGCTGGCCTGGCCCGCGCTGCTGCGCAAGCTCGACCGCATCGACGCGTCGTACCGCAATTGAACCGAAGCCAATTCCCGCTTGTCACCAGAAAGGAGGACTGCCGTGGAAACTATCGAGAAGGATCGCGCCCGCTTTCAAGCGATGGCGGAAAGCACCCAGGACGACTGGACGCTGATCGGAAGCGAGTTGGAGCGCTTCGCGAGCCGGCTTCCCGGTCGCCTTGTCGCCCATCTCAATCTGCTTCGCGGCGATTACGGCGGGTTCCCCGTCGATCGCCTGGAGCACTGCCTGCAGACCGCAACCCGCGCGCACCAGGCGGGCCGAGACGAGGAGTATGTGGTCTGCGCCCTGCTGCATGACATCGGCGATACCCTCGGCCCGCACAATCACGCCGACATCGCCGCCGCGATCGTCCAGCCCTTCGTCTCGGAAGAGAACCACTGGATCGTCAAGCATCACGGCATCTTCCAGGGCTACTATTTCTTCCACTTCCTCGGGCTCGACCGCGACATGCGCGAGAAGTTCCGCGGGCATCCGCATTTCGAGAAGACCGAGGAGTTCTGCCGGCTCTTCGATCAGGCGGCCTTCGATCCCAACTTCAAATCGATGCCGCTCGAGGCCTTCGAGCCGATGCTGCAGAAGGTCTTCCGCCAGCCGCGCCGATCGATCTACGTCGCGGGCGTGGCGGCATAAACGCAAAAAACCCGATCGTCTTGCTCCTTGCAACGCCGGTCCGCCGGCGTTGCAAGCCGACGGCGATGCGCGCCGTCGCATTCGACGGGCGGTCGCGGCAGAGCGCAAATCGAACGAAGATCATGAAGGAGACGACGCCATGCCGCTAGCCAAGATCTCCGTCCATGAAGGACGTTATGACGACGCGCGCCTGACCAGGCTCGGAAACGCAATCCAGTCCGCCCTGGTGGACACGCTCGGAATACCACCGGAGGACTATTTCCGTATCTTCCAGGTATTGCCGCCGAACCGCTACGTGCACACGCCGGGTTTCCTCGGCCTCACCTACTCCGACGACCTCATTCTTCTGGAGATCACGTTCATAGCGGGGCGCAGCAATGACGCGAGGCTCGCGCTTCTCAAGGCGATCAATGATCGCGTGGTCGCCGCGCTCGGCATTTCCCCCGACGATCTCGCAATCATGGTCTACGAGACCGCGGGCGAGAACATCTCCTTCGGCCGCGGTCAGGCTCAGCGCGCGGGCGTCACCGCTTCGGCGTGACGATCGGTCATCGCGGCCTTTCACCCTTGGGGTCGCCAATCCACCCTTGGGGTCGCCAATCGGGGTATTGTCCAGCCCCGCACCTATTCCTCGGCCTCGATCACCCGGCGGCCGCATCCGCGTGAGATGGCGGCGCCGCGTCGCCGCTTCGCCTATCTTTCCCACGGCCGGAGGGCGGAATTTCGCCTCTTTTCGGACCTGTGCTTTTCGGAGTTCTTTGAGCGGCGGTTGAGACCGCGGCAAAATGGCGGGCGCCGATTCATTGGCGCTTTATGATCATGGCGCTTTATGACGCGTTCATCTCGTACAGCCACGCCAAGGACAAGCCGATCGCGGCTGCCCTGCAGTCTGCGATCCAGAAACTCGGCAAGCCGTGGTATCGGCGCCGCGCGCTGCGGCTGTTCCGCGACGACACGAGCCTTTCCGCCACGCCACATCTGTGGCCGGCGATCGAGCAGGCGCTCGCGCAGTCGCGATTCTTTCTCCTGCTCGCCTCGCCCGAGGCCGCTGCCTCCAAATGGGTCGCCAAGGAGGTGGCGTTCTGGCTCGACCGCAATTCGATCGACACGCTGCTGATCGGTTTGACCGACGGCGAGCTCGTCTGGGACGAGGCCGGCGGCGAGTTTGTTCGCCACGCGGACAAAATGCCGCCGCTGCCGCCGGTGCTGGTGCGCTGCTTTCCGAGCGAGCCGAAATGGGTGGATCTGCGCGCCTATCGCGCCGGCGCGGACGGCGCTGCGAGCAAACGCGACGCCAAGTTCACCGAACTCGCCGCCGACTTCGCCGCCGCGATCCGCGGCATGCCGAAGGAGGATTTGCTCTCGCAGGAAGTGCGCCAGCAGCGCCGCGCGCTGACGCTCGCCTGGAGCGCGGCGGCAGCCCTCTTCATGCTCGCCGTGGCGGCGGGCGCCGCCGGCATCATCGCCTACCGCGCGCAGCAGGAAGCCGTGGCGCAGCGAAACCGCGCGGAGCATACCCTTGCCGCCGCGACGAGCACCGCCAACAAGCTCGTGTTCGACCTGGCGCAGCGCTTCCGCGATACGGTCGGCGTCCCCGCGACGGTCATCAAAGACATTCTCGATCGCGCGCGCTCCCTGCAGGAGCAGCTCGCCGGCTCGGGCGAGACGTCGTCGGACCTCAAACGCAGCGAAGCCGAATCGCTGATGGAGCTCGCCAAATCGCTGCTGGCGATCGGCGATACCGCCGACGCGGTTGCCGCAGCCGGGAAGGCCGAACGCATCTTCGCGGAGCTCGTCGCCGCGCATCCGGGCAGCGCCGATTACGAGCGCGAGCGCGCCGTTGCCATGCACGCGCTCGGCGACGCCCGTGTCGCGCAGGGCGACCTTGCCGGCGCGCTCGCCTCCTATCGCGAAAGCCTCGCGATCATCAGCCGGCTCGCCCAATCGGATCCGGCGAACGCCCGATGGCAGTACGACCTCGGCATCGGCAATGAGCGCATCGGCACCGTTCTCATGGCGCAAGGAGACCTGCCCGGCGCATTGCAGGCCTTTCGCGCCAAGGCGGACATCATCGGCAGGCTCGCCCAATCCGATCCCGGCAATGCCGGCTGGCAACGCGACCTCGCGATCGCCCACGAGAAGGCCGGCGACATCGAGCTGGCACAAGGCGACCTCGCCGCCGCGCTCGCCTCCTACCGCGCGGAATTTGCGATCTTCGAGCGCCTCGCGGCGTCGGTTCCCGATAACTCCGACTGGCAGCGCATGCTCGCGGTGTCGCACGAGAAGGTCGGTAACGTCCAAACGGCGCGCGGCGATCTCGCCGCCGCGATCGCCTCGTACCGGAGCGAGTTCGCAATACTCGACCGCCTGGCGAAGTCCGATCCCGGCAATGCCGGCTGGCAGCGCACGCTGGCGGTGACCTACGACAAGATCGGCGATGCCGAGGCGACACAGGGCGATCTCGCCGCAGCGCTGCGCTCCTATCGCGAGGGCCTCGCCATCGCCGAGCGCCTCGCCCAGTCCGATCCGCGCAACGCGCAGTGGCAGTTCGATCTCGGCATCAGCCATGAGCGCATCGGCGACATCCTGGCGGCGCAGGGCGACTTGGCCGGCGCGCTGAAATCGTACCGGGCCCGGCACGAGATCATCGGACTGCTCGTCACATCCGATCCTGGCAATGCCGATTGGCAACGCGATCTGTGGGTTTCGCACGTCAAGCTCGGGGACGCGCAGGCGGCGCTGGAGGACGGTCTTGACGGCGCGGCTCAATCCTACCGCGACGGCCTCGCGGTCATGGAGCGGCTCGCCAAATCCAATCCCGGCGACGCCGGCCGGCAGCGCGACCTGTCGGTGTCGTATGAAAAGACCGGCAACGTGGCGCTGAGGCGGGGCGATCTCGCCGGCGCGCTGTCATCCTACGGCGCGTGCCTTGCCATCCGCGAGCGGCTGACGCAACGCGATCCGGCCAATGCCGGCTGGAAGCGCGACTTGGCGGTGTCCTATGCCAAGCTCGGCGACGTCGAGGCGGAACAGGGCGAGCTTGCCGCCGCGCTCAAATCGTACCGCGAGGGGCTCGCCATCACCGAGCGGCTGACCGGCTCCGATCCCGGCAACGCCGACTGGCAACGCGATCTCGCCGTCAGCCACGGCAACATCGCCGACATCTACGTGCGGCTCAACGATCCCGATCAGGCGCTCGCCGCGCTGCGGCAAGGACGCGCGATCATGGCGCGCCTCGCCGAGCGCGCCCCCGACAACGCCGGCTGGAAGCGCGATCTCGCCTGGTTCGACGAGCAGATCGCGTCGCTGGCGAAGTAGAACGCGATACTCCCCGACGATCTCGCCATCATGATCTGCGAGACCGCGGGCGAGACTATCTCCTTCGGCCGCGGGCGGGCCTCTTCGCGCCGCAACCCCGAAGCGACGAAGTACGTCGTAGGTCGTGCGTTATCGATGGCCCTTCTGGCGGTCTATCGCGGGACCGCATCATTCGGCCCAGCACCGGCAGTGCTAAGAATGCTCCGCTTGGGCGTTCTGTGACTCTTCGGACCGCGCGAGAATCCGATGCGTAGAGACCAGTAGGTGGCCGGTCCCATAAGGAAGCTTGTGGGTCACGGGTTCGACGCGGTAGCGGCGGTTCTTCGAGACGAAGCCGTCAATCCAATCCCGATCGTCGCGGAAGAAGATCAAGTCTTCCGCACAACGCACAAGCAGCCGATTGATTTCTATGACTTCGGCCCGCTTGGGATGACGCGTCGTAGCGCTGAATTTAGCAAAGGTGATGTCGGGCTTCGTGCCGGACAGGCTAATGTCGGGCTTGATCCGAGCGGCAATGTCAGGGGCAAAGGGCACGATGCGATTGATCGGCGTGTTGATGTCGAACGTCTCGATGGCGACGGGGTAGTCACTTGTGAAGAAGGGACTCTCTTCTTCATCATTGTGCAGGATTTCCCACGGCGAATTCCCGAACACCGAGGTGTGGTGAAGGATGTTGGCAATGCCAATCGCCTGCGGGTACTTCGGATCAACCGTAAACTTCACAGTCCCGTCAGCAAGCAGTTCGGTGATTGATTTCTCGCCGAGAGCTTCAGGCGCTTTCGGGATGACACCCTGCTTATCGAGAATTGCAGCTGACGCCTCAAGCTGCGCCTTGAGCGGGCCGGAATGGCATCGCGTTGCCGTGGGCGAGCACGCCACTATGTAAGCGGCGAATCCCGCGAGGCTAGCAATCGCTTCCTGATCCATCTTGTTCTCGCGCAGCTTCGCGAGCGAAACGTTGTATCGCGGCTCAACCTCCTTCAGGAATTCTTCAATCGCGCGGTCTTTCGTGAGGTACGCATTGGTGCTGCCCTCCTCGATGCGGCACACATCTTGCGATTTGGTCGGGAAGCGCTTCAGGTCCGATTTGCGGATGGCATACATCAAGCCGTCCAGCGCCGGAGAATAGAAATTCTTCAGGTGAACCTGAGAGACGTAGTGATCGAGCGCCATGGCGTTGCGCGTCCTCGCTGCCGTCAAATCACCGCGCTACTTGCCGAGGGATTTCATACCAGCTACGGCTTTCGCCGCCTCGCCTTGGCGCGTTCGCGCGAGGACGAGTTCGTGGTCTCGAGGATACCTTCACCGTAGGCGCGTTCGGGCCTTGGGTGCTGCCCGTCTAATCTCTACACCTTCGCGCCGGCCGTCCGGAATGCCAGGGGAGTCAGGATGGGCGCAAGGCGGCAGCGGCGGCTCATGGTGCGGACGGCGGGACTTGAACCCGCACGGGGTTTCCCCCAAGGGATTTTAAGTCCCTTGCGTCTACCGTTTCGCCACGTCCGCAACCGCGTGCGCGGCCTTGTATCATTTCTGCCGCCGCAAGGGGCCGCCGCGATGGGCCGCCGCGATGGGCCGCCGCCATGTGCCCGCTAGGGCGGCATCAGCCCTCGGCGGCATCAGCCTTTCGCCACCTGGCCCCAGAGGCTCTCCCAGTCGGCGCCGGAAATATCGGTGACGCGGCCGTCCTGCTCGAAGAACTTGTTGGGCACTTGGAACATGGCGATCATCAGCCCGCCTTCGGGCGTCCAGGCGACGTGGCGGCTGCCGGCCTCGCGCCAGACGAACTCGCCGGGTCCGACGGTCAGGCCCGCGGCCGGGCCTTCCTTATCGACCAGCTTGCCCTCGACCATAAAGGTCTGCTCGATCTTCACGTGCTCGTGGTCGGGAAGCACGGCGCCGGGAGCAAGCCGCATCAGCGCGGTGACGAGGCCGGTCGCCTTGTCGAGGAGAAGCGGCTTCACCTCGCAGCCGGGAAACCGCGTCGGCTTCCAGTCCATCTCGGCGGGGCGCACCACATGCGAGTGCGTCTCGGCGGTGTCGTGCTTGCCTTTCGGCGTAACCGCGTCCATCGGCGGCCTCCTTTGCGCAATCGAACGACCCCCTACAGCCCGGCCTCCCGGATCGGCGGCTGGAAGGCGAGCCCGGTGTCCCAGGGAAAGTAGATCCAGGTATCCTGCGAGACCTCGGTGATGAAGGTATCGACGAGCGGCCGGCCCATCGGCTTGGCATAGACGGTCGCCAGATGCGCCCGCGGCACCAGCGCGCGCACGACCTTCGCCGTCTTGCCGGTATCGACGAGGTCATCGACGAGGAGGACGGCGGCGCCCTCCCCCGCGCCGCGCGCGACGATCGCCGGCGCGACATCCTTGAGCACGCTCAGGTCGCCCTGGGTCGTGCCCATGTAGCTTGACACGCACACCGTCTCGATCAGCTTGATGCCGAGCTCGCGCGCGACGATCGCCGCCGGCACCAGGCCGCCGCGGGTGATGCAGACGATCGCCTCGAACGGGCCGGCGCCGGAAAGCCGCCAGGCGAGCGCACGGGAATCGCGGTGAAACTGATCCCAGGAGACCGGAAAAATCTTCCCCGGATCGCGTGGAATTGGCTTTTCGGCCGGCGGCGCTTCGACCTCGGTCATCGCGATAAGGTCCCTCGCGGCAAGGATTCGATGGACCTTCGAGCCGATATCAGACCGGCTGCGCCGCTGGCAATCAGGGAATCTCGTAGACCGTGGTCTCGTCGGCGATGCCGCGCAGCGCGGCGCGCTGCATCGTCGGCTGGAGGCCGGAGCTTTCGAGGATCTTCGCCGACTTCGGATCCTCGACGACCGACTTGGTCACGAAGATCGCCCGCGAGGAGGCGAGCCCCTGCACGCGCGCGGCCATGTTCACGGTCTGGCCGAAATAGTCCTGGCTGTCGTTGAGCGTGACCGCAAGGCAAGGACCCTCGTGAATGCCGATCTTGAGGAGGAGGTCCTCGTTCTGCCGTGCGGCATTGATGCGCGCCATCTCCTCGCGCATGCGCAGCGCCGCCGCCAGCGCCCGGTCCGGCGTGGGAAACGTCGCCATCACCGCGTCGCCGATGGTCTTGACCACCGCCCCCGCCTCCGCGGCGACGATCTCGTTGAGCACCTGGAAGTGCTGGCGCACGAGGTCGTAGGCGGCGAGATCGCCGACGCGCTCGTAGAGCGCGGTCGAGCCCTTGAGGTCGGTGAACAGGAAGGTGAGGCTCGTGATCTTCAGCCGCTGATCGATGTCGAGCGTGTCGGTGCGGTAGATGTCGCGGAACGTCTGGTTGGTGAGGAGGCGCTTGGCGGTAACGTAAGGCTTGCGGTGGCCAAGGAGATTATGCAGCGTGTCGTCGGCGATCCAAAGCGCCGGCAGCACGCGCCGATCCGTGCGGTTTTCCAGCGCTAGCCGCAGCGGCCCCGGCCGCATCTCCACCGTTCCCACCGGCGCCTTCACCTTGTTGAACACCATGGAGAGCGCCTGGCGCTCGCGCGTCGGCTCGCCCTTGACGTCGAGGAACTGCGTGCCGTGGGTGACCGGGTCGAAGACGATGACGAACTTGTCCGGAAGCTGCACCGACAGCACCGCCTTCTCGCCTGGCGGCAGCTCGATCGAGTCGATCGAGAACTCGTTGAATATCTCTTCGAGGTTGTCAGGCAGATCGACACCCGAGCTCCAGAAAATCTGCCGGCAGTATTCCACCGCCGAGAGCGCGTCGGCGTCATGCGCCGCGATGCGCCGCACGCGCGGGCTCACCGTGAACGTGACCTCCACCATCTCGTCGAGGGTCGGCTGGTAGGCGGAGGCGCAAAGGCCGCAGTCGTATTCGTCGTGGTTCACCGATTTGAGCGTCCCGCTCGCGTCGAGCACGCCGCCGCAGCCGGGACAGAGCACGTTCCACGAGAGTTCGAACAGGCCGAGCCGCGAGGCGTGAAGAAACGCGGCGAGCGTGCGCTCTTCGTCCAAATTGTTCTTGGCGGCGAAGTCCAGCGCATTGATGCGGCACAGCGCGCGATCGGGAGCATCGCGGACCGCGCGCTCGATCGCGGCGACCGAATCGGCATCGGCCGATTGCTGGAGAATCTTGAAAAGGGCTTCCGTTTCGCTCATTCGCCGAAGTCGCCCCTGATGCGGTTGTGAACGTAAGCATCGAATCCGCTCGCTGCAAGGCAGGACGGCCGGCGACGCCGATGCCCGATCACGGCAAGTTGAGCAGCACTCTATCCGGTCTGCGCGCTCCGCGCGGCGGCGAGCCGGGCCTTGACGCGCACCAGCATCGCTTCGACCGCCGCCTTGGCTTCGGCGAGCTTTTGCGGGTCGCGCGAGCGCACGACGACGTCGGTATTGGGACCGATCTTTTCGTCGAGGAACGGATAGGAGCCGATGACGACATCGGCATGAGACCGGGCGATCTCGCCGAGCTCCGTGCCGATGTCGCCCTCGCGGCAGTTGGCGCGCACGGTCTGCGAGAGCATCCTGGCGCCGGTCTTGAGCTTCGGCGCCACGTCGTCGAGCATCACCTGCATGATGTGCGGCACGCCCGCCATGACGATGACGTTGTCAATGCGAAATCCCGGCGCCGCCGAAACCTTGTTGAGCACGAGCTCGGCGCCGGCCGGCAGTCGCGTCATGCGCAGGCGCGCCTCGTTCATCTCGGCGCCGGTCTGCGCAAGCCGGGCACGCAGAAGCGCAACCGCGCGCGGGTCGTAGTCGATCGCCACGCCGAACGCCTTGGCGACGGCGTCGGCGGTGATGTCGTCGTGGGTCGGCCCGATGCCGCCGGTGGTGAACACATAGGTATAGCGCGCGCGCAGCGCGTTGAGCGCGGCGACGATTTCGGGTTCCTCGTCGGGAACGACGCGCACCTCCTTGAGGTCGACGCCGATTGCGGTGAGATATTCGGCGACGTAGCCGATGTTCTTGTCCTTGGTGCGACCGGACAGAATCTCGTCGCCGATGACGAGAAGCGCGGCGGTGATGATCTCGCTTCCGCTGCTCGCCGCGCCGGCCATGGACAGGTTCTCCGCGTTGCCGGTCTGCTCTAGCGCGGGCGCCATCGCCGCTCAAGCGCGCGGCCTTCAAGACTGATGCGTTCCGCGGCCGACTTGAATTAGTCTTGTCCCAAATCGCGCTTCGTAAGGGAGAGGGACGTCATGAACTTTTCGATTTCCGACCGGCAAAAACACTGGCGCGACCGCGTCGTCGCCTTCATGGACGCGCATGTCTATCCGGCGGTCGAAATCTACGAGCGCCAGCAGGCCGACGGCCCACGCTGGAAGGTCATCCCGATCCTCGAGGAGCTCAAGACCAAGGCCAAGGCGGAGGGACTGTGGAACCTTTTCCTGCCGCCCTCGCCCGATCACGACGACGGCGACTATCGCGGCGCCGGGCTGACCAATCTCGACTACGCGTTGTGCTCCGAGCAGATGGGCCGCATCGCCTGGGCCTCCGAGGTCTTCAATTGCTCGGCCCCGGACACCGGCAACATGGAAGTGCTGCACCGCTACGGTTCGCCGGAGCAGAAGGCAAAATGGCTGCGGCCGCTGCTCAACGGCGAAATCCGCTCGGCCTTCCTCATGACCGAACCCGCGGTCGCCTCTTCCGACGCCACCAACATCGAGACCTCCATCAAGCGCGACGGCGGCGACTACGTGATCAACGGCCGCAAATGGTGGTCGTCGGGCGTGGGCGACCCGCGCTGCAAGATCGCGATCGTCATGGGCAAGACCGACCCTTCACGCGCCAGGCACGAGCAGCAATCACAGATCCTGGTGCCGCTCGATCATCCCGGCATCAAGGTCGTACGCATGCTGCCGGTCTTCGGCTATGACGACGCGCCGCACGGGCATGCGGAGGTGATCCTGGAAAACGTCCGCGTACCGGCCGCCAATCTCCTCCTCGGCGAAGGCCGCGGCTTCGAGATCGCCCAAGGCCGCCTCGGCCCGGGGCGCATTCATCATTGCATGCGCACGCTCGGCGCCGCCGAGGTCGCGCTGGAGAAGATGACCAAGCGGCTTCTCTCCCGCGTCGCCTTCGGCAAGAAGATCGCCGAGCATTCCATCTGGGAGCAGCGCATCGCCGAGGCGCGCATCGATATCGAGATGACGCGGCTTCTCTGTCTCAAGGCTGCCGACATGATGGACAAGCTCGGCAACAAGGCGGCGCAGCTCGAGATCGCAATGATCAAGGTGGCGGCGCCGCGCGTGGCGCTGCGCGTCATCGACGATGCGATCCAGGCGCACGGCGGCATGGGCGTCACCAGCGACGCCGGGTTGGCGCAGTCCTACGCCCACATCCGCACGCTGCGGCTGGCCGACGGCCCGGACGAGGTCCACTGCCGCGCCATCGCCCGCCTCGAAATGCGCAAATACACGAACGCCCGGGTGTGATCGCGGCGGAGCCTTTCACGCGAACAGGCGCTTGAGTTCGGATTTCAGAATCTTGCCGGTCGGGTTGCGCGGCAGCAAGTCGACCGAGAAGACGATGCGGACCGGCACCTTGAAGGCGGCGATGCGCCGGGCGACGAAGGCGCGCAACTCCTCCTCCCCGGCGTCGACCCCCGGCCTCAGGGTTACGACCGCGCCCGGCTCCTCGCCCAGAGAGTGATGCGGAATGGCGACGACTGCGGCATCGATGACAGCGGGATGCTCGTACAGTGCATTCTCCACCTCGATGCAATAGATGTTCTCGCCGCCGCGGATCAGCATGTCCTTGGCGCGGTCGAGGATGAAGCAGAAGCCTTCCTCGTCGAGCCGGGCGATATCGCCGGTGCGCAACCATCCGTCGACGAAAGTCTCCGCGGTGGCGGCGGGATTGCCCCAATAGCCCCGCACCACATTCGGACCCTTGACCCACAGTTCGCCGGCGCCGCCGACCGCCACCTCCCCGCCCTCAATGTCCATGATCTTCATGTCGCCGACCGGCAACGCCGGACCGCAGCTCTGCGGACGCATCTCGTAATCTTCGGCCTGGTGTCCGGTGAAAGCGCCGGAAGTCTCCGTCATTCCCCAGCCGAAACCTGGCGCCGATGTCGGGAACCGCTCCTTCACTTTCCGCGCCAGCTCGGCTGCGGCCGGCGCGCCGCCATAGGCGATGCCCTCGAGCGACGACAGGTCGTAGTTGCCGAGCGCCGGGTGCTCCAAGAGCTGCGACGCGATCGTCGGCACGCCGCCGATCATGGCGACGCGCTCGCGCTCGATGAGCTGCATCGCCGTCTCCGGGTCCCATTTGCGCATCAGCACAAGCTTGCCGCCGGCTGCGAGCAAAGGGATCATCGACGCGTGGCAACCGGTCGTGTGGAACAACGGCACCGTGATCAGAGAGGATTTCGGCGGCGCATTGGGATCGGGAGCGGGAAGCGGTTCGCCGCGCCGCAAAAAGCTTCGGGCATGCGCAAAGGGCCGCGCCATGACCGCGCTGCACGAATTGCGGTGAGTTCCCACTGCACCCTTCGGCCTGCCGGTCGTTCCCGAGGTGTAAAGGATCGTGGCGTCGTCATCGGGAGCGAGCGCCACCTCCGGCAGCGGCTGCTCGGGCAGCGCGTGCCACGAGTTCGCATCGCCGATAATCGACGCGAGGCTCGCGGCCTTCGGATGGGCCGCGGTCCCGCGCTCGCGGCAGACCCATACGCGTTCGAGCGCCGGACAGCTGTCGAGGTGACCGGCGAGGCGTTCGAGCCTTTCGCCGTCGAGGATCGCGACCTTGGCGCCGGAGTCAGTCAATCCGTATTCCAGCTCGGGACCCCTCCACCAGCCGTTGAGCAACGTCGCAATGCCGCCGACCAGGAGCGTGCCGAAGAACGCAGCGGGCCACTCCGGCAGATTGCGCATGGCGATGGCGACACGGTCGCCTTTGTTCACGCCGGCGCGTTGCAGCGCCGCGGCGACGGCGAGCGCAGCGCGGGCGAAATCTTCGTAGCTCGCACGCTCGTCGCGATAGACGATACAGGTCCGCTCGCCGTAGGAGCGGGTTGAAAGAAACAGGTCGCGCAAGGTCGGCGGCGCATTCTTCCACACGCGCGTGCGCACGCCGCGAATCTCGCGCTCCTCCATCTCGAAGGGCGAGCCCGCGCGCGTCAGCGCCGCGTTGGCCTCTGCGATGGAAATCACCGGGAAAGTCGCCGGCCCCGCCAATTTCTCCTCCTCTCGTACGGCTGCATTCCGCGAAAGCGGGATCAGGTGATCGTGGCGCCGCCGTCGACGACGATTGTTTGTCCGGTCAGGAAGCTTCCCGCCGACGAAGCCAGCAGAATGGCCGCGCCGGCGATCTCGTCCGGCTCGCCGATGCGGCCAAGCGGCGTGCGCGCGGTCGAACGCCTCAGCGTATCGGGATTTTCCCAGAGCGCCCGCGCAAAGTCGGTGCGGATGAGACCGGGCGCGATGCAATTGACGCGCACGTTGTGCGGGCCAAGTTCGATGGCGAGATTGCGCGCGAGTTGAAAGTCGGCGGCCTTTGAAACGGCGTAGGTGCCGATGACCGGCGTGCCTTTGAGGCCCGCGACCGAAGAGACGATGATGACCGAGCCGTCCTTGCGCGCGATCATTTGCGGCGCCACGAGGCCGATCAGCCAATGATTGGAGATGATGTTGTTGCCGAGCGTCTTGCGGAACTGGTCGTCCGTGATCGTGTGCATCGGCCCGTAATGGGGATTCGACGCGGCATTGCAAACCAGAACGTGGATGCCGCCGAAGAGCCGGATCGTCTCCTCGACCAGATGCTTGAGTTGCTCCTTGGAGGAGATGTTTGCCGTGATGGCGGCGGCGCGGTCCTTTCCGTGTCTCGCGTTGATGGCGGACGCCACCTCCCGGCAGGGCTCGGCGTTGCGCGAGGAGACGACCACTTGGGCGCCGTGCTCGGCCATTCGCTCGGCGATCGCGCGGCCGATGCCGCGCGAAGACCCGGTAACGACCGCCACCTTGCCGCTGAGGTCGAAGAGCGACACGACTTTTCCTCCCGGGGCATTTTAAGGATCGGCGCGCGAGCGTGTCCAGGCAGCGGACCCGGGCAAGCCGCAAAGTGCGGACCAGGCAACTGGCCGCTGATCGAGGCTTCCTGATAGTGTCGGGCGCGGCAAGGCTGTGCCGATTGTTCCAACTGCAAGGATGAGCGAGCGATGGCTGCGATCAATCCCGCGACCGACCTCACGCGCGTAGGCGACATTGCCATGCTCACGCTCGACTCGCCGCCGGTCAACGCCCTGTCAGAGAACATCCGTAACGGACTGCGCTCGGGCGTCGAAGCGGCCGCGGCTGACCCCGCCGTCAAGGCCGTCGTTCTGATCTGCGCCGGCCGCACCTTCATCGCCGGTGCCGATATTGCCGACTTCGGCAAGCCGCCGAAGGGCGCGTCCATGCCGGAGATTCAGGCCGCAATCGAGGGTGGGCCGAAGCCGGTGATCGCGGCCGTTCACGGCACCGCTTTGGGCGGCGGCTTCGAGGTCGCGCTGATGTGTCATTACCGCGTCGCCGTCCCCTCGGCGAAATTCGGCCTGCCCGAGATCAAGCTCGGGCTTATTCCGGGCGCCGGAGGGACACAGCGCCTGCCGCGCCTGATCGGCGTCGAGGCGGCGCTCGATGTCATCCTGTCCGGCACGCCGTTCGGCGCCAGGCGGGCGCTCGAATGGGGCGTCGTCGACGCCCTCGTCGAGGAAGGCAAATTGCGCGAAGGGGCGCTCGCTTTTGCCCGCAAAGTGATCGACACCCGCATGCCCTTGCGCAAGATCCGTGACCTCGGCGACAAGATCGAAGCGGCCCGCGGCCGTCCGGAGATCTTCGAAAAAGTCCGCCGCGACAACGCCCGCAAGTTTCGCGGCTTCGAAGCCTGGCGAGTGGCTTTGCGCGCGGTCGAGGCTGCGGTCGAACTGCCGTTCGACGACGCCATGAAGCTCGAGCGCGAAGCCTTCCTGAAGCTCGTGCCGACGCCGCAGGCAAGCGCCCAGCGCTATGTGTTTTTCGCCGAGCGCAAGGCCGGAAAGATCGCCGACGTGCCGGACGATACGCCAACCCTGCCGATCCGGAAGATCGGCGTAATCGGCGCCGGCACGATGGGGGGCGGGATCGCGATGAACTTCCTCAATGCGGGAATCCCGGTCGCGATCGTCGAGACGGCGCAGGCGGCGCTCGATCGCGGCGTCGCCACGATCCGCCGCAACTACGACAATACGGCGAAGAAGGGCCGGCTTTCCATCGCCGAGGTAGAGACCCGCATGGGACTGCTCAGCCCCGGCATCGACCTCGGCGCGCTCGCCGACTGCGACCTCGTCATCGAGGCCGTCTTCGAAAACATGGAGATCAAGAAGGACGTGTTTCGCAAGCTCGACGGGATCGTCAAACAGGGCGCGATCCTCGCCTCCAACACGTCGTATCTCGATATCGACCAGATCGCTGCGGTGACCAGCCGGCCCGACTACGTGCTCGGGATGCACTTCTTCTCGCCGGCGAACGTCATGCGGCTTCTCGAGGTCGTGCGCGGCGCCAAGACGGCGAAGCCGGTGATCGCGACCGTCATGCAGCTCGCCAGGAAGATCGGCAAGATCGCCGCGCTCGTCGGCGTCTGCTACGGCTTTGTCGGCAACCGCATGCTGGCGCAGCGGCAGCGCGAAGCCGGCAAGCTCATCCTCGAAGGCGCCATGCCATGGGACGTCGATCGGGTGATCTATGATTTCGGGCTGCCGATGGGCCCGTTCGCCATGAGCGATCTCGCCGGCCTCGACATCGGCTGGGCGAAGGAGACGAGCAAATCCTCGACCATCCGGGAAATCCTGTGCGAGATGGACCGGCGCGGCCAGAAAACCGGCGCGGGATTCTACGATTACGACGAGGCCCGCAACGCCAAGCCGTCGCCCGTCGTGGAAAAGATCATTCTCGACTTTGCCGCCGAGAAGGGCATCAACCGCCGCACCATCCCCGACGAGGAGATCCTCGAGCGCTGCATCTATCCGATGATCAACGAAGGCGCGAAGATCCTCGACGAGGGCAAGGCGCAGCGCGCTTCCGACATCGACATCGTCTGGATCAACGGCTACGGCTGGCCGGTCTATCGCGGCGGCCCGATGTTCTACGCCGACCTCGTTGGCCTCGAAAATGTTCTCGCCGCGCTGAAAAAATTCGAGGCGACGATGGGCGCGGACTTCAAGCCGGCTCCCCTATTGGAGCGACTGGCGGCGGAGCACGGGCGTTTTCAGGACCTGTAGCGCCGCCGATCTGCACGCCGCCTGGAGCCTCTGTCCGCAGGGCTGCAGCACCCGCCGCTACGATGGTCATCCCGCCTAAAACATGGGCAGCGCGACGTCGGGGGCCATCCCCTGACCCCCCGCCATGCCGGTTTGAGTTGGCGCAAAGATTGCTATCCTTAGACAAGACCACGCACTTTCCGGGTGGCCGCAAGGGGCGGAAGCGAACAGATGTTCGATGAAATGAGCGGCAGCGACGGAGTCGTACGGCCCGCTTATTCCGAACTGTCGAACTGGCTCGGCCAGGTTCCCGCGGACGTGCTCGACTTCCGGCGGCGCGAGGCGGAACTGCTGTTCCGCCGCATCGGCATCACCTTCGCCGTCTACGGCGACCCCGAGGCGCAGGAGCGCCTGATCCCCTTCGATGTCATTCCCCGCATCATCGCCGCCAGCGAATGGGTCGTGCTCAAGCGCGGCCTGGAGCAGCGGGTCAAGGCCATCAACGCCTACATAAAGGACGTCTACGGTCGCCGCGAAATACTCAGGGCCGGCATCGTTCCCGAGGACCTGGTGTTTCAGAATCCGGTTTTCCGGCCGGAAATGAACGGCCAGAAGGTGCCGCACGACATCTATGTGCATATAGCCGGCATCGACATCATCCGGGTGGACGCCGACAACTTCTACGTTCTCGAGGACAACGCGCGCACGCCGTCCGGCGTTTCCTACATGCTCGAGAACCGCGAGATCATGTTGCGGCTCTTTCCCGAGCTGTTCTCGCGCTACCGCGTGGCGCCGGTCGAGAACTACCCCGACGAATTGCTGGCGACGCTGCAATCGATCGCACCGCCGACCGCGACGGCCGAACCGACCGTCGTGCTGCTCACGCCCGGCGTTTTCAACTCCGCCTATTACGAGCACTCGTTTCTCGCCGACAAGCTCGGCGTGGAGCTCGTCGAAGGCCGCGACCTCGTGGTCAAGGGCGACGTCGTCTATATGCGCACCACCGAGGGCCTCAAACGGGTCGACGTCATCTACCGCCGCATCGATGACGACTTCCTCGATCCGCTCGTGTTCCGGCCTGACAGCGCGCTCGGCGTGCCCGGCCTGATGTCGGCGTACCAGGCGGGCAACGTCACGCTCGCCAACGCGGTCGGCACCGGCGTCGCCGACGACAAGGCGGTCTACAGCTATATGCCGGACATCGTGAAATTCTATCTCGACGAGGAGCCGATCCTTAAAAACGTGCCGACCTGGCGCTGCCGCGAGAGCGAGCACCTCTCCTACGTGCTCGACCACATCGAGGAGCTGGTGGTGAAGGAAGTGCACGGCTCCGGCGGCTACGGAATGCTGATCGGCCCCAAGGAGGACAAGGCGACCATCGCTGCGTTTCGCGCCAAGCTGAAATCTGATCCGCGCAACTTCATCGCCCAGCCGACGCTGGCGCTCTCGACCTGCCCGACCTGCGTCGAGGAGGGCGTGGCGCCGCGCCACGTCGACCTGCGCCCCTTTGTGCTCACCGGCCGCGACCGAATCCGCATCGTGCCCGGCGGCCTGACCCGCGTCGCGCTGAAGAAGGGCTCGCTGGTCGTCAATTCGAGCCAGGGCGGCGGCACGAAGGACACCTGGGTGCTGGACGGATGAGCATGGCCCGCAATGACCGCCGGATCGGCTGATGCTGTCGCGCACCGCCGATAATCTCTACTGGCTCGCCCGCTATGTGGAACGCGCCGAATACTTGGCGCGGATCCTCGACGCCACCTACCGCCTCACCGCCCTGCCGCTGACCTATGTCGGCACCTCGAACGAATGGGAGTCAGCCGTCGCCACGGCCGGCTGCGCCAACGCCTTCTTCGCCACCTACGGAGAAGCGAACGAGGAGACGGTCACCGAGTTCCTGGCGTTCTCGACCAACAATCCCTCCTCGATCCGCAACTGCATCGAGACGGCGCGGGTCAACGCGCGCGCGGTGCGTACCGCACTCACGATCGAGATGTGGGACACCATCAACGGCGCCTGGCTCGAGCTCAAGAAATGGGGCAACGGCCCGCGCTCGCGCGAGGAGTTCGCGCGCTTCCTGCGCTGGGTGCAGGAATCATCGCTGCGCTTCGACGGCTCGGCCTACCGGACCATGCTGCGCAACGACGCCTACTGGTTCTCGCGGCTCGGGGTCTATATCGAGCGCGCCGACAACACCGCGCGCATCCTCGACGTCAAATATCACCTGCTGCTGCCGGCACACGAGCGGGTCGGCGGGCCGCTCGACTACTTTCAATGGGCCGCCATCCTGCGCTCGGTCTCGGCGCTCACCGCTTACCACTGGGTCTATCGCGAGAACGTCAAACCGTGGCTCGTCGCCGACCTGCTCATGCTCAAGGACGAGATGCCGCGGTCGCTCGCGAGCTGTTACGAAAACCTCGTGCAAAACCTCGACCGCATCGCCCACGCCTACGGCCGCCAGGGCACGGCGCAGCGCCAGGCGCGCGCCATCCGCGCGCGGCTGGAAAACAGCCGTATCGAGGAGATCTTCCAAACCGGACTGCACGAGTTCATCGACGCCTTCATCGAGGACAATAACCAGCTCGGAGCCGCCATTACGCAGCAGTATCTGCTATAGCCCGGAGCCCGGAAGCCAGAGGACGGAAGACAGAGGGGCATCGCGCGATCTATGATCCCACGTCCCTCGCTTCGTTGTCCGCCATGCGCCTGCGTATCGCTCACCGCACGGTCTACCGCTACGAGCCCGCGGCCGCGGGCGTGATCCAGGTGCTGCGGCTGACGCCGCGCAACCACGAAGGCCAGTACGTGATCCGCTGGCGCATCGACGTCTCTGCCGACGCCCGGCTCACGGCCCACGAGGACGCCTTCGGCAATATCACGCATGTGTTCGCGGCCGACGGCCCGTTCGAGCAGCTCAGCGTCGAGGTCGACGGCGAGGTGGAGACACAGAACACGGACGGCATCGTGCGCGGCGCCGTCGAGCGGTTCCCGCCGAGCCTGTTCCTGCGCGACACGGCGTTGACGCAGGCCGACGCGGCGATCCGCGATTTCGCACTGGG
>Ga0335081_10004170_pt1 | contig 22806 bp, 17 predicted proteins | sample Lox_Sample_35_FD_206713 | JGI IMG/M metagenome (GOLD analysis project Ga0335081, IMG submission 206713) | Soil microbial communities from Loxahatchee National Wildlife Refuge, Florida, United States - Lox_Sample_3.5 | ecosystem: Environmental > Terrestrial > Soil > Wetlands | place: USA...
CTGAGTATCTATTCTCAGACAGGGAAATCGATCTTCACTGCCCTCGGAGACGCTCCCCTCTGCCAAAGTTTCCACTTATCCTCACCCCGTTTCGAAACACAATGTAGCTCCACCTGCCATTCCTATATCATGAACGCTCTCTCAACGGGAAAGCCCGAGGTTTATCAGTGTTATGCAAAAGTAATGAGCTTTGTCCTCCCGATCGAATATATGGGGGAAAAGGCCGTGATCCAGGGGCAGGGATCGTTTCCCACTTATGATGATTTCCGAGACTGCATGGAACTTGCAAGCTCTTGCGGCATTGATATGGTCACGATAAAAATACCGCTCACCTACACGACCTCGCAGCAGGCATGGAAAACCTGCCGTTTCGTGGCCGGTACAGTCAATCGCCTACTCAACAACATGCAGGAAGTCGCTATCCTGAGAAGGCAGGTCGAAAGCCTCAAAAGCGTTTTCTCGCGCTGGGGAACCTCTGCAGTGCAACAGCCAGAAATCCGCTTTCAGGACATGCTCTACAATCTTTCAACGCTGCTAAACATCGACCAAATCACTATTTATTCATTTGATAAAAACTTGGGCGCCTATACAAGTCTGTACGGTCTGTCCAAAAACGCAGTTCAGATTAAGGTACCCGATATCAACGCGCAGCACCCGGTTATCAAGGAACTCCGGAGCGGCAAACCGTTCATCCATTATCCCGAGCCTGCCGGAGACCGCAGCATCGTGTTGAAAGCGGAGACAAAGTCCGGATTTTATTTCCCCATTCTGATCAATAAAAATTTAACCGGCATTCTTGGCGTCAATGACCGGCCTCTCACGGAAAGCGATATACAGATCATTTCCGGGTTCTGTAAACAAACTGCTTTGTTCATCGAGAATTATCATCTGCAGCAAGACCTTCATAAAAAATTTGACCGGTTTGTCGCGATTTCGGAACTAACTAAAGCAATAGCGCCGATTCAAAATTACGGTAAGCTGCTCCAGACAATTTTGGAAAAGTCCGCCGAACTGTTGGCGGCGGAACAGGGCTCCTTGATGCTCCTCGATCACGAGACAGATGTGCTTCTTCTTGAAGCGAAAAAAGGTATCATTGAGGGCGTGACTCGAAAGCACAAAATCAACCGCGGCGAGGGGATAGCTGGAAAAGTCGCTGAAACTGGAGAAGCTATCCTGGTTAAAAATGTGGAAAAAGATCCAAGAATAAATCAAGCGAACAGACAACACTATAAAACGCTATCATTCGTCAGCGTGCCTCTCAAAATCAATGATCGGATCATCGGCGTGCTCAACCTGTCGGACAAGGCGACGGGTGAAGTCTTCGATGAAGAAGATCTGAAGCTCATCCAGTCCTTTGCAACTCATGCGGCGATCGTTATGGAGCGAAACGTCTTCTTCAACCAGACTGAGGAGCTCAAGAAGCTTACGATCACCGATCCCCTGACCGGTCTCCTGAACCGGCGGTACCTTAACGAGAGGCTGAAAGTCGAATTAGCCCGATCCGAACGCACCAGCCACCATCTCAGCCTGCTCATGGTGGACCTGGACGGGTTCAAAGCCTGCAACGACTCATTGGGACATCTCTACGGCGACAAGATATTAAAAAGCATTGCGGACACCTTATTCAATACCGTTCGCTCAATGGATATCGTTGCCCGCTATGGTGGAGATGAATTCATGGTCATTCTGCCGGAAACCGATGAGCCGCTTGCAAGCGACATCGCAGAACGCGTAAGGACCAATGTAATAAAGAATGTGCTGCTGCCCCGGGATGTAGCCGCGACGGGACCGCATTCCCTCACGGCCAGCATAGGAATTGTCTGTTATCCTGAACATGGTAAAACGGTAGAACTCCTTCTTGAAAATGTCGATAAGGCGCTGTATCGGGCCAAGAACAGCGGCAAAAACAGAGTAGAGGTTTTTTCATAAAATGTCGTTCAGCTCACTCCAGGAAAAAGATTTTTCAGGAAGGCAGGATGAACTAGCCAGTCTCCTCAAACGGGTCCTCCAGACCGATACCGGACTGGCGCAAAGCATCGTTCTGGCCGGTCCACGGGGTATCGGAAAAACGGAGTTGCTCAAACATCTCTTCAGCCAGCTGTTCTGGAAACAGAGCCGGATGGCGCCTTTTTTCTATACAGTAAGCCCCGCACTGCTATCCGCATCGGCTTTTTCCAGAACCTATCTTACTCAGTTTATCTGCCAGAGACTTGCTTTTCAAAAAAAAGAACAGGCCCTGCTCTACCGCGACGGGATAACAGTCGAGGAGCTTTCCATTCTTGCAGAGGAGCATGAAGCCATATGGGCTAGAGACCTGCTCGACCAGTACGCGCGGGGATCCGTTGACCCTTTGGACGGACTCCGTATAGCGCTTAATGCTCCTCACCGCTCGGCGCTGTCCACAGGCATTCCAGTAGCTGTTTTGATCGACGATTTTCACTGGTTGGAGGCTCTCCATCGTGACGGTTTCCCCGAGCAGCGACTGATCGCTCTCTTCGAGGATCCGGTCTCTCAGAGAAAAACACCCCACGTAATCGCGGGAGGCATGGCCGAGCTCCAAGAAATTCCCGTTGTGAGCGGCCTCGAGCGAATAGCCGTTCAGCCCCTCGGATCGGAGGCGACCTCGTCGCGCATTATCTCACTTCTCCAGGAGCACGGATCGGAAACTAGCAATGTGCCTCCGCTCCTTCTGCGCCATCTGGGTGGTAACCCCTTCTACCTGGGCCGCGTAGTCACCAGGGCATGCGCCAAACACAATCCCGACGAAAAAGACTTCTGGAGCGCCTACATCAGAGAGATCATGAACGGGACTCTTTCCCTGTTCTGGTCTTCGGTGTTGAAGGGCTATCTCCCCGATCTTAGCCGTAGAAGAACAGCCCTTGCGCTGCTCTATAAAATCTATCACTCCTCCGACGCATTTTCATGCGAACGTATCGCGAAATCCTTTTCCCTGACCGACAGCCAGGCGAGCGCCGTCGCAAAGGCCCTGTACCTTGCCGGTTTCCTGCGAGGTGAGTTCGGCCTGTTCAAGTCGATGGATGACAGGGTGCTGCTAGACATCATCGACCACCTCTACATGCGAGAGATACTCGCGAAATCTGCTCACGACATGGAACAGGACTTTATTGAACGGCTTCAACCGCAAAAGGAGCAAGTCGTCCGCTTCGACATGACGCTTCCAATGACCAAGGAGGCAGAGCTTATCGCGGCCCAATGCCTTGACCAGATAGGCAAGAACTTCCACCTGAACCAGGACGCTATCGGGCAGCTGCAGATAGCAGTGATCGAGGCATGCATCAACGCCATGGAGCACGGGCAGGGCATAGGGAAAAAAGTCTATGTCGGCATCACTGTCGACGGGGGCAGGATAGAGGTTTCCGTAGAAAGCGCAGGGCAGGAATTCATCGTTCAGGAAACCGGTGAACCCGTCCATGATCAAAACACCGGGAATGCACCGAAGAGAGGCTGGGGCCTCAAGTTGATAAAACGCTTTACTGATGAGGTCACATTTGAAAAGACCGCGCTCGGGACGAAGGTGGTTCTGGTTAAAAAAATCGAGAAGTCAGCAGGCGTCCCTAGGGAGGATATGACGAATCGTGAGTAATTTTTCTTTATCATCAAAATCCGAGCAGAATATCGCAATCATGGAACCGAAGGGATACATCAACGACATCGGAGCAGAGACCCTCGAGCTCGCGAGCGAGCAGTTTCTAGGCAACGGCATCAAGAAGCTTATTGTGAACTTTTCAGGCGTCCAGTTCATCAACACCATCGGCCTTTCCATATTCCTGGGCATGGTGCAGAAGGCTTTGGAATATCACAGTCTTCTCTGCTTCACCAATATGAAGAAAGACCATCGGGAAATCTTCGAGATGGCGGGCCTGATGAAATATGTAAAAGTTTTCAAGGACGAAAACGATGCCTTCAGCTATTTGAACAGGAGAAGTTGATATGTCAGTGAGAAACCTGCACCTTAAGCGGCTGATGTTCAGTATCGGTTCGCTGATCGATCTGGGGCAGGAAGCAACCTCCTCGAAGGACCTTTCGGCTAAAATGAAAGCTGCGCTCTATGTCATTACGGGGACCCTTTCAGTTCCCACTGCAGCTCTGTTCGCGTACCACCCCGTACGAAAGGACCTTGACCTCATTATCGGGAAAGGAACCCGGGATCGCAACCTTCAGAAAATCAGGCTTAACGCCAAGACGCAACATATCAAGCAGTTCACCATGAATGATCCCCACATGCTCCGCGACATGACGGACACCGCCTTTTTCAAGCACAATCAGGAAGCCTTTGCCAGACTGAAGGCGAAGGTATTTCTTCCTCTTTTCGCGAAAGAGGAATTCGTCGGCGCTATTACACTCGGCCACAAGCTAGGTGGCGTACCCTATCGACAGGGAGAAAAAGACGTTCTCCGCATCATCGCGCATCAAATGGCGATAACGCTTCACAATGCGCATCTGTTTTTGGAACTGGCAAAGAAAGCTGAAGAAAACAGACGGCTCTATAAAAATATGCAGCGAATCTATCATGATACTATTCAGGCATTCGCAGCCGCCATCGACGCCAAGGACGGGTATACCAAGGACCATTCCTATCGGGTTGCAAGTTACGCTGTTGCGATCGCAAAGGAACTTGGTTGGAAGAAAAAAGATGTTGAGGGAATCTATATTGCCGGCCTACTCCATGATATCGGGAAGATTATCGTCGACACGAAAGTAATAAAAAAGGGGGAGAAACTCACTGCTGTAGAGGTCAATGAAATAAGAAAACATCCCCAGGTGTCCTACGATATCCTTTCAAAGGTCAAGTTCCCTTGGAAGGACATCGATTATTTCGTCCGTCATCATCACGAACGGCTTGACGGAAAAGGCTATCCCGATGCGCTCCAAGAGGCGGAAATAAGCGAGGGTGTCAAGATCCTTACACTGGTCGATGCTTTCGACGCCATGACCACGGACCGGCCTTACCGCGACAAGCTGAGGCTCGATGAAACCTTCGAGGAAGTCATGAAATGCTGTGGCACTCAATTCGACGAAAAAATCACAAAAACGTTTTTTAACCTGTTGCTCAGAGAACTGAGAGGTGAGGTAAAGAGACCTCAGATACTCCCCCATCTGAAACACCCGGATGAAGGATACTTTTCGGGAACTCTATCGAATTCCGATATGTGATGTGATTGACGCAGGGATCGTTTCCAAGGAATAGTGGTCCCATCTAACCACGTTTTTTGAATTCATTCTTCTTTCCGACGCTCGCCATAATATGCAAATGATATCGCGGGTAAAGTTTGAATTTTAGTTTTCTTTTTGATAATGGTAAAATTACCATTGCTATTCGGTCATTTCACCATAAATAATTGTTCATACTCTTCCCCGTAAGCAAAAAAAAATCTTCAAAATGCGTTTTTAATTGAAAACAAAGGGGAACTTATTTACTTAGAATACACACAATATCTGGTATGAATATTGCTTTAAATTGCAAGTGATTCCATATAATTTCATCTCTAGATCTTTATTCAGAGGAAGCGAATTAATACTCGAACTATGAAAAAATTCTTGATTGTTGATGACGAAGATTTAATTCGCCACTCACTTTATACAGCTTTTCACAATAGCGAGCAAGAAGTAGTTACCGCGGAAAACCGTGCTTCGGTATTCAAGGCTATCAGCGAAAACAATTTCGACCTGTGCTTTGTTGATATGCATCTCCCAGACATCAACGGCCTCGAAATCATGAAAAAACTCCGTGACGTATCACCCCAGACGAGGATCATCATGATGACGGGAAGCGAAATCACGGACGCGATAATGAAAGCAGTACACGAAAACGCGCATTGCTTGATTTCGAAGCCTTTTGAGCTGGAAGAGGTCAAGGCGCTGGTCGAACGGGTCCTGTCTATGGGCAGGTGCCCGTCCGGGCAGGACTGCGTTATAGACTCTGGCAGTATATCATCTCTGCAGTGGATAAGCGACAACACCAGAAAACATCAGCGGAAGCCGATTGCCAACAGTATTACCTGTTACGCCGTAGCGCCTCACGGGGACGGAACCGCAATGCTCGTAACCGCCAACATCATAGATATCAGTGAAGCTGGCATGGGTATCCTGACCAAATGCAAACTACAGCCAGGCCATCTCATCAGGTTAAGCGATGCACCGATCCATGGTAGAGGCGTGGTCAGATGGAGCGCATCCGCCGAGGCAATGGGTACCTATCGGGCGGGGATTCAATTCATGTCTCCAGAGAATGTTCCTCATTAGCACATTGTAATAGTTTTCCCAATCATTGTGGGTATAGCACGATAATTTCGCCGTCCAGAATACGATATCGCCGCACGAAATGTGCCCCGCAGTGATACTAATAGTATTTCAACGAATTCGAGAACATACGCACTGGGCCATCCCCGCCTCATGATCAAAATATTTCAGATAACATCCTAGGATCGAAGAAGCGGCTCTAATCACCGCTACTCCACCCGCCCTATATATATTTAATAAATGAATTTATCAAGGTAGTCCCCATCCACAGCTTACTCATATAAGCCGTCTAAGTCATGAGCCCGTAGCTAGGTCAGTTGATAGAATGCAATTCCCTGGGTACGCACAACATCTGTGATTTATAAATGAACTTATCCCCTCTTGCGTGAAATCTAGAACAACGTAGCCAAAATAAGCTCCGGCAATGAACTCCCGCTTGCACTTTTGGCCTACTCTTGTTAGAATACCGCATTGGAATCTGGCGTGGTATCCAGAAAGGGGAGAGTGTGATGGCATTTACAACCCGAAGAAATTATCGTCTACTTCTCTATGTAAATTCGTTGGTTATAATAGTATTCGGTGCTATTTTAGCCGGAGGGGGAGTGTTTTTGACTGTCCCATCAGGTCTTGGGGAAGGCTATCATGCCATCCAAGCTTCTTTGCGTGTTATTTCCAATGTTCTGTTCTGGAGAGTTGCGATTCTCTATGCCGTTATCTCCCTTCTAATCATCATATCTATGGTTATGCTTCACCTTTTATACTCCCATCGGATAGCTGGTCCAGCCTACCGAATTGGACGTGAAGCAGCCAAAATAGCCCAGGGCAACTTGTCCGGAAATATCAAATTTCGTCAGAAAGACAATCTGACTGATATGGCGGAGTCTTTGAATGACGTGGCATCACAATACCGGGATAGAATTAAGACCGTCAACAATTATCTATCTACTATTGAGTCTCAGTCAAAAACCATATCCGACATCATTCAGCTGAACAAAGATAAGGATGTATTGAAGCAGGCGGTTGAGAGTATCGCGAACAACGTCAGAAATATCGAGATCAGTCTCTCAGAGATAAAAACCTGAAAAAGATTCTCTTCGAATGCCGTACTTCACGCATGAGCAAAAAATGAGACAGCCAGATGTTAGCACGGGTGGAACAGGTTTTCAATCGGCCAAAGTTTTTTGCAAGCGGTGCAGCTGTTGACGCGGCTTGCAGTTTTTATTTAATTCGCCATTCTGCGCACACAGCATTGAAGGGATCTGTACGAAGCCAAATACAGTGATTAATCCAGTGAGGGTTCTATGCTAGTGAACAACAGGAAAATATACTTCATTAAAAAGGATTTTCAGTCTCGCTTCATCCTTCGGTTTGTAATCATTGCAACGATCTGGGCTGCGTCCACGGTTCTGCTGTTTACTTACCTAGCAAAAAAACAGTTGGACGCCCTCAGATATTCATCCTACGTCGACATTAAGACAACGGGCGATCTGCTGCTGCCCATTACTATCGGCGCTCATATTGTCTCTTTGCTCATATTCGTCTGTCTCCTTGCCTACACCATTCATTCACTTTGGGAAAAGCTTTCGCTGCCACTCAAAAAGATCAAAACAAATATCTCCCTTATTGCCATCGGTGATCTTACGCAAAACATCGCCCTAGACAGTGGTGAGGAGTTCCAGGATATGGCAGCGGATTTGGAGGGGATGCGCATTGCTCTCCGCGCGAGATTCGTGCGCATCAAGGAACAACAGCAGAGATTGGCTGCTGCAGTTGACGAACTCAATAGGTCAATTCAGGCAGGAACCTCACTGAATGCGCCTATAGCGTCCCTACGAGACACTATAGAACGGGTGAAAGTTGATGTTTGAGGTGGGTGGACACCAACGTTGGGTAAATATAGACGTTTAAAGTTAAAATGGAACGGAGCTTCTAGTGATTTACTTTAAACCAGGCTCTGGTGTCGAATAGAACCAATCCGAAAAAAAGGAACAGGATGACACGGTGCTTTAAATTGAATGGAAGCCTTATCGTAGTATTTTTTATTTCTCTGTTGCTGTGTCGATCAGGAGAAGCCTTTCACTCCGGCAGCACTGCTGAGTGCAAGGAATGCCATGTCGGTGGTAGTCAGTTGCGGGGCTCTGATGCAAGCTCAACCTGTTTACGCTGTCATCAAACACCCCCGGGTAGGTTGGTACCCACTGGTTACTACGTGTCGACTAATGATGCTGATCTTGCAGGTATGCCGCCCTCTCAATTAACTCCTGGCGGAGACTTTGGTTATTTAAAGAAAACCTACGTTTGGTCTTTTTCTGGCAGAAAATACGAAAGTCCTGGAGAAAGACACGGTCACAATATTGTGGCGGTGGATTACGGTTATTTGGCAGATACGCAAAACAGGTACGCGCCAGGCAGCAACTATCCTGCGGATGAGCTTTCCTGTATAAGCTGTCATGACCCTCACGGTAAGATTTCGAAAAATCCTGCAACCACCGGTACATACCGTCTGCTTGGAGGTGTCGGCTATTCGCCTAGCTCCGCAGGGGGTATTGCCTTCAAGTATGATGCACCTATTGCTGTGGCTCCGCCCATTTATAACAGATCTGAAGCTGTAACGAACACGCGGGTCGCATATGGCGAGGGGATGTCTGAATGGTGCACAAATTGCCACGCCCAGTTAGGAGAAGATGCCGGTGCTGCACACTATGGACACCCTGTCGGAAGCAGCGCCAAATTCAGCCGGGAAACAATTTCCAACTATAATGCATATTTGAAATCGGGAGATTTAAGCGGAAACGGAGACACGTCCTACACCTCTCTAGTTCCCTTTGAAGAAGGGACAGCCGATAAACTGCTCCTCGCCCAGCATGCAGGAAGCGATGGAGGCTATGCCAAAGGCCCTGACTCTGAATCGAATGTTATGTGCCTTACGTGCCATCGAGCTCATGCATCTGGTTACGACCATATAGCACGATGGAATATGACAACTGAATTTATCGTTTACGATAGTGTTTTTCCAGCAACCGACAAGAACTCTCCCGCACAATTTGCTCAAGGGCGCACTTCAATCGAAACACAGCGGGCTTTATATGACAGACCTCCATCTCTCTTTGCGAGCCATCAAAGGAGTTTGTGCAACAAGTGTCACGCAAGAGATTGACATTCTTGTTTTCACATCACCCTATAAAAAGATTAACGACTCATAGGGAACTAACCGTTTAATTCAAACGATCTTAAATTTCATTTTAGGCTGAACGACATTTTTCTGTCAGTAGCTTCTCTGCTGCCCTAAATAAAACCTGGACGAAATGAAAATTGCTGAAACGAACATTCGAAGTGCTGCTGAACAACCAAGTTCCAACAGTGTTGCTAAAAATGAAGGTTAGCAGGGCTATCGAGGTGACTAATTGGTGCCGGGTGCACAGCAAAGTGAGGGATAGTATTCAGCCAAGCTAGCCACAAGTTGATGTGGTCTTCGAAGCAAATCACCATGCAGAACTGCGCACGAGACTCGGATTCATCGTAGCCGTTGAGCAACACCTCTGAATTTTCTCCATGTGGATTATGACATGAGGTACACATCAATTCCTTGCCAGGATGCGAGGGGTCGGGTCTTCCCTCCAGCGGATGATTTTGCCCCGAAAAACCGGTGATGACATGGGGCTGTGATAGGACCTCTTCATGGCATGAAGTGCATAAGTGATTGGTCTTTAATCTCAGAAAATACGGTTTGTCCGATGCATGTGGATTGTGACAGGTGATGCACATACCGGCCTCAGTGGGTGGATGCATATACTTCTTGTTATTCCAGCTGAACTCGTGGCAGATAGAACAAGTATCGGAAACGGGCTCAGCAACCGCAAGTTTCGACCCCTCCGATTTTACTTTATGACACAGAGTACATGCCCATACTGCAGTCGGCCCATGGACGAATTTGTAATTAACGATATTTTTGTGACATACATAGCAAGGTGACCGGTCCGGCTCCTTTTTCCCCTCCCCGCTTTTGAGAAAATCCATGCTATGACAAGAAGAGCATGCCTTTTCGACATTATCGCTATGAAACAGATATTGCGTAAATCCGGCTGGCAACGTGCTGACTTCTTTTAAAATATCGGAATGGAAATAGACAAGCCTGATAATCTCACCCGTTTGCTTGCCGTTTTGATAACCGCTAATCTTGATTTTATTCATCCCATAGGAGAGCCGAACCCCGGCGTAACACATTGTATTCCGGTTTATCGGAGCTGCGGTTACCTGTTGTTTTTTGTCATTGACCGTTATCTGCAGATCGTCAACCCTAGCCTGATCGACATTAGCAACAACACTGATCAACTCGCCCTCGACATATGACTTGTCAGGCGGGACGATGAGTTCGAAACCACCGACACCAGCTGACGCCCATGCCATTGAAGACTTAACTAAGATTGCACAAACAAATGCTATGTATAAAGTTAATTTCACGGAGTCTTTTGACGGTAATAGAGATTTTATTAATACAGATATAAAGAATTCAGTCAATATGAAGAATTAATTCCACAGCCCTTTTATAAGCTTCAAGTGTCTTTTTCTGGTCCTTCAACTCCTCGAATAATTTTCCCTGATAAACAAAATTATTATAGTCGAAAGGATTTATTTTTTCCGCATCAGCAAACAGCTTGAGAGCATCTTCTAGTTTTCCCGATTTGCCCAAGGCGTATCCCGCATAGTAGTAACAGGGGGCATATGATTCTTCCGCTTTCCGTGCTGCGTCAAATAAGTTCTCGCCTTCACTCGTTTTGCTCTCTTCAACAAGAATCATGCCCATTTCACAGAGAGCAATTGGATTATCCGGCTCTTTGTCAAGTGCCTCCTTGTACTCCGCTTTCGCTTGTGCCGTGTCCCCTCGCTTGAGGTATATTTTACCAAGGCCCAGATGAGGAAGTACAAACCCATCATCCGCCTCGATAGCCTTCTTGAACCACATCTCAGCTGTTTCGGCTATGGGCTTCGATCGCTGAGCGGTCTTACCCATATTGTAAAATCGGATTGCGGATTTACTCGGCTGGTATATTTTCTTTGCCACGACAACCGGTCTCTTTTGATCTTCCATGGTAGCAATAACGAAATCGACCATATCCTCGGATCCAACAAGGGGATATCCTGAAAGTTCTTCTCTGATTACCCTGTCCTTATCCAAAATCACCGTTGTAGGCACCGCAATCACTCCGTAATCATGAAACGAAACCAGGCCATCATCAATTAGCATGGGATAAGTGGTGTTCAGTCTTCCAATTGTCGTACGAATTTCCGTTATCGCCTCTGTTGAAATAACCGGATCATCAACATTGATTCCAATAATTGAGAGCCCCTGCCCGCCGTATCTCTCAAAAAGCTGCTGCATCCTCTTCAATGCCGATTCTGACTTTTTGCTCCATGTTGACCAGAAAACAAGAATAGTCAGTTTCTGCCCTTTGATCTCTGAGTACGTTTTAATTTCCCCGGTGAGGTTTTTGAGGGAAAAATCAGGTGCTTCCATTCCAGCTTGGAGAGTTTGTAGCGACGCAGCTGCAGGAGCAAACGGGAGAAGGCAGCAAATAGACATGCTTATTGTAAGAAGCAGTATTCTTTTTATGCGATGAAATAGAAAAATTGTCTTGCACCTGTAAATGCTCATCTTCCCTGCTCATGCTTGTGGATAGCTTCTTTAAACTCGTCTATGGCCTGTTCCATATTGCCAAGCTTTTCATAGACAAGACCAAGCTCATAGTGAGTTTTTACGGGGTTCGGATTCAGAAGGAGGGCATCTTTAAGCACCTCTTCAGCTTCCTGTAGGTGCCCTTTTTTGGCTAAAATGATGCCTTTGCCGGTTTTAGCATCGCTCGCGTGAGGATTGAGCTTGAGTGCTTCGTCAAAGGAGAGCATGGCTTCGTCGAGTGCCCCTTTTTTGATAAGAAGGTAGCCAAGTGAAATGTGCGCAAACGCATTAGAGGGATCTTCATTGACTTTGATCCGTGCGGCTGCAATCAATCCATCGTTAACAGTCTCCGCCGTAGTTACGGCTGGATTCGTCACTACTGATTCCCTTATGTCTTGCTGACTTTCGTTTCCCATAGTAGGATGGGAGATCAAAAGAAAGGCGACGATAACAGTAATATGGATACTGAATTGTCTTTTCCGGACAATAGATAACTTGTTCAACTGCATTTCCCCTCTGACTCTGACGGATTATTCTGAACTCGGTGGGATATTCACCACTGGTGTGACCCGGTCATAACCGTACCGCCGGTGGCATCCCGGCAGACAACTCCCACCTGTTTCCGTTTTTTTAAAGCCTATTGGCAGCTGCCAGTTTGCAAAAGGCACTGAATCACGAATGTGCTTCGGATTATTAGTAGCATGTGCGTCATGGCATGCCCTGCATGTTCGCCCTTTCACGGCTTTATTGACATGCACAAAGTGCAGGTTACGATCACCATTTCTAAAATTTGTCAGCGTAGTAGTTACGGCATCTCTCGCGATAGATTTTTCATGACACATAAAGCATAGCTTGTAATTATCCGGATTATAAGGAGCATAAAAGAGTGGAGGGAAATACTCCCGCAACATCCTAAAATTCTTTGATCCGTGGGGGTTATGACAACCTGTACAATCCTTCTGCTTGATGGGCCCATGAGGAAAGGCATTTTTTTCAAGTATTTCTTTCATATTCGCTATTCGTCCATTGGGGCTGTTGTATTCCCTATCATGACAACTTAAGCACAAGTCCGCCGGCTGTTTTATGAGCTGTTTTGGGTAGCTTGAAAAGTGGGGGTCATGGCATGTAAGGCACTTCCGCTCTCCGGCAAGAGCTTTATGCGGAACTGTGGCGTCCATGATTTCCTGCTGTTTTTCTGGGTGGCAGGTGAAACAGAGGTCCCGGCTACCATCATACTTAAGATTATACTGGTAGTCCCCGCTGTGAGGGCTATGGCAGTTCACACAGCCGTCGAGCACGGGCGGGTGGGTAAATTTTGCGTTTTTGGCATCCTCTGCTTTGTCAGTGTGGCAGGTGAAGCAGACATCGTTACCTTTGGCCATAAGAAGTTTTGGATAGTCGCTCTGGTGGATGTTATGGCAGGCTGTGCAACTTCCTGCTGCAACAGGACCATGAATATATTTTCCACCGATGATTGCTTTATCATGGCATTTGAAACAGAGGTCACTTCCTGAGGCGCGAAGCTGATATTTAAACGGCGACTGGTGCGGGTCGTGACATTTAGTACACTCCCCCTTCTTTACCGGAGCATGAACTACCTTCAGCGTTGTCATTTGTTCATGACACGCAGAGCATAGTTTACCAACATCGGTTATGGGTACGAACTTATGCTTTCCTTTTTGCTTGTGGCAGGCATCACAATCTCCTCCTGCCACAGGTCCATGGACAAATTTAGCCTTCCCCATGTTAGCATGACATGCTTCGCTGACACAGGTTTGCTTTAATCCATCCTGATCACCTTTAGCCAAAGCGCCCCTGATATTAATTCCGAATAGGCACACGGCCAAAAATAACGCAAAAATCGATAATGATAACATCTCTTTCTTCATGACGGAAACGCCTCCAACGAATTCTATTGCCAAACGACTAATAACATCAATAATCAAGGCCAGATGACGGATATAGTACCTGATAGAAGGATGTTATGCAAGCGTATTTAGAGCCGTGTCGCTAATCCAAGATTCGCTTAAAACGAATGGGATTCGTGTTTAAATACCTGGATAGCTAGACTACAGTTAATTCTAATAATCGACCTCGGCTTCACTGGGAAGTCGATCTAAGGATATTTTTTTCTGCCATCCCTGCATTGACAGGAATATAAACATGTGTTTGGTCAGACTTTAGCGTTGGCTATCCCCAATTTATGTCTGTAAATCTTGTATTACTACTAATATTGATCTCATCATTATTCAGTGGGGAAATACCAAAAGACCTTTAAAAAAGCAAGCGAACGGTTCTATCTCCTCGAAGAATACATTAGCATGACTATTAATCCTGCTTGTTTATTTTTTTTCGTAGTATCCTCTAGTGTGTTAATCAATACTCCGCGGCATGCTACGGGCAATAGCAAGTTAAATAAATTATGCCAAACAGTGGGATTATTTTATTACCCGTCAAATATAGAAAATCCAGATGGAGAGCATTTTCCCCTACTCAAAACAGTTTTTTAATTTTTAATAAATATGGCTTTCCGCTAATAATGTACGAATGTTTTTAGATATCTATCTTAATCATGCTGGACACAGGAAGCGTTCTTAATTTTTTTTAAATATTGCTTTAACATTTGACTTATTGATAAACTGCAAATTGAATTCAAAGTGTACGCGACTGGTTACCCCTTCAACAGAGTTGGTGGATTTATTTTGTTGTAATAAATATCATACTGTAATAAATTACTGTATGGAGAAAGCATTTAGATCCGCGGTTGCGAATAGGATAAAAGTTCTGCTATTGACTATTCTCATGGTTTTTATCTGGATCGTCTTAGGCATGGTATACTCTGACCACTTCATTCCTCCATTTGGTCGTATTCAGCTGTGGCTGATGCCGTGGAGAGGACCTATCCCTTCCCACGCCGACATTGACATGCGACTTGCCATCATGCAGAATCAGCTTGACGCATCAAACAATATTTCGAATTACGCCCTTGTAACCATGATTGCTTCCTTTGCTGCATTCAGCATGTATCTGTCGGTCGTTTATCAGCAAAAACAGCGGAGGGCGCGGGAAAACATGGTCCTCCTGCTTAAAAATCAGGAAATTGCCCGGCGTAATGAATTTATTCGCTACATTTCGGCGACAATAGGGCATGAATTTAAGAATAACATCGGAAGAATTAAGCGGAGGATCGACCTTCTCCCCAACTTCCCCCCGGAAGCTAAAGAACGAATTGACGTTAACCTAGACAAATTGTTCGCTGATATCGATATTTTCAAAAAAATATCTGACGAGCGTGAAGCCGGCCTGGTTGAATTTAAAAAAACGGATCTCAAAGCCCTTCTGCACGATCTCGCTGCTCAATACAGCGATTTGGCCGAAGTCACGATCGACGACGCGGTCATGCTGCCCATGATCTACGCCGCTCCACCCCTCCTGAAGACAGTCTTCGAAAATGTTCTAGATAATGCAGTGAAGTACAGAAAGCCGGGTACGCCCCACGCTCGTGTGTTTGTGTCCTGCTCCATGGATAAGGACGGTAGTAGGAGATATGTTACGGTCTCGATCCGGGACGAAGGGATGGGGATGGACGAACAGCAGTCGGATCAATGCTTTTACAAGGGCAAGGGATCGGGTGAGAGTTGGGGACAGGGTCTTTATTTTACTAAATATGTCATTGGACTGCATGCCGGAAGGATCAGGATCGGCAAGGAATATACTGCGCCGGGCACCGGAACGGAAATCATCATAAATCTACCCTACGTCGAGGAGGCGCTTGATGTTTAAAGTGTTGGTCGCCGACGACGACTTCGAAGATCGGGAGCTTGTGAAGCTCGAAATTCAACGCGCGCTCAAAAAAGACGAACCCGATCTCAGGTTTCATGAGGCAGTCAGCGTCCGAGACGCAGTCAAAGCGCTGACGACACAGATGTTCGATCTTATGACGCTCGACATTGAATTCGACCGCATGACCGAAGGCATCGATGTATTGCCGGAGCTGTTCGAAACCCATCCGACATTGAATATCATCGTCATCAGTGGCAAGCTCGATAAAAGCGAAGTTTCAGAGCGTCTTTTTCGTTTCACAAAAGACAACGTTCTGAAAGGAAAACGCTGGGCCCGGCATTTTGATGTTCTTGATAAGAAAGACAATAAGACCGATGCAATCCAGCGAGCCTATACATTTGCCCTGCAACAGCGGGAGGGCAGGGACAGCATCCGCGAACTATTTCTCCTGGCCGAATCCTATCTTGAAAAGAATATGCTCGATAAATGCCTGGAGGTCTATCAAAAAATACAACTGCTTGCTCCCGGAGAGCGAGAGTCGCGGGAGAACATCCGTATTGTCAAGGGTGATGTATCCGTCGAACAGGCATTAGATTATTTCCGAAATGGGGAAAAAGTCGTGGCCTCACTTCTGCTCGGCTACCATGTCGAAAACCGCCTCAGGATCTTCACGGCCCGGATGATCGGCCGGACGTTCCCGATCCTGTCCGATTGTCTGAGAGAGATGGAGCAGCAGCGCCGCATCAGTCACTTTAGGAAAGAATTGTTCAGCGACCTGCTGGGTCTGCGCAACAAGGCCATTCATCAGCCGGCAAACGTCTCCGAAGCGGACTTCAAGACGGTTTCGAAAAAGTTAGGTCTCTTGGAGGAAGCATCAACATGAACACCAAGTCTCTTTGGAAATACGTGCCGCCCGTCGGGCCTATCATCAGCCTTCTACTGATAGGCTTAGTCCTCTTGAGCGCTGTTCTCTATTACCATGCAATCAAGATACAAAGGTTTCTGGAGCCCGCCTTGGCCCTTTCCCAGCCGCGGAACGAATTTGCAAAAAATATCAATGCCCTCTTCCAAAAAGAATTCGGGAAGGATGGTGTAAGCGGTATCAAAATAAGGTCAAATTCCGTCTTTATGGAAACGTCCGTGCTATTTTCTCCGAACGGGGCTCCAAAAGCATCGGCTATAGATTCTCTCAGGAGAATCGCTCGAATTTTTCGATCGCTGATGACTGACGAGCATGCGCGGTCTGAAATCAGTTTAGTCATGATTATAGGCCGCTATCCTTCTAATGGAGTAACGGCGACAACCGCTATGGGCAGATTAAATGTACAGCATCTGACCGGAATCATCGAGGACACACTGTTTCATGTTGAGCCAGAGCTTGCTAGGCTATATGCACCGTACTTTGCGGTTTCTGCACTGCCAGCGACATCAGGACCGCAAGTTACATCTGTGGAGTTTCGAATAGTACCTTCCGATTATCTCCACGTGGAGGTATTGGAAAAACTGGAAAAATATTCCTATTAACCATATCGCGGCGGCATATCGGTTCCCCTCCAACAACCACCTCAAGACCGAACGCGACGCCCTTTTGAAGTAGGAGACCTTTATCTTGGTGATTGCGACTCAGACAAGGGCTAGCCATAGCTGCCTTGCAAGATAGTTTGGGGGTCTCTATCTAGAGAGCGTTAAAATTAAGAATAATCTCAGCATCCTTGGGGTCAATGTAGATGTTGTGCAGCAGCTGTGCGCCATCCCCTCGCGGATGTAGCAGATAGATCATGAACGACAGGGCGTACATCCCAGGGTTAGGCGACTCCGAACAGTTTTAACGGAAGCACGATCCGGCGGACCCCCTTTACGCGATGGACAGTCCCGGCCGGCAGAAAGGCATCGTCACCCGCTCCTTGCATATGAGCCCGGTAAAGAAAAGCAATCCTGACAGATGTTAAAGCGGTCTTGTACATGTCGATTCGGCGGGAAATACGGCGAGCACAGATGAGAGGACAAAAGTCGAAAACAACACACCGTTACGGGCGGATATAAAACTGACGGCCCCGACGTTGATCGAGTAAATGCCAAATCGCGATGCTACAATGAATGCTAAATCCATTCATTGAAAGGGAACTGCCTCGCGAAATAGAGAAGAACTACCGACAATTGTCGTTCATGAATCAATTGCGCACCGTACCTGATACAGTCTCGCGATTTAATTCACGCAACGCGTTACACCCGTCCTTATATCCCAAAGAGCAGGCCTTGTAATAATCTGATATTGCCAATTTTTTTTGGCCCATATCCAAATAAATCTTGCCGCGATTATAATAAGCAACTGGCGAATCTCGATCCAATTCAATACTCGTATTTAAATCTTTTAATGCTCTATCATTTTCCCCCAGAAGAGCAAAGGTCAATCCCCTGTCATGATATGCTTCGGCGTTATTCGGATTTTTCATAATATAATCATTAAAATATTCCAATGCTTTATCAAACAGTCCCGCCTTATTGGACAAAACTCCTTCCTTTAAAAGGAGTGCTTCATAAGACCTATTAAGAAAAACTGTCCTATCATAGTCAGCGAGAGCATTTTCAAGCTGGCCAATATTTTCATAAAGTGTACCTCGGTTGTAAAAAGCCTCGTACCGATCGGGGTCTAATACGATAGCCTGATTGTAAGCGCTCAATGCCTTATCTAACTGACCCCTATTGTACAATACAATCCCTCGATTGTTATAAGCATCATAATTTGTGGGATCCAAATCTATCACCTTATCATAATCAGCAAGCGCTTTTTCAATTAAACCCATTTTGTTGAAAACACCAGCCCGATTATAATAGGCTTGATAGCGCGACGGCTTGAGATCGATTGACTTACTATAATCTCTGGCTGCCTCATAGAAGCGTCCCATTTTTTCATATATATAGCCACGGTTTTCGTATGCTTCGACATATTTTGAGTTTAATTCGAGTGCATTGTTGTAATATGCGAGGGCCGAATCTAGTTCTTCCTTTTCTAGAGCAACAGTACCGAGACTAAAATAAGCTTGAGGCACCTGTCCAGGCTCTTTTTTGATAACATAGCTCCAGAGCGAATAACTATTTTTCCATATTCCAATTTGTTTTATGGTTAGGTACGACATGAAAAGTAATAGTGTTAGGAATGTCACGCCCACCGCGATCGTAGTAGACAGACCCCTCCCTTTTAGACATTTCAGTGTTACCCGAGCAATACATAATCCTATAGCGATGAAGATACTGAGACTCGGTAGATAGGTATAACGATCAGCCATCGCTTGACTTCCAACTTGAACAATCCCCAATACAGGAATTAGGGTCACCACATAATATGCCCAGATTGATATCCATATTTTTCGTTTCCGATAAATCAAGCAGACTAATGAAATAATGATCAAAAGAACTATCGCAGGAAAATACTTTAAAGAAAATAATGATGCATCTTGTGGATAGGGATAAAACGGGATTAAGTTTAAAGGGAATATCATCTTCCACAGATAGACAATGAGAGCCTTGCCTCCTACAATCACTCTCACTGACAGAGGAAATTCTTCAATCGTCGCTACCGCCCCTCCTGCCTTCTGTGCAAGAATCGTCAGGATTGCTGAAAACAAACTTAACGTAAAAAAGGGGACCTTTTCGACCAGCAATGCCTTATATGTTTGAGATCTGATTCTGTCAAGGGGATACCAGTCCAAAAGCAGCAAAACGATGGGCAACGTAATAGCCATCGGCTTGCTTAGCAGCGCAAGGATAAAAAATATAATCGTCAGAAGGTAGTATGGATTACTAATCAGTCGAAACGTACTTTTCTGAACTGATTCGCTCAATACACTTTTTGCATATTCTATATATCTGAGAATGCTAAGAAAAAAGAATAATGCGCAGAGAAGATCTTTTCGTTCCGCAACCCAGACCACCGATTCGACGTGAAGTGGATGAAGGCCAAATAGAAAGCCCGTTGTTACCGCCGTGACAAATTTCTCCCAGTCAGATAACAATAATGCTTCATTGTTTCGGTGGGTAGACTTGGGCAAAACATCGAGCAGCTTGAAGACGAGAAGCACTACCAAAAAGGTATTGATTGCATGGATAACAATACTGGTAAAATGGTGTCCAACGGGATTAAGTCCCCACACCCAGTAGTCTATTGCATGTGATATCCAGGTAAGAGGATGCCAATTGGCAACATGGAAACCACAAAAAGCCCACCTGAGAAAGACCAGGTTCAGTGAACGGATATTCGGATTTTTAACAATATATGAACCGTCGTCCCACTCAACAAATTCATTTTTCAAGGCTGGGAGATATATGATAAAGGTGGCTAGGGCAGCCACAGCGGCAAGATAATATATCAAGTTACGCGTTCTTTTCATGTGCCTCTCAGCTTGTCCGCAGTTTAGAGCAATCTAATCTGATCTCAATACGAATTTTTTGAGTCTCACAACGGTGTTCTTTTTCACTGTAGTTACGCGCTTTTGTCAGATTCTTCGTTGATGAGCCTGTTTCATCGATTTTGCTGACCTGTATTTTCGCGACTTCTTGTTGCACTGGTTTCTAATAGGGGAAGGTCTTAAAATTCTGTTGTAGCAAGGCCGCATTTATCCCGCAGTCACGGGATGACTCTTCCCCATGAAAGCAGCATTAGACCGGCTTTTTTGCTTCTTTGCCACCCCTCGCGAATACCAGCTGTCTCTGAGCGGTCGGACTTTCAAACTATAAAGACAGGAGCAATCACCTTGTTCAGGGGGCTTTTCTGCGCTGTAATAAACCTCGAATTACATTCCTGCAATTTGGGATACAAAACATCTTTATAATATCGATAAAATCCCTAAGAATTACCGAAAATGATGAATATCGCCTATTTCTCCCGATGGATAAATAATGGCGACCGACCGATGCCCCACCTTTGCATGAGAAATTTAAAGGATGTCGCAAGCACTCCGAAGCCGTAGTTCATGCTTCTCCTAAAATTAATTGAGGAAGCATCTTCGAAATATTTTGTTGGACAACTAATCTCTCCTATGCGAAATCCAAACCACACGGCCTGTGCCAGCATTTCGTTATCAAATACAAAATCATCGGAATTTTCATCCAAGGAAAGCGTATCGAGCAATTCGCGGCTGAATGCCCTGAATCCGGTGTGATACTCAGACAGTTTAACTCCGAGTGCTAAGTTTTCTATGAACGTAAGAAAGCGATTCGCAACATACTTGTACAAAGGCATTCCTCCTTTCAATGCTTGTCCGCCAAGGATGCGTGATCCAAGCACGAGGTCATAATGCCCGGACACCACCATAGAAGCCATTGCAGTGATCAACCGCGGCGAATATTGATAATCGGGGTGAAGCATCACGACTACGTCGGCCCCTTTAGATAATGCCTCCGCATAACAGGTTTTTTGGTTGCCTCCATAGCCTCGATTATTCGGATGGATGATCGTATGAATACCGAGTTCCCGAGCTCTAGCCGCGGTATCGTCTCTGCTCGCATCATCTACCAGGATAACCTCGTCCACAACATCCTGCGGGATTTCATGATATGTCATCTCTAGAGTTTTGGCAGCATTATATGCAGGCATGACAACGACAATTTTTTTCTGATGAAGCATTTTTTCTCCCTTCTCAAAGATATCGCCAATAGCACTTTTTTCAATTCCTTGAACGCGTCCAAGAATGTATATTCGTATTCGGCAAGTCCCACACTAAGACGCAACAATGAAGATTCTCTTTGTCCGTTTCCAGCTTAATAATCTTTCCGCTAAGACTATAGTTAGAAACAGCACTGCATTGACGAAGGCAGAACCCGCCGTGGGAACATGGTTGTAAATCGGCCTTTTTATATGCCAGCAGCCTCTTTCTAGTGCGCCAATGTTCTGCCGAACCGGTAATTTTATGTTTTTATTCTTGAAAATCCGCTATCGCTTATCTTCTGATCGAGCTCTTCCGGATTATCCCTTCTTACGTGTTCCACGAATTCGTCATTCTCGGCCGAATACTACTTTCTGCTCAAACACTACGTTACGCATGGCCTCATCCGAAAGGTCGGCAATAACAGTTCGCTGCAGATCGGAACTTACGGGGGGCAATTCCCAGATCCGATGTCAAGATACGCCCTACAGCTGGCACATGCTTCATCATTCTCCACTATCTAATCCAGTAATTAAAACGGCCTTTTAAAAATCATATACGTCGGTCGCGATAAAAAGTCGTCAAATTTGATTACAGACCAATTGGTGTTTATGTTGGAAGACATGGCAGTTAGAGCTCCTGAATAACTTCCGCGTATGAAATAATTGACCCTAAAAACCAGTCAGCTCTACAATTCTTTCTTATTCCCCCATCGCCAGGAGGGTTGCTTAACGGCAATCATCAATACGTGTTCTTGGCTGATCGTATGGAGCCAGTCATGTTCTTAACAAAATGGAATTAATCCCAATGTGATAAAATGAGGAATCCAATAAATTTGTTACCTCCCATTATAGCCTGAACTCTATCTATCTAACGCAATGCGTTGCACCCGATATCATCGCCTAATTCACATGCCTTCTGAAAATCGGCAAGGGCAAGGTTTTTTCTACCACTTTTTTGATAAAGGCTTCCGCGATTTCTGTACACTATGACGTAATCTTGTTTTAATTCGAGCGCCTTATTATAATCTGCCAAGGCCCTATCAAATTTATTTTGCAATGAATAGACTAAGCCGCGGTTAAAGTAAATTTCAGCTTCATCCGGTTTAATGGCAATCGCTTTACAAAAAGAATCCACTGCTTTGTCATATATTCCGGTCTTGGTGTAGACAATACCCAAGTTGTTATAGACAATATAGTTGTCAGGTGCTAAATCAATAGCCTTGTTGAAGTCTTCGATCGCTCTTGCATACAAGCCCATTTTCCCAAACACCTCGCCACGATAACTATAGGCGAAAGGCACTCTTTCGGGTTCCTTCCTGATAACATAACTCCATAGGTCAATGCTGTTTTTCCAAATGCCTATTTGTGTGAAGGTTAGAAAGGAGAGTGCAGCGAACACGATTATAGCTACACCGGCAGCAGATGCCTTGGCGGCCAATCTCCA
>Ga0335081_10004171_pt1 | contig 22803 bp, 26 predicted proteins | sample Lox_Sample_35_FD_206713 | JGI IMG/M metagenome (GOLD analysis project Ga0335081, IMG submission 206713) | Soil microbial communities from Loxahatchee National Wildlife Refuge, Florida, United States - Lox_Sample_3.5 | ecosystem: Environmental > Terrestrial > Soil > Wetlands | place: USA...
GGCGCGACGTTGTATTCAAGTTGGGATATGACTCGCTGATCGCATGGTCCTTTCGCGTCGTAGTTTGTGAATCCAATCATTCCTTGCGTCGGCACCGCGAATTGGCGCTGTGAAACAACTGTGGGCCATGTGTTGGATGTTTTCTCGAAAATGTTTGAGGGCAGGCCAATTACCCTTAACATTCCCTTTACTGTTGAATGATCTATTTCATACAGACTCCAGTTGGTTTTCCGGATCCGGAACTCCAAGTCCTTCATCTTCATGAAACCAAGCGGCGGTACGTTGGACAAATCAGGTAAACCAGCCGAATGATTTCAGGAAGGGCGCGGTTCTAGCTAAGTGGGAATGCTTGTGGGCGTCGGTTGGATGTCGGGGAATCTTGACTTGATTTTCTGTTCGGCCAATGTGTCCGCTTCCTGCATTATTTTGTCAGCTTCCGCTGAAGGCGTCGCCACTGGGCCTATGGTTTCCGTTACGTCCCCCGCATTGATCATTATTCCCTCTAGGCTTTCGTTTATCTGGCCTAGCTCGAATGAGACGTCGGGCATCATATGTTGAATCTGTTGCCTAACAGCGGTCACCACTCCCTTGATGGGATGAATCAGGAAGCCAATGTCTCCCATCATCTCAGCCGTTTCAAGCTTGAAGATCAGTTGCTCTAACGCTAGCTCTGAGTTTATCGCAATCTTAGCTAGCTTCCTGACCTCAGCGCACTCCTCCGCGTAAAGATTGGCTCTTTGGACGTCACCGCCTGCACGTGCTCTCACGCATTTGTCAAAGAACTCTTTGTCGCGCCGCTGCATCATAAGACTCGTTGACTCAATCTTGTTGCGTTGAGTTCGGATGCGATAGATGACCACTGCGAGTTGCTCTTTCAGTGGACGCTGGTGAATTCCGAGCTTGCTTTCTAGTTTGGAGGAAAATGAAGATGACACGTTACACCATGCACTAATTCCCCTAACTGAAATAGTTACTTTACTCGCAAACTCAAATCCAAACTAACTTATGGGATCACGTTTTGGTGACGCGGTAGTGTCAGGCCATCATACACGAGCAAGTCAAGCGCTATCAAATTGGAAGACGAGTCTACGCGCCATTTGAGAGGGCTATCTGCCGTGTCCGGTGTTCAATGACTAGTAAGTATGAAATATTTCCTGATTCTTGTCGCGAAACATAGTCGAGTCGGGGTTCTCCCGAGTTGTGGTTTTCGAAAGTAAAGAGACAGGGAACGTCTCCGAACGATTTCCCCGTGACACAAAAATATGCATCGGCTCGTCAATAATCAGCTAATACAGGAAAGAATAACCAAGTATCAGGCGCGCTTCTCCAATGGCGGGATATAGATGTCGACGAATGGCGAATCTTTCAACCACCCTTCCTATCCCAATGCTCGATAAGATCGACGAGCTGATTCGTGAAGGTAAGGTTCCGTCGCGCTCATTTGTTATTCGCGAGGCTGTCAAAGATTACTTGAAAACTCTTGGCTAGATCGCTTCAACCTCGACTTCTCGCCCCACAATAGCACTCAAACCACAAACGGATTGGCTCTACTGGAGACGCGTACACAGGGTCGGTCAGAAACTACGCAGGGCCGGATCCGAACCCCTCGCAGAACCTGCACAGGGCTGGATGAACACCCGCCCCTCTTCAGGGCTTGGAGTGTTCTCGTCGGTCTTTCTGATATCGGCCAGATATTGTGTGCGTCCTGCACTAAACTGTTAGCTCGACACACAGAGTTCAGTTTGGCCTACTCTCACTACTACGGGCAGTGATATACTGAAGTAGACCCAAGGCGAAGCTTAACGAAACCATATTCGTGTACTGTGGTATCTGTTAGAGGTAAGCGGGAGGCCGTAAAGCATTGAGTCAGCGAGCAATGAATGAGGGCGAGATGCGGGAGTTCCTGTCTCAGCCTCTGATCGCGGATATCGTTACCTTGAGGAAAGATGGTTCGCCGCAAATTACGCCCGTTTTGTATAATTTCGACGGTACCTATCTCTACTTCTCCACAACAACTAGCAGAGCGAAAGGTAGGAATATAAAACGTGACAACAGAATTGCGGTCTCCATTCGAAACCCGGACGCCAACAAGGTGGTCCTCTTCTCCGGGAAAGCTGACATATTGAATGACAGGGACCACTCCCTGTTACGCCGAATCGCGGTAAGGTACACGCCGCCGGATGAGATTGATGAATTGCTAAGAGGAGTGGAGCCCGACCGCGTAATAATTCGGCTGAAGCCATCAAGATCCATCAGCTGGACGCGTATTGTAGCGGGATAGTGTGCTTCTGTGCCAGGAAAACCAACTTATAATCGAAACCAGATATCGACCGATTAAGATTCGTCAACGACAAAAAGTAACGTTCTTCTGGATTACTGTTGCTCCAGCAACCACGGGTTGTTCTTTGGTCGGGTCATTAGAGTACTTAACTAGCAGTTGAATATGGAGTTACGACGATCCAGAAAACTTTCTCATGAGCACTCCGTATCCGTAGCGGTTTGCGGCGTATCCAGTAGCCGGAATGTCGAAAACAGACGCTATCAGTCGGAGTAAAACCGCCGCCGACGCGGAGACAAGTCCAGGAACTCCGAGCGTGATGAGAGTCGCCGATAGACTGGTCTCGTAGATTCCAAGCATCCCAGGAACCGGAATAGGAATCATCTCAACCATCTCACCAACCGCCATAGCAATAACAACTATCCAGACCGACGAGACATGCCCCAAGGCGGCGAGTATACCCCACAGTAGGATTATCGAACAACTCCAATCCCCACTACTTGAAAGGAAAGTAACCACCATGCCGCGTCGGTTTGATATCAGTCTCCGGAATGTGTTCTCATAATCGGTTATGAAGCGTTGAACAGTCCAACTAACGTCGTGTTCCTGCAGGCGCAGAATGTGACCCGTGATTGGGCGCACGATTCGGACCATTACTGACTGAAGTGGCCGAATGAAGCGAGGCGAGAGAGACAAAAAAATACCTACTAAAATAATGCTGAGTAAGAATCCTGATGCAGCTTCGAGCTGAAGGGCTTCGATATGTGGCAACCAACCTCTGAAGGATAGGACAAGCATTGCCATCAGCGTGCTTAGCAACACAGTGATGATGTAGATCACCCGATGGAGGATAACGGTTGAAGCAGACTCTCCGTTATGCATCCCGGCTTCCTTAGATCCTAACACGACGCGCATTGATTCAAGAATAAAGCCGCTTGACGTCAGGAAACTAATGAAGACACTGGCGAACGTAATCGTCTGACACATGCCGAACTTGATGCGGTGACCCGAGCTTCGAATCAGCACGTACCATGTAGTCCCGTACATTAGAAACCCTGCAAGTTCCACGAGGACCAGCAAGACAACTGCGACTATGCTAACGCGCGAGAGAACGACGAGTACCCGATTTACCCCCATGTAATCTATGAAAAGCAGTAGTATGAGTAGACCTACCAGTAGCCAGGCCAAGCGCACAATGCTGCTTTTCTTCAAAAGTACCCGACCAGAAACGTCAACAAATCGAATACATTCACCTAAGTCTGCACGCCAATTTCATTGATGTCATTCATATCTTGCGTTCTGTCAACAGCGATAACCTTGTACCTATGGGGTGGCTTGCGCACTCTTCTCGGATCTTCAACATCCAGCGAAAGCTATCGGTCGCCTACTTGACGGTGATACATGTACATGTCGCGTGACTCAGAACCTTAGTGGAGACACTTCCAAGCATCGCACCTGAGAACTTGCCAAGACCACGGCTTCCCATAACTATCAAATCAATCCCCTTATTCTTGGCGTTTCTGAGAATTTCATCGGCAGGATCTCCTCTGCCGCGAATGCAACGAAAAACCTGAACCTTAGACTCCTTTGCTCGTGCGATTAGTGGAGAGAACAGTCGCCTTTCCACAATGTCAAAATAGTCTGCTTCGCCAACTTGCTCGACCTCAGCGAATTCTTTGAACCATTTCGGGGCATTAGTTTCAGCTAACACGTGAATGAAATAGAGTTGCGCATTAGACAACTTAGCGAGTTCAATTGCAAGCTCCACAGCTTTCTTTGAATGGACCGAACCGTCGACCGCTACCATAATCCTCGAAATTTCTACCGGAACAAGTCTTGGACTCACGAAGACCACCTTACACAGGCAAAGGTAAACAGCCCACTTAAAATCTGAATGTGTGACATCAATCCTAACGATTGGTCCTTCTCAGTAACCTGAAATTAGCGAAAGTTCGCCAAACAACATAGAAAAGACCTGCAATTGCAGCGACTATTGGGATGACTCCAAAGCCGTGAAGTGACTCATAGGTCAGCGCTATGAAGTTATAAAACAGCAAAACGAGTGAAATGAAATACAGAACTTCTGAAACAATGTACTCCTCTAAGCTATAGGAGGTTCTCGCCATTTCCCCAGCAATAGCGAAAGTGATAGTGCAAAGCAGCAGGCCACTCTCGACTGACAGCGGTACAGAGCTTCCTAAGAAGCCGATCGTGAACACTAACGATGTAAATGAGAAACCCGAGAGGGTTAGCGCGTTGCTTGAAAGTTGCTGCAGCATCCAAGAATGCTCCCCCGGAACCTCACGCTTTAGTCCAAATTTCCTCTTCAAATCAAATTCGCCTCATCGCAACTGGGAACGTTCTGAGATGCGTGTTTAGTTAGCCTTGCGCAGCATTAGTCTACCCATTGCGAAGAAGAGGATCAGAGTAATGGCCGCAATAGCGATTGGGTTTGGTACCAATCGCGATAGTCCTTGATACGACGCCCAGAAGACGAGAGCGCCCACAGCCAACCCGACCCCAGCGCCCTTCATAGCCGAGGCAACTTTCACATTCAACAAGAACGCTATCATTACGGTAACCCACCAGCCTATCAGGAACGTAGAGAAAGCTAGGACTCCGGTAATTCCTACGGGGCCCGCGTGAACGAGTAGATAGTTAGATAGCGGATAGTATTTGCTCTTTAGGCGCGCGAGATGTGGTGCAGTGCGAGAGTACTGCTCTATTGACCGCAGGACTCTAAGGCTTGCATACGTCGCAAAGGCAAGAATCGGTACGACTAGGGCTGCGGAGAGATAGCTGGGCAGTCCGATGGTTGAGCCTTGGGCAATTGCCAATCCGTACCCTCCCAGAAGCGCGAGGATAACGAATTGTGAGGGCCAAGCGCTTAGTAAACCTCCAACGATCACACCGCTCAAGAAAATAATCCCTACGCCAAGCAAAGGATAGGTATCAAAGAATTTGCGAACTGAATCGATTTCCGTGGAGAATGTCGAGTAAAATACTTGTTGAGTCTTCCTCTGTAATTCTAGGAATCTGACCGAGAGATTTCGATGATCGTGCGTCGCATTCTCAAAAATACGATAGCGATGGGAGTCAGTTATTTTATTGCTTTCTTTCATTAGTTCGTCTCCAGATAGACTTGCATGGGGTGTTGGGCAATTGAAGCCGTGCCGACAACCCGAACCCGAAGGTTAGCCTCGAACTCCTCGTGGCTGGTTGGGCAGCACGACTTCAAAGTGTTCCTCTCGCGTTGTCGGGTGTTTACTCGAACCCGAGCACTATGCTCTCAATCCCATTTACCATGACTGAGACAGATAGGAGGAATACCAAAGTCAAGACTGCAACGGCCGGATTAACCAAGACTATGACGGAAAATAGGATGGCTAGAATACCGCTCAGCAAAACAAGTGCCCTCACCCCTCTGCTTAATCGAGTCACTGTCGCACCGATCGTTGCACTAACAATTCCGTATGCCAAGGTTCCAAAGGCCAGCATGAAAACCAGCGTACCGATACCAAGCAAAGGAAATAGAAGAACGACCATCCCGATGGCAATTCCTACTAATCCCGCTAACGCGTCGAGCACTCTGTGGCTTCTGCTCAATGCCTTAAGCGCTATACCGCGAGCAAGCCTTGACAGACCCACAAAAAGTAGCGAAGTCGACAGCAAGAACACTAGAGTTAGAATAGCGATCCCAGGCATCGCTACTACAAAAATCGACGCCGCGATCGCCACAAGACCGAATATGATCAAGAACGCTCTTGACCATGTTGGCATCTTTACGGTTTTACTTTCCATTTGACATCGACGAAATCCACTGCAAATCCGGCTATAGACTGGACGTCCACACGCGATGAAAAGAGATAATTTGTGATACAATGTACACTTTAGCATCGTGAACGAACTTGAGCGCCAGACAGAAGAAGACAGTCTTGAGAACCGTTCGCATATCTCAGGAATTAGACGACATCCTTGAGAAGGATGCGAAGGCTCACAGAACTAGCGTTAACGCCCTGATCTCTTCTATAATGGCGAAATATTCTGAGTGGGACAGATACACGGAAAAATTCGGTCATATCTGCATTCCTACGACGCTCTTTCGCGCCCTTCTCGACTTGACCGATGAAAACGCTTTGGCTACACTCGCAGAACGAGTTGGCGTCGAGTTGACGAACCAGATAACCGTATTCTGGTTTAAGAAGACCAACCTGGAAACCCTACTCCACTTCTTCTCCAATGCATCTCAATACGGTAAGGTCGGAGAGGCTGAGATCGAAAACAAGGGGCGTGATTACACACTCACCATTTACCACGAGTACGGAAAGAAATGGTCAACATACCTGGAACATTATCTCGATAAAGCGATCAGAACATACCTGAAAGCAATTCCACAATTTGAGACCACTGAAAACACCGTAACCCTGAGATTTCAAGTACCCTAGCGTGTCCGACGACGAATGCGCTCCGCATTCATGATGTACAATGTGCACGTCCCAAATATATCGTGCCAACCGTCACCAATCTGTATGGTGTTACCTCGTTGCTTCAAAAGCCCCGTTTTCAAGAACCTAGGCCGACGAGTGAATTGAAAGCTGAAGCTCGCGCAATCCTATCCTATCTTCGACCTGACATGCCAAGTCCACCTAGGCAAATAGAGTCACAGCTTCGAAAGATGAAAGGTATTAAAGAGGTCACAATAAACCTCGTCAGCCACACCGTCAAAATCCGTTACGATCCAAACATTGTGACGATAGAAAAGATACGCGCATTTCTTAGGAAGCCGGTTTCTCGGCCTTGAATTGCAGTATCACATAGATTGCTGAGAGATTTCGAGAAATCAAGTTATGGAATTTCGGGAGGGTGACGTGGACTGAATACGAGGCTGCCGATTTATCGCCCTCATGGGAGCATATTCTATCTCCCTTTCGGCATATTGTTAACAGTGGTAGTTGTCATTCTGTTCGTTGGACTTACTGAAGTTGCTTTCCAGAGTGGATGGATTGTCCGCGGAATGTCCGCAAACACTCTCCTCTGATGATGTTGATCTAGTGACATCATTTTGGGTTTAGGAACTGATTACATTGACGATCCAATCCTTCCTTGATCGTTTTGAGGAGATCTTCGATTTTCACGGGCTTTGTGATGTAACCATCTGCGTATTTCTCAAAAGCCTCCGTCCTATTCTCGGGCGACGAATAACCCGTCAACATAATCTTCACCATTCCAGGTGCGACCGAGCGGAGATCAGTCAGTAGGCTTGTTCCGTCCATGTCTGGAAGACGACGATCGATCAACGCCAGATCGTAAGCGTTAAGATTAGATTTCTCAATTCCCTCTCTGCCAGTCTCAGCGCTGTCCACCATGTAACCGTTAATCCTGAGTATGCGACCGATCAAAGCGCGAATAGAGTCGTCATCGTCAATTATCAGGATCCTCTTCGGTTGCTTCATGTATCAAGCTCACCTGAACGTTCCACTTCGCTCACGAATCATTTGGGTCCAAAGAGTAGGACTATCTTCCTGACATAATCGATCAAAGCCTCCTGCACGTAATCAGACAAGTTGTAAACTGAATTCTCTGCGAATTTTAGGCTGAGGTTTCTGCAGAGGTATCTTACTATGATCTTCCCAACAGTTCTACTTGCAACTCCGAATACGCGATCCAGAGTGGTGAACAGCATGTCTAGCCGCTGAGCGACCATATCCTCAGGTACACCTCTTTGATCGCGTAGATGGCCAAAGAACACCTGTGATGCGTCTTGGCCTAGAAGCCCAACTATCGTCTCGCTTACTGTCGTATCAATAAGTTCCCCGAAACGCAACTGATTCTCGGTATGGACGCAAGATTTCCCATCTGAACGGCTATGCGCTGATTCTTTCGCTTCTTCCTTTGTGATCATGACGTATCGAGCGCGTGTTGGTCTATCCAAGACGTGCTCAAGCTGTGTACCTCTCGTTCCGATTTATCCGGCACGTTCACTTTACGCTACGCACTCACTTTGATGATTGCTTTTTATTACAAGTGAATACAAGTTATAATGAACTGTAATGCCTTCGAACACCTCGTTGAAGGGAACAAGTACAACCACAAGGGCAATTCGCATCTCAAAGAGTGTTGACCGAATCCTTGAATCAGAAGCGAGAAAACGGAACATAAGCATCAACGGCCTCATATCTTCCGTACTAACAAAATTCGCCGAGTGGGACCGATATGCTGAGGACCTCCACCTAACAACGCTTCCAACGCATATCGTAAAGAAACTCACCGAGCTTATGAGCGAAGACCTGATTGCGAAGGCAGGCGCGGAACTCGGGCCAGAGCTCCTTACGTCCGAGGTCATATTCTGGTACGAGAAAGTGACACTTCAAACCTTTCTAGAATGGTTAACCCTAGTCTCCAAGTACAACGGTCTGATCTCAACACAGATTACAAAGACGGATGGAGATTACGTCATCGTAGCACGACATGATTTGGGTAAGAAGTGCTCATTGTTCCTGAAGAACTATTTTGAAAGCGGATTAAAGGCAAGAATGGGTATCGCCCCGGAAATCGAGATGAGTGAATTCCAAGTTTCATTTAGACTACGCAATGTTTCAACATGAACAACACGCGGATTTGGAGCAGGGATTTTAGAGGGGTTTACACGATTGGATTCCACATTTTCCATCAGTAGAGCTTTCATCCCCAAAATCCTAGCGAATTATATCATAGGCTGAAGCCTTTGATCGGACCATCCGTCTACGGGTGCGTGCTCGGTCTGATGTGATCATCAACCGATTTCTGAGTTTTGTCGGGATCTTTAGAGAAATCGGACAGGAATTGTTTGACTTTAGCGTTAAATTCGAATGCCGGTACTCTAATGTGTTCTGTTAATCCTGACGGGGGTTGAAACACCCCGTGCTCAGTCATGTGGAAGACTACTGCCGAGACGTTTCCGGCCAGTGCGCAGTCAATTTCCTCTCTTCCAAGTTCAACGTACGCGTAATACCTATGATGACCGTCAAGAACAGCATACACTTCTTTCGTCGGATGTTTTACCACGATAATTGGTGGTACACTATCGCCCTTAGCGATTTTCTCCTTGTAACGATCAACGCCTTCTCGATAAACCCTTGTATCTGCAACGATTTTTTCTAAGGGCAATCGCTTCAAATGCTTCGAAGGGTTCCGGAAAACGTCAATATTGACTTGTTGGTCATCCCACCCTCGCGGATACTTTTGTATTAAGCTCGGGATGAGTCGTGGAGTTCGTTTCATATATTCAGAATATTCGTCACCAAACCTTTCGATCAGCATTGTCTCCTCGCCGCTTATGCGCATGTAGATTGCCATGATTATAGGGAGTCCCGATGCGAGCATAAGCCAATTGGCGGTTACAAGGGACTGAGTCACTATCAGGCGAAGGTCCCTAGGTAGATTGGGTTTCTGATGTAGCGGTATGGTCCAGTGATCACCAGCGCATCCTCTTCTCTCTGGCGGAATATCGACGGCTCAAGGGCGTGAACCAAATTCTTTTCAAGCGCACGATGCCCCCAAACGGTGAACGCTATGCTCAGGAGGCCTGCGACTACCATGATTACGCGGAACCAGTCTGGCAGCGGAATCGAGAGAAACGCTATCCAGTCAGGTAGTATGGCGTAGAGCGCTACACCTCCAAGCCAGAATGGGGCAAACAATACGAGAAATACGTCTGCTATGCGAAATCGCCCTTCACGTCGAGAAGTCCGGTCTACCGGCTGGTTATTCGAACACTTTCTTGACGAGTATTTTACCAATGCTACGTTGGTGAAGAAGAGGATCCACAGTATCGAGAAGGCAGTCCTGAAGAACGGTTCACTCGTCATCTTCAATACCGGTCGAAATGCGTGAATTTTCCATTGGAAATGAGTACAGGAGTTCTTCAAAAAGTACTAGGGGCCGGATTCGCACCCACCGTAGCATCTGTGCAGGGCCGGACGAACACCCGCCCTTTTTTTAGAACTCGGATTTTTCTCTTCAGGCAATCTGTTCTCCGTTACGCATAACGCGTCCTGCTCTAAACGGTTAGGTGTCAAGACGATAGTCTTGTTCGATTTCCCCTGCTCGCTCTGCTCCGCAAGACTAAGGCCATTAGAAGCCTTCAAACGCTTCAACCTCAACCCTAGCCCAGAACTGTAGTAACTACACCTATCCGCAACCCACTCGCGGCCCAGAAACGTCGCATAATTTCTCATAATTACTCAGGCCAAAAAACCGGTTTTCGCATAATTCGCATAATCTCCCCATAAACCGCAGAAGGCGTAGATCGTATCAGGATTCACGCTTATCTTCCAAAGAATTTGTTGTGCATGTATCTAATCCTGCGACCATCAGTCGTAATTGGGAACTTCCAGTGAACTCAATAGAATTTGACCTTTGGATTTAGGGCCGAATCCTTGTTAGGAATTCTTAGATACGAGAGTATCCCGGACATGAATTGGGGAAGTTCTGAATGGTCGAAAAAACTCGTTGGGGAATCATTGGCACGGGTGACATTGCAAAAAAGTTCGCTGCGGGACTGAGCGTACTCTCCGACGCGGAATTGGTGGCTGTCGGTTCACGTGCCCAAAGAACTGCTGATGCCTTCGCTGACTCCTTTCGCGTGGCTAAGAGGCATAATAGTTACGAGGGTTTGGCGCAGGATCCGGACGTTGACGTAGTCTACGTTTCAACGCCTCACAGCTTACACAAGGACAATACGATGATGTGTCTACGTGCCGGTAAAGCCGTCCTGTGTGAGAAGCCGTTCGCGATAAATGCGGAGGAGGCTTCAGAAATGATTCAGTTAGCGCGCGACCGCCGACTATTCCTGATGGAGGCAATGTGGACGAGGTTCTTTCCACTCATGGTAAAGCTGCGCGAAATGATCGCATCAAATGCGATTGGGGAAGTGAGAATGTTGATGGCAGACTTTGGCTATAGATCCGAGGATCAGAATTTTTGGGTATTCAACCCGACCTACGGCGGCGGTGGGCTGCTCGATGTAGGCATCTACCCACTTTCATTCGCGCACCAGATCTTCGGGACACCAAATCAAATCACTAGCGTCTCACACCTTCAAAGTGGCGTCGATGAACAATCAGCCGCCATTCTAGGCTACGAGGGCGGGAGAATTGCTATGATCTGTTCAGCAATTAGAACTGAGACACCCCAAGTTGCGTATTTGCTCGGAACTAAGGGTCGGATCCACATACATCCACCATGGTGGAAACCCCAGACGCTGACGATATCTGTTAACGGCAAAGCTGACGAAGTGATGCAAATCCCCTTTCAAGGCAATGGATACAATTACGAAGCGGCGGAAGTAGCAAGGTGCCTCCTCCAAGGTAAGACTGAAAGCGACATCATGCCACTTGATGAGACTCTCTCAATAATGCGGACAATGGACAAGATTCGCGCCCAGTGGAAACTAAAGTACCCTATGGAATAGGTGTCAAGTCGGACCAAGCTTGTGAACGCGTTTTTCTCGTGTATACTTAATGTTGCGAACCTAAATCGATCCGACAGTAATCCGTAGTCGTTTTACTATGCATGGTGGCCATGCGGGTGCGGGCATTCCAAATCGGGTCTTGCGTACGAACGGATCTTGTGTGTAATTGAATTGCTTCGTCGCTAATTTTCTATCTACCCTACCAGCTATTTTGAATCGAATTTAGTTGGTTGGCGTTCTATGGCGTCATTGCTGTGACGTTGAGGTAGTTTCCTGGACAGGCTGCGCCGTTCGGTGCCGTATTGGGGCCCATGTGCAGTTGGCCGGTGACGGTTGCCCATTGGCCTGTGGTTGGGTGGTTCGCGGGCAGATTCTGCAATGAGTAATACCTGTAATCCATGAACCCGTAGGGGCTGAATTCTGGTATGGCTAATTCCACGCATCCGTTCGGGTTCTGGTAAACGTAACCAACGCATTGCATGCTGTTATCCATATTCGGCGAGTAACAGTAACTATACGCCGCATTACAGCCGAAAATGTTGTTCATGCACCCCGCCTGGTTCACGTACTTTGTGTTCGGGTCCACCGCACCAGCTTCGGACGTGGTCACAATACCCGTCCCATTCTGAGCATTGAACACTGTGACAGTTACTTCGACCTCATGCCATTGTTCGGAAGGTGGTTGCGTGAACACGAGTTGTGAGTAGTATTGGTTGCTTCCAGGCGCGGAGATCATCACCGCCGTCGCGTTGGCCAAGTACGTATGCCCCGGCATCTGGTACGCAATCCCATTCGCATACAACGATCCGCCCGTGAATGAGCATTTGGCTTCGACTGGGATTATGATTGCAATGTTATTGTACTGATAATAATCGCCAGTAACCAACGACCCAACTGTCGCGGTACACGACTGCGCCTGAATCGGGGCGACGGTGACTACCACTGCAACCGCAGCCAATAAAAGAAAACACATCAACGCCAAACCCGAACTACGCGACGTCATTACCCAATCACACAACAATCCTGTAGGATTGACGGAGTCTTAACGTTCAGTAGTAGAATACCACCAAAACTCCCCAAATTCCACCCAGAAGAAAACTAAACCCGGAAACCGCGACCACCCCTCTACAACCATTGGAAAACAGGGCAGCTTCGAGTGCTCGAACTCTCGCGGCGCGATCTCTCTAGAACATTCACCGCCAATCTTCTTGTGTCCAATATCAGAACAAGCTCGCTCACTCGGCGCGAGTTCCGATTGTCGTCGGTCGCAAAACTGTTTGGTTTGGTCGATGTAGTATCAGATGATGGAACGCCTTACATCTGAAGGCAAAGACTACTACGGGTATATGCTGCTCGTGTTGGCGATAATGACGGCCGAATCAACATCGAGAACAATTCCGATGCGGATATTTACGTTGACACCAAGGATGGAAAAACCTACTTAATTGCACCTCTATCAGCAAATGAGTCCAAACGAACTGCGACTAGTTCCCAAGGAACTGATGCATCAACTATTGGACCTTCGGGTATTCCTAAGTCTACGAAATTCTGAGTCGAATCAATCAGGATCATTGTCTTCCGAGATATTTTCACGCATCTTTGTTTCGCTTTTCTTTTCGAAGTAGGTACAGTGGGAGAATCAAACCTAGCGCTAAGGCTGGCAGGATTGCAGGGAATTCAGGAATCGGTAAGGAGCCTAACTGCATCGTTCCCCATTGGCTTGGCGAGGAACGAAACGAGTTTTTCGGATAAACCATCCACGTCCCACGTGAACCGTCCTGCATTGCGAGACGGATAGCTACGTACGTTCTCCCCTGCGGTATGATTGAAAGCGGAATCTGAAACTCGTAGATCACGTGGGGAGATGACGAGTAAGGATCATTCGTAGAATCCGTAGAAGATGCCGCAGCAAACTTCGGCACACTTGCACTCGCCCAACCACTCCCCGTTCCCGCTTGCGTTACGAGGGTTGATTGCGTGGGCGAGGACCATTGGAAGCTGAACGCGTAATCATCCGGCTGCGGAGACGCTCCTCCATTCAACCGCGTGTCCACGTAGACCCATGCAACGTCGTAGTTCACTAACGTCTTGCAATTCACGTAGTCGAATAGAACGTAGAGGTAGGTTTGGTTCTGCTTCAGCCTGAAGAATCCGCCGGGCGTCGTTATCTCCACAGCATCAGACCACTCATCAGAACTCGTCCACTTACCATCCAAAGTAAGGGGCTTGGTCAATACTGGTATTGTGACTTGGGCGCTTTGCGCTAGGGCAGGTCTCACAAGCATTGGAAGAAAGAGAACTGCTACAACTAAAATGCAAAGATATCTTTGGATCTGAAGATTTCCCAACAGCACCACAGTCCGCACTTGGCATTCCGTAAGAATTTATGGCTAGCCCTTAGAGACTTTGGCATCGTCTCAATGTTCTGAGTTGCTAAGAGTGAACTCACATTTTGTCTAGCGATTCCCAATCGACAGTTCAGTTGAGCTGAACCAAGAAATATACGATACGTGAAATTTGCCATCGGCTTGATCTAAGCTCATCGTAAGCTGAAAGTCGAGTGAATGCTTGCTTGGTTGACATCTTTAAACGACTATCTAAACCAATTCCGAGGCTTCACGTGATGATGAACCCGAGGCCTGAACATAATTGGAAAGCTGAGAGCCTTGGTTATTCTAGTCGTACGCGCGCGACTTTCTCAAGTCAACATCGTACATTATGATCGCCTTCGTGGCTCCATCGATTTGGTAGAGAGGTGCAGATGCAGTCAAGTCATTATTGGATGCGGACTTGCGCCAAACGGGGTATTGCGCGAAACTCCAAAACCTCCGCGAGCGTTTGAACTAGGGGGCAGTCGTAGTGGCAACTTCTCCAATATCCGCTATTGGCGAATGAATATTCGGCGTAGGTCTCAGCTTACAGGTTGTGATTCCGTCTATCGTCTGCGTCGGTTGTATACAAGGACAATGATGCCTACTATCACCGCTATTGAGCCCAGTAATAGGATCGTGTTGGTGTAGTCGTCTCTCCAGACCGCGGTAACAGTGTATGGTCCGTTCATTAAGACGGAGCAAGTAACGCTCTGCGTCTTACAGTGTCCAGCCCAATGATCTAGAACGTGACGAACTCCAACCAATCCCAGTATTCCTTCAGCTGGAACAATTGTCGGTTCAACTGATGCAGTGGCCGTCTCGTTTTGGAAATACCAGCCTGATCCCGACGGTAACGCGTAGGGTGAATTCACGTCAAGGCGATATTGTGGCTGATATGATGCATTGAGTGTCAGATTGTTTCCGATGCTAACTTGACGAATTGGGGAGGTTAAACCGTCGCTCCACTTGACGAAGGTCATACGCATTCCCTCACTAACTGGGAGAAAGCCAGCGACAGAGACGTTGTGGTCTCCCCAAAGCAAAAACGTCTGAAGCTCACCTTTCAAGTCCGTAATCATCTGTGTTCCATCGATTGTTATTGGTAGATTGGGCAGAGTTTCAATTCTGAGCGCGGGAACCTTGAAGCTTATGTCTAACTCTGGCCATTCGGCTGTGTTTTGGTTGTCTTTCGAAGCGAACATTGCGTAGTTCGCGGGGGACCTGAACCCGGCCATCAGAGAGAAGCAAACGATGCCGTTTCCCGTCATATTCTGAACTTCAGCAGTCACATTCCAACTATACCAACGATCATCTAGGGAGATCCTTTGCGTAGTGTAGTGTCCCAAGTCGGGTTCAGGCATGTTGTTCCACGTAAGTGTCTGTTCAGTCCAATTATGATTTGTAACGCTATACGCGCTAACGCTCGCGTTTCGCAAAGCTACAGTGTAAAGGTTGTAAAGCCAAAGAGACGCATTCATCGGCTTTGCATGCGCAGTTATGATGCCAGAAGGAAAAACCGCGTTGAAATCAAACCTTAGGTAACCATAGTTCTTTGAAGTCGGCACACTGGGCGTGTCTTGAACTATTATTACTCCGCCCAGCTCTGATTGCATTGTCTCGGACGGTAATAGATTATCCACGAACGTATCATCCGTCGGGTAAACTGCGCAAGTGATAATGCTGCTAGATGGCCATTGACATCGTCCGTTGGGGGTACTGTTTGACAACTGATGTGTTTCAATCGTGGTTATCGGTAGTTCTAAGGAAACCGGAACTACAGCAAGGTTAACGACCACGAGGATCACGATAGTGGCATCAATCAGGCTTCGGATCCGCAAAGAGAACCTACACATTGAAAACTATACGTTTTCTGAACTATCTACGTTTCGCTAGACGTTTATGCACCGCATTTAGTTACGAAAAGACTGGAGTAGGATTTTGTTCTCTGAATGAAAATTCACATCGTAAACAACTACCACACAGCATTGAGCGGAAATTCAACCGCTAGTTTTCGCCGTGCATCTAGCAACTCAATTCAGAGTTAAGCGGAATGAAGGAATATGCGATGTGTGAAATTTGCTTGACTTCTGCTCTTACTATCAGAAATCCCGTGAGTCTCGATCTTTGCTGAGGCGGGCTGGGAATGTCCTTTCTCCCATTCTACTTCCCAATCTGATAGGGTAGCGTTGGGTGTGTATGATGTTTCGTCCCTAGAGGTCGCGTTACTGCTGAGTGAGACTTGGGATAATGCTCTCGGAAGCCAGTTCTGTAGCTCTCTTTTTGTCGGGGCCGTGTATGTAAAGGATTGGGGTCTTCAATCCAGTCTTGGTGAAGGCTGAGAGTTTTTCTATACACTGGGATGGTGTGCCCGCGAGCGCAAACTTATTCACCATCTCATCGGTGACGGCACGCATTGCACCCATCACATCGTCTTTCTCGTATCGTTCCTTCACTGCTCTGATCTCGTCTTTTCTTATTCCGGCGAGGTTCAGGACGAAGTCTGGAGCGTATGGAATCGTGTATGTTGCCAGTATTCTCTTCGCAAACTGCTCCGCCGCTTTCCCGTCCTCCGATATGCAGGTTTCGAAGAACGCGAGGAAGTTGAGTTTGCTCGGGTCTCGACCATTTTCCTTAGCGCTTTTGGTTACTCTTTGAATCGCATACCTGGCATACTCAACCGAGAATGATCCTCTCCTAGTCATAACCAAGCCATCCGCAACCTCCCCCGTCAAGTCAAGCATCCGCGGCCCAATCCCGCCAAGGTATATGGGGGCGTGGGGCATGTTGAGGCGTTTCTGAGGCGTCCTAAGCGAGAACACTTGGCCTTCGTAGGAGAACTCGGATGGGTCATTCGAAAGTAAACCTCGGACGATGCGAAACGTATCTCTCATCGCGGCTACCGGTCTTACTTTCAGCCCATAGTTGTCTATCGCGGAAGAAGCAACTCCCACCCCCAGAATGAACCGTCCACCTGACATTTCATTCAACGTCGCCGCCTCGACAGCAAGCATCTGAGGATGCCTCCTTAACGGACTCGTGACGCCCACGCCCACTTTGACATGGGAAGTTGAGGTTAAGGCGAGGCCCGCTAGGGTCAACGAGCTCCTCTGATCACCCTCCTGAACCCACAAGCTAGAGAACTTCCCTCTCTCCGCCAACCGAAATAGTTCAACAAGCTGATGCGAATCCGTATAATCATCGAACCCCACCGCAACTGAGTCAAAGTATGACAAGCTAAACGCCCCAATACTATGTTTGATCGTAGATGGATAAGGCTGTTGAACTCAACTCCTCATCTTTCGGAGGAAGTAGTGAATGATGGCTTACATCTGTTATACAAGTGAAAGAGGCTTCTTTACCAGCCTATCTCTCTAGCGTGAATCGAGACCGGCTTTCATTTTGAGCAAACACACGTGTTACACAAGTATGCGTTCACGGAAGGTCTTTGCAGAGAACGTTGTTTGGTTCCAGCGCCTCCGATGTTTGGCGTGATGAGATCGTACGAGGGAGGCTTTCTTGGTACTACGCTGTGCTCCGGGACCTAAAACCAGCAAAGTTCCAGATCTGCAAGACAATACCCAGCGAGTACCCCAGCCTGATGACGGAGGCGGAACTGTGGAACGAACACACCAAGCGACAGGACGAGTTTGCCGAGAAACTCAGCGATGTAAAGGAGAACGGCGTCCCGCTAAAGCCACTTGGCAAATCTGAGTTCAGCTTCTTGGATCTGAAGGTTGAGTTACTGAACCGCATGCTGCGGAGTTGTGTCCTCTGCGAGTGGCGATGCCAGGTTGATCGAGTCGAAGGTAAGAAACTCGGAGCGTGCCATCTGGATAAGACTGCACGCGTGGCAACTTACTTCTTGCATGAGGGTGAGGAACCCCCACTGGTAGATCGGCAAGGTTCAGGTACGATTTTCTTCACCTCGTGCACCTACCGCTGTGTCTTTTGTCAAAACTGGGATATATCACAGGACCCAGCAGCCGGCGCACCCGTCTCGCCTGAGCAGCTTTCCTTGATCATCAAATCTTTGCGAAACGAAGGCGCTGCGAACATCAACCTTGTCGGAGGTGAACCAACGCCTAACCTCCACGTGATCGTGGACGCCCTCAACCAAACGTCGGTAAATGTGCCGATTCTGTGGAACAGCAACATGTACCTCTCACCCGAAGCAATGCAGATCCTAGCCGATGTTGTAGACATTTGGTTGCCCGACTTCAAGTGGGGTAACGACAATTGCGCAATCAAATGCTCCAAAGTTCCAAGATACTTCGAAGTAGTCTCACGAAATCACATCGTGGCGCATGAGAATGGGGATGTGATAATCAGGCACTTGGTTATACCGGGGCACGTGGAGTGCTGCACCAAGCCCACACTCGATTGGATAGCAGAAAATTGTCCTCGTGCGTTAGTGAATGTGATGGGTCAATACCGACCAGAGCACTTAGTTCTACGCGAACCGGAAAAGTACGCGGAGATCGCTCGTCGTCCCAGCGCCAACGAGATTACCGAGACCAGGAAACAAGCCAGCAAACTAGGGCTCGTCTGGAAACCTGTCTCATGAGACACCTGACCTAAGAATGAGAGCCCATCCGCATGGAGTGTGACACACCTTTTTGGAGTGGTGAGGCTCACCGAACATTTCTCGGGGGTAGACGTTCACTGTGAGGGTGTGGTCCACCCCAAAACAAAGAGTGGAGTTCACCCCAATCGCTTGAATAGCGTCTATCGGCGCGTAGTGGGAAGGCACTTGGTCAGTCGGCTTTCTTCATCGTGTGGATCGAGGCCACTATGAAGATGGCCTCTAGCGCTTTGATCAGAACGCCGAAGGATATGAGTGGTTGTGGTGGGACGCCTGGAGGGATTGTTACACCGGCCGTGGAGATGAAATAGATAGCAATCGAGCTAAGGTTGACCAAGACACCTATCGTTAGCAGAATTTGGTTCTTGGATTTGAGGAGGACGACAACCCAGGCGAATTGGAATAAGCCCAGGGTTACGAAGAAAATTGCTGTCGGAATCGCGCCCGCAGCCCCAAACATCATAGTCATAATCTGAGGCGCAAAAATCATCGTCAACGTTGGCGAGATTAAGTGATCGCCAGCCGGGAGGACTAGGGCTGCAGCACCTATTCGTCTCACAGTCTTACTAGAGGCCATCATCATCCACTTTTCGCATAATGGATCTTCCCACACGAACGACAATAACACATAACTACATTTTCTTTAACAGACCAGTGAGCCTATCGAAACAGAAGTCACACGCTGTTACAGCTGCACATCATGATTCCAAGCTCAGGTAAGATGTTCGACCAAGAGTCCGAATGTAATTCTTTATGCTTGACATTTTACCTAATCCAAATAGTGAGTGATGAAGGAGAAAGCATATGGGATTGTTCGGAGTTGAACCTTGTAGGCGCTGTTATTGGAATTGACTCCGGAGGAAATCTTCCAACTGCACCCGCTAATAAGATGGACTGCAATGGCGTCGGATGATGGGGAATTAGTGTTCTCTGCGACGCGTCCCGGTATGGCGCCTTACTCTCAAGAGACGGACGACCAGTTCCTGCTACTTGGCGGACTCATTATAGACGGGGTCGCGCAGCGTCAAAGTCAGTGGCTGGGAAAATTCGGATTCGTCTACGTCGCATACGAAAATGCAACCCAGATCATAGCTCATGTTCAGAAAGGATACCTCATCCTGACCATTGAGCCATCCGTCCCAGCCGGCGAAGTCTTGGAAATCGCGAAGAAACTTCCGATAGTGTATACGTTTGCTTGAGCCGACTCGTGAGTTATCTTCTAACGAATGCAAATTGACGGAAGCGCGACTCGGTCTTGTACCAATTCTTGCACGGACGCAAATCGTTGTTTTCACGTCCGTGATGAAACAGAAAGAAGCATATGGAACTGTTAGAGGGGGCGTACTTGGTGCATACGGTGAATCTAGTCGGTGGAGACATCCTCCAGGTGCACCCGCAGATCAAGTGGGTCGGATTAGCTTCCGATAAGGGGGAAGTAATTTTCTCTTCGATGCGACCCGATACGCTTAGTTATTCTCCGACGAAAGATGACCGATTCTTGTTGGAGCTTGGGGGGCTGATCATGGAAGGTATTGCGCGACGATCGAGTCAATGGCTCGGCAGATCGGATTTTGTTCTAGTCGCAGATGAAAATACAACTCAAATAATCATGCACGTCCGTGACCGATATCTCGCCTTAACTGTTGAGCCAGGCGTACCAGCAGAAAAGATTCTGGGTATCGCTAGAAAACTGTCAGGCTTGTTGACATCGTAACATGATGGAGGCCACTGTGAGATGGTTGAAGAAACAGCTCTGATGGGCGGTCAAAGCATTCTCGGCCGTCGCCATGTCTCCATAGATATCGTGTCGCTCTGTGATCACTTGGACGTTTTGGTTGGGCCTCAGGTTGCTGAGGTCATAATGAAACATCATGAGGTCAGATTGGGCAAGGAAGATGTCGCCTTTTTGCGAAAACAGCACCCGGAGGCGTCTCCAAACGAGATCGTTGAAAAACTAGTAGAAAGCTCGCGCATATCCGGCGTCGGAAGCGTTGAGGCGAAATTAAAGGACAATGGTCCTGAATTGGAGATTATTATTCAGAATCCTTGTCTTACGGGGACGGAGGGAAGCGCCAAGTCGTTCATGTTCGCGCATTGGTGCGGCGCCCTTAGCGCTATCGCCAAGGGCGGAGAGTTCGAGGTCATGCACGTGACATATGACCCTTACAAGAAGGTCCTTCGTGGACGAATCGTGCCCCGTCGACCACCTACAAACAATTCTCGCCATGTTGCAGGCCCAGGTAGGGCGTAATCGCGCTCACTATTTCCTGGATTCGTTTCTCCACGTGTCGATCGTTGCTAGAAGCTCGACGGGTTTCTTGACTATGGTGGGAACTTGGCCGACGTAAACGTTGCCTGTGTTTCCATCGAGCGTGATCAGCTCACCTTCTGAGAGTCTTTGATTTCCGAGTTCGCAGCTGTGGTTTTGTATATCGATCGTGAGTCCTCGACAGTCTACGATGCAGACTTTGCCTAAACTTCGAGCAACAACTGCGGCGTGCGACGTTCGGACTCCACGGGCGCAGAGAAGGCCCTTGGCAGCGTTTATGCCGGGGACGTCGTCTGCAGACGCTGTCTCTCTTACCAAGATCCCGGGCTCCCGAGCAAGCTCAGCTTTCTTGCTCGTGAACGCTATCCTCCCTGAAGCAACACCGCTTGATGCAGAAACCCCGTGTCCGATTGGAGGGGCGTTGATTTCTAATCGTTCGAGCTGAATCTTATTCAGGTCCAAGTCTTCGACAAGTGACACCGCCTCTTCCTGCGAGACAATTCCTTCATTACAAAGGTCCACGGCAATTCGTAGAGCTGCGAGTGGGCTTCTCTTTCCGCGCCTTGACTGCAGTAAGTAGAGCTTTCCGCTCTCGACTGTGAATTCGAAATCCTGCATGTCGCGAAAATGTGATTCTAGTTTCTTGGAAACGCTCCCCAGTTCACTGAAGACCTTCGGCATCGTCTCCTGCAAGTTCAGTTGAGTCGTTGCGGAGTAGTCGCCCGATACGACATCCTCGCCTTGGGACCCATATCGGAAGTCAACGGTGAGCTCATTATCACCGCTCCATGGGTTCCTTGTGAATCCGATACCCGCGCCTGAGTCAGTTCCTAGGTTTCCGAATACCATCGCTTGAATTAGAACGGCTGTGCCGATCGCGGGTGCGTTTGGGTTCAATTTACGAAATTCCTGAGCTCGCGGCTTCGTCCATGAATCCAACACTCCCTCAGTCGCACGAATGAGCTGCTTTTGGACGTTTAGGAAGGTTGTTCGTTCTTTGTCTGTGTAGAGCTCCTCATATTCTCTGGCGAGTTCTCTGAGTGCCATAAAGTCGAGGTAACTGTCGTCGGTAACCTGCTCGCGGTTCATTGCCTCTCTCTTGACCCACTCAAACTTAGCTTCCTTGTGTGAGAGCACTTTCGTGGCATAATTCTCCAAAAGCCTACAGTATGTGTTCCAAGCGAATCTAGGATTTCCTGTAAGGTAGGTGAGTCCCCTGACGGTTTCGCGAGTGAGTCCGACATTCAAAACAGTATCCATGATTCCCGGCATGCTCACGGGTGCGCCTGATCTAACGGAGACGAGCAGGGGATGATGATCGCTGCCGAATACCCGTCCTGTCTCTTGCTCGAGAAACGCTATCCCTTTGCGAATTAAGTCTGGAACGTCAGATGGGAGTATTTGCCCGTTATCGTTGTACTCTCTGCATACTGAGGCGTTGATTGCGAAGGCAGGTGGTACACTTATACCAATGCTATCCATCGCAGCCAAACCCCAGGCTTTTCCTCCAAACGATTCAGCAGTTATGGTGGATGCCGGGTCAATGCCCAGCTGAACCATCCTTGGGCTAGTATTGGTCACGGTCTCAACCTCTTCAACTGTCATCGGCGGATCTCCTCAAGTATCATGTCTCGAAGTATGTATGATCCCTTGCGCTGATAGTTAGTGGACTGTTCGATGCTCCGTCCCGCCTGAGTATACACCCACAGTTGCTTGAAGTCCGAGGCCTCGGCCAAAATTGCGTTTTCGGCACGCCGCAATGCCTCATCGCATTGCATTTCAACAGTAGTAATTGCGTCTGCGGATTGAAGGAACTCTTGCACTTCAGCCTGTGTGCCTTCCGAATGGAGG
>Ga0335081_10004172_pt1 | contig 22801 bp, 24 predicted proteins | sample Lox_Sample_35_FD_206713 | JGI IMG/M metagenome (GOLD analysis project Ga0335081, IMG submission 206713) | Soil microbial communities from Loxahatchee National Wildlife Refuge, Florida, United States - Lox_Sample_3.5 | ecosystem: Environmental > Terrestrial > Soil > Wetlands | place: USA...
TGCGCTCGCAGAGAACGCCCGCTCCTCCGCCGAAGGCGAACGGGGGGCGTGATGCGCCTCGACGCAACCGTGGCGCCAGGCTGCGTCGCCGGTTCGGAATCCGCCTTGGCAGGCGTGGCCTGCGAAGCTTCGTTTACGCGCCTTCCTGACATTGGTCTGTGGGGGCTGCCGCCTCCGCACCCCGGCCCGGTGCCGTCCGCATGAATCGATGCCGGTGAAGCCTCTGAGCGAGATGGTGTCCCCGGCACTTGAACCTGCCGGACCCTGGCTGGGCGCCCACATGTCGATCGCCGGCGGCGTCGATCAGGCGATCGACCGGGGGCGAGAGGTCGGCTGCGACGTCATCCAGATTTTCACGAAATCGTCCCGTCAGTGGGCGGCCAAGCCCTATCCCGCGGAGGAGATCGACGCGTTTCGGCGTAAACTGCGTGAATCGGCCATCCGGGCGGTGATCGCGCACGATTCCTACCTGCTCAATCTGGGCGCGCCGGTCGAATCGCTCAGAAGCAGATCGGTGGCCGCGTTTATCGATGAACTGCATCGGTGCGAAGCCTTGGGGATTCCGTATTTGATCGCGCACCCCGGCGCCCACGTCGGCTCCGGCGTGGAGGAGGGGATGAGAACGATCGCGCGTTCGCTTGACGAGGCGCACCGGGCGACACGGGGGGTGGCCGTTCGGGTCGCTCTGGAAATCACGGCCGGTCAGGGCAGCACGCTGGGCCACCGATTCGAGCAAATCCGGCGGATCGTTGATTCGACCCAGGAGAGTGATCGCCTGCGGGTCTGCTTTGACACCCAGCACGCATTCGCCTCCGGCTACGATCTCCGCACTGCTGAAGGGTACGACCGGACGTTTGCCGAGTTCGACCGGCTCATCGGTCTCGACCGGCTGGCCGCGTTTCATCTGAACGACTCAAAAAAAGAGCTCGGCTGCCGGGTCGACCGGCATGAAGAGATCGGAAAAGGACGACTCGGGCTGGACTGTTTCCGACGCCTGATGAATGATCGCCGGTTCTGGGGACGTCCCATGTGTCTGGAGACGCCCAAGAGCGAGGATTGTCATGAGGATGTCGAGGCGCTGACACTGCTCCGGGGGATGGTGCGTCCCTAGCCCGCCCTCGCGCGGCGGCGTCATATAATAAATGATCATGTCCGCCCGTTCTGTCGTCGTCCACTACCATGAACTGGCCTTGAAGGGCCGGAACCGGCCCCGTTTTCTCGCCCGGCTGACCACCAATCTTCGCCGGTCGACAAGGGGGCTCGGCGTGGCGGCTGTCCGCGCGCTGCCCGGCCGGGTGGTGCTGGATCTGGGCGAAGGCGCCGACGTCGAGGCGGTCTGTCGGCGCGTGTCGGCCGTCTTCGGCGTGGCGAATTACTCGCCGGCGGAACGCACCGAGCGTGACATTGATGCGCTCTCCGCCGCCGTGTCGGCGTTGGTCGGGGCCCGCACCTTCGACAGCTTCAGGATCAGCGCCAGGCGCGGCGACAAGACCTACCCCATGACCTCGATGGAGCTCAATACCATGCTGGGCCGCCTTGTGCAATCGCTTCGTCCCGTCCGGGTCGATCTGAACGAGCCGCAGCTCACGATTCATGTGGAGGTGCTGGAGCGCGAGGCGCTCGTCTATACCGACAAGCGCCCCGGCCCCGGCGGCCTGCCGGTCGGCGTCAGCGGCAGAGTGGTGACGCTGCTCTCCGGCGGGATCGACTCCCCGGTGGCGGCCTTCCGGATGATGCGGCGCGGCTGCCGCGTCAGCTTCGTGCACTTTCACAGCCACCCGTTTGTCAGCCGGGCGTCGCAGGAGAAAGCGGTCGAACTGGCCCAGCAGCTGGCCCGCTTTCAGGCCGGATCACGACTCTATTTCGTTCCCTTCGGCGAGTTGCAGCGGCAGGTGGTCCTCGGCGCGCCGGCTCCGTTGCGGGTGGTGTTGTATCGGCGCCTCATGATGCGGATTGCGGCGGAGCTGGCGGGGCGGGAGCGCGCCGGCGCGCTGGTCACCGGAGAAAGCCTTGGTCAGGTGGCCTCGCAGACGCTCGAGAATCTGCGGGTGGTGGACGAGGCGTCGCCGCTGCTCGTTCTCAGGCCGTTGATCGGCATGGACAAGCAGGAGATCATCGACCAGGCCAAAGAGATCGGCACGTACGAGATTTCGATCCTCCCGGATCAGGATTGTTGCCAGCTCTTCATGCCCAAGCACCCGGCGACGAAGACGACGCTCGAGCAAATCCGGAGGGCCGAGCGCGCCCTGCCGGTCGAGACGATGGTCAAGGAGGCCGCCTCCGCCGCAACTCCGCAGCGGGTGGAGGCGGGTTGACAGGTTAGGAGGGGCTCCAGTAAATTAAAAATAAGGGGGCAAAACGGTCCTATCGGAAGGAGGCGCTCATGAAATGTTATATCAGTCGGATCAGCGTAATCATGACGGTCAGCGCGGTGCTCTGGATTGTGATCGGAATGGCCGCCCCGGTTCAAGCGGGGGTCGACATCAACATCAACCTCGGCGCCCCGCCGCCTGTGGTCGTGGCGCCGCCGCCCCCGGCGGTTGTGGCGCCCCCTCCCGTTGAGGTTGAGGCGCCGCCAGAGATGGTCTATTTGTCGGAACCGGGCGTCTACGTGGCCGTCGGCATCCCGTTTGATCTTTATTTTGTCGGCGGCCGTTATTATTATTTTCACGGCGGCAACTGGTACTGGGGGAGAGGCTACGGCGGCCCTTGGACGCATGTGGTCTATCGGTCGCTCCCCCCGGGGCTCCAGCATTATAAGGTAGAGCACTTGCGGCAATTTCGCGAGCAGGAGTACAGGGCTTATAAATCGCAGGGACCTAAATTCAATGGCAGGCACTTCGTCGCGGTGGAGGGGCACAGACCGAACGAGGGTCACGGGATGAACGGACATGACGAAGGCAGGCACCACGGAAGATAACGAACACACGAGGGTTGAATCGGTCTCGGCATGGTACCACGCCCTGGCCGTCCGGTCCTTGAGCTGAATGACATCGGACAGGAATCGACATCGGTAACGAACTGTAGGGGGGGCCGCCTGGCCCCCCTGGTTTTTCTGCGGAGAGGGCGAGGGGGGCAGAGGATCGCGGCCCGCAGCCTCGAATCGGCATGAACGGGACCAACCGGCCCCTTTCATCGCCGCGCATCCGAAACGGCGGAGCGTGTCAGTAGTTCAAAAGGATGGCATCGGGCAGAAAGCCCAATCGTCTCAAGAGCTCCGTATTCTCCTGTATCATCTCCGGCATGCCCACCAGCATGGCGACCGTCTCCTCAGCCGACGGGCCAACCCGCGCCACCTGCTGCTGGACGAAGCCGACGTGGCTGTGCCAGGGTTCCCCGCCTGGGTCGGTGACGGTCAGGAAGGTCTCCACGCCCCACTCGCGCCAGGCTCGGATCTCGTCGTGAAAACAGAGATGGTGTGGCGTCAGCACGCCGTAAAAACACATGATCCGGCCGTACCGGTCCCGATCCCTGGAAACGGCGCGGATCACGGAACGCAACGGCGCGATGCCGGTGCCGACGCCGATCAGCAGCAGGTTTTTCCCACGGTGCGGTTCGAGCGGGAACCCCTTGCCCTGCGGGCCCGACACCTCCACGTTGGCGCCGATTTCCAGCTCGCAGAGGGCCCCCGACATGCCCTGTCCCCGCCGGATCAGGAGATCGAAATAGTTCCCCTCGCCCGGCGCCGATGCAATGGCGAAATAACCGGGTTTGAAGCCGGTCCGGCCGATGACGAGAAACTGGCCTGGAATGAAGTCGAATTGCGGCGCGGGCTCGCCGGCGACCGGCTCCAGCCGCACGTACCGTAATTCAACATCGTCCGGCCGGGCCTGGCGGCGGCTTTCGGTAATGCGCATCTTCATGTGGAGTGGCCCGCATGGGCGCGCTTGGCCGACAGGGTCTGACGCATCCGCTCGGCGCTCTGCGTGTTGAGCACATCGTCACGGGTCAACCAGCCTTTCCGGGCGATGCCCACCCCGTACCGGAGGTCCCCGAGCCCCTCGGCGGTGTGCGCGTCCGGATTGATGCTGAAAACGACGCCGCGATCGCGGGCATCTTTGCAAAACCGCCAGTCCAAGTCAAGCCGGTGGGGGTTGGCATTCAGCTCGATGGCGACGGCATGATGTCGAGCCGCGTCAAGCACCCGGCCCAGATTGAGCGGATAACCCTCGCGCGACAGCAGCAGACGACCGGTCGGATGGCCGAGGATCGTGACCGCCGGGTGACTGATCGCCCGGACCACGCGATCGGTCATCGCCGCTTCGGTCATCCCGAACTTGCTGTGCACCGACGCGATGACGAAATCGAACCGGTCGAGCACGTCATCAGGGTAATCGAGCGAGCCGTCGGGCAGGATGTCCGCCTCGATGCCTTTGAAAAGCGTGATGCGGGGATGGCGCTGCTGCGCCTCGTCGATCGCCGCCTGCTGCGCCCGGACCCGTTCGATCGACAGGCCGTTCGCGTAGCGGGCCGACCGGCTGTGATCAGAGATGCCGAGGTACCGGTAACCGAGCGCCGAGGCCGCTTCGACCATCCTCTCCAGCGTATCATGCCCGTCGCTTTCGGTTGTGTGGACGTGAAAGACGCCCTGGATATCAGCCTCGTCGATCAACCTGGGCAGCCGCCGGGCCTGCGCCGTCTCGATCTCGCCGAGATTTTCCCGGAGTTCCGGCGGGATCTCCTCCATTCCCAGCGCGTCGAAAATGTCGGCCTCGGTCGCGCAGGGAATCAGCTCCTCCCCGCGAAAGAGGCCGTACTCGTTCATCTTCAGCCCCCGCGCCTTGGCCAGGGCCCTGAGCGCCGTATTATGCTCCTTGCTGCCGGTCAAGTGGTGGAGCGCATAAGGGAACTCCGCGTCGGTGACGACGCGCAGGTCGGCCTGCAGCCCGTCGGCGAGCCGGATGGTGCTCTTGGTGTCCCCATGGGCGATGACCTCGGCGACCTCCGGCAACGAGACGAAGCGCGCCATCACGTCGGCGGGAGAGTCCGAGCTGATCAACAGGTCGATGTCTTTGACGCTTTCCATCCGCCGGCGAAGGCTGCCGGCGACGCTGATCCGCCGCACGGCCGGCACGACCTGCAGCTGGTCGATCACCGTCTCTGCGGAGGCCATCGCGTCCGAAAAGAGAAACCGCCCCTGATGCCGTTTGAGCAGGCGGATGCCTTCCAGAATTTTCGACTGGCTTTTTTCGCCGAACCCGTCGAGCGCGAGGAGCCGGTTTTCCAGGCAGGCGTACTCGAGCTCGCCGAGCGTGCGGACGCCGAGCGCCTGATACAGCAGCCGGACCTTTTTGGGCCCCAGGCCGGGAATGTTCAACAGCTCAAAGATGGTGGCGGGGAATTCACGCCTGAGATCATCATAATAGGGGAGCCGGCCCGTCGTGACCAACTCGGTGATCTTGTCGGAGAGGGCGGAACCGAGGCCTTTGTGTTCGCGCAGCCGTCCCTCACGCACCAGCGCGTCCAGTTCGTCGCCGAGCCCGTCAACGATCCGGGCGCCCCGCTCATAGGCACGGATCTTGAACGGATTATCCCCCTTGAGCTCCAGGAGCGTGGCGATGTCGGACAGGATCGCGCTGACGTCGCGGGCCTTCATGACGGAGAAATTGTAACAGAAGCCGGCAAAGGGAGTAAACGACCGTTTCTCGACGACAACGGGCGGCGCGGCGGCCCGTCGCGGCTTGACATGCCCGGGAGGCTTGCGTATAGTGGCCATGCGTTTTCTGGACGCGGATTCATCCAGACGGCGTGGGTGCCGGACGCGCGCGAATCCTTCCATCCTCGATCCGGGTGCATCCGGAGGCTGATGTGGCGAGACCGCGGTTGCTGGGCGTCGTCATGGCGGGCGGCAAGGGCGAACGGCTCTATCCGCTGACCCGCGAACGGAGCAAACCATCCGTGCCCTTCGGTGCCCGTTACCGGATCGTTGATTTCGTTCTGAGCAATTTCACCAACTCCGGCATCTTCTCCGTCTATGTTCTCGTGCAGTACAAGGCCCAGTCGTTGATCGAGCATTTGCGGTCAGCCTGGCGGGTCGGCGGCCGGATCAAGGACCATTTTGTGACGGTGGTTCCCCCCCAGATGCGCTGGGGGGAGAGCTGGTACCAGGGGACGGCGGACGCGGTCTATCAGAATCTGAACCTCATCGAGGACTTTCACCCCGACATCGTGGCGATTTTCGGCGCCGATCACATCTACCGGATGGACGTCAACCAGATGGTCGCGCATCATCTGGACCGCGGGGCCGACGCCACCGTGGCGGCCCTGCCGGTGCCGATTCAGGAAGCGGGAGGGTTCGGCGTCATTGAAACGGACCCGACGGGACGGATCACCGGATTTCAGGAGAAGCCCGCGCAGCCCACGCCGATGCCGGCCGATCCGACCCGGGCCTATTCATCAATGGGCAACTACCTGTTCAACCGCGACTTGCTGGTTGACGCGCTCGTGGAGGACGCCCGGCGCGGCGGCGATCACGATTTCGGCAAGACGATCCTGCCGGAGCTCTGCCGGTCGGCGCACATCGCCGCGTACAACTTTCTGGACAATCGCGTGCCGGGGGTCGAACCATACGAGGAGCCCGGATACTGGCGGGACGTCGGCAACATCGCGGCTTATTGGCGGGCCCACATGGATTTGCTGGGTCCCACCCCCTCGTTTGATTTGCGCAACCATCAATGGCCGATGCTGAGCGACACCTACGAAGGGCCGTCGGCCCGCGTCATCGACGGGATGGTCCACGACTCGATTCTCGGCGCCGGCACGGTGATCCACGGCGGCCGAGTGACCCGGTCGATCCTTGGTCGCGGCGTCACCGTGCACGCCGACGCGGAGTTGGAGGAATCGATCGTGATGGATTTTACCGAAGTCGGCAAGGGGGGCAAATTGAGGCGGGCGATCGTGGACCGCTTCAACACGCTGCAGCCCGGCGCCGAAATCGGTTTTGACCGCCGGCGGGACGCCCTGAACTACAAAGTGGATTCATCCGGGATCGTCGTCGTGCCGCGCGGGCAGACCCGCCGGCCGTCCGGGCGGGAATGAGCGGCGCCCGGCGAATCGCCGTCGGCATTGATCTCGGCGGCACCATGATCAAATCCCTGGCGGTGGAGGACGGCGGTCGCGTCGTCGCCCGGGCCTCCCATCCCACGGAGGTCCACGCGGGCCAGGCGCGCGTCGTACGCAATCTCGCCGAGGTGGTGCGGGAGCTGTCCGCGCAGCTGGGTTCGTTGACATCGACCGGCGCCGAGACGGTCAAGCCGGTTGGCGTCGGCGTGCCTGGCGTGCTGGATGTCGACCGGGGGCTGGTGGTCTCCTCACCCAATTTCACCGGCTGGGAAGGGTTTCCTCTGCGGGACCGGCTGGAGGCGGCGATCAGCCGGCCGGTGGTGATTGAAAACGATGCGAATGCCGCGGCCGTGGGGGAGCAGTGGATGGGGGCGGCCGCCGGCGTGAAGGAATTCCTGTTCATCACCATTGGCACCGGCGTGGGGGGGGGCCTGGTGCTCGGCGGCCGGCTGTGGCGCGGGCCCGGCGGCCGGGCCGGTGAGTTCGGGCATGTGAAGGTCGAGCCTCAAGGCGAGCTGTGCGGCTGCGGGAGCCGCGGCTGCCTTGAACGGTACGCCAACGCGGCGGCGCTGGAACGGTACGCGCTCGAGGAATTGCCGAAGGGCCCTTCCGGGGCGCTGCGCGCGCTGGCGCTCGACCGGCCTGAAGCGATCGATCCCGCCGTCATCGCCCACGCGGCTCTCGAGGGAGACGCGGCGGCGCAGGCGGCGTACCGGCGGTTTGCCGTGTATCTGGGCATGGGCATCGCCGACGTCGTCAACCTGCTCGATGTGCGTCATTTCATCCTCGGCGGCGGCGTGAGCGAGGCGTTTGACCTGTTCTTGCCGTCGTTGAGGGAGGAGGTGGCCGCGCGCATCTACGGCGTCCCCATCGAGGCCATCCATATTCTGAAGGCCAGGTGCGGCAACGATGCCGGCTCGCTCGGCATGGCGCATATCGCGCTGACGCAACCGTGACGGGAGCATCGAGAAGGAGTATACTTGGTACAAGAGCGGACCATGATGTGCGGTGACCGATGGACATGACCTGGTTGGTTGCGGTTGAACTTCTTATCCTGACCGCGTGCGGCGGCGCGGCGTGGGGAGTCTATCGCGCCGTGGCGAAGCGGCTGGGCGGTGCAGCGCCTGACAGCCCGATGACGGTGGCCGGGGCAATCCGGCGGTTGGTGGTGTCGGCCATCTTTCCCCTGGTCTGGGCGGGCCTGGTGACGGGCGTCTCGTTCCTCCTGCCCCTGGTGATTCGGCCGTCCGGCGTGATCGGCGCGGCGGTGCCGGTCCTCTGGTTCTTCATGATCTATCCCCTGGCCTCCATTCTCATCGTGCGGCTGATGCCCAGGCGAAGCGCCATGCGGCTGATGACCCATCTGGCCGTCGCCGTCGGGCTGGTGGTCGTGGCCGTGCACGTCGTCGATCACGATAAGGAGCTGCAGGCGGTCGCGAACTTTCCGTTGGTATCGGTCGGTCCCGCCGTCATTTCCATCGCGGTGGTGCTGAAATCGCTCTTCCTCTTCTGGGTGCTCTTCATCATCGCCAGCCGGGTCACGGCGTTTCTGCAGGAGCGGCTGGCGTCCACGACCGACATCGACCCCAGCCTGTCGTTCGCGCTGACCCGTTTTTTGAAGTTCTTCCTCTTCACCCTGGGCGTGCTGATCACGCTCGACACCGCGGGGGTCAAGCTTTCCACGCTCACGATCTTCGGCGGCGCGCTGGGGTTGGGGCTCGGCTTCGGCCTGCAGAACATCGCCAACAACCTGGTCAGCGGAATCATGCTGCTCCTGGACCGGTCGATCAAGCAGGGCGATGTGATCACCGTGGGGGACAGTTACGGCTGGGTGGTCAAACTGCACGCGCGCTATATCGTCGTGCGGACCCGGGACGGGGTGGAAAAACTGATCCCCAACGCTAACCTCATCGCGTCGGAGATCACCAATTGGACGCATTCCGACCGCGCCGTCCGATTGCACGTGAAGGTCGGCGTCTCCTACAATGCCGATCCCTTCAAGGTTCGCGAGCTGTTGCTGCACGTGGCCGACACGCACGAACGCGTCCTCAAGTATCCGCAGCCGAACGTCCTGTTCGTCAATTTTGGGGACAGCTCGTTGGATTTCGAGCTGCGGCTTTGGATCAACGATCCCCAGGAGGGGGTCGAGAACGTCCGGAGCGCGATGCGGTTCGAGATCTGGAAGGTCTTCAAGGAGCACGGCATCGAGATTCCCTATCCGCAGCGGGATCTGCACATCAAGGGCGGAGCCATCGTGATGACGCCCTCGCTTCCTCAACCGGAATTTCAGGAATCGTTTCCGCCGGCCGGAAAGTCCGACCGCTAAGCGTATTTCATAGGGGCTCGAGCCTGCCTGCCCTACCTGCCGGCAGGCGGCTGGCAGGTTGCCGGCATTTCATGCGGGGGCCCGTGCAACAATAAATCTGGGATTAAGGATTAGGGGTTAAGGGGCAAGGTGAATCAGTTTACGCCCCACCCCATAATCCCTATCCCCATCCATCCCCACCCTCCTGCGCCTCCCGCTCACGCGCTCCGCCTCCGTCGGATTGCCCGCCTGGTAAGCGCTCGTGAACGTGTAGTGGCCCGAGATTCTCTAGCACCGCGCGCGCGTTGCGGACCAGCCCGGCCCTCTTGGGCCGGGTGAGCGGAGTCGCGGAGAACGGTGCCATCTCGCCGTCGTGTTGCAGGGTGGCCGTTTCCCGGGCGTCGAGCCATGGCCCGACCCCTTCCTGAAACCACGGCTCGTCGCTCGCGGCGGGCGGAGTGTTGTAGGGGCAAACTTCCTGACAGACATCGCAGCCGAAGAGCCAGTCGCCGATTTTGGCGCCCTCGGACGGGGTGAACTCACGCTTGAGCTCGATCGTCAGATAGCTGATGCAGCGGGTGGCGTCCAACTCGTACGGGGCGACGATCGCGCCGGTCGGGCAGGCGTCCAGGCAGAGCCGGCAGCTGCCGCACCGGCTGGTCTGGGGCCGGTCGGCTTCAAGCTCCAGCGTCGTGATCAGCTCGGCCAGAACGACCCACGAGCCGCACTGATCCGTGATGAGCATCGTGTTCTTGCCGATGAACCCCACGCCCGCTTCCTGTGCGACGGCCCGCTCCAGCACCGGCCCGTGATCGACGTAGCCCCTGACCTGCGCCTCCGGCGCCCGCGCGCGAAGCCATGCGGCGAGGTCGTCGAGCTTGCGTTCGATGAGATCGTGATAATCCTTCCCCCAGGCGTACCGGGCGATTCGGCCTGAGCGGTGGTCGGGCCGAGCCCCGTGGTCCCCGGCGTAATAGTTCATCGCCAGGCTGATGACGCTTCGGGCGCCCGGCAGCACGTCACGCGGATCGGCGCGCCGGCGCGGCGCGCGGGCCATGTAAGCCATCTCGCCGTGAAAACCGCGGTCGAGCCAGCGGGTGAGCGCCCCCCCATACCGCCCCGGCAGGTCGGCCGGGGCGATCCCGACGGCGTCGAACCCCAGCGCTCGCGCCTGTTGCTTGAGGGGCGCGGCCAGCGACACGAGTTATTCCTGATCGATGCGGATGTGGATGCGCTGGATGCGGCCGTCGTCGCTCAAAAAGGCCGTGGTCAGCGCGCTGACGATCGAAAGAATCAGCGCTCCGAAGACGGGGGCCCAGAAGCCGTGGACTTCAAAGCCGCGAACCAGCGTCCCGGCCAGATAGAGCATGAAGCCGTTGAGGAGAAACGTGAAGAGGCCCAAGGTGAGCAGATTGATCGGCAGGGTCAGCAGGATGAATATCGGGCGCAGGATCGCATTGATGACCCCCAGCACGGCGGCCGCGACCAGCGCGGACAGGAAGCTCTGTACCTCGATGCCTTTGATGACGAAGGCGATCAGCCAGAGGGCCCCCGCATTGACGATCCAACGGATCAGCAGCCCCTTCATGGACATTCCTGCGTGTGGTGCACCCGGACCGGCGCGGGGATCGCCGCGCTATTTTCGCTTGACCGCCCGTTCGACGGCGGCGGCGAGGTGCGGGGCGGTGAGCTGATAGCGCTCAAAGAGCTCTTCGGGTAGGCCCGATTCGGCGTAGGTGTTGTTCAAACCGATGAATTCAACAGGTACGGGTCTGTTCCGGGCGACGACCTGCGCCACACGGCTGCCCAGACCGCCGTCCAACAGATGCTCCTCGGCCGTGACGATCGCGCCGGTCTCGGCGGCCGCGCGAACAATCGCGGTCTCGTCGAGCGGCTTGACCGTGTGCATGTCGAGCACGCGGACCGATGTCCCCTTCGCTGCGCACAGGTCGGCGGCCGCCAGCGCCTCCCAGACGAGCAGGCCGCAGGCGATGATCGTCGCGTCGTGGCCGTCCTGAAGCTGTGTGGAGCGTCCGATCGCAAAGGCCTCGCCGGGCTGATAGAGGACCGGCGACTTGGGGCGGCTTGTCCTGATGTAGACGGGGCCGTCATGGGCGGCGGCGGCCCTGACAAGCGCTTTGGTCGAGACGGCATCCGACGGCGCCAGCACGACCACGCCGGGCAGGGAGCAGGCGAGCGCCAGATCCTCAATCGCCATTTGAGAGGCGCCGTCCTGTCCCAGGCTGATGCCGCTGTGCGAGCCGCAGAACTTCACGTTCAGCCTCGGGTTGGCCACGCTCATCCGGAGCTGGTCGTAGGTTTTGCAGATGAGAAACGCGGCGAACGACGACGCGAAAGGGATCTTGCCGCTGCTGGCCAGGCCCGCCGCGATCCCGATCAGATTGGCTTCGGCGATGCCGACGTTGTAAAAACGGTCGGGGAAGGCCTTGGCGAAGGCGCGGCTTTTCGTCGAGCCGGAGACGTCGGCGTCCACCACGACGATCGCCGGGTTCTCCTTGCCCAGCTCGGCGAGCGCGTCGCCGTAGGCGTCGCGCGTCGGCTGGCCCATGTTTTTTTGTCTGCTCATGTGCGTCACCCCCTTTGTGTCAGGGGGCCAACTCCGCGAAGGCCCGTTCGGCCTCCTCCTTCGTCAACGGCACGCCGTGCATGTCGGGGCGGTTTTCGATGAAGGTGACACCCTTGCCCTTGACCGTGTTGGCGATGATCACCGTCGGCTTGCCCTTTTTCCGCCCGGCGTCCGCGTAGGCTTTAAGGATCTGCGTGAAGTTGTGGCCGTTGATGTCGATGACATGCCAGCCAAACGACGCCCATTTGGGCTTGAGCGGATCGAGCGCCAGTGTCTCCTTGACCCAGCCATCCTGTTGGAGCTTGTTGTGATCGACGATCACGCAGAGGTTGTCGAGCTTGTGCGTGCCGGCGAACAGCGCCGCCTCCCACACCTGCCCCTCTTCGATTTCGCCGTCACCGGTGAGCACGTAGACGCGGGACGCCTTACCGTCCATCCGGGCGGCGAGCGCCATGCCGATGCCGATCGACACGCCCTGTCCCAGCGATCCGGTCGAAGCTTCAACCCCGGCCAACCGCCGTTTTTCCGGATGGCCCTGCAACGGGCTGTCGAGCCGGCGCAGGGTCATGAGCCGATCAACCGGAAAATAGCCCGCGTGGGCCATCAGCGCATAAAGCAGCGGCGCGGCGTGGCCTTTGCTCAGAATGAAGCGGTCCCGATCGGGCCAGTCGGGCTCGGAGGGGCGGAGGCGGAGGACCCGCTGATAAAGGGCGACGAGCAGCTCGGTCGATGAAAAACAGGTCGTCGGATGGCCCGAGCCGGCCGCGGTGGTCATTTGAATGACCTCTTTGCGGACCGTGCGGGCCAGCTCGATGAGATCGCGATGCGATTGTGCGGTCTGCTTGGCCATGTTAAGGGCGCCTCAGAATAGCAAATGGTCTAGGGAATGGTCAACCGTATTAGTTCACGGTTCACAGTTCATGGTTTATGGCAAAACGCGCATGACTTGCCGTGAACTGTGAACCGTGAACTGCAAGGGGTACATGCGTATAGGATGGGGATTATGAGGCAAAATAGGTTCCCCCTTTATTTTAATGAGAGTTTTCTATTGGCGGACAAATACCAATGGGGGTCGTCAGGGGAAGATACAGTCTCCCCCTGACTGAGATGAATATGATATAACCGCCCCATGGCAATTTTGAAAGTCGCCCGTTTAGGCCATCCTGTCCTGCGGCAGGCGGCCAAGCCCGTGCCGCCAGGTGACATCGGTTCTTCGGCCATCCAGCGGTTGATCGACGACATGATCGAGACGATGCACGAGTATGATGGAGTGGGCATTGCGGCGCCGCAGGTGCATCAATCCCTGCGGTTGGCCGTGATCGAGGTGGCTCACAATCCCCGCTATCCGCAGGCGCCTGAGACCCCGCTGACCGTCCTGATCAATCCCGAGATTACTGCGTGCTCCGATGCCCAGCCTGGTGCCGGCGCGCGGTTGGGCTGGGAGGGCTGTTTGAGCGTGGACGGGCTACGCGGACAAGTGCCCAGAGCCGAGCGGCTCTCAGCCCGGTGGCTGGATCGGGCCGGACGGCCCGTGCAGGCGGAAGCGCAGGGTTTTTTCGCGGTGGTCATTCAGCATGAGGTTGATCATCTGAACGGCAAGGTCTTTCTCGACCGGATGGCCGATTTGACCACCCTGACCCATTTGAAGGAGTACGAGCGGTATTGGTTGCACGGGGACGAGCCGGAGTCGGAGTAACGGAACGGGCGCCGAGGGTTGACAAGCTTTTGACCGGTAGACTAAGGTACTCACTCCAGCCTCGACGGACGCGCTGGGACGCGCGTCCATCGGCGCACGCGCAGGACACGATGACCAAAGGATGACACGATGCCCAAACCACAACGCCATGTCTTCGTTTGCACGCAGATTCGGCCTCCCGGCCACCCGCGAGGGTGTTGCAACGACCGGGGCGGCAAGGACGTGGTCATGCAATTATTCAATGAGTTGGAACAGCGGCAGCTGATCGGAACGGTCAACGTGACCGAGACAAGCTGCCTGGGGCCCTGCCCGCTGGGTCCGATGATGGTCGTCTATCCCGACGCCGTCTGGTACAACCGGGTGAAGGAGGACGACGTCGCCGAGATCGTCGAGCAGCACCTGGTGGGAGGCAAACCGGTCGACCGCCTCAAAATGCCAGATGAAATGTGGGGGTGACCGGCATGGCCGGCTCCGCCGCGATTGAAATCAGCCGGCTGGTCAAGCGGTTCGGCTCGAACTCCGCCGTGGATGGCCTGGACCTGACGGTCGAGCCGGGCGAGATGTTCGGCCTGCTCGGGCCAAACGGCGCGGGCAAAACCACCACATTCAAGATTCTGACGACCCTGCTCCGTCCCACGTCGGGCACGGTGAAGGTGTTCGGCCATGACGTGGTGGCCGAGGCCGATGCGGTCCGTCAAGTAATCGGCTACGTGCCCCAGGAACGGGCGGTCGACCGGCTGCTGACCGCCCGCGAGCATCTGGAACTGTTCGCCAATCTGTACCACCTCCCCGCCGCCACGGCGTCTTCCCGGATCGAAGAGGCGCTGCGGCTGGTGAATCTGGCCGATCGGATCAACGAGCCGGTCGGCAAATTTTCCGGCGGGATGAAGAAGCGGGTGGAAATCGCCTGCGGGCTGCTCCACGAACCGAGTATGCTCTTCTTGGACGAGCCGACGCTGGGGCTTGACGTGCAAAGCCGGAGCCAGGTCTGGGACCACCTGCGGCAGTTGAAGCAGCGCGGGATGACCGTCGTGATCAACAGCAATTATCTCGATGAAGCCGATCAACTCTGCGACCGGCTCGCCATCATCGATCGGGGCCGGCTGCGCGCGTTGGGCTCCCCCCAGGAATTGAAGCGCAGCCTGGGCGGCGATATCGTGACCGTGACGCTGGAGAAGGCGGTGGCGCAGCCGCAGCAACTCCGCCAAGCGCTTCAGGCCATCAACGGCGTGGGTGAGGTATCGGTGGATGAAACGGTGGCCCGGCTGGCGCTGTCCAGGGAGGCCGGCCTGAACGCAATCGTGGAACAGGTCCAGCGGGCAGGCGGCGGCTTGCGTGCGGTGCACTATACCCACCCGACGCTGGAAGAGGTCTTCATTCATTATACGGGCCACAAGATCCGGGAGGAACAGATTCAGTGAGTCGCTACTGGCAGGAGACCGGCGCGCTGACCCACCGGTGGTTCCGGCGGATGATGCGGGAGCGGATGACGCTGATCTTCGGGCTATTCCAGCCCATGTTGTGGCTGTTGCTGTTTGGCAACAGCTTCAAAAACGTGGCCTCCTCCCAGGCCATCGGGACGGACAACTATATCGCCTTCATGACCGCCGGCGTGGTGGTGATGACGGTGCTCAACAGCGGCTTTGCCGGCGGCGTCGACCTGATCTTCGACCGGGAGACGGGCTTTCTGGACCGGCTGCTCGCTTCTCCGATCGCCCGCAGCAGCATCATCGTCAGCCGGTTTCTGTTCGTGACGGTGCTGTCGGCGCTGCAAATCCTGGTCATCCTGGGCACGGCTCTGGCGATGCACGTCGTCCCGGTCACGGGTCTGGCCGGCGTCGCCGCCATCCTGCTAGTCGGCGTCCTGTTGGGTGTGGGATTGACCGCATTGTCGCTGGGGTTGGCCTTCAAAATCTCCAGCCACAGCGGATTTTTCTCCCTGGTCGGTTTCATCACCCTGCCGCTGATCTTCGTCAGCAGCGCCCTGGTGTCGGTCGAGCACATGCCGGTCTGGCTGAAAGTGATCGCCATCCTCAACCCGATGACCTGGACGATCGACGCCGTCCGGTCGCTGATCTTGAACGGCTGGCTCTGGTCGCGGCTGGTGATCGTCGTCGCGGCGCTGATCGTCTTCGATATCGGCTGCGTGACACTGAGCAGCCGGGTGCTGCGCAAGGCCGTTGGGTAATCATCGCGCATCGGCAAGGTTGTTGATGAGCGTTCATCTGGCAAGCGGACATCAACCAATGGGACCGGGGTGTGGGGGCGTTGGAGGACGCCGTATCGCTTCCGCACAGGCCCCCACAGATCAATGATCGCGGGGGAGAGAGCGTCTCCTCCTGACTTCACATGCCCGACCAGACGGCCACGCTGAACATTCCGCTATTTCCCCTTCCCAATGTCGTGTTTTTCCCCAAGACGTTTCTGCCCCTTCATATTTTCGAGCCGCGTTATCGCGCGATGGTCAAGGACGCGTCCGAAGGCGACCGGCTCATCGGCATGGTCCTGCTCAAGGAAGGATGGGAGCCCGACTATGAGGGGGCGCCGGCCGTCCATCGGACCGGCTGCGCCGGGAAGATCATCGCCCTGGAATCGTTGCCGGACGGGCGGTACAACCTGATGCTCCACGGACTCTGCCGTTTTGCGATTGAGTCTGAATCGCACGTCAAGCTCTATCGGGAGGCGCAAGTCCGCCGGCCCCTCGAGTCCGATTGGAGCCGGGTGAGCGGTGAAGTGTTGGAGGCGTTGCTGCAGGAGGTTCGCGCCATGATCGATAGGCCGACCATCTCGCGGGAGTTGTCCGCGATGCTTCGTGCAAGCGGCGATCCGGAACAGGTGGTGAATCTCGTCAGCAGCGAATTGCCCTTCACCGAGCAGGAGAAGCAGTTTTTGCTGGATGCGGAGACTTTGGAGCAGCAGGCCAGGCGGCTGGTGGACTTGATCAGGCTTCGAACCGCCGGGTTATAGAGCGATACTGCGTATCAGTCAGGAGAAACCAAGGGTGACTGGTGGCCAATGGGGATGAATGGGGGCTCGGGGCGTGGGGGCATTGGTGGACCCTTCTTCATCTTTGCCGCACAGGCCCCCACATTTCATAAACAAGGAGTGCGATGATGACGCTGAAAGCAGGCGACAAAGCACCGTCATTTACCCTGCAGAATGGCGACGGTCAATCTGTCTCGTTGGATGAGCTTCGAAAAAACCGATGGGTCGTGCTTTATTTTTATCCCAAGGATGACACCCCGGGGTGCACGAAGGAGGCATGCGACTTTCGCGATCTGCACACGCAGTTTCAGCGGGCCGGCGCCGTCATTGCGGGCGTCAGCCCTGACGGGGTGCCGTCGCATCAAAAATTCGCCGCCAAGCACGCGCTGTCCTTCCCGCTGCTCAGCGACGAGGGAGCGAAGGTGGCGACTGCCTACGGTCTCTGGAAGAAAAAGCACCTGTACGGCCGATCCTATATGGGAATCGAACGGACGACGTTTCTCATCTCGCCCGAAGGCCGCATCGCCGCGATTCATCCCAAGGTCAAGGTGGATGGTCACGCGACCGCGTTGCTCGACGAACTGAAGGCTCTGCAACAGGACCGGACGGCCGCCAAACCGGCCCGACAATGACACGCAGGGGAGGAGATGTCATGATTCACCGCACGCGATCCGTCGTACGCTGGTTCGTTCCGGCGCTGATCTGCGCGCTGTTTATCACCGGCTGCGCCATTCGAATCGGAACGCCGTTCAAGACGGAGCAGGTTCCACAGCTCCAGGTGGGCAAAACCACCCAGTCACAGGTGGTGGAATACTTCGGCGAGCCCGAGAGCAAGGGCTTGAAGGATGGCCGGCCGCTGTGGACCTATCTGTTCGCCCGGCTCTCACTGGGCGGGACGGCCACGGGCACGATCCTGTCGATCGAATTCAACGAGCAGGGCGTGGTGTCCAGCTACTCCTACGTGCCTTACTGATTGCTTGATCCGGCCCGGGGCGCGCCTCTGGACTTGTGCGTCGTTACTTGAGCGTCAGCAGATAGTCGGCCAGCGCGTCCAGCGACGGCGCGTCGAGATCGAACGGCGGCATGGCCGATCCGGGGACCACCGCCTGGGGATTTTTGAAATGGCGGATCAGCCACTCCCGGTCGTGCTTCGTGCCGACGTAGGACAGATTGGGTCCGAACGACCCCCCCTCACCGTGGATCCGATGGCAGGCCGAGCACTGCAGCTTCTCGTAGAGCGTTTTGCCGGCCGCGACCTCGGGCGGCATCGTCGGCACCGACCAGACCCGGCGGAGCGACACGCCCAGCAGCAGAAAGACGACCACGAGGAACCCCGCCCCCGCCGCCAGCGCCACCGGCCGTTTGACCGGCCGCCGATCTTTTTGGCGGTCGATAAACGGCAACGCGAACAACAGCGCGAAAAAGAGCGCCGGGAGAATGACGGTGCCGACCGGCTCCAACAGGGGGCCCTTAAAAAATCGCAGCATCTCATAGTAGAAGAGAAAATACCATTCGGGAAGCGGGACAAAGTCCGACGCCGCCGGATCGGCCCTGTCGGCCAGTGGAAACGGCACCCAGACGGCCATGGCGACGACGATGAAAAACGCCCCGAGGATGGCCACGGCATCGATAAAGACTTGCCGAGGATAAAACGGCTCGCTGACGGCCTTGGCCCGCGCCTCATCCCACGGGCCGGCCGGTCCGACCCGCCGAAGAATGAACAGGTGCAGTCCGATCAACCCGACGGTCAGCCAGGGGAAGACCAGCGCGTGCAGGGAAAAGAATCGGCTCAAGGTCAGCGCGCCCAGCTCCGCGCCGCCCCTGGCGATCTTGACCAACCAATCGCCGACGAAGGGGACCGTGCCGATCATATTGGTGCCGACCTGTGTCGCCCAGTAGGCTTTCTGATCCCACGGCAGCAAATACCCGGTGAATGCGAACATGAGGACCAGCAGGAACAACGCGACGCCGGCCATCCACATGAGTTCGCGGGGCGGTTTGTAGGCGCCGTACAGGTAGACCTGCAGCATGTGCAGGCCGATGGCGACAACCATGGCGCTGGCGCCCCAGTGGTGCAGGCCGCGGATGAACCATCCGAACGTCACCTGATGTTCGATATACTGGACGCTGTCGTAGGCGTGGTCGGGCGTGGGGGCGTAGTACACCGTCAGGAGAATGCCGGTGACCAGTTGAAGGACGAAGAAAAAGAGGGTGATGCTGCCGAACACATAGACCCAGCTGGCCCCGCCCGGAATCGGCTCGTCAAGCAACAGGTGGCGGACGCTGCCGAGCTTGAGCCGGCTGTCCACCCAGCCCCACAACGAGGACTTCGTATGGACGGAAGACTCCTTCGGGTCGTCCGTGCTCATCTAGAGCGGTGTCTTGTCGTGCGTTCCACTCTTGTAATCCTCATATTTGACCTCCAGAGTGTCTCCTTCGACCCGGTATTCGAGGGTGTCGAGCGGCCGGGGGGGCGGGCCGGCGATCACCCGCCCGTCCAAGTTATAGACGCCGCCGTGGCAGGGACACTGGAATTGATGCGCGTCGGGATTCCAGGCGTAGGCGCAACCCAAATGAGTGCAGTGCGGGTTGTACACCTGGATCTCGCCGGTGGAGAGCTTGACAACCCAGACACCCTTGGTGGACTGCGTGGTGTACCATCCCTCTACCGTTTCGGCCACCACCTCGCGTTGAACCGGCTGGTCCGTCGAGAGGCCTGCGATCGCACCCGCATTGAGCCATCCGGGCGTTTTACGCTTCAACGCGGGGCCGATAAAATAGCCGACGGCGGGTACAGCCAGCGTGGCACCGATCGCCGCGGCGATCCAACCGGTGAGAAGGCTGAAAAATTCACGCCGAGTGGGTGTCATGGGAACCTGAGCCATTCACAGGACAGGACTGGACTGGACAGGCAGAACTGCCCCCGCCGGTCTGCGCCTTCGGCGACCGGCTGACGGGCCAGAGCATGGCGGGGAAACGCCAAGTGGGCGCTCCATTCCCCCGGTCCCTCAACGATCTCATGCCCGGCCACCTCGCGCCTGACCCGGCAAGGGATATCAGGCAGTCCTCCCAACATGGAGGTGCGGATGGGGGAGGTCATTTATGGAGATTGACCGGACATCGGGCCGGCGCCGTGCGGACCCATGCCGGAGGGGTTCATCGGATGCATGGGAGGATGCTGGAACCTGCCCATTGGACGCACCCCGCCCATCCGGCGCATCGTCATGGCGCGCAGTTGCGCGAATTGTTCCGGCGACAGAAAATCGGCCGACTTGAGCAACGACCGGATTCTGGACATCATCAGCTCGCCCTTCAGCGACTCGATCTCCTTAACCTTTTTTTCGATTTTTGAGGCGTCGAGCTTTTTCTCATCCAACAAATCGTTCAGCTCGTATTCGGCCACCCGGACTTTGGCCCCCTGCATCGTCGTCGTTTTTAAATAGTCGCTGCGGAGGGCTTTGAGCTTGACCGCCTGGTCGTCGGTGAGACCCAGCCGCTGCTTCAGGTTTTCCGTCGACAGGTAGGCCATCATGCCGCCGTGGCCCGCCCCTCCCATCGACGACATGCCCCCCATCTGGCCGCCCATGTACTCCATCGATTCCATGCTCCCTGGCGGCGTGCCGCCGGCGTCGTTCGACTCGGCGTATGCGTCGGTGGTTTCCTCCTCCGTCTGAGCCCACCCGAGAGGGGCCAGGGCCAGCACGAGGGCCATCGTTCCTGTCAGGATGAAGAGCGGTCTGGTCGTGTGCATCGCTGTCTCCTTATATGTAGGTATGGAGCGGTTACGTCAACAACTGTTTGACTTCGTCGCCTTCGAGCACTTCCTTCTCCAGCAGGGCGGCGGCCAGCCGGTCGAGCTTGTCCCGGTGCTCTTTGAGCAGCAGGAGGGCCCGTTCGTGGGCCTCGTCGATGAGGCGCTTGATTTCACGATCGATCGCTTCTGCGGTCTCCTCACTGTAATCCTTCGAGGCGGGGGCGAAGCCCGTCTCCAGAAAAAGGGGCCGCCGCTCCTTTTCATACGTGATCGGTCCGAGTGCCTCGCTCATGCCATATTCTTTTACCATACTCTTGGCGATCTCCGTCGCCTTTTGCAGATCGTTCTGCGCCCCGGTCGAGATTTCGCCGAAGACGATCTCTTCGGCCGACCGGCCGCCCAGCAGAATGGCCAGCCGCTCCACCAGCTCGGAGCGGCTCATCAGATAGCGATCCTCCGTCGGCAGCTGCAGCGTGTAACCCAGGGCGGCGATGCCGCGCGGGATGATCGAGATGCGGTGCACCTTGTCTGTATGGGTCATGAAATGGGTGACCAGTGCGTGGCCGCCCTCATGATATGCGACGATCCGTTTCTCCTTCGGATTGATGAGACGCGATTTCTTCTCGAGCCCCGCCACCACGCGGTCGATCGCCTCCTCGAAATCCTCCGGCTCGACGGCGGCTTTGTTCTTCCTGGCGGCGAGCAGCGTGGCCTCGTTGACGATGTTGGCCAGGTCGGCGCCCACGAACCCCGGCGTCCGGGCGGCGATTTTGTTCAAATCCACCTGTGGCGACAGGATCACCCGACTGGCGTGAATCTTCAAGATGGCCGCCCGGCCGTTGATGTCGGGTCGGTCGACCAGCACGTGCCGGTCGAACCGGCCGGGCCGCAGCAGGGCCGCGTCCAGGATTTCGGGCCGATTGGTCGCCGCCATGATGATCACGCCCTTGTTCGGATCGAACCCGTCCATTTCCGCCAGCAACTGGTTGAGGGTCTGCTCCCGCTCATCGTGTCCGCCGATCGCTCCGCTCACGCCGCGGGCTTTGCCCAGGGCGTCCAATTCGTCGATGAAGATGATGCAGGGCGCCTTGCTCTGGGCGGTCGCGAACAGGTCGCGCACGCGGGCGGCGCCGACGCCGACGAACATCTCGACAAAATCAGATCCCGTCAGGCTCAGGAACGGCACCCTGGCCTCCCCGGCCACCGCCTTGGCCAGCAGAGTTTTACCCGTGCCCGGCGCGCCGACCAGCAGCACGCCCTTGGGGATCCGGGCGCCGAGACGCTGGAATTTTTCTGGATTCCTTAAAAACTCGATCACCTCCTGCAGCTCGGCCTTGGCCTCGTCGATGCCGGCGACGTCCTTGAAGGTAACCTTGGTCTCATCGGCGACGTAGATTTTGGCCTTGCTTTTGCCGATCGTCATGAGTCCCTGCTGCGGTCCGACCGCGCGGATCAGATAAAACCACAGCCCCAGAAAGAGCGCCATGGGAATGAGCCAGCCGAGCAGCGTCATCCAGAAGGTGTTTTCCACGGTGCCTCTGAACGTGACGCCGGCGGCTTGCAGCTCCTTCACCAGATCGGGATCCTCAACGCGGATGGTTTTGAAGGGGTGACCTTTTTCGGATGGGACGGGTTCCTGCGCTTCTCCCCCGGCCGTTTTGGGCGCCGGCAGGGGGACGCCGGCCTCCAGCTTGCCGTGGATCATCTGATCGCTGACGGTCAGATCGTAGACTTTTTTCTCGGCAACCAGCTGGATGAACTGGCTGTAGTTGATTTCGGCCTCGTGCGGCGCGAGAAAGAAGAGTTGGATCAGCCAGACGACTCCGACGGCGATCAGAAAATACCAGATGGAAAAACGCGTTTTCTTTTCCACGGTCCGGCCTGCTGTCCCGTACCCGGTGGCGCGTCGGGAGGGGCGCGCCGCGTTCAGGCGGCGCGTCGTCGTGCTATCGCCTTCAGCGCTTCGATTAAACCAGATGCCTGCAATCGAGTCAAGGATTCACTTGGCCACCGCCCATACATGTGTCGCGCCAGGCCCGTCACCTGACGCACGCTCCACCCCAGCCCGCCGGCCAGCCGGTCAATGAGCCGCTGCTGCGCGCCGGTCATGCGGTCTGCGTGATCGACCAGGCTGGCACGGAATGCTCCGGCGTCGCTCAGACCGCCCTGCAGTCCCTCAATGAGCTCGGAGGCCTGGCCGGAGGTCATCCGGCGCAACGCCGCTTGCCCGCTGACGGCCTCGACCCATTCGCGCAGCGCCGCTTCGGTCATGTCTCGCTGATGGCTGAGCGTCCAGATCATTCGGATCTGGCGGCTTGAAGCCGCTGGGCGGATCTGGCGGCTTGAGGCCGCCGGGCGGATCTGGCGGGCCGATGCTGCCGGGCGCGGCGGCCGGGTCAATGCCATCATAGG
>Ga0335081_10004173_pt1 | contig 22799 bp, 24 predicted proteins | sample Lox_Sample_35_FD_206713 | JGI IMG/M metagenome (GOLD analysis project Ga0335081, IMG submission 206713) | Soil microbial communities from Loxahatchee National Wildlife Refuge, Florida, United States - Lox_Sample_3.5 | ecosystem: Environmental > Terrestrial > Soil > Wetlands | place: USA...
CGCCTCGATGCGCGGTTCGTCTTCGTCCTCGTCGGCTTCCGGCCCGACGTCGGGAGCATGCGCGCGTTCGGGATCGAGCTGGACCGGGACTCGCTGGCACCCCTGCACGATCCCGCGACGTTCGAGACGCGGGTGCCGGGACTCTACGTGGCCGGCTCGGTCGTCGCGGGGCGCTTCAACAACAAGATCTTCGTGGAAAACGGGAGGCTCCACGGCGCCGTGATCGTGCGCGCGATCCTCGCGCGGCGCGCGGCGGCGTCTTGATATTCCCCCCGTTTCTTGCTACATTGAGCGACAAATTTCGCCCGGCCGCGCGCCCTCACGTCGCGGGCCGCCGCGTCCGCTCGTCCCCCGTCCATCGAAAAGGCTCCGCATGAAGGAAGGCAGAATCGTCCAGGTCATCGGCCCGGTCGTCGACGTCGAGTTTCCCGACGGCGCGCTCCCCGAAATCCTCAATGCGATCAGGATTCCCCGCACGACAAGCGCGGGGGAGAAGGACGAGCTCATCGTCGAGGTCCAGCAGCACCTGGGAGACAACCGCGTCCGCACGGTCGCCATGGACTCCACGGACGGCCTGGTGCGCGGGATGGCGTGCATCGACACGGACGCTCCCATCACCGTGCCGGTGGGACCCGCCACGCTCGGCCGACTCATCAACGTCATCGGGGAGGGGATCGACGGGCAGGGGGAGATCAAGTCGCAGAAGCGGTACCCGATCCACCGGCCCGCCCCGGCGTTCGACCAGCTCTCCACGAAAAAGGAGATGTTCGAGACGGGGATCAAGGTGATCGACCTGCTGGAGCCCTACTCCAGGGGGGGAAAGACGGGCCTCTTCGGCGGCGCCGGCGTGGGGAAGACCGTGATCATCCAGGAGCTGATACACAACATCGCCAAGCAGCACGGCGGCCTTTCGGTGTTCGGCGGAGTCGGTGAGCGGACGCGGGAGGGAAACGACCTCTGGCTCGAAATGAAGGGCACGGGGGTGATCGACAAGACTGCCCTCGTTTTCGGGCAGATGAACGAACCGCCGGGCGCCCGCGCGCGCGTGGGTCTGACGGCGCTGACGATCGCGGAGTACTTCCGCGAAGAGGAAGGAAGGGACGTCCTCCTCTTTATCGACAACATCTTCCGCTTCGTGCAGGCTGGCTCCGAGGTATCCGCCCTCCTGGGCAGGATGCCCTCCGCCGTCGGATACCAACCGACGCTCGGCTCCGAAATGGGCGAGCTGCAGGAGCGCATCACATCGACCAAGAAGGGGTCTATTACTTCCGTTCAGGCCATATACGTGCCGGCGGATGACCTCACGGATCCGGCGCCGGCGACCGTGTTCTCCCACCTGGACGCCACCACCGTGCTCAGCCGGCAGATCGTGGAGCTCGGCATTTATCCCGCGGTGGACCCGCTGGATTCCACGTCCCGCATCCTGGAGCCCGGAATCGTGGGGGAGGAGCACTACGCGGTCGCCAGGCGCGTCAAGGAGATCCTCCAGACGTACAAGGATCTCCAGGATATTATCAGCATCCTGGGGATGGATGAGCTCTCGGACGAGGACAAGCTCACCGTGGCACGCGCCCGCAAGATCCAGAAGTTCCTCTCGCAGCCGTTCCACGTCGCGGAAGAGTTCACCGGGCAGCCCGGGAAGTACGTGAAGCTCGAGGACACCATCAGGAGCTTCAAGTCGATCATCAACGGCGAGCGCGACGACCTTCCCGAGGCGGCGTTTTCGATGGTCGGGACGATCGAGGACGCCGTCGAAAAAGCCAGACAGCTCCAGGCGGCGTAGGCGGCCATGTACGAGAGAACGTTTGCGCTCCGGATCGTCGCCCCCCGGGGAGTCGTGTTCGAGGGGGAGGCGGCGAGCGTCAGCGCCCCGGGCACGCTCGGCTCGTTCCAGGTGCTCTTCAACCATGCCCCGCTCCTCTCCTCGCTGGAGATCGGTCCGCTGAAGGTGAAGGACCCGGCGGGCGCAGACACGCACTACGCGACCGGCGGGGGATTCCTGGAGGTGAACCGGAACAGGGTGGTGGTGCTGGTGGAAAGCGCGGAGCTCCCAGAGGAGATCGACGTGGCGCGTGCGCGCGCCGCGCGCGCCCGGGCGGAGGAACGGCTCAAGTCGCACGACCCTCTCTTCGACATCCGCCGCGCCGAGCTTGCCCTGGCCCGGGCGCTGAACCGGCTCTCGCTGGCGGGCCGTTCCCAGGCGTGACGCGCGGTTCGCCCTGCGGCATGCCGCGTTGACATTCCCTCGTCCGGAGGGTATATTTGCCCCGTGTCTCCCGAGCCGGAAAACCCCATGGATAATGACACAGTCCTCCTCCTGAGGCGCCTCGAGCAGCGCCTCATGGAAGAGGGGCACCGCGTGCAGGGGGAGATGATGGGCAAGGTCGCCGACAGGATCTCCTCGTCGGCGGACCTCGACCTTTCGCTGGAGCGCCTCTACTCGCTCCAGGGATGGGACACGATCGCGCTTCGCCTGATGTGGTACGCCAAGCGGGCGCGCGCGGGAGGTCCGACGGTGCGACACGACGCGCTCATCGACTACCAGGTCGATGAGCTCCACGCGCTCCTGATGACGTCTCCCCCGGCGTCTCCCCCGCAGGCTCCCCCCGGTCGACGCAACGGCCAGGACGCGCTCAGCGGGGAGATCTTCGAGGCCCTCCATCATTTCAACTCGGCCCTGGACGAACTGAAGCACTCGGCGTTCGAAGGGGAGCGCTTCCAGGGGATGCGGGAGGGACTCGTTGATTCCGCCCTCTCGCATGCCGGGAGGCTTCACCAGGTGTCAAGCGCCGGCGGCAACGAGACGCTTGCCCAATTTGCCGCGACGTTTTCCCTCTTTCTGCGGTACGTGATCGAGCGCGACATGTTCGACGACGTCCGCGTCGCCCACCTCATCGACAACGCAAGCCAGTCCCTGCAGGGTCTCCTGGAAAGCCTCGGGACTGAAGACTACGGCGCCCTTCTGCAAACGATCGACATGCTGCAGAATCCGGAAACGCTTCTCGAATAACAGACCGCTGACGATGGCGACGACGTACGGAGTGATCATGGCAGGGGGGGCGGGAACGCGGTTCTGGCCCCGGAGCCGGGAAAAGTCTCCCAAGCACCTGCTGCAAATCATCGGCAAGGGGACCATGCTCCAGGGCACCGTGAAGCGGCTGGAGCCCCTGGTGCACCCCGCCGATATCTTCGTCGTGACCAACAGGGTGCAGAAGGGGGCGGTGATGAAGCAGCTCCCCCACCTGAGGGAGGACAACGTCATCGTCGAACCCGTCGGGCGGAACACGGCGCCCTGCATCGGCCTGGCGGCGCTCCACGTGCGCCGACGGGATCCCGACGCGGTGATGGTCGTGCTCCCCGCCGACCACATCATCCGCGATGAAGAGGAGTTCCAGCGGGCGCTCGCGCTGGCCGTGGAGACGGTCCGCACATCGCCGAGCCTGCTGACGATCGGCATCACGCCGACCCACCCCGAGACGGGATACGGCTACATCCAGTTCGTCAACGACGAGACGGCGAGCAACCCCCACCGCGACCGGGGCGTCATGAAGGTCAAGACGTTCGCGGAAAAGCCGAACGCCCAGACCGCCGAACGCTTCCTGGCAAGCGGTGATTTCCTGTGGAACAGCGGCATGTTTGTCTGGCGCGCCGACGCCATCCTCCAGCAGATCAAGGCCTGCCTGCCCGACATGTACGCGCAGCTCGAGAAGATCGACGCCGCCATCGGCGGTCCCCACTACCAGCAGGCGCTCGAGACCGCGTACGGCATGATCCGCGGCATCTCGATCGACTACGGCGTGATGGAGAAATCCGGCAGCGTCTACGTCATCCCCGGCTCATTCGGCTGGAACGATCTCGGGTCGTGGGATGAGGTGTACCGCGTCTCGGGAAGGGACGACAGCGGGAATTCCATCACCGGGAAGGTGATCCAGAAGGATACGAAGAATTCGTTCATTTATTCCCCGGACAAGGTGGTCGCCACGATCGGCGTGGAGGATCTCATCATCGTCAACACCGACGACGCCCTGCTGATCTGCAGGAAGGGTCGCTCCCAGGACGTGAAGGAGATCGCCGACTACCTGAAGCGCAAGCAGATGAACGAGTACCTCTGACACATGCGCGGCCTCCCGCGGGTCGTCGGTCCCATCGTTGCCTCCGGCCTCCTCATTGCGGGATGCGGCGCAGGGTCACCCCGCTTCACGTCGCGGGAGCGACCCGAGCCGCCAGCCCAGGGGGAGCCCCCCGCCGCCTCGCAGATGGCCGGCGTCGCTTCCTACTATGCGGATGAGTTTAACGGCCGGATCACCGCCAGCGGCGAAGTCTACAACATGGACGACATGACCGCAGCACACAGGACTCTCCCGTTCGGGACGAAAGTCCGCGTGACGAGCGTCGACACCGGGCGCTCCGTGGTCGTTCGCATCAACGACAGGGGTCCATTCAAGGACGATCGGGTCATCGACCTCTCGCTCGGCGCGGCAAAACAGCTCGGTGTGATCGCTGCGGGGACCGCCCGCGTCGTCCTCCAGATCATGGAGGCGGGTGGAAGATGACCGGGAGAGAGCTCCTTGCCGAAAAAGACGTCCGGGAAGCGATTGCGGCGGGCAGGAAGAGGATCGTCGTTTCCGCAGGGGCGATTGTCACGTCGCTCGCCGGGGAGGCGGCCCGAGCGTCCGGCGTCGAAATCGTGCGGGGGGAGGTCGGCGCTCCCTCCGCGACGGCATCCCCCTCAACAGCTCCCCGAGGAGGGGAGCAAAGGACTGTGGCGTTCGGGTCTGACCATGGGGGTTTCCAGCTCAAGCAGACACTCATCGCGTTCGCCGGATCCCTCGGCTACGGGGTCATCGATCTGGGGACGAAAGGGGAGGAGCCCTGCGACTACCCGGACTTTGCCCACGCAGTAGCGAAGGCGGTTGCCGGGGGCAAGGCCTGGCGGGGGGTGGCAATCGACGGGGCGGGAATCGGCTCAGCCATTGTGGCAAACAAGGTCCCCGGCGTCCGGGCGGCATGCTGCCATAACGAGTTTGTGGCAAGAAACTCCCGGGAACACAATGATGCAAACGTGCTGACGCTTGGAAGCAGGGTCACAGGCGTCGAGGTGTGCAAGGAAATTCTGAGAATTTGGCTGGATTCATCGTTTTCCGGTGGAAGACACAAAGGGAGGGTAGATAAGATAACGGGGGTGGAACGCAGTTACACTAAATAAATCAATGAGTTACAAGTATTCTCGCTGCGGGCCGGCCCAAAAACCGGCCTTTTTTTTGTGCCCGCGCGCACAAGCCGAGAAAACTCCTTGACACTTATCGGGATTCAGTATACCTTTGCACCGTTGCATTGATGACCTTTCGTATGTCATTCAATTACCGGAGGTTGCTACAGATCACAGTTTTCAGCCGAACTTTGATCGAGCGATAGCCGTTTAAGGGAACATAATATCCTGCAACCTCACAAACTACAACAATTAACGGGATTGAATGAAGAGACCAACACTGACATTCCTTCTCCTCGTGCTTCTCCTCGCTGGCGGTTGTACGCCTTCAAGCGAGGATATGGCCCGAAAACCCGATGCCGACAATTTGCAGGCAGAACAGGTCTCACCGGCGTCCGCAGCGACACAGGATACGGACAATTTCCTTGACCCGGCGACGCAGAACTGCATCAGGAGCTACGGACCCACGATCAAAAGGTACGCCGGGCGTTACGGTTTCGACTGGAGGCTGATTCTGGCCATTATGAAGCAGGAGTCCCGTTTTTCGAGGCTTGCCGAAAGCCACAAGGGAGCGGCAGGGCTGATGCAGCTGATGCCAGTGACGGGGGAGGAAATGGCCAGGAAGCTGGACCTGGATGATCTTTCCCACCCCGAACACAACATCCAGGCCGGGATATTCTACCTGAGAAAGCTCTACGATCTCTTCGGGGGGTCCGATGACGCTGACAGGCTGAAGCTCACACTTGCGGCGTACAACGCCGGTCTCTCACGCGTCAATGATGCGCAGGAGCTGGCTGCCTATCTCCATGAAAAGCCCACCGACTGGAAGGCAGTCAGGGACGCGCTTCCGCTCCTTTCCAAGCGGTATTACACGCTTCACCGGAACGTCTGGGGGCAGGACAGGCCGAAGGCGGGGTGGTTCGGGAATTCAGGGGAGACGATCAGGTACGTCGATTCGATCATGGACTACTACGACGACTTCCGGCTGGCGTTGAACTGATTCTCGTCGTCATTGCGAGCGTTTCGTGCGAAGTCCGCTTTCCGGATCCCGCCGCAGGCGGGGCAATCCCTCCCCGGGGATTGCTTCGTCGCTTAAAGCGCTCCTCGCAAAGACAGAGGTCATAGCGAGCGGCGCCCAAGGCCAACGGTGGCGCCGTAGGCGCCTACGCCCCGAAGCAATCAGGGGAGCAGTATCGCGCAGGCGACGACGGTCGTCCAGATTCCGTCCTTGTGCCCCTCCGATGACTGCGTGACGTTGAACGTCTTGACGATCTTGCCGCTCATTTTATAGATCTGCTCCCGCTCGTCCCAGCCGATGCCGGGATCGAACTCCACGCCCAGCGTCGTGGCCAGCATCGTGGCCGCGAGGTCCTCGGCATATTCTCCCGCCTTTTCGTCCGTTTCCCCGTAGGGGTGGTGCTCCGAGAGATAGCCGTACTGCGAGATGTCCGCGGGCGTCGCCACGCCGATCGATGCGGCGACGAGCCTGTTCGGCTCGTTCGTGGCGTTGCGGGCCATGACGCAGAACGTGATCTGCCCGGGCTGGAGGAGCTTCAATCCATCCTCCGTCGGGATGCGCTTGCATCCCGGGGGATAGATGCTCGACACCGTCACCAGGTTGCACTTTTCGATCTTCGCGTCCCGCAGTGCGAGCTCGAACGACTGGAGGTAGTCCTTGTGCCGTCCTACCCCCTTCGTGAAGAACATTTTCCCCGGTACGAACAATGTCTCATCTCCCATCTGTCTGTGGAATGTTGCGGTGAATTAGGGCAGAGCTATGCGGGCCGCACCCGGCGGAAGTTGCGCTTCCCGACGCGGACGACGATGCCGGGGGCGCAATCGATGACGGCGTTGACATCCGCGACGCGGACGCCGTCGATGCTCACCGCCCCCTGTTCGATCATCCTGCGCGCCTCGTTCTTTGAGGGGACAAGCCCCGCCGCGACGATCAGCGCGATGATTCCCAGGCGTCCCCCGGGGGCGGCCACCGCCGCCTCCGCAATCTCCGCGGGGGCTTCTCTGTCGCGGAACATCCTGTCGAATTCGGCCTCCGCTGCCACGGCCTCGGGCTCGCCGTGGTACTGCGCCACGAGCGTCCGCGCCAGGCGGCGTTTCAGGACGCTCGGGTTGGTCGCGGGGTCGGCGAGCTGCTTCCCTATCGCGGCGACCTCCGCCGCCGGGACGTCCGTGGCGAGCAGGAAGTACTCCTGGATCAGCGTGTCCGGGATGCGCATCGACTTCCCGAAAATGTCGCGCGGGGTGTCATTAAACGCGATGTAGTTGTCGAGCGATTTGCTCATCTTCTCCACGCCGTCGGTGCCGCGGAGGATGGGCATCGTGAGCGCCACCTGCGGCTCGACGCCGTATTCCCGCTGTATGTCCCGCCCCACCAGCAGGTTGAATTTCTGGTCTGTTCCTCCCAGCTCGACGTCCGAGCGGATCGCCACCGAGTCCATCGCCTGCGCGAGCGGGTAGAGGACTTCGTGCATGCTGATCGGCTCTCCGGAGCGGTACCGCCGCTCGAAGTCGTCCCGCTCGAGCATCCGCGCGACGGTGTACTTGCTGGCAAGGGCGATGACGTCGGCGAACGACATCGGGGAGAGCCATTCGGAATTGTAGCGCATCTGCACGTTGCCCGGGGAGAGGATCCGCGTGGCCTGCGCGAAATAACTCTTGCCGTTCGCGCGCGTCTCCTCCAGCGACAGGGGAGGGCGCGTCTTGTTCCGGCCCGACGGGTCGCCGATCATGCCCGTGAAATCGCCGACGATGAGCACGGCCAGGTGGCCGAGGTCCTGGAACTGGCGGAGCTTGCGGAGGACCACCGCATGCCCCAGGTGAAGGTCGGGCCTGCTCGGGTCGCATCCCAGCTTGATCGTGAGCGGGGTGCCGGAGCGGAGCGATGCGCTGATCTTCCGTTCAAGGTCTTCGACACGGATGATTTCGGATGTCCCGCGCGTGATGAGGTCGAGCTGTTCGTTCAGCGGTGGGAACAAAGGCGGAGTCTACCTTGCTAGATGTCTGCGAATTGCACGTTCTGCGTCGCGCCTGGCGATGTCCTGCCTCTTGTCGTACTCCCGCTTGCCCCTGCACACGCCCAGCTGGAGTTTGGCGAGACCGTGGGAGAAGTAGACCTTCAGGGGGATGAGCGTCAGCCCTTTCTCCTTCATCCGCGAGGCGATCTTCCGGATTTCCTTCCCGTGAAGGAGGAGTTTCCTCCGGCGCAGAGGGTCCACGTTGCTGTAGCTGCCGTGGGCGTAGGGGCTGATGTGCATGCCGATGAGCCAGACCTCCCCGTCCTTCAGGAGCGCGTACCCATCGGCGAGGTTCGCGTTTCCCCCGCGGAGCGACTTGACCTCGGTCCCGGTGAGCACGATCCCGGCCTCGTACGTCTCCAGCACGGCGAACTCGTGCCGGGCCTTGCGGTTGGTCGTGACCAGCTTCTCACCGGCATCGTCCTGAGCGGCCATCGCCCCTGGGGAAATTTGTCTGAGTATACCGAAAACAGAATGGAAAATCAACGAATTCTTTGCCGGGGAGCGTTGATTGACTTTCAGGACCGGCTTGTCTATATTTTCTTCTCTGTCGGGCGCCGGGCGCCCGCGTGCCACTCGAAGGGAATCTGGTTTCCCTTTTTTGTTATCCACCTGGGAGCACACATGCCCGATCTCCACTACACACTCCTCGTTATCGGCGGTGGACCCGGCGGCTATACGGCGGCGATCAGGGGGGCGCAACTCGGGATGCGCACGGCAGTCGTCGAGCGGGAGAGGCTCGGGGGGATCTGCCTCAACTGGGGGTGCATTCCCACAAAGGCCCTCCTGAAGAACGCGGAAGTCCTCCAGACATTCCGCCGGGCAGCGGAGTGGGGGATCAGCGTCGAAAACCTCCGGTTCGATTTCCCCTCGATGATCAGGCGGAGCCGCGCCGTCGCGGACCGGATCGTCAAGGGGGTCGAGTACCTGATGAAGAAGAACAGGATCGACGTCATCCCCGGACGCGGGCGCATCGCCGGAGCGGGCACGGTCGAAGTCATCGGCGGGGAGGGCGCCCCGGCGACGCTCCGCGCGGACCACGTCATCATCGCGACAGGCGCCCGCCCCAGATCTCTTCCGGGCGTGACGATCGACGGAAAACGCGTCATGACGAGCACGGAGGCCATGTCGCTGCCGGCCCAGCCGGCCTCGATCGTCATCGTCGGCGCGGGAGCGATCGGCGTCGAATTCGCCTGGTTCTACAATGCGCTCGGGACGAAGGTCACGCTTGTCGAAATGCTCCCGGGGATTCTCCCCGTGGAAGACAGGGAACTCACGCGCACCCTCGAGACCTCCCTCAGGAAGCAGGGAATTGAGATACTGACTGGCACCGCCGTTGAATCCGTCCGCTCCTTCCAGAAGGGTGTGACCGTGTCCGTCCGTTCAGCCGAGGGGGAAAAGCGCGATGTGACGGCTGATGCGGCACTGATAGCCGTGGGCGTGGAAGGCAACGTGGAAGACCTCGGCCTCGAAGCCGCCGGGGCGGTCGTCGGCCGGGGGCGGATCACAGTCGATGCGGATTACCGCACCGCGGCCCCCGGCGTCTACGCTATCGGCGACGTCATCGGTCCCCCGTGGCTTGCCCACGTCGCCTCTGCCGAGGGAATACACTGCGTCGAAGCGATCGCCGGGAAGCATCCGCCGGCGCTCGACTACAGCGCGATCCCCGGGTGCACCTACTGCCAGCCGCAGATCGCCAGCGTCGGGCTGACGGAGGAGAAAGCGCTCGCCGCCGGGCATGAGCTGAAGATCGGCCGCTTCCCGTTCCGCCCCCTGGGCAAGGCGGTGGCTATCGGCGAGACGGAGGGAATGGTCAAGCTCATATTCGACGCGAAGTACGGGGAGCTCCTCGGCGCGCATATCCTGGGGGCCGAGGCGACCGAGATGATTGCGGAACTGGCGGTGGCCAAACGCCTGGAAACGACGGCCGAAGGGATCTTCCGGACGGTCCATGCCCATCCGACGCTCGGCGAGGCGGTCATGGAGGCGGCGGCAGCTGCCTACGGAGAGGCTGTCAACATCTGACTCTGTTCCTGACATCACACGCGCGGGAGAGGGATCGTTGCCCAGCAGAACAGAAACGCTGACAAAGGGGGGTGGCGGGGAGCGTCTCCTGCATGTCCCGGCCGACGGGCTCGCGCATCTTCCTCCGGAGCTGGCCGTCGGCGCCTACCGCAGCGCGCTCGCCGCGCGGCTCATCGACTCCAAGATTCTCATCCTCCTCAGGCAGGGAAAGGTTTTTTTCCACATCGGATGCTCCGGCCACGAGGTGGCCCAGGTCGCCGTCGCGCTTGCCATGCGCCCTGGTCACGACTGGGCATATCCCTACTACCGTGATCTCGCCTTCTCCCTCCAGTTCGGCTACACAATCGAGGAGATCATGCTCGAAGCCCTCCACCGCAGGGGAGGGCCGTCGAGCGACGGCTTTGCCATGCCGTTCCACTACGGCCACAAGAAATGGAGGATCATCGCCCAGTCGAGCCCGACCGGGACGCAGTACCTCCAGGCGGTCGGCACGGCGATGGGAGCGGTGAAAGACGGGACGGACGAGGTGGTCTACGTCTCTTCCGGGGAAGGGTCGACGAGCGAGGGAGAATTCCACGAAGCCGTGAACTGGGCGGCGCGCGGCAAGTTCCCCGTGATCTTCCTGATTCAGAACAACCGGTACGCGATCAGCGTCCCCGTGCGGGATCAGCTCGCGGGGGAATCCGTTTCCGGGATGATCAAGGGCTACGGCGGCCTCAACCGCTACCATGTCGACGGGTGCGACTTCGCGCAGATGTACGGGGCGGCATCGGACGCCGTCGCCCGCGCGCGGCGCGGCGAAGGTCCGAGCCTGATCGAGGCCGACACGGTGCGCCTCCTGGCCCACTCCTCGTCGGATGACCAGAGGAAGTACAGGGATCCGCGCGACCTCGAAGAGGACGCCAGGCGCGATCCGATTCCGCGCATGGAGAGGCTCCTGGCGGAGAAGGGGATACTGACCGCCGCGGACTGCACTCGGCTGAGAACGGAGATCCAGTCCAGGATCGATGCCGCCGCGGAGTGGGCCGAGGAGCGGCCTCTCCCGGATCCGGAGGGACTCGAAACGCACGTCTACGCCGTCCCCGCTTCGGGCCCGGACTCGCCTGCGCCGCCGGCCGGGACGGGGCCCTCGGTCGTCATGATCGACGCGATCAATCACGCGCTGGCGGAAGAGATGGCGCTCAACCCGAAGATGCTCATCTACGGGGAAGACGTCGCGGGGAAGAAGGGAGGCGTCTTCACCGCCACAAGGGGCCTGACGGACAGGTTCGGTCCCGAGCGTGTCTTCAATTCTCCGCTGGCGGAGGCGAGCATCGTCGGCACCGCGTTCGGGCTGGCGGTCCGCGGGGACTACAAGCCGGTGGTGGAGATCCAGTTCGGAGATTACATCTGGCCGGCGTTCATGCAGATTCGGGACGAGGTGGCGATGCTCCGCTTCCGTTCCTCCGGGGAGTGGGCGTGTCCCATGGTGATTCGCGTCGCCGTGGGGGGGTATATTCACGGAGGACTCTACCACAGCCAGTCGATCGACGGGTTCTTCACCCATGTGCCCGGCCTGCGCGTGGTGTTTCCCGCGACGGCGGCGGATGCGAAAGGGCTGCTGAAGACCGCCTGCCGGAGCGCTGACCCGGTCCTCTTCCTCGAACACAAGGGGCTCTACCGCCAGGCGTTCGCGTCCTCCCCGGAGCCGGGGCCCGGCTACACCGTGCCGTTCGGCCTCGCCGCCGTACGGCACGCGGGAGACGACGTCACGGTCGTGACCTGGGGGATGCTCGTCCAGAGGGCGCTGGATGCGGCTCGGAAGGTGGAGGCTGCACACGGCGTCGGCATCGAGGTGATCGATCTCCGGACGCTGAACCCGCTGGATACCGGGGCGGTCTACGCGTCCGTGAGGAAAACGGGGAAACTCCTTGTCGCGCACGAGGACACGCTGACGGGGGGGTTCGGGGCGGAAATCGCGGCGCTGGTCGCCGGGACGTGTTTCGAGCACCTGGACGCCCCCGTCATGCGCGTTGCCGCGCGGGATACGCCGGTCCCGTACGGCCCGGGACTCGAGAACGCCATGTTGCCGCAGGAGTCCGACGTGATACGCGCTCTCGAATCGCTGATCCGGTACTAGTGTCCGGGGAACATCCATGACCACAGCCGGTGCGCAGCGCGAGCGCCGCGCCCCCGGGGGGAAACTCTCCAACCCGCAGCGCGTCGAGCTCTACTATTATATGCTCCTGGCCCGGGAGTGCGATGACGCGATCCTCCGGCTCTACCGGCAGGGGAAGATCGTGGGAGGAGCATACACGGGGAGCGGCAACGAGGCGACCGCGGTGGGGAGCGCCTACGCGCTCGAGAAGTGCGATTACCTCTTTCCGATGCACCGGGACCTCGGCGCGCACCTCGTCCGCGGCCAGACGCTCCGGAACATATTCCTCCAGCAGCTTGCGCGTGCCGGGAGCCTCACCGGGGGGAGGGACGGCACCGGGCACTATGCGGACCCCGCGCTCCGCATCTACGGGAACGTCAGCCATCTCGGCGCGATGGTGCCCATGGCTGCCGGGGCGGCGCTCGCCGCGACGCTGCGGAAGGAGAGGGCTGTCGTCATGACGTACATCGGCGACGGGGGGAGCAGCGTCGGCGAAGTCCACGAGGGACTGAACATGGCGGCGGTGATGCGGCTCCCCCTCGTGCTGATCGTCGAGAACAACCAGTTCGCCTACTCCACGCCCATCGCAAGACAGTTTGCCGCGCAGCGCCTCTCCGACCGGGCGGCGGGCTACGGTATTCCCGGCGTGACGATAGACGGGACGAACGTGACGCTCGTGTACGAGACCTGCTGGAAGGCGGTCGAACGGGCACGGAGCGGCGAGGGACCGACGCTGATCGAATCCGTCACGATGAGGATGCAGGGACATTCGGCGTCCGACGACGCATCCTACGTGCCGAAGCAGATGCTGGAGGACTGGAAGAAGAAGGACCCCATCGCACGCTGCGCCAAGATCCTCCTGGCGGACCGCCTGCTGACGGAGGAATCTCTTCTGACGATGAACGAGGAGGTCCGCGCGCGCGTCGAGGAAGCCGCCGCATATGCCGTCGAAGCTCCCTACCCGGACGCCGGGGATGCGGGGGAAGGGGTGTACGCCCCCTGATGGCGGCCATGACGTACATCGACGCGATCTCCCGCGCCATGTGGGAGGAGATGGAACGGGACCCGGCGGTCTTCCTGATCGGTGAGGATATCGGCGCCTACGGGGGGGCGTTTAAAGCCACGAAAGGGTTCCTCGAGCACTTCGGTCCCGAACGCGTCATCGACAGCGTCCTGTCCGAAGCCGCGATCGTTGGCGCGGCGACCGGGGCCGCCGTCCTGGGGATGCGGCCGATCGCGGAGATGCAGTTTGCCGATTTCGTCACATGCGCGTTCAACCAGATCGTGACGAACGCGGCGAAGATCCACTACCGCTGGCACCTCCCGGCGCCCCTCGTGCTGAGGCTTCCCACCGGGGGATATATACACGGGGGGCCGTATCACTCGTCGAGCACGGAAGGGTGGTTCGCACACGTCCCCGGTCTCAAGGTCGTGGCGCCCTCGACTCCGGCGGACGCCATGGGGCTCATGAAGTCCGCCGTGAGGGACAACAACCCCGTCCTCTTCTTTGAGTTCAAGTACCTTTACAGGCGGATCAAGGGAGATGTCCCGGAAGGGGACCTGACCGTGCCGATCGGGAAGGCGGACGTGAAACGGGAGGGGACCGACGCCACGATTCTCACGTATGGCTCGACGGTCCATTTCTCACTCGAGGCGGCGGAGATCGTCTCCGCCGAGGAGGGCCGCCAGGCGAAGGTGGTGGACCTCCGGACGCTCCTCCCGCTCGACCGTGAGACGATTCTCGGCTCCGTCCGTGAGACGGGAAGGGCGCTCATCGTCCACGAGGATACGCTGACGGGGGGAGTGGGGGCGGAGGTGGCTGCGCTGATCGCCGAGCACGCCTTCGATGCGCTTGACGCCCCCGTGCGCCGCCTCTGCGCGCTCGATGCGCCTGTACCCTTCGCCCCGACGCTCGAGGAAGCGCACCTCCCCTCGACCGGCGCGATCGTCCGCGCCCTGCGCGAGCTGATGAGATACTGAACCCGGTCATTGCGAGCGAAGCGAAGTGCGCTTTCTGCACCACGCCGCTCTCGGGCGTGGCAATCTCAAAACCACCCAGGTCCGCTATGTCACGCATAGAGATCATCATGCCCCAGATGGGGGAGAGCATTGCCGAAGGAACGATCGTCCGGTGGCACAAAAAAGCCGGCGACACAGTCCGGAAGGACGAGACGCTCCTGGAAATCAGCACCGACAAGGTCGACTCGGAGATACCGTCGCCGGCGGCGGGCGTGCTGGTGGAGATCGTGACCCCGGAGAACACGACTGTCCCGGTCAGGACCGTGATCGCGTACCTGGAGACTGACGCTGCTTCGGCCCGCGTCGTCCCGGCAAAACATGCCGCTGCTCCGGCAACCCCTGGAGTCCCGGCAACCCCTGGAGTCCCGGCAACCCCTGCAGCTTCAGCCCCGGCGGCAGCCGGGACCCCCGCCTCTGCGCCATCCTCCCCGGGAGCCGGAAGGTTCTATTCCCCCCTTGTCCTCACCATCGCGCGCACGGAGGGGATCCCCCTGGGCGACCTGGAGTCAGTGCCCGGATCTGGCGAAGGAGGCCGGCTGACGAAGAAGGATATCCTTGCCTACGTCGCCGCCAGGAAGAGCGGGGCTGCGCCGAAACCTGTTTCCACGGCGGCGACGGGGGAGACCGTGAAAGCGAGTCCCGGCCCTGTCGCGCTGGCGCCGGCCGATGTGCCCGCGCTTCGCGCAAAATACCCCGCCCCTGCCCATGAGATCCTGCAGATGAGCAACGTCATGCAGAAGATGGCGCAGCACATGGTGCAGAGCGTGCAGACATCCCCTCACGTCGCCGCCGTGCACGAGGTGGACATGACCGCCGTGGTGAGGCACCGCGAGGACTCCGCAGCGGAGTTCGAGAAACGGGAAGGATTCCGCCTGACGTTTACCCCCTACATCGCGGAGGCGGTGGTCGCGGCAATCAAGAAATACCCCCTGGTCAATTCGTCCGTGGAAGGGGACAAGATCATACGGAAGAACTTCATCAACCTGGGAATCGCCGTCGCATCCGACAGCGGCCTCATCGTCCCCGTCATCCGCGGCGCGGAGGAGAAGAATTTCATCGGACTGGCCCGCGCGGTGAACGACCTTGCTTCCAGGACGCGCTCGAAGAAGCTCGCGCCGGATGACATCCAGGGGGGGACGTTCACGATCACGAACTACGGCGTGTTCGGGACGCTCATCGGCGTGCCGATCATCAACCAGCCGCAGGTGGCGATCCTGGGGACGGGAGCCTTAACAAAGAGGCCCGTGGTGATCGACGACGCCATCGCGATTCGCTCGATCGCCTATCTCACGCTTTCATTCGATCACCGGATCGTGGACGGCGCGCTGGGGGGGATGTTCCTTGAGGAGATCGTCCGGCAGCTTCAGAAAGGGGATCGCGAGCTGAAGTACTAGAGGGAGGAAAACGTGGAATTCGTGATACAGGAAGTGAAAGCCCCGGCCGCCGCTCGCCGGGAGCGCCCGGACTGGCTCAAGGTCAGGCTCCCTGCGGGGGAGAGCTACGCGCGGCTGAAATCGCTCGTGAGGGACAGGAGGCTTCACACGGTCTGCGAGGAGGCGCGGTGCCCGAACATGGGGGAGTGCTGGAACGCGGGGACGGCGACGTTCATGATCCTGGGGGACGTCTGCACCAGGTCCTGCGGTTTCTGCGCCGTGCGGACGGGGCGCCCGGCGGGCCTCGACACGGACGAGCCGTACCGCGTCGCGGAGGCGATACGCGTCATGGGCGTGCGCCACGCGGTCGTCACGTCGGTCAACCGGGATGAGCTACCCGACGGCGGGGCCGCGATCTTCGCGGAGACGATCCGGCAGGCGAGGCGCGTGAACCCGGGGGTCACGATCGAGGTCCTTATCCCCGATTTCAGGGGAGTCCGCTGGGCGCTCCGGCTCGTGATCGACGAGCACCCGGACATCTTGAACCACAACACGGAGACCGTCCCGCGACTCTACGGCCGCGTCCGCCCGCAGGCAAAATACGCGAGATCGCTCGAGGTGATCCGCCGCTCGCACGAGGCGGGGATGGTGACCAAGAGCGGCCTGATGCTCGGCCTGGGGGAGAAATCCGAAGAAGTCAGGGAAGTCATGAGTGACCTGAGGGAAAGCGGTTGTGATATCCTCACGCTCGGCCAGTATCTTCGTCCCACGATGGACCATCTCCCGGTAGAGCGATACGTCCCGCCCGAGGAGTTTCAGAAATTCAAAGAAGAAGGCCTCAAGCTTGGATTCAAGCATGTGGAATCCGGGCCACTGGTACGGAGTTCGTACCACGCGGAGGGGCACGTGTAGGCGCACAGCCCGAAGGCCCGCCGCGGGCGGGCCGAGGGCTGTGCCCCCCAAGTTTCGTTTGACAAATTCGCTCGAATTCGTTAGATTACGAAGCTTTATCGAACCCATCCTCGTCAATGTACGGAGCTCCAGCGGTGGACAAGACTACGCGGTTCTTCAAGACGTCTGAAAACGATGCGAAGTGGCATCTCATCGATGCCGAGGGGAAGACGCTGGGACGCATCGCCACCGAGGCTGCCCGGCTGCTCCGGGGGAAGCACAAAGTTGAGTTCACGCCCAACGCCGACATGGGGGATTTCGTCGTCGTCGTCAACGCGGCCCGCGTGCGCGTCACCGGGAAGCGGGGGGAACTCAAGGAGTATTTCCATTACACCGGGTATCCCGGGGGGGCCACGTTCGAGAAATTTCAGGACGTCCTCCGCAAGCATCCCCAGCGCGTGTTCGAGCACGCGGTCAGGGGAATGCTCCCCCACAACCGGCTCGGGCGGCAGATACTGAAAAAAATGAAGGTGTACGCGGGTCCCGAACACCCGCACGCGGCGCAGCGTCCGGCCCCGCACACCGCCACTCACTGAAGCGACAAGGAGTCCTGAGGCAGCATGCATCCACAGCACACACTGGCCGTCGGCAGAAGGAAGACCTCGGTCGCCCGCGTGATCGTGGCGCCCGGCGCGGGGGCCATCACGATCAACAAGAAGCCCTTCGAACAGTACTTCCCGCTCGAGACGCTCCGGAGCCTGGTCCTGAAGCCCCTCGAGGTGACGCAGTCCGCCGGCAAGTACGATATCCGGGTCAACGTCGAGGGGGGCGGCGTGACCGGGCAGGCCGGCGCCGTGCAGCTCAGCATCTCCCGCGCGCTGGTGACGCTGAACGACGAAAACCGCCCGCTGCTGCGCGCGGCGGGACTCATGACGCGCGACCCGCGCATGGTCGAGCGGAAGAAATACGGCCAGAAGAAAGCGCGCAAGAGATTCCAGTTCTCCAAGCGGTAAGCGTCTGCAGTACGGCGGCGCCGCTCCATGCGCCGCCGCTCAATCACACATACTCCCGGATCCCGCCGCGAGTGTCACGCCACGCGTGATGACGGCGGGAGATGAACGGAGTAGAAGACCAACTCAACATAAGGAGTCACCGCATGCCCCGCGTCGAAGTCGCCGAGCTGCTTGCCGCCGGCTGTCATTTCGGTCACCTCACCCGCCGCTGGAATCCCAAGATGCGCCCCTACATTTTCATGGAGCGCAACGGGATCCATATCATCGATCTGATGAAAACGAGCATCCTCCTGGAGGAGGCGTGCAACGCGATCGCCAACATCGCCGCGGAGGGAAGGCGCATTCTGTTCGTCGGGACGAAGAAGCAGGCCAAGGACGTGATCCGGGAGGAGGCCGTCCGCACCGGCGAGTTCTACGTCAGCGAGCGATGGCTGGGCGGGTCGCTCACCAACTTCACGACGATCCGCAAGAGCGTGAAGCGGCTCACCAACATCGAGAAGATGGAGAGCGACGGGACGTTTGACAAGATCACGAAGAAGGAAGGGCTCTTTCTCCAGCGCGAGAAGGAGAAGCTCAACAACGTGCTCTCCGGCGTCGTGGAAATGACGCGCCTGCCGGGCGCGCTGTTCGTCGTCGACGTGAAAAAAGAGGCGATCGCCGTCAAGGAAGCCAACCGGCTCAGCATCCCCGTCTTCGCGATCATGGACACCAACTGCGACCCCGACGGGATCGACTACGTGATCCCGGCGAACGACGACGCGATCAAGTCTGTGCAGGTCGTGACCAAGGCCTTCGCGGACGCGGTGCTCGAGGGGAAGGAGCGCGCCTCTGCCCGGCAGTCGGAGACGGTTGCCGAGGCGGAGCACAGGGGGAAGGACGCCCCTGAAGAGAAGCCGTCACTGAATTGAACAGGGAAGGACCGAAAGCGAATACCATGGCAATTACGAACGACATGATCAAAAAGCTCCGCGAGTCGACCGGCGCGGGGATGATGGACTGCAAGCGCGCGCTGGAGGAGAGCGCCGGGTCGATGGATGCCGCCGTCGAGTACCTCCGGAAGAAGGGAGCGGCGGTGGCGCAGAAGCGGAGCGACAGGGCCGCCAAGGAGGGGGTGATCGTGACGCGCGTGAGTCCCGACGGGAAGACGGGCGTCATCGTGGAAGTGAACTGCGAGACGGACTTCGTCGGGCGGAGCGACGCCTTCACGGCATTTGCCGGCGCGGTCGCCGAGGCGATCGCTGCGCACAGGCCGCGCACGCTCGAAGACCTGCGGGCGCTCAAAACCCCCTCGGGCCGCACGGTGGCCGACCTCACCAACGACCTGCTGGCGAAGGTCGGGGAGAAGATCGAGGTCCGGCGCTTCAGCGTGCTGGAATCGGGCGACGGCGCGGTCTACTCCTACACGCACCTCGGGAACAAGATCGGCGTGCTGGTCGAGTGCGTCAACCTTGCGCCGGGAACGGCGGTGGGACGCGACGTCGCGATGCAGATTGCCGCGATGAATCCGGCCACCGTGACCCGGGAAGAAGTCGCCCGGGAGGTGGTGGAGCGTGAGCTCGACATTTACAGGACGCAGGCGAAGAACGAGGGGAAGCCGGCGCAGATCGTGGACCGCATCGCGACCGGGCGCCTGGAGAAGTTCTACCAGGAGGTGTGCCTCCTGGAGCAGATCTTCATCAAGGACGGGGGGAAGACCGTCCGCGAGTACCTCGCGGAGGCCGGGAACAGCGCCGCGGTCAGGAGGTTCCACCGCTACCATCTCGGCGAGGAGGCGCGCTGACGTGGCGGACGCACCCCGGTACCGGCGCGTGCTGCTGAAGCTGAGCGGCGAGGCCCTGATGGGCACGCGGCAGTTTGGCATCGACGCCGCCGTGCTGAAGCAGTACGCCGCGGAAATCAAGAGCGTGCATGAGCTCGGCGTCCAGCTCGGGATCGTGATCGGCGGGGGGAACATTTACCGCGGGGTCGCCGACTCCACGGACGGGATCGACAAGGTGACCGGCGACCACATGGGGATGCTTGCCACGCTGATCAACGCGCTGGCGCTGCAGAACGCGCTGGAGCGGGAGGGGGCGGTCACGCGGCTGATGTCCGCCCTTCGCGTCGACGTGGTCGCGGAACCGTTCATCCGCCGGCGCGCCGTGCGCCACCTGGAGAAAGGGCGCGTGGTGATCTTCGGCGCCGGGACCGGCAATCCCTATTTCACGACCGACACCGCCGCGGCCCTGCGGGCCGTGGAGATCGAGGCGGACGCGATCATCAAGGGGACGCGCGTCGACGGCGTCTACGACGCCGATCCCGAGCGCAACCCGGGAGCGTTCCGCTTCACGGAGATCTCGTACCTGGACGTCCTGAGGAAGGACCTGAAGGTGATGGACATGACGGCCATTACCCTGTGCAAGGAAAACAAGCTCCCCATCCTGGTGTTCAACATGAACACGCGGGGCAATTTCCGGAGGCTCATCATGGGGGAGAACGTGGGAACGACCGTGCTGGAGCTCTCGTCATCTGCCCGCTAATCAACGGATCGGAAACCACCATGGTAAAGACCATTCTGAAGGAAACGGAAGACAAGATGCACAAGGCGGTCGAAGTCGTCCGGCAGGAGTTGATCAAGATCAGGACGGGAAAGGCGACCACCGCGCTGCTTGATTCGGTGAAGGTCGATTACTACGGGACGATGACGCCGCTGGGGCACTGCGGGAACGTGAGCGTGAGCGACGTCCACACGCTCACGGTCCAGCCCTACGACAAGGGGATGCTGGACCACGTCGCGAAGGCGATCGGGGCGGCCAACCTGGGCCTCAATCCCATGAAGGACGGCGACGTCGTCCGCGTCCCGATCCCTCCCCTGAACGAGGAGCGGCGGAGAGAACTGGTGAAGCTCACGAAGAAGTTCGGCGAAGACGGGAAGATCGCAATCCGGAACGTCCGCCGGGACGCCATCGAGCACCTGAAGAAGTCGGAGAAAGCCGAGCACTTCTCCGAGGACGAACGGAAAAAGGGGGAGCACGAGGTCCAGAAGATGACCGACAGGGTCATCAAGGACATCGATTCGCTCCTCCTCCAGAAGGAAAAAGAGATCATGGAAGTCTAGCACCTCCCCGGTTTCCCGTACACCCACGGAACGCCCGCCCACGCGGGCGTTCCCGTTTGTAACAAGCCGCCTTTCCGCCCGTATCAGATCGAGGAGGGACACACCTGAAAGGAGGCTCGTATGGCCGGATCGCGTCGGTTGTACAAATCGCGCGCCGACAGGATGCTCGACGGCGTCTGCGGAGGCGTGGCGGAGTACCTCGCCCTCGATTCCACGCTGGTTCGACTGGCCTGGGTGCTGTTGACGCTGGTCGGCGGCATGGGGGTCATTCTCTACCTGGCGGGGATGATTATCATGCCCGTCAACAGGGAGGCGGCGTCTGCTCCCCCCCCGGCCGTGCGTGAGCGGAACGCGCGGTTCTGGGGGATACTGCTCGTCGCCGTCGGGGCCGTCTGGTTCATGGGGAACCTCGGCATCCCGCTCTGGCACAGGTGGTGGGGGCTTGCCTGGGATATCGTCCTGCCTGTCCTGCTCATACTGGCAGGCGTCGCATTCCTGTTCGGCGGGCGGAATTCGATGGTGGCGCCCGTTCCCGGTGGCCCGAGGATCCCGTCACCGGATCCCGGGACATCCCCTGCGCCGGGGTCTCCCGCTCCGGCGGAGAGATCGCGGCTCTACAAGTCGCGCACGGAGCGCAAGGTGTTCGGCGTCTGCGGGGGGATCGCCGGGTATTTCGACGCCGATCCGACGATGGTGCGGCTCCTGTTCATCATCGCCGCGTTCGCGTCGTTCGGCTTCATGCTCCTGCTCTATATCATCATGGCGATCGTCACGCCGCGGGAACCCGTCCCCGCATGACACCTGGAGGCATCCATGCGCACTCATCAATCCCGAATTGCCTGGTTTCCTTTCGCGCTGATCATCCTGGGGGCCGCGCTCCTGGCGCGGCGCTTCCACGTCGCCTGGGCCGGCTGGCCGGCCCTCTTCTGGCTCCTGGTGATCGCCTGGGGATCCGTCAAGCTCTACAACGGGTTCGTCTGGAGATCCCGCGGGCGGATCGTCTGGGGGGTGATCTGGGTTGTGGTGGGGGGGATGTTCCTTCTCGGGGCCGTCGACGAGCTCTTCCTCTCGCCCGGGATCGTCGTCGGCGGGATATTCCTTGCGTGCGGCGCGGGGCTCATCGCGGCGTTCGCCCGCAACGTGCGTGACTGGCACCTCGCTGTACCCGGCGTCCTCTGTCTCCTCGTCAGCGGCGCGGTGCTCTCGACGGAAACCGGCTGGCTCTCCGAGCGGGCGGTCGTCCCCGTGGTCAGCACCTGGTGGCCGGCGGGACTGATCCTCTTCGGTGCCGCGCTCCTGGTCCACGCGCTGGCGGGAAGGGGGGAGGGCGTCAGTGCGCCTCCAGCCAGTTCTTCCCCGACCCCACATCCACGCTGACGGGGACGGCGAGCGGCATCGCGTTTTGCATCCGCTCCCTCAGGAGCGCCTCCATGCGCTCCTGTTCGGGGCGGGGGACCTCGCACAGCAGTTCGTCGTGGACCTGGAGGAGCATCCTGCTCCGCAGCGCGGCGTCGCGGATGGCGCGATCGACCTGTATCATCGCGATCTTGATCATGTCCGCCGCGGTTCCCTGGATGGGCATGTTGATTGCCTGGCGCTCCGCGTTTCCCCGGATGTTCTGGTTGCGGCTGGCGATATCGGGAAGGTAGCGCCGGCGCCCCATCAGCGTCGCGACGTAGCCGTCGTGCCGGGCCCGCGCGATCGTATCGGCGATGTACTGCCTGACTTTCGGGAACCGCTCGAAATACCGCGCGATGATCTCCTTTGCCTCCGTCTGTGAAATCTCCAGCCGGCCCGCGAGCCCGAACGGGCCTATCCCGTAGATGATCCCGAAGTTCACCTCCTTCGCCTTGCGGCGCATGTCGCGCGACACCTCGCCCGCCTTCACGCCGAACACGCGCGCGGCCGTGGTGGCGTGGATATCCTCGCCGTTGCGGAACGCGGCGGTGAGTCCCTCGTCGCCCGACATGTGCGCCATCACGCGCAGCTCGATCTGCGAATAG
>Ga0335081_10004175_pt1 | contig 22791 bp, 26 predicted proteins | sample Lox_Sample_35_FD_206713 | JGI IMG/M metagenome (GOLD analysis project Ga0335081, IMG submission 206713) | Soil microbial communities from Loxahatchee National Wildlife Refuge, Florida, United States - Lox_Sample_3.5 | ecosystem: Environmental > Terrestrial > Soil > Wetlands | place: USA...
AAGATCAAGGACCAGGTGCTTATCATCAACCCGATGAGCAAAAAGATCGTCGATATGTTCCCGCAGCAGTCCGGCTAGGCGACCCCTGCGCTCTACCCTTTTTCGTCGCTTCACGCGTTGACCGCGCGTGCCGTCAGCATTAGCGCGAGCCGCGGCAGAAATAAGCAAAAAAATAAGGCCGCCTGTGCGGCGGCCCCAAGCCTTGCGGTGACAAAAAAGCTTAGCGCCAGGGCGTATACCAGGTGGCGCCCTTCGGCGCGACGATCTTCGGCTCGCTGGCGATCGCGTGCTCGACCGGCTCCTCCTCGGCAACCTCGTCGGTGCGCTCGATAATCGCAAGCGCGGCGGCAAGACCGGCGAGCAAGAGCTCGACGGTCTGTTCGTGCACCATCGGCACGTTCTGCGCCCAGAGGGCCGGCGCCACCGAGGCAATGCTGATCAGGACCACCAGGATGAGCCCGGCTTCGAAAATCTCCGCGTCGGGCTTGGTACCCGTCGCGAGAGCGCGGAAGCGGTCGACGATGTGCACGGCGAAGACGGCGGCGGCGGCGAGTTTCATCACCGCGAAGAATGCGGCAAGCTTGATGAGCCCCGTCGGCTCAAGGTGAAACAGCCGGCCAACGCCGAAGATGAATTGCGAATGCCAGACATCGTCCAGCCCGTAGGACGGCGACATCAGGACGCGAACCGCGTCAATCCCCCAGAACAGCGTGAAGTAAAGCGCGATAGCCATGATCATGGCCACAACGGCACCGGAAGCTTTACGCATGCGTTCCTCCTGCAAAGAAGAATGGCGTATTCGCTTCAAATGCTAATTTCAAAGCAAACCAAAACTTTACCTTACTTGTTAGCCGCTTAACCATCGCGCGCGCGGCGGATTTCTGCGCGCGCCGATGATTCAGAAATCGGGTGGGCCTGTGCGCCTCGCGCGCCTAGGTGAGGCGTCGAGACCGGGACAAATCATTGTTGGTGATTGTTCCAATCACAAACATTCGTTTGGCCAAACGCGACGGCTCACTACCTGAGCGGTTCGGCCAAAAAACCGAGGGGAGATGAACTTGGTGAGAGGGGACCAAATGCCAGAAAAGGATACAAAACATGACGCTGGTCTCCACGTCGCCTTACGCCTCTACCGCACGCGCGCGCCCTGCTTTGGTGCTCGCGGCGACATCGCTCGGCGTGCTGCTCGCGCAAATCGATACCTCCGCAGTTAACCTCGCCCTCAAAAGCATTGGCGCCGATCTGCAGGCCGGCGTCAGCACGCTGCAATGGGTCGTCGACGCCTATAACCTCGTCTATGCGAGCTTGTTGTTGACCGGCGGCACCCTGGGCGATCTCTACGGCAGGCGCCGCATTTTCGTGCTCGGCATCGTCCTGTTCGCCGGCGGCACGCTCGCCTGCGCGCTGGCGCCCAATGCCACCGTGCTGATCGGCGGCCGCATCATTAGCGGGGTGGGCGCCGCATTCGCGCTGCCGATGTCGCTGGTGCTGCTCACCATTGCCTATCCCCAACGCGAGCAGCGCGCCCATGCGCTCGGCGTATGGGCGAGCTGCAACGGGCTCGCCTTCATCATCGGCCCAACCTTCGGCGGCTGGCTCGTCGACACGGTTGGCTGGCGCAGCATCTTTTACGTGACGCTGCCGGTCTGCGCCGCAGCCATTGCATTGACCTATTACGCAATCGATGAAAGCGCCGAGCCGCGCGGACGCCGGCTCGACCTGCCGGGCCAGATACTTGCCATCACCGGTCTCGGCGGCTTCGCCTTCGCCATCATCGAGGGGGCGCACTGGGGCTGGCTGTCGCCCATGATCCTTTCGATTGCCGGCGTCGCTGTCCTCGCACTCCTGGCCTTCGTCGCCGTCGAAGCGCGCACCAGTGGGCCGTTGCTGCCGCTCGGTTTCCTGCGCCTGCCGACCTTCTCGGCGGCGCTCGCAGCTGCTGGGCTGATGACCTTCGGCATGTATGCGCTCGCCTTCGTTATTCCGCTCTATTTCCAGACCGGGCGCGGCAATAGCCCACTCGTTGCCGGCCTCGAGCTGCTGCCGATGCCGCTAAGTTTCGTGATCGTCTCGCAATTTGCCGGGCACCTGATCAATCGCTTCGGCCCGCGCCTGGTGATGACGATAGGCATGGCGGCAATGGGCACCTGCGGGCTGATGCTCGCCGCGATCACCTCTGGGACCGGTCTTACCTACATCGCGCTCGCGCTGTCGATCGGCGGCGTCGGCCTCGGTCTCAATACCGCGCCGGTGAATGGCGTCGCCGTGGCAGCAGTGCCGCCGGCGCGCTCCGGCACCGCGTCCGGCATGCTCAATACAGCGCGCATGGTCGGCGCCACGCTCGGCGTCGCCATTCTCGGCTCGATCTTTGCCGCCCATGCCGGCCAGCACGCGGTGATGGGCCAAGGCTTCCTCGCCGGATTGCGCGCGGCGATGGCGGGAAGCGGCTCCGCGGAATGGCTGGGCGCGCTGATTGCGTTCGCCTTCATCCGGCGCAACTCCATGCAGCAGGCCAGTTGACGCTAGCCGCCGCGGCCCTCGCGGAACGCCTGCGGGGTGGTGCCCGTCTGCTTGCGGAAAAACCGCGTGAAGTGCGACGGGTCGGAGAAGGCAAGATCGTAGGCGATTTCGTTGATCGGCTGATTGGTGAACACGAGTTGGCGCTTGGCCTCGGTCAATACGCGCTGGCGAATGAGATGTCCGGCGGTGACGCCGGTTGCGCGCTTGACGTGGTCGTTGAGCCGGTCGGCGGTCATCGCTAGTTGTCCGGCATAGAAGCTGATCAACCGTTCCTTGCGGAAGTGCAGATCGATGAGTTTGCGCAGCTGCTCGACGCGTGCATCTGCGGGCGCCAGCGTCACCGCGCCGCTGCGCGCGCGGCTCGCCGCCAGCCGCACCACCTCGATGGCGATCATGGCAAGCAAAGCGCGCATGGCGATGCGATAGCCCTCGCGCGCGAGCGAGGTTTCTTCGTTCAATTCCGCGCAAAGGGCCGACAGGCGCTTGGCTTCGGCATCGTTTTCGAGCGGCAGCACCGGCTTGGCGCCAACCGCCTTGAGCCGCGCCAGCGCCTCGCCGGAATTCTCGCCGACCGCGTCGGCGACGTCCTCGGTGAAGCTCACCACCCAACCGTCGGTGACGCGCGGCGTGAAGCGGAAGCCGTGCGCGGTGGTCGCCGGCACGAGAATCGCCGCTGGCGCGGCAAACGGCACATCCGAGGTTTCGAAACTCATGACGCCGCCGCCCTTCTCGATCAGCAGCACCTGAAACAGATTGCGGTGGCGGTGGGCGCGGATGGTCCAGTCGTGGATCGATGAACGCGACGAGATCGTCTCGATGTGAATGAAGTCGAACGCGCTATCGTCCGGCGGATCACCGTAGAGATGAAACAGCGGAAGCGCAGCGGTAGCCATGGCGCGTCAGCATAGACGCGCGGACGGATGCGCGCCAATGGGCGCTTGCGGCGGTGCATAACAGAAGCCCCGCCGTTCATCGGCGGGGCTTTGTTGCCAGCGGCGTTGTGCCTTAGCGGCCTTGACCGCTCTGCTGGCCACCTTGCTGCTGCTGGCCGGGCCGCTGCTGTCCGCCCTGCTGCTGGCCACCTTGCTGCTGTTGGCCCGGACGCTGCTGTCCACCCTGCTGGCCGCCTTGCTGGCCGCCTTGCTGCTGCTGGCCGGGCTTATTGCCTTGCTGCTGTTGCTGGTTCGGATTCTGGCTCTGATTGGGGTTCTGGTTCATCTTGTCCTCTCCATTGGCGGGACCTCCCGCACCGAGATAATTCGGCGCCCAAGGCTTTCGTTCCGGTTCGTCCGTCCGCTCGCCATTGACGAAAATGCTGTGGAACTTGCGTGCTCTCCGCGCATTGCCTGTCACGATCGAAATGGTTTGGGAGGCTGACATGGGCCGTTATCTCTTGCTCTGGTTGTTGGGTATCCCGCTGCCCATCCTTGTACTGATCTGGGCGTTTGGCGGGCTGCACTGAGCCGTCATCCGCGTCTTTCCTGAACAGTTCGCCGCGCCTTCGGAGCGCGGCGTTCTGCGTTTCTGCGCCGCAGTCGAAAGTTATGAACCGCCGCCTTCGCGGCGTTGCCGCTCGTGCCTCGCCCTGTTAAGCCTGTAGCAATCGAACCGTCAGCCGGGCGGCACCGCGGAGCCTTTAAGCGGAACGCATGGAAGTTTTCCTCCAGCAGCTGATCAACGGCATCACCCTCGGCTCGATCTACGGCCTGATCGCCATCGGCTACACCATGGTGTTCGGCATCATCGGCATGGTCAATTTCGCCCATGGCGATGTGTTCATGGTTTCCGCCTTCATCGCGCTCGTCGCCTATCTGATCGTCACCGCCTTCCTCGGGATTTCCTCGATCGCGGTCGCGCTGCTCATCGTGCTCATCGCGGCCATGCTGTTTACTTCGCTGGTCAACTGGGTGATCGAGCGTGTCGCTTATCGGCCGTTGCGCGGCTCCTTCCGCCTCGCACCGCTGATCTCGGCGATCGGCATGTCGATTTTCCTGTCGAATTTCGTGCAGGTCAGCCAAGGTCCGCGCAACAAGTCGATCCTGCCCATGGTGCAGGGCGAGTATGTCCTGCTCACCCGCAACGACTACGCGGTGACGCTGTCGATGAAGCAGCTGATCATCTGGGGCATCACTGCCGTGCTGCTGGTTGCCTTTTGGTATCTGGTGGCAAAAACCAAGCTCGGCCGCGCCCAACGCGCCTGCGAGCAGGATCAGAAGATGGCAGCGCTGGTCGGCGTCGATGTCGACACAACCATTTCCATCACCTTCATCATCGCCGCCGCGCTCGCCGCCGTCGCCGGCACCATGTACCTCATGTATTACGGCGTGGTCAGCTTCGCAGACGGTTTCGTGCCCGGCGTGAAGGCCTTCACCGCCGCTGTGCTCGGCGGCATTGGCTCGCTGCCCGGCGCGGTCGTCGGTGGCATCCTCATCGGCCTCATCGAGACCTTCTGGTCCGCCTATTTCTCGATCGACTACAAGGACGTCGCCGCCTTCTCGGTGCTCGCGATCACGCTGATCTTCCTGCCGCAGGGCCTGTTCGGCCGGCCCGACGTCGAGAAGGTCTGAGATGGCGGCCGCCGCCAAGACCGAGCGGATCGATATCTTGGCCGCCGTCGCTGATGCGGCACGCACCGGTGTCATTGCCTTCCTGCTGTTCCTGCCGCTGGTCGGGTTTCTCACGACCAGCAACATCCGCAACGAGCTCATTCTCATCACGCGATGGCCGCTGCTGTTCTGGTGGGTCGCGGTCATTACGCTCGGGCGGCTGTTTTATTCGCTCACGGTTGCGCCCTGGCTCGAGCGCCGCGCCGTGCGTCCGCCGGCGGCAGTGCCTGCCTGGCGCGCAACGGTTGGCAAATGGTTCGTGCCCTTCGCCATCGGCTTTGTCATCTTCTACCCGGCGATCGTCATCCTCACCGCAGGCTATGGACGCGCGCTGAAATGGATCGATAATTTCGGCATCCAGATTCTGATCTATGTGATGCTCGGTTGGGGCCTGAATATCGTGGTCGGCCTCGCCGGCCTGCTCGATCTCGGCTACGTCGCCTTCTACGCCGTCGGCGCCTATTCCTACGCGTTGCTCGCCAAGACATTCGGCTTGACGTTCTGGATCCTGCTGCCGCTTGCCGGCATTTTGGCCTCGTTCTGGGGCATCCTGCTCGGCTTTCCGGTGTTGCGGCTACGCGGCGACTATCTCGCCATCGTCACGCTCGCCTTCGGCGAGATCATCCGCATCATCCTCATCAACTGGGTCGACCTCACCAACGGCTATGCCGGCATCAGCGGCATTCCGCGGCCGAGTTTCTTCGGCATCCCGTTCAACGCCTCCGACACCGGCTTCGACGCGGTGTTCGGACTCGAGTTCTCGCCGCTTCACCGCACCATTTTCCTCTATTACGTGATCCTCGGCCTCGCCTTCGTCACCGCCTTCGTCACCGTGCGGCTCCGCCGGTTGCCGGTCGGCCGCGCCTGGGAGGCGCTGCGCGAGGACGAGATCGCCTGCCGTTCGCTCGGCATCAACACCACCAGTACCAAGCTCACCGCCTTCGCCATGGGCGCGATGTTCGCCGGTTTCGCCGGCTCCTTCTTCGCCGCGCGGCAGGGGTTCATCTCGCCGGAGAGCTTCACCTTCCTTGAATCAGCGACCATCCTCTCCATCGTCGTGCTCGGCGGCATGGGCAGCCAGATCGGCGTTGCGGTTGCCGCAGTGATCATGATCGGCGGCACCGAGATCATGCGCGACCTCGATTTCATGAAGCGCATCTTCGGCCCGACCTTCGACCCAACGCAGTACCGCATGCTGCTGTTCGGCCTCGGCATGGTGCTGATCATGATCTGGCGCCCGCGCGGCCTCGTCTCAACGCGAGCGCCCTCGGTGTTCCTCAAAGAACGCAAGGCGATTTCCGCGGATCTGGTCAAGGAAGGCCATGGCTGACGCTGCCGACATCGTGCTGCGCGTCGAGCACCTGACCATGCGCTTCGGCGGGCTGGTCGCGGTGGATGATGTGTCCTTTGAGGCGAAACGTGGCGACATCACCGCCCTGATCGGCCCGAACGGCGCCGGCAAGACCACCGTCTTCAACTGCATCACCGGCTTCTACCGCCCGAGTGAGGGCCGCATTGCGCTCAAGCACGGCAACGCCGCGTTGTGGGAAGCGCTTGACGCCCTCACCGACAGCGGCAAACGCGGCACGACAAGCGGCGATGATGCGCTTTATCTCCTCGAGCGCATGCCTGATTATCTCGTCACGCAGAAGGCGCGCGTCGCCCGCACCTTCCAGAACATCCGCCTGTTTCCCGGCATGACCGTGCTGGAGAACTTGCTGGTCGCCCAACACAACACGCTGATGCTCGCCTCGGGCTACACCTTTTTGGGTATTTTCGGCGCACCTTCCTACGCCGTCGCGGAGCGCGCCGCGATCGAGAAGGCGCGCATGTGGCTCGATCGCACCGGGCTCATGGACCGCGCCGATGATCCGGCCGGCGATCTCCCTTACGGCGCGCAGCGGCGGCTCGAAATCGCGCGCGCCATGTGCACCGAGCCGGTCCTTCTCTGCCTCGATGAACCGGCTGCCGGCTTGAACCCGCACGAAAGCGCCGAACTCAACGAGCTCCTGCTCTCAATTCGCCAGCAGCAGGAGACATCGCTTTTGCTCATCGAACACGACATGTCGGTGGTGATGGGCATTTCCGACCACATCGTCGTACTCGACTACGGCGTGAAAATCGCCGACGGCAAGCCGGAGGACGTGCGCAACGACGCCAAGGTTATCGCCGCCTATCTCGGCGTGCACGACGAGGAGGTCGAGAAGGCCGAGTCGGAGGTCGGGCTGTGAGTTCGCCGCTCCTCTCCGTGCGCGGCGTCACCGCCTTCTACGGCCGCGTCATGGCGCTGCGCGGCGTCGACCTCGACGTCAATGACGGCGAGATCGTGACGTTGATCGGCGCCAACGGCGCCGGCAAGTCGACGTTGATGATGACGATCTGCGGCAATCCGCGCGCCCGCGAGGGCACGATTCATTTCGCCAGTCGCGATATCACCCGCATGCCGACCCATGAAATCGCCCGGCTGAAACTTGCGCAGGCGCCGGAGGGCCGCCGCATCTTCTCACGCATGACGGTGCTGGAAAACCTGCAGATGGGCGCGACCGTAGCCGAAGAGAAGGATTTCAACACCGACCTCGAACGCGTGCTCACACTATTCCCTCGGCTTAAGCAGCGGCTGATGCAACGCGGCGGCACCCTTTCCGGCGGCGAACAGCAGATGCTGGCAATTGCGCGCGCGCTGATGAGCCGCCCACGGCTCTTGATGCTGGACGAACCATCGCTCGGCTTGGCACCGCTCATCGTGCGTCAGATCTTCGACGCCATCCGCGCGCTCAACGCGCAGGACAAGCTCACCGTGTTCCTGGTCGAGCAGAACGCCTTCCACGCGCTCAAGCTCGCTCATCGCGGCTACGTCATGGTCAATGGCCGCATCACCCTTTCCGGCTCGGGCCGCGAGTTGCTCGACCGCGAGGAGGTCAAATCCGCTTATCTCGAAGGCGGCCGGCAGCAGGTGGCGTCGTAATGCAGGGCATCTTCTACGAAGACTCCTTGAGCGTGTCCCTGCTGGTCACCGTCGTGCTTGGCGGGGGCGCGGCGTGGCTTGCCGGCCGCGCGGTCGCGCAAACCTGGCGGCCCTGGTGGCAGATCCTCGTGTACATGCTGATCCTTGCCGGTGCCGTGCGCTTTTTCCATTACGCGCTGTTTTCCGGCACGCTGTTGTCACTCCACTATTATCTGGTGGATTTTGCCGTCTGCCTCTTGGCCGGCTTTGCCGGCTTTCGCACCGCACGGCGCGCGCAGATGGTCAAACAATATCGTTGGATCAACGAGGCCGCAGGCGCCTTGCGCTGGCGCCGCCGGGCGCCCTGAGGTAGCCTCTCGCCCAATCAAGTTCCCATTTGCCGGTAGCTGAAGGAGAAAACGGATGAAGAGGATTGCCATCCTCAGCCTCGCGCTGGGTTTTGCGTTCGCGATCGCGGGAGCCGCGTCGGCTCAAGTCAGGCTGGGCGTCGCCGGCCCGATCACCGGACCGAATGCCGCCTTTGGCGCGCAGCTCAAGAACGGCGCGCAGCAGGCGGCCGACGACATCAACGCCGCCGGCGGCATTCTCGGCCAGAAGATCAGCGTCGAATACGGCGACGACGTTTCCGACCCCAAACAGGGCGTCTCCGTCGCCAATAAATTTGTCGGCGACGGCGTCAAATTCGTCGTCGGTCATTTCAACTCGGGCGTCACCATGCCCTCCTCCGAGGTCTATCAGGAGAACGGCATTCTCGAGATCACGCCAGCGTCCACCAATCCGCAAATCACCGAACGCGGCATGTGGAACATCTTTCGCACCTGCGGCCGCGACGACCAGCAGGGCGCGGTCGCCGGCCAGTACATCCTCAAGCACTTCAAGGGCAAGAAGATCGCCGTCGTGCACGACAAGACGACCTACGGCAAAGGCCTTGCCGACGAAACCGTCAAGGCCATGGCCAAAGGCGGCATGAAGCCGGTGCTCTATGAAGGCATCAATATCGGCGAGAAGGATTTCTCTGCGCTGGTGTCGAAGATCAAGCAGTCCGGCGCCGATCTCGTCTATTGGGGTGGGCTGCACACTGAAGGCGGCCTGATCGTGCGGCAGATGCGCGACCAGGGCGTCAAGGCGCCGCTGATGGGCGGCGACGGCATCACCACCGACGAGTTCGCGCAAATCGGCGGGCCCGGCGTGGTCGGCACGCTGATGACCTACGGCCCCGACGCGCGCAACAATCCGGCAGCGAAGTCCATCGTTGCCAAGTTCCGCGCCAATCACTTCGAGCCGGAGGCCTATACGCTCTACAGCTATGCCGCGGTGCAGGTGATCAAGCAGGCTGCCGAAGCCGCAAAATCGCTCGATCCGAAGAAGGTCGCGGAGAAGATGCATTCGGGCATGCACTTCAAGACCGCCATCGGCGACCTCTCCTACAACAAGAAAGGCGACATCACGCGGCTCGACTATGTGATGTACATCTGGAAGAAGGACGCGAGCGGCAAGATCACCTATAGCGAACTGCCGCCGTCGGCGACCAACTGAGTTGCTTGTATGCAAAGCGCCCGCCCTCGCCGGGGCGGGCGTCTTCTTTTTTCAGCCGATCTTGCCCAAGCCCGGAAACACCTCGAGCAGCCAGACGCTCACCTGATTGAGGCTGCCGGTGAGGAAGGCAATGCCGGTGATCACCAGCAGCGCGCCCATGGCCTGTTCGACGCGGTGCAGATGGCGCTTGAAGCGCGTCAGGAACGCCGCGAAAGGCTCAATAGCGAGGGCAGCGATGATGAAGGGGATGCCTAAGCCCAGCGAATAGACCGCAAGCAGCATGGCGCCCTTGGCAACGGTCTGCTCGGAAGCCGCGACGGCGAGAATGGCGGCCAGCACCGGCCCGATGCAGGGCGTCCAGCCGAAGGCGAAGGCAAGGCCGATCACATAGGCGCCCCACAGGCCCACCGGCTTCTCCACCTCCAGCCGCTTCTGCCGGTGCAGCAGCGCAATCGGCGTGAGGCCGAGGAAGTGCAGGCCCATGACGATGATCACCACGCCGGCGATAACGGCGAGCGGCTCGGAATAGGCGCGGATGAGCGAGCCGATGACGCTGGCGCTGGCGCCGAGCGCCACGAACACCGTGGTGAAGCCGAGCACGAACAATAATGCGGCAGCGATCGTCTCGCGCCTGACGCGAGGCTCCGGCTCCTTGTCGGCCAAGCGCTCGAGCGAGGTGCCGGCCATATAGACGAGATAGGGCGGCACCAGCGGCAGTACGCAAGGGCTGAGGAAGCTCACAATGCCGGCGATCAGGGCGGCCAGAATGCTGACATTGCCAGTCATGACGCTCTAGATGCGACGGTAACCGTGGCCTTGGCAAGCCGGCTGCGCCGGTTCTGACCTTGTTGTGATCGGCGTGTTAAGCTCACAAAACCATGCGCAATCTGATCACCGATATTCCCGGCGTAAGGGTCGGCCACGCCGGCGATGCCAAGCTCGGCTCCGGCTCGACCGTGGTCGTATTCGAGCACGCCGTGACGGCAAGCGTCGACGTGCGCGGCGGCGGCCCGGGCACGCGAGAGACCGCGCTGCTCGACCCGGCGCAGACCGTGGAGGGCATTGATGCCGTCGTGCTTTCCGGTGGCTCCGCCTACGGTCTCGACGCCGCCTCCGGCGTGCAGGCCTACATGCGCGAGATTGGTCGTGGCTTCAAAGTGCGCGAGGCCACCGTGCCGATCGTGCCCGGTGCCATCCTGTTCGATCTGTTGAACGGCGGCGACAAGAGTTGGGGCCGCTATCCCCCCTATCGCGATTTCGGTTACGAGGCGGCAAAAGCGGCGAGCGCCGATTTTGCCCTCGGCAGCGTCGGCGCCGGGCTTGGCGCCACAACGGTCAATCTCAAGGGCGGCATCGGCTCGGCGTCTGCCGTGACTCGCGACGGCATCGTCGTTGCCGCGATCACGGCCGCCAATGCCGCGGGCAGCATGACCATCGGCAACGGCCCGCATTTCTGGGCGGCGCCGTTCGAGCAAGACCGCGAATTCGGCAGCCGCGGCTGGCCGCCGTCCTTTGCCGCAAAGGATCTCCAATTCCGCAGCAAGGGCACGGTCGGAGAAAACACGACGCTCGCCGTCGTTGCGACCGACGCAAAGCTCACCAAGGCGCAATGCAATCGGCTTGCGATCATGGCGCAGGACGGGCTCGCCCGCGCCATCTATCCGGTGCACACACCGCTCGACGGCGACGTCGTCTTCGCCGCATCCATTGGCGATAAGGCGCTTGCCGATCCGATCTTCTCGCTGAGCGAGCTTGGCACGCTCGCCGCCAATGTGCTTGCTCGTGCTATCGCGCGCGGCGTCTATGAAGCGACCGCGCTGCCCTACCCCGGTGCGCTGCCGGCGTGGAAAGATAAGTTCGGCCGCTAGAGAAATCGCTCCGCGCGGAACGGTGCCGGGTCGACGAAGGGCGGCGCGCCCGAGATCATATCGGCGAGCAAATGTCCGGTTGCCGGCCCGAGCGTCAGTCCCCAATGCGCGTGGCCGATGGCGAGCCATATGCCGCCAAGTTTTGGCGCCGGCCCGATCACCGGGCGCGAATCCGGGAAGCAGGGCCGACTGCCCATCCAGGTCACATCGTCGGCGCGTTCGGCGAGCGGAAACAGCGTCCGCGCCCGCGGCATCAGCCGATCGAATTGCACCGGCGTCGGCTTGGCATCGCGCGCGGCGAATTCAGCGCCGGTCGTCAGCCGGATGCCCTGCTCCATCGGCGTGATCAGATAGCCGAAATCGACATCAACCACCGGCCGCGACAGCGCCGCATTGCCTTGGCCGTGAAAATGGCGGTGATATCCGCGCTTGACCGCCATCGGCAGCTTCAGGCCCAGCGGCTCCAGGACATCCGGCGCCCAAGGACCGAGTGCAACGATGACCTCGGCGGAATCGAGCGCGCCCTCATTGGTTTCCACCCGCCAGCGGTTGCCGTTCCGGTGCAGCGAGCGCGCGTCGCCCTTCAGCGTCACGCCGCCGAACGCGGCAAAGCGGGCGGAATAGGCGCGCGTCACCGCTAGCGGATTGCTCAGGCTCGCCGCGCGCGGCCAGAATGCCGCGCGGCTAAACACCGGATTGAGCGACGGCTCCAGCGCCTGCGCGCCGGCCGTGTCGAGCTTCTGCAGCGGCAGGCCGAAATCGGCGGCGAGTTCAAATTCAAGCGCTAGCGCCTCGAACGCCCGCTCATCGCGGTAAAGCTTGATCCACCCGTTCTTGCGCAGATAACGCGTCGCGCCCGCCTCCTGCATCAGAGTCTCGTGCTCGGGCAGGGCGGCGGCAAACAGCGGACGGTTGAGCCGCGCCGTCTCGGCGATGCGCTTGGGCTGCGAATCGGCACGGAACGCAAGCAGCCACGGCGCAACCTGCGGCAGGAAAGACAAATGATAATTGGCATCGCTCGCCTGCTTGAAGGCGACGCGCGCGAGCGCCTTCAGGCTCGACGGGAACGCCGGCGGCAGGATGGTCGAGCCCTCGATGACGCCGGAATTGCCATAGGAGGTCTGTTCGCCGATTCCGGCACGCTCGACGAGCGCAACCGACATGCCGCGTCGCGCGAGCTGTAGTGCCACCGAAACGCCGACAATGCCGGCGCCCAGCACCATCGCGTCCGTTCGAGCCATTGCAACAAACCCTGCCTATTCGTGATGGCATACTATATGGCCCGCTTCCCTTTCGCGCGCTATCAAGTTCGCGCGTCGTCCGTTCGGGGTTTCTCACGATGAATGTGCTTGCCTTGCCCGCCGCCGTGCTGGCCGCGATTGGCCGTCACGGCACAATCATTGTCGCTGCCTCGATCTTTGTCGGATTATTCGTGCCGGGTATCGCCGCGGCGTTCAAACCGCTGCTCGGCGACTCGATCATCGTGATGCTGGTGCTCGCCTTCCTGCGCGTCGATCCTGTCGAGCTGCGCCGCCATTGGACCAACCCGCGACTCATCCTTGCCGCCAGCGCTTGGATCATGCTTGTGACGCCGGCCGTGCTCGGTGCGCTGTTCATGCTCACCGGCTTGAGAGACCGACTGCCCGGCATCTATTTCATGCTGGTGCTGCAAATGTCGGCGCCGGGCCTGATGTCATCGCCCGCGCTTGCCGCGCTCATGGGCCTCGACGTCGCGCTGACGCTGGCGACGCTCGTCGTCTGCACCGCCATCACGCCGTTGACCTCGAGCTTGTTCAGCCATCTCTATCTCGGCAGTGCGCTCGCCTCGCCGGTCAGCTTCGGCATCCGCCTGCTGCTGATCATCGGCGGCTGCGCGCTCGCGGCCTATGTCATCCGCCGCATTGCCGGCGGCCGCTGGATCGAGGCGCAACGCGAGCGCATCGACGGGCTCAGTGTCATCGCCATGTTCATGTTCGCGGTCGCGGCCATGGAAGGCGTCTCCACGCACTTTCTCGCCGACCCGCTGCTGGTGACCGGGCTCACGTTGTTCACCTTCGTTCTTGCGCTCGGCATGACTGCGGTCACCGCCCTTGTCTTTGCCCGCGCCGGGCGCGCCCGCGCGCTGGCCATCGGGCTGATTGCCGGAAACCGCAACGTCGGGCTGATGCTCGCGGCAACCGGATTTGCGGTGCCGGACCTTGCCTGGCTTTATTTCGGTCTCGCCCAGTTTCCGATTTACCTCTTGCCGCATCTGCTGAAGCCTTTGGCGCAGCGCCTCGCGGCAAACAGTTAACAAGCCCGTGCACGGCTCACTGCGAAACGTTGCTCGCGCCGCCTGTGCATGATACGCGAACGGCGTTTGGAGGCCGTTTCATGCGCCCGCTCGTCATCGCGCCGTCGATCCTCGCCGCCGATTTCGCCCGACTGGGCGAAGAGGTGCGCGCGGTCGAAGCCGCCGGCGCCGATTGGATCCATGTCGATGTCATGGACGGGCATTTCGTGCCGAACATTTCCATCGGCCCGGAGGTGGTGAAGGCGATCCGCCCGCACGCCAAGACAGTGCTCGACGTGCATCTGATGATCGCGCCGTGCGATCCCTATCTCGAAGCTTTCGCCAAGGCCGGCTCCGACATCATCACCGTGCATGTCGAGGCCGGCCCGCACATCCACCGCTCGCTGCAGGCGATCCGCGCGCTGGGCAAGAAGGTCGGCGTCAGCCTCAACCCGGCGACGCCGGCATCGAGCGTTGCGCACGTCATCGATCTCGTCGACCTCATTCTGGTGATGTCGGTCAATCCTGGCTTCGGCGGGCAGAGCTTCATTCCCGCCACCATCGACAAAATTGCCGAGTTGCGCGCGCTGGTCGGCGGCCGCCCGATCGATATCGAGGTTGACGGCGGCATCACGCCGGAGACGGCGCCGCGGGTGGTCCGCGCCGGGGCCAATGTGCTGGTTGCCGGCTCTGCCGTGTTCAGGACCGGCAATTACAAGGCGAGCATCGCGGCGATCCGTCAGGCTGCGGCCTCGGCGCGCGGGGAAGCGGCGTGATCCCGCGCTACTCACGTCCGGAAATGACAGCGATCTGGTCGCCGGAGACCAAGTTCCGCATCTGGTTCGAGATCGAGGCGCATGCGGCAAGCGCCATGGCCGAGCTCGGCATTATCCCGAAAGAGGCGGCGCAGAAAATCTGGGACAAAGGCAACACCGCCAAATTCGACGTCGCCCGCATCGATGCCATCGAAGCAGAGGTCAAGCACGACGTCATTGCCTTCTTGACGCATCTCGCCGAGATCGTCGGGCCCGAGGCCCGCTTCGTCCATGCCGGCATGACCTCCTCCGACGTGCTCGACACCTGCCTCAACGTGCAGCTGGTGCGCGCCGCCGATATTCTCATCAAGGATGTCGATGCGTTACTGGCGGCGCTGAAGAAACGGGCCTTCGAATACAAGATGACGCCGACCATCGGCCGCTCGCACGGCATCCACGCCGAGCCGACGACCTTCGGCCTCAAGCTCGCGCAAGCCTATGCGGAATTTTCCCGTGCCAAAGAGCGGCTAGCCGCTGCGCGCAAGGAGGTCGCCACCTGCGCCATTTCCGGCGCCGTCGGCACCTTCGCGCAAATCGACCCGCGCGTCGAAGCCTACGTCGCCAAGCAAATGGGCCTTGCCGTCGAGCCGATCTCGACGCAAGTCATCCCGCGCGACCGCCACGCCATGTATTTCGCCACCCTCGGCGTCGTCGCCTCCTCGCTCGAACGCCTGGCCACCGAGATCCGCCATTTGCAACGCACCGAAGTGTTGGAGGCGGAAGAGTTCTTCTCCGAGAAGCAGAAGGGTTCTTCTGCCATGCCGCACAAACGCAATCCGGTGCTTTCGGAAAACGTCACCGGCCTTGCACGCCTGGTGCGCGGCTACGCGCTGCCGGCGATGGAAGATGTGGCGCTCTGGCACGAGCGCGACATCTCGCATTCCAGCGTCGAGCGCATGATCGGGCCCGACGCCACGGTGACGCTCGATTTCGCGCTCGCGCGCATGGCCGGGATCATCGACAAGCTCATCCTTTATCCTGGCAACATGAAGAAGAATCTCGACCGGCTCGGCGGCCTCATCCACTCGCAGCGGGTGATGATTGCGCTCACGCAAAAGGGGGTCGCCCGCGAGGACGCCTATCGTCTCGTGCAGCGCAATGCCATGAAGGTGTGGAGCGGCGAGAGCAACGATTTCCTCGCGCTGCTCAAGGCCGACAAAGACGTGCGCGCGGCGCTGAGCGATAAGGAGATCGAAGCGAACTTCGATCTCGCTTATCACTTCAAGCACGTCGATACGATCTTTAAACGGGTCTTCGGCTAGACCGCCGTCATGCCCGCGCCGACCATCCTCGTTTTCGATTCCGGCCTCGGCGGGCTGACCGTGTTCCGCGAGATCGCCGCGGCCCGGCCCGACGCCAACTACGCCTATGTCGCCGACGACGCCGCCTTTCCCTATGGCGATATGCCGGAAGAAGCGCTGATCACCCGCATCGTCCACGTCATCGGCAAGGCGATTGCCACCCACGCGCCCGACCTCATCGTCATCGCTTGCAACACCGCTTCGACGTTAGCGCTGAAAGAGCTGCGCGCGCGTTACAGTATGCCGTTCGTCGGCACCGTGCCGGCGATCAAACCGGCCTGCGCGCAATCGGCGAGCAAGCTCGTCTCCGTGCTCGGCACGCAGGCGACGGTGTCCCGCGAATACACCCGCGGCCTCATTCGCGAATTTGCCGCCGGTTGCAAAGTGACGCTGGTCGGCTCGGCGCACCTTGCCGCCTTCGCCGAGGCTGAGCTTGCCGGAGCGCCGGCGCGCGACGCCGAGATCGCGGCGGAAATGGCCGGCTGTTTTATCGAGAGTAGCGGCCGCCGCACTGACACGGTCGTGCTCGCCTGCACGCATTACCCGTTGCTGCTTGAGCGGCTGCGCAAGCTCGCCCCCTGGCCGGTCACCTGGCTCGACCCGGCCCCCGCGATCGCCCGCCGCGTCGTCGAGCTGATCGGCCCACCGGCCGGACCCACCTCTCAGGCGCCAGCCCAATTCATCTTCACGTCGGGCAAGCTGCCCCCTGCCGCGCTCGCAAAGACCCTTGTTTTGTATGGTTTTCAGGGTCCCGCTCTCGCCAGACCGGCGGTTTGACAGGGTGCCATTCGCCCCCTAAATACCCCGCGCCCGGCAGGTTTTCCGCCTCGCCGGGCGTTTCGCGACCCGCGGCACGACCTTGCGCTTATGAGGTCTTGCCTGTCGGCACCGGTGAAAGCCGGAGCAAAGGAGGGCGCGGTTCCTCAAAACTCGAAACCTTTACAGAGGACGCGATGACCAAGCGCCACGAAGCCAAGTACAAGCTCGATCGCCGTATGGGCGAGAACGTCTGGGGCCGCCCGAAGAGCCCCGTCAACCGCCGCGAATACGGCCCCGGCCAGCACGGCCAGCGCCGCAAGGGCAAGCTCTCCGACTATGGCGTGCAGCTGCGCGCCAAGCAGAAGCTGCGCGGCTACTACGCCAACATTTCCGAACGGCAGTTCCGCGGCATTTATCAGGAAGCCCGCCGCCTCAAGGGCGATAGCGGCGCGCACATGATCGGCCTGCTTGAGCGCCGGCTCGATGCGATCCTGTTCCGCGCCAAATTCGTGCCGACCATGTTCGCCGCGCGGCAGTTCATCAACCACGGCCACATCAAGGTCAACGGCAAGCGGGTGAATATCCCGAGCTATCGCTGCAAGGTCGGCGACGTCGTCGAGGTCAAGGAAAAGTCACGCCAGCTCGCCCTCGTCGTCGAGGCGCAGGCCTTGGGTGAGCGCGACGTGCCCGACTACATCGAGGTCGACGGCTCGAAGATGACCGCCAAGCTCACGCGCGTGCCGGTGCTCTCGGATGTGCCCTATGCGGTGCAAATGGAGCCGCATCTGGTCGTCGAGTATTACTCGCGCTGAGCCACCAACGACTCCCTGTTCGTTTTGCGAATCAGCCGCCTGCCTGATTACCGATTAGGCAGGCGGTTTCGTTTCGGCCTGAGGATAAATGCTGAATTATGATGCAATTTCAATATAATGTAGGAATCTTGTCGAAGACCCCTAGATTTAGTAATCGGGCGGATGCCGATGCTTCGCATCGGAATCTAGGGGAGACAACGCTCATGAATGGTTTGAACGCCCTCAAGGGCTGGATCGGTTCGTTGACGGAAATCGGACTGATGCTCTTGGCGCTCGGCATCGTGCTGGCGCTACTCGCCGGGCCGCAAGTACCGTTCGTCGGCAACGTCGCCGGCAACATCGTCAGCCTGGTCGGCGAACTCGGCAAGAACGGCGTGGTCGGCTTGATCGCGATCGGCATCATCGCCTGGTTGTTCTCCAAGCGCTCGATGGCTTGATCCGGCCAATGCGTTTTTGGGTGGGGACATCCCTCCCCACCCAACATCATCTCAGCGCACGCGACCCATGACGCGAGGGAGCGCCATCATGGACATGCTCGACAAGATCAAGCGTTACCTGTGGGCGTTCGTCGAGATCGGCTTCGCCGGCATACTGGTGATCATGTTGATCTATCTGATCCTCGGGCAAAATTCCGGCGTCTTCGTGCTCGGCGTGGCCGACAACGTGATGAAATTCGCAGGCGCCGTACCGACGCCAAGCCTGATCGGCCTCGCGCTGATCCTGGCGGTGATCTACGTGATCGCGAACCGGATGAAAGGCGCCGAGCGCTGACGGCTCAGGCCGTCAATAACTGCTGACGCCGAGTGGACGCAGCACGCTTTTCAGGCGTCGCCTAAGGATGCTGCTTGCGGCAACCGTCTCCATCATTTTCATGATGGAATTCTTGGTTAGGTTGACCGAGAGATCGAGCCCAGCGAGCAGCATCGGATACGGCCGGTAAATCGGCGCCGCCGCCATGCGGGCGCAGGGAAGACTGATCGTGCCCAGCCGGGATTTGTAGCCGTCTTCGCTGCCAGCGCCGAAGTCGAACATTTCACAGGTCGTGTTGTCGATAAGGTCGCGGATCATGTGCATGATCAGGGCAGTGCCGGGGGACAAGACGCGGTATTGCGGATCGTAGCCGGTGGCGCGGAAAATGAAGGTACGCCTGTTCATCTCACCCCAACCGAACGCACAAGACTTGCCGTCGAGAGAAACGATATAGCCGCGGAAGAGGCCGTTACGGGCGAGCCACAACAGGTGCTCCCGAAACTGTGCATCATTGTTGACCCCGTAACCGAGCTGCCATTGATAGGTCCGCCGGCTTACCAATTCGGCCTCCCGCAAGAACACATCGACATCCTCAGCCCGGCACATGAGGCGGTATTCTGGCTGCTCGCGTTCGAATTTGCGCACGTCTCTGAGCACACGTGTCTTCGCCGTTGGCCGCAGCGATGACATATAGCTGTCAAAGGTGTCGGGAAGCCGGACCAGCCAGCGCAATTCTTGCTTGCGCGTAAGGCGCCAAGCAGCAAGTCCGCTGAAACTGGTGAGCACTCGGTACAGAGGCGAGTCAACGAGTATCTCGCCGGCATTGATCAGATCGAAGTTCAGGCCTTCGAAGGCGAGCCGGAATAGCTCACGGATCGTCTCTTCGTCGGGCTGACCGAGCACGCAGGAGCCATAGAGCGACACTTCGCGCGCGCTCAACTCGAACAGTTTGCGCGTTGCGAACTCAAAACGCTTGATCGTGTCGTAATATATGAAGCAGGCAAGCGCCTTCGTTTGCGAGTTTTCGCGCACAGCAAGCAGCCGGAACTTGTTGCCGCTGACCCGCAAATCGCGCTGCAGAAGACCGAGGTCCGGCACAAAATAAGGCTCGGCTTCGCTCAAACGGGTCCAGTCGCCCTTATAGGCATCGAGCTCCGAACAATCACTGATACTCACAATGCGCTTCATATTTTTTGAATTCGCCCTTGCACTGTCCTGTAATTGATGTTTGACCGCAGCGCAGAGGCTAGCTCCGCTTCCACCGCGTCAAGCATCGAATATCGTCTGGCATACATCGCCCGTTTATCGGCCGGAATGTCTTCAGCGTGACGACGGCCGTTTTCGACCGACAAAACGAAAAAGCCGCCGCCGGTATCGCGGCCGCCGCGCTCTCGCCAGATGTCGTCGTAGCCCAGCGTCACATCACCGAACAGTTGCCGTTGCGGGTGGTTTTTTTCTGACACGGCGCGAATCTCGCTGACGCCGATCGCACGGCATAGCATCTTAAAGACTTCGACCATGAAATCACGGGGCCGCATACCCGCTGCCGCCTTGGTGAAGTGACGGTAGCACTCAAGAATGTTGATTTTTTCGTCGCTCTTACGGCCCTGGATCAAACCGACATAGGCTATCCGCTTGCCGTTTTCCGTTGCCAGACAGAAGCCAAGATGGAAAACGCGCTCGCGGCCGTCCCAAAGAGTCAGCACCACCGGTCCCTCGCGCACCAGCCAATAGGCTTGATCGAGTGTCATGCGATAGCGCTGATCGATCGACTCGAGACTGACAAGATCAACAATCACGTCAGGCGGGAAATCGATGACGCCGCCGATTTCGTCCACGGTTCTGCAGTGATTGATGAGCCGGGCGAGGCGAGTTCGTGCATCCCAATTCAGCGCCACAAACGAGCTGAGCACGATGCCACGCAACTCAGGGCGCGCCTTAAGCAGCCGATGAAGGTTACTGCCCGGCCGCGCCGTCAGCATCGGCATGAGCGCCGGCAAATAACGGACGCAGAGAACACAAAACAGCAGTGTCTTGCGAATCGGAAGCCGCAGCAGCACCGCCCAGAAATGCCGTAGGCCGGGTAAGCGGACGACATCGGCAGGGTAGGTTCGCAGCACCTTGTACATCACTGCTTTTCCAACACGCTTGCTGCGCCTAGCCGTCCGTGCGGTCAGCGCAATCTCACAACTGTCCGGGATGTCGCGAAACGACATCAATGGCCTGTCTTGAAACCGACGACCGCACTATTTCGCCACGCTATTACTCTACATCACGGCGCCGACCGGCCGCGACACGCGATAGAGCGTGGTTAACTGCGCATGTTACTTTTGATTATGCGGATTTAATACGGCGATGGCACCAGCGCCAACAAAGCGCCGGCCGGCGGCGTCCAGGCAATCACCAGTCCCGGTGCGATTTTACCATAGCGACAAAATATGAACCCGACGAGCGGCGCCGCGATGCAGGCAATGACTGCTGCCCCATAGGCGGCGAGGTGCACCGACCCGCCGTGCAGGCTTTCCGGCCCTTGGCCGAAAATGAATCCGGAAACGGCGATGAGCAGCGCCGCAATGACGAAATCGGCAACCCCCGCGACGGCGAGCAGAAACTTCGGCACCGAGGCGGCGCCTCAGGCGGTCTCGCGGATGGCAACGCCCTTTTCTTTCAGCGTTTGCTGAAGTTCCCCCGCCTGGAACATCTCGCGCACGATGTCGCAGCCGCCAACGAACTCACCCTTGACGTAGAGTTGAGGAATGGTCGGCCAGTTGGAATAGGACTTGATGCCATTCCGCAGGTCGTCCGACTCCAGAACATTGAGGCCCTTATAGGCGACGCCGAGGTGGTCGAGGATCTGCACCACCTGCCCGGAGAACCCGCACATGGGGAACTGCGGCGTGCCCTTCATGAACAACACCACGTCGTTGCTCTTCACTTCATTGTCGATGAATTGTTCGATGCCCATAGGCTTTCATGTCCTGATCTGGTGGCGCGCGGCCAGAGCGGCGCGGTGAAACAGCGTAGCGACAACTGCTTACCGATATATGTAGCGCAGATTATGGCGCCAACCCAAGAGGCACCCGCGGTCCGTCAAGTGCCTGTGATTAGCGGATAACGGGGGCGTAAAAGGTCCCCTCCACCTCGAAAATATCGTTCTGATTGAGGCGGCTGACTTCCACGATGGTGCGCGGCGGATAGGGTCCGCGGCCCCAGATTTCCTCCTGGATCTGGTTCACCAGCGGGCGATAGCGCGCCATCTCGGTGACGTAGCAGACGAGCCGCACACAATCGGTGACATGGGCGCGTTCGGAGGCAGCGACCGCGTTCATGTTCTTGAAGGCCTGGCGGATGCGCGCTTCATCGCCCTCGACCAGCGTATTGCTCACCGGGTCGATACCGCGCATGCCGGCGACAAACACGAAATCGCCGGCGCGGGCGCCGACGCTCCAGGTGCCGGTCGGCTTGATGGCATTCGCCAGATGCAGCGTACGGACGCGGGTCATCACGCGGTCATGCGCTCTCGGGCGTGCCCGTCTGCAGGGCAAGCGCATGCAGCACCCCGCCCATCTGGCCTTTCAGCGCCTCATAGACGAGCTGGTGTTGCTGTACCCGCGTCTTGCCCCTGAAGGCCGCGGAGATCACCGTGGCGGCATAGTGGTCGCCGTCGCCGGCGAGGTCACGGATGCTCACTTTGGCGTCAGGGATACTCGCCTTGATCAGTCGCTCGATCTCGTGGGCGTCCATCGCCATCGTGGGGCGGGCCTCTTAAGCGTTCGTCAGCTCACCAGCCATGTAGGTCGGCAGCCAAGTCTCGAAACGCTCGCGCAGAACTTTGACCAGCATGGGGCGCTCGCCGGGGATCGTCAATGCGTCGCCCCCGGTTGTCCCGATGCGTGAAACGAGCACGCTTGCCGCCTGCGCCCTGTTGAGCACTAGATCGGCTTTGGCGGCCGGAACGGTCACCAAGTAGCGCGCCTGGTCCTCGCCGAACCAATGGGCGAAGCCGGGAATATCCTTGGGTGCAGCCTCGAGCGCGGTGCCGATCCCTGAGGCCATCGCCATTTCCGCAACGGCCACCAGCAGGCCGCCGTCGGACAGGTCATGCGCGGCAGTCGCTACGCCGTCGAGGATCAGCGCGCGCACGAAATCGCCGTTCTCCTTCTCCTCGACGAGATCAACCGGCGGCGGTGCCCCCTCCTCGCGCCGGCATACTTCGCGCAGCCAGATCGATTGGCCAACCCAGCCGGTGGTCTCGCCGACGAGCAAGATGGCTTCGCCGGCGCGCTTGAAAGCCAGTGATGCGGATTTTGTGAAATCGTCGAGCAAGCCGACGCCGCCGATCGAGGGGGTCGGCAAAATGGCGCGGCCGTTTGTTTCGTTGTAGAGCGAGACATTGCCGGAGACGACGGGAAAATCGAGCGCCTTGCACGCCTCGCCGATGCCACGGACGCAGCCGACGAACTGACCCATGATCTCTGGTTTCTCCGGATTGCCAAAATTGAGGTTGTCGGTAACCGCAAGCGGCTTGGCGCCGACCGCGGTCAAGTTGCGCCAGCACTCGGCGACCGCCTGCTTGCCGCCTTCGAA
>Ga0335081_10004176_pt1 | contig 22789 bp, 14 predicted proteins | sample Lox_Sample_35_FD_206713 | JGI IMG/M metagenome (GOLD analysis project Ga0335081, IMG submission 206713) | Soil microbial communities from Loxahatchee National Wildlife Refuge, Florida, United States - Lox_Sample_3.5 | ecosystem: Environmental > Terrestrial > Soil > Wetlands | place: USA...
CGTTGTAGTACCGTCGCGCATTCTGGATCGCATCCTCGATCTGGCTGAGCGAGCCTTGCAATTGCGTGAATTCCTGCGACGCCTGCAGTTGCGGATAATTCTCCGCCACCGCGAACAGGCTCTTCAGCGCGCCAGAAAGTTGATTTTCCGCCGCCGCCTTGTCCGCCGGACCGGTCGCCTGCATCGCCATCGACCGGTACTTGGCAATGTCTTCGAATGTACTCTTCTCGTGCGCGGCATAGCCCTTGACGGTTTCCACCAGGTTCGGGATCAGGTCATGCCGCCGTTTCAGTTGCACGTCAATGTCGGACCAGGCCGAATCCGACCGCACGCGCAACTGAACCAGGCTGTTGTACATTCCGATCAGAAAAGCCACGATTAGAACGAGAATGATGAGAACGATCCAGCCCATCATGAAGCTCCACCTCCACGCGGATTTAAGGCGACGGTAGCACACCGCCGCAGCCAAGCGCAATTCGAGGGCTGAGTCAGCCAGGTTTTACCAGAGTTAACCGTGAGCGTGTCCGCTTACAAGCGGGGGTGAGAATTCTTAAGTGCATTGCTTTCCCCTGGGTTCCCCGTGGTAAAGATTTTGCTCTTAGCGTCTCAGTCCCTGAATATTCGAGTGAGTTACAGAGTCGCTTTTTATGTTCAGCGGTGAAAGAAAAGGACTCTTCCAACCTCTCCCATCTTGGGATCGAGAATGGCTTCATCGGAAGTAGCTCCAGTATCATGGCGCAGCTCTCCGATAATTTCCTGATAGTTGCGATTTGTAGGCATGCCCCAAATCACGACTGCGTCGGCTCTTTTTTGCAGCACGGCGCCGGCGAGTTTTGGAGCCAGCGAAGTGTCTGGAAGGGCGGAGTTCATTGCCAGCAAATGGCGTCCCGCTAAATAGGCGACATAGACGCCGGCCTCAAAGCCGATTCCGTGCTCGGGATAGGGGCCTTCGCCAATGCTGACGAGGCTTTCCGCCACCGGTTGATGTTGATCGATCAAAGTCGCCGCATCGCGGCAGCTCGACTGAAAGTTGCGGTCGACAGTCCGAAACGGGGACGCCCAGTAGAACGTGAAGAACAATGCGCTGGCGCAAAGCAGCGTGAGGCTAAGCTTTTGCAGCACCGGTGGCAGGCGAAGGAGGCCGGGCTGGCTGGAGGGAACAATGAAAGGCGCCGCGATCGCCATCAGTACCGGGGTGATGGGCAGGATGTATCGAGCGTCGAACACCAACATGCCATAGGCCGCGATGAGGGTAATCAGGCTGGACATGCATATCCAGCAAAAAACTCTTTCGGCCGACAGGGAAGCGGGAGCGCGGGTCATTAAAACGAGTCCCACAATAAGCCCAAGAACCCCACCGGGCGTGAGCAGGATCACGAGTTCCTTGAGGGCGCGCGGGACATTGTGGAGCTCATTCTTGAGAATCACGGCCAGCAGCGCCGGGTTCGTTACCTTGAATGACTGTATTCCCGCGGGCGGCGTTTGGACGACCATGTACTTGTCGTAGGAAACGTCGGACAAGGGATAGGGATCGCCGCGCTCGGTGTGGTTAAGCTGGCGCCTGAGGTCGACCATGAGGTTGGCGCGCAGTTGGTAGCCGGCGGTAAAGAATCCATATTTCACTTTGAGAGTCTCGCCCCAACCGAACCAGACCAAGGCGGGCACCAGAAAGGCCAGAACGAGCGAGGCTGCCGCGCTTCGCCACGATCTTCGCCTCACTACTACAGCCAAGACTGTCGAAATAGAAAGCCAGGGCATGGCGAACGCCTTAGCCAGGAACGCCAAGGCATGCACGGTGCCGAGCAGGAACCAGTTCCAGCGACCGCCTTGCCGCAAGCAGCGAATGAGAATCACGAAATAGCCGAGGGAACACGCGGCAAAGAGAAAGTCCGCTTGGATGGTAGCAAAAGCGCCGGCGATGATTCCGCGCGCTATGGAGAACCAGAAAACGGCGAGGGCGGCGGCCAAATGCGAGCGCCATAAGACAAACGTCAGCAGGTAGAGCAACGGCATGCAAGCCAGCAAGCTGAAAAGGGTGATGAGCTGAGCCAGCAGCGTCAGGTCGCGGGTGAAAAGCCCACTTGCGGCAATGAGCCAGGAAATCAACGGACTCCAATAGCCGTGCACGGAAGCAATGAAATTGCCGTCGAGGAGATGACGTGCCAGCCCAATGTAGTTGATTCCATCCATCGTGATGTCGTGGGCGAAAAAGCGCCAAAACCACGCAATCTGAAGGAAGCAATTCGATGCGGCGAACAGCAACAGCAGAAGCGGGAGGTTTCGTCGCAGTCTGTTCTTTGGGTCCATCATCGGTGAATGAGGTGCATGACATTCCGAATGCCGACGGCCGAGCCTGCCGCCAGGACCGCAGTAACCGGCGTGAGCGCCCAAAGAATGCGGCGGTCTTTTGGAATCCAACGCCACAGCGCCAGGAACACGAAGGGCAGGATTGGAATGGCAAATCTGGGGAAATTGCCCCTTGCCCAGTAAGGGTAGTTGTAGCAATAGAGAGACAGCAGATACGGGGCAGCGAAAATAGTCTCAGGTGGATGCGCGCGCGCGTAGCTGCGGAAACTTTCAGTTGCGAGCATGGCGACGGCCGCAGTGAGCACGAGAAAAATCCAGCCGAAGGTCAGCAGCAAATTGGTGAGTGGCGCCGGGTAGAGAATGGTGCCTTTGACGATGGCGTAGAAGGGCACGCCAAATAGCGAAGAACCGGATTGCGTAGATTCATAACTGTGCACCGTGGCCAGCGGATCGTGAAAATAGCGGACCAGCGGAATGATGTAGAGCGCGCCGATCACAAGCGCAATCGTTAAGGCTAGAGCGAATCGCCGCCAATCGTGACGCCAGAGCAGCGTCAGCCCAATTCCCGCCAGCAAAAAGATGCCGAGCGGGCGGGTAATGGTGGCAAGTGCTGCCAGCAACGCGGCCAGCAGCCATCTTTCGCGCCGGATGGCGAGAAAAGATCCGAACAGCAAAGCGACGAACAAAGGCTCCGAGCCGCCGAGAAAAGAACGCAGGTACCAATCGAAATTGAGAATCGAAAAAGCGGTGGCGATCCATCCTCCCCAGAGTCGGTATGCCAGGACCACGGCAACCAGCGAAGAAGTCCAGCAGATGACAAGCAGAGACGATCGATCAGACAGGCCAGTGATGCGGGAGAGTGCAGCGATGAAGTATGACAATCCCCAGAAATGTTTAACGAAGACACTCTGGAAGTCCCATTTCTGGATGGCCGCCGCCACCGCGATGTAGGCGGAGTTGTCGGCGAAGCTGTCCACCAAGCGCGTGTAACCGGTCACGGCTGAAACTGCGACACCGAACACGATCGCGGACGCAAGCCAGACGAGCAGGCTTTCGCGCAACGAAAAGTCGGCGGCGCGCGAGGAGAGCGAGCCCTCGTTAGAAACGGCAATGCCCATGGTGGGCAGAGACACAGATCACTCCTGAAGATGAAAACGGATCGTAACACGATTGCTATGTTCGTGCCCGGGTGTGGTGGTCCGGATTGATTGTTGATTGTCGATTTTCGATTGTTGGCTAATTTTCGACGAGCCGGTGAAGAATCAAAAATCAACAATCGTAAATCGACAATGCTTTTCGATAAGATGGATGAATTCTTCCCTAACCATCAACCATGTGCGGAATCTTCGGTATTGTGTGCGGCTCGAGGGGTGGATCGATCGAGCTCCTGAAGCGTGCGGTGGAAACGCTTCGCCATCGCGGACCGGACGACGCCGGGATGGAAGTGATTGAAACCGGTTCCGGAGAAATCGGGTTTGCGCACACGCGACTTTCGATCATCGATGTTTCTCCTGCGGGGCATCAGCCGATGCACGATCCAGCCACCGGGAACTGGATCGTCTATAACGGCGAGATCTACAACTTTCGCGATCTGCGGCGGGAGCTAGAGTCTGCGGGAGAAGAGTTCAGCAGTCACTCCGATACCGAGGTGATCCTGGCTGCATATCGAGTCTGGGGTGAGGGCTGTCTCGACCGGCTGCGCGGCATGTTTGCTTTTGGGCTCTGGGACGCCGCGCGAAAGCAGTTGCTGCTGGCTCGCGATCCCATGGGAATCAAGCCTCTGTACTATTCGAAGTCCGAAAAAGGATTCGTATTTGCATCCGAAGTCAGGACGATACTCGAGAGCGGTCTGGTGCCGCAAAAACTTGATCGCAACGGCGTGTTGAGTTATCTCTCTTTCGGTTCGGTGTATGAGCCGTGGACGATCATTGAAGGAATTTCTGCGCTCCCGCCGGGGCATGTGCTCACGCTTAATCGCGGAACGATAGTCGTGCGGGAGTACTGGAATCCGCTGAAATCTGCGACTGGCGGGGACTCTGTTGGCCGGCAGTCAAAGCAGAACGGCAGCCGCGAGCATCTGCCCGAGATCTTGCGCGACGCCGTGCTCGCCCATTTGGTCAGCGATGTGCCGGTGGGAGTTTTTCTTTCCGGCGGAATCGATTCCAGCAGCCTGGTGGCAATCCTCAGCCGAGCCGGCGTGCGCGCGAATACCTTTTCGCTGGTCTTTCGGGAGGCGGAATTCGACGAAGGCCAGTATTCCAGGGCGGTAGCTGCACGGTTCAACACCGAACATCATGAGATTCTGACATCCGAGCGCGATACCTTGGCGGCGTTGCCTGACGCGCTGCGAGCCATGGACCAGCCCACCATCGACGGAATCAACACTTATCTGGTTTCCGCAAAAGCGCGAGCAGCCGGGGTGAAGGTGGCGCTTACCGGCTTGGGCGCGGATGAGATGTTTGCCGGGTATTCGAATTTTCGGCGGGTTCCGAAGATGGAGAGGGTGTCGGCCTGGTCCGGGCGGCTGCCGAAGACGGCAAGACGCGCGGTCGCGAAATCGATGCGCGCATTTGCGGGACGGAGCGACCGTAATCGTAAACTCGCCGAGTTGGCGGCGAGTGAAGCATCGAGTGTTCATCCATATTTTGTGGTTCGAGCGCTGTTTGGCCCGGAAGAGCGCAGGGAATTTTTTGCGTCGCAGGATTACCGAGACGTTGAGCGGCAGTTGGCGACAGAATTGGAGAAGCCGGTCAAAGAAAGCGCGCGACTGGATGCGGTGAATCGCGTCTCCTATCTGGAGTCGCATTGCTACATGAAAAACACGCTGCTGCGCGATTCCGATTTCATGAGCATGGCGCATGGGCTGGAACTGCGGGTTCCTTTTTTGCATCGGGAACTGGTCGAGACCTGCTTTCGGATTTCGGGCTCCAGCAAATTGCAGGGAAGCTTGCCGAAGAACCTGCTGTTGCGCAGCCTTGGCGTGGAACTTCCCGCCGAAATTGTGAAGCGGCCGAAGCGGGGATTTACGCTGCCATTTGAGCGCTGGCTGCGGGGCGAGATGAGGCCGGTCGTGGAAGGCGCATTAGCGGATGAACCGGGTGATGATCTGCTTAACCCCTACGCGGTGCAGTCGGTCTGGAAGCGATTTCTTGCCGGCGAAACCACGTGGTCACGGCCATGGTCGCTCTATGTGCTGCGGAAGTGGTGCGAACAGCACTTTTAGAGCCACTTAGGAAATACTATGAGGTTGGTGATTTGAAAGGGCTCGGCTTCAGCCGAGCCGCAAAGACATTTCCACTTTTGTCATCCCGAGAGCGTCCGTAGGCGAGCTTGCGAGCCGAGAACGCGCGAGGGATCTGCCGTTCTGGCGGTTTCTCAATCCCGGGAATATCGCTCCTACACTAGTTCTAAACTGCTCTGGAAATTGCGCTGCCCATAATGGGCAGTGGAGAGAGGCAGCTTGCCGGGTTGCGGGTTACCCGAAGCTGGCTTTCTGCCTCTGCCGGAGCCTGCCAGCCGCTTCTCTACGATAGCTTCCGTGCGGAGATCAGGAGGAACAAGCCATACCGGCCGCCGAAGCGGCGCACGATAGCTCTCGGGTAGAGAGCCCAGGCCATCCGATAGAACAACCCTGAAAAACGGGCGGAAGGTCGATTGAGTAAGAGATCGCCGGGACTGAACACTTGCCGCATCTCGATCTGCTCGAATCCCATCAGCAGCGCGCACGCCTCCTCTTGGGTGTAAGACTTTGTGCCGGGACTCTCAAGATTATCGTAAACCGCCTGACGAAGCGATTTGCCGCGCAGGATTCCATAGCGCAGCCACAGCATGAATCCGGTGAGCGACGGATGATGGTAGATCATGAGGCGTAACGATCCGCCGGGCTTCAGAACGCGCCGGGCTTCGCGGATGCATTGTGCAGTTTCCGGGCTGTGATGCATCACGCCGTAGGAGTAGACGATGTCGAAGCAGTCATCGGGAAACGGCAGGCGCTCGGCGTCCGATACGTGCAGGTCGGGACTGAAGCCGGCGGCTTCGCAACGGCGACGTGCCCGTTCAATTGAAGCCGCGGAGAGGTCGACGCCGCTGGCTTGCGCTCCGACCTTTAGCCATTCGAGGTAGTCGGCGCCCATACCGACGCCGATCTCGAGAACGCGTTTGCCGGCAGCCTGTGGAAATCCTGCAAATTCGTGGATATGAGGTTCGAGCTGATAGCGGGCGCGGGCATGGGCTTCGAAATCCTCATGCTTGCCCAGGTAGCGCGAACCGCAAGGCTCGGCGTTCCAGAAATCGCGCACCTCCGACTTCATTTCCGCCGCTGGCGAGACTTCCGGCATAGTGCAAAAGGCGATACTAGCACAGAGCTTGCCAGTGAATATTGACGCCGCGAGGGGGTAAGATAGGAGAACTCAAAACACCCTTCTGGATTGATGATCGACACGAAATCAGAGACCGAGGTCTTGACCCCGGCTTCGCGGCCAGCGGTGCTGCCGGTGAGCGTGATTGTCCCGGTGCGCAACGAGGCGCGTAATCTGCCGCGCTGCCTCGAGGCGTTGCGGGAGGCCGGCGAAGTCTACGTCATTGACTCGCAGAGCACCGACGACACGGTCGCCATCGCGAAGTCGTATGGCGCGAAGGTGGTTCAGTTTCATTACGCCGGTGGATGGCCGAAGAAACGCCAGTGGGCAATGGATACGCTGCCGCTGGCATACGACTGGGTGCTGCTGCTCGATGCGGACGAAGTCTTGACGCCAGAGCTGGCTGACGAGATCCGGCACACCATTCAGGATCCCGCGGTGAACGGCTACTATATCGCGCTACAGATGCACTTTCTGGGGCGGCGACTACGGCACAGCGGCGCCAGTTTCTGGAAATTGTCATTGTTCCGTCGCGGTCGCGGCCGTTATGAGTGCAGGTTGCACGATCAGGATCCGAGCATGGCTGACATGGAAGTGCATGAGCACGTCATCGTCGACGGAGCGACCCACAAGCTGAGAAACCCCCTCATCCATCACAATGTCGAATCGCTGTCACGCTACATTCAGAAGCACAACGAGTACTCGAATTGGGAGGCGCGGGTCTGGGTCCAGGGCAACCGGGGCACGGACTTGCAGCCTTCCCTGTGGGGTAATCAGGCGCAGCGGCGCCGCTGGCTGCGGCGGCGATTGCTGATGCTGCCCGGATCGCCGGTTCTTTTTTTCCTCTACAAATATTTTGTTCGTCTCGGCATTTTCGACGGCGCGCCGGGGCTAATCTACTGCGTTTTCCAGGGCGTGCAATTCTTTCATATCAAGTCGAAGATCTACGAACTCCAGCGGGCGGTGCGGTGATGTGCGGTATCAGTGGTCTGGCGAATTGGGGAGACGCAGAGGTGCTGGCGCGCATGACGCACGTGCAATCGCATCGCGGACCGGATGACTCCGGGCTTTGGGGGCGGCGTTTCCCCGATGGCAGCTATGTCGGGCTAGGGAGCCGACGGCTGGCGATTCTCGATCTTTCTCCCGGCGGCCACATGCCGATGAGCAATGAAGATGGCACGGTGTGGATCACGTACAACGGAGAGATTTACAACTTCAGCGAGCTGCGGCGCGAACTGGAGAGCAAGGGCCATCGGTTTCGCTCGCATACCGACACCGAGGCAGTAGTTCATCTTTACGAGGAGTACGGGGCGGATTGTCTGAACCGGCTGAACGGGATGTTCGCCTTCGCAATCTGCGATCTGCGCGGCGGGTCTCCGAAGTTGTTTCTGGCTCGCGATCACTTCGGTGTCAAGCCGCTCTATTACTGTGAACGCGATGGAAAGCTGGCATTCGCTTCGGAAGTGAAAGCGTTACTTGAAGTGCCGGGAATCAACGCGACCATGAGTCGCGAGGCGCTCGATCAGTATCTGACTTTCCTCTGGGTTCCCGATCCGCTGACGATGTTTGAAGGCATTCGCAAACTCCCGGCGGGGCACTGCGCGTGGTGGAAAAGCGACGAACTTCGAATCGAGCAATATTGGGATCTAACTTTTCCCACGAAAGAGCATCGTTTTTCGTGCCGGGAAGCTGAGCTCGCCCGTGAGATTCGGGAACGATTCTGCGCCTCGGTCGAAAGGCAGATGGTCAGCGATGTGCCGATTGGGGCGTTTCTCAGCGCGGGACTGGATTCCTCGAGCATCGTTGCGGCCATGACGCGCAAGCAGCTGGCGCGCACCTACACGATTACATTTCCGAAGAAGTATCGGGTAGGGGAATTGACCATTGACGATCCGGCGGTTCCGTCGCGACTGGCGCGGAGACTCGGCTGCGAGCACCGCGAGATTGTGGTTGAGCCGGATGTGGTTGGGTTGCTGCCAAAGTTGGCCTGGCACATGGATGAACCGACGGCCGATCCGGCGATCATCGCGGCCTACCTGGTTTGCCGCGAGGCGCGCAAGCAGGCGACGGTGCTTCTGTCGGGCGTGGGCGGCGACGAATTGTTTGCCGGATATCGCAAGCATGTCGCGCAGGCCTGGGTAGCGGAATATCGGCGGTTTCCTGCGGCGTTTCGTGCGGCCGCAGAACGGGCTGTGCTGGCATTGCCAAGTCTGCGCGGAACCCGGCTGAAGGGTCCGCTGCGGCTGGCCAAGAAGTGGGCGCGCAGTGCGGGTCTGGATCCGGTCGAGGGCTTCATTCGTAATTGCACGTACCTGGATGGCGGGCAGAGAGCGGCGCTCTATCAGCCTGAGTTTGCAGCATCGGGAGAGGGGAATTCCGCGGGCATGCACTTTGCTGCCTTCGGAAAGCTAGGGCAGGCGGACTTCCTCAACCGAATGCTGTATGTGGATTCGAAAATCTTCATGCCCACGCTGAACCTGACCTACAACGACAAGATGAGCATGGCATCTTCCGTGGAGGTGCGCGTGCCGTTCCTCGATCGCGAGTTTGCCGAGTTCCTGGCTTGGAATGTCCGGCCGGAATGGAAGCTGAAAGGGAAATGGCATCTGGTCACGAAGTACATTTTTCGCGAGTCGATGCGTAGTATGCTGCCCGAAGAAGTTCTCCGGCAACCAAAAGCAGGGTTTGCAGCGCCGGTAGATTACTGGCTGGCGAATGATTTGCGGCCGATGGTCGATGATCTGCTTTCCGAAAACCAGGTTCGTAAACGTGGACTGTTTCGGCCGGAGGTCGTCCGCAGCTATGTGGACGAGCATCGCATCGGCGCAGAAGACTGGTCAATGCAGATCTGGCAATTCTTGACCTTGGAAATCTGGATGCAACTCTTTATGGATGGCGGCGCGCGATCATTTCGAGAGAAGCAGATCGGCAACCAGCTCGCCTCAAGCTCACAAACTGTAGCCAACGCAGGAGTGCTCACCACCGCATGAAGCAGCTTTTGCAAGATGCGCGCACGGGCGATGTGGTGGTGGCGGAGGTTCCGCAGCCGCAACTGTTGCCTGGATGCGCGCTGGTGCAGGTGGAAGCGTCGTTGATCTCGGCGGGGACGGAGCGCGCGTCTTCCGAATTTGCCGGCAAGAACCTGTTGGCAAAGGCTACGGCCCGTCCGGATCTGGTGCGCGATGTTCTCGCGAAACTGCGTCGCGACGGGTTGCTTTCAACGCTCGAGACAGTTCGTTCGCGTTTGGACCAGCCGCAGTCGCTCGGCTACAGCAGTGCCGGGACGGTGATCGCCATTGGCGATGGCATCACCGATCTCGGCATTGGCGATCGCGTGGCCTGCGCGGGCGCGGGATTCGCGGTTCATGCCGAGCTCGCCTGCGTGCCTCGATTGTTGACGGCAAGAATCCTTGAGGGCGCGGCGGTCTCGCCGGAAGAAGCCGCATTCGGAACGGTCGGCGCCATATGCTTGCATGGAATCCGGACCGCGCAGGTTTCGCTTGGCGACACGGTCGCTGTCATCGGGCTCGGCCTGTTGGGACAAGTTACGGTACAGCTTTTGAAAGCGGCTGGCTGCCGGGTATTTGGGATGGATCTGCTGCCGGAACGCGCGGAACTGGCAGTTCAGGGCGGAGCCGAGGCGGCATGCGTGAGCGCCGGGGAATTCCGTGATCTGTGCGCGCAACAGACCGGCGTCGTCGGAGTGGATTCGGTAGTGATTACTGCGGAAACATCCAGCAGCGGCCCGGTGCAATTGGCGGCAGAGGTGGCGCGCGATCGGGCAATCGTCGTCGCGGTTGGAACGGTAGGCATGGATATTTCCCGCAAACTGTATTTCGAAAAAGAGCTGGACTTCCGAATTTCGCGTTCCTATGGCCCGGGAAGGTACGACGCCGCTTACGAGCAGAAAGGACGCGACTATCCCATCGGATATGTGCGCTGGACCGAGACGCGAAACATGGAAGCGTTTCTTCAGCTCATCGCGGACCGGAAGCTCAATCTCGGTTTTCTCATCACCCATCGCTTCCCGATCGGGCAGGCAACGAGAGCGTATCACCTGATCTCGGGCAGAACGGGTGAGTCATTTCTCGGCGTAATCATTAATTATCCTGCCGCGAGTTCAGCGGCACACGATTTTGCGGGAAAGATTCCGGTAAATTCCGTTGCCAGCCCTGTTGATTCCGTTGGAATCGGGATGCTCGGAGCCGGAAATTTTGCGCAAACTACTCTGCTGCCGGCGCTGAAATCGCTTTCAAACGTTTCTCTGGTTGGCGTTTGCAATGCCACCGGTGCCCGCAGCCGTCATGCGGCGGAGAAGTTTGGATTTTCCTACTGCACGCATTCTGACTCGGAGATCATCGGCGATTCGAAGCTCGCCGCGGTCGTGATCGCCACGCGTCATCACCTGCATGCCAATCAAGTGTTGCAGGCATTGAAGGCGGGCAAGCACGTTTTCTGCGAGAAGCCGCTGTGCCTGACCGAGTCGGAACTGCGCGCGATTGTGCGCGCACGCTCCGCTCAGGAATCGAACCCCGTCCTGATGGTCGGTTTCAACCGACGATTTGCTCCTATGGCGGTCGAGTTGAAGAAGTTTCTCGCGGAAATCTACGAGCCGCTGGCCATCCACTACCGCGTGAACGCCGGTTTCATTCCCGCCGATCATTGGGTCAACGACCCGGAGCAGGGCGGCGGGCGCATCCTCGGAGAGGTCTGCCACTTCGTGGACTTTCTCTGTTTTCTTACGGATTCTTGTCCCGCCGAGGTGCACGGGCACCTACTAGGCAATTCCGGTCGCTACAGCATGGACAACCTTCTTGCCACGCTGAAATTTCCCAACGGCACGGTAGGAACGATCAGCTATCTGGCCAATGGCGACAAGTCCGCCTCGAAGGAACGAATCGAGGTTTTTGGTGGAGGATCGACCGCGATCCTGGAAGACTTCCGCTATCTCGAGCTGGTAAGACACGGCAAGAAAAAAACTAACCGCCTGCGTTGGCGGCAGGACAAAGGACATCGCGCGGAAATGCAGGGATTCATCGATGCGGTGCGCGGCAAAGCCAGCCCGCCAATTTCATTCGAACAGATTGTAGGCTCAACTCTGGCCACCATCCGGCTGCACAACTCCTGCCAGATTGGCGAACCAATTGGAGTTGAAGCCGGCGAGTGGATCGCCGCCACTCTCGCGCCTAACGACTCGACCAACGAGAAGGGAACTGCTGCGGAATGCTGATTCTGGGCCTGAATATGTTTCACGCCGATGCCTCGGCGGCCATCGTGGAGGATGGCAAGATTCTGTTTGCGGTGGCGGAAGAACGGCTGAACCGGCGCAAGCACTACGGCGGCTTTCCGTCACTGGCGATCAAAGCGTGCCTCGATGCTGCCGGAGCGAAAATCACCGACGTGCAACACGTCGCGGTTGGCCAGGACAGTGACGCCCATCTTGCAAAAAAAGTGCAGTACGCGCTCGCCAATCCCGCGAAAATCCTGAACTTCATCAAGATGCGCCAGCGCAAAGAGGCCATGCGCGACGTGCGCACGCTGATCGCCAAAGCCCTGGATGTCGATGTGGGGACGTTGAAGTTTCACGAGCACCATCTGGAACACCACATCGCGCACATTGCCAGCGCGTACTACTGCTCGCCGTGGGAGAAGGCAGCGGGCTTCAGCTATGACGGCTCAGGAGACTTCGTTTCGACGATGACGGCGCGCTGCGAAGGCAACGAAATTCAGGTGCTGGACCGCGTTTTTCTACCGCATTCGCTCGGCAGCTTCTACACCATGATCTGCGAGTTCATCGGATACAAGAAATATGGCGATGAAGGCAAGGTCATGGGGCTGGCGCCGTACGGCAAGGATACTTACGTCGAACAGGTGAAAAAGATTCTGGCGCTGAAGAACGGCAACTTCCAGATGAACCTGAGTTACTTCCAGCCCCTGGGCAGCAATCAGGGAATGCAGGTGCTGCCGGATGGGACGGTGCAACTGGCCCGCCATTTCTCCGAAAAAATGGAAGAGCTTTTTGGATCGCCGCGCGAACCGCACACTGAAATCACGCAGCGCGATATGGATCTCGCCTACGCGATGCAGCATTGCTTCGAAGAAGTTCTCTTTCATCTTCTGAACGAACTCCATCAGCGTGTGCACGACGAGAATCTGGCAATGGCGGGCGGCTGCGCGCTGAACAGCGTGGCGAACGGAAAGCTGTTCACGCGCACACCGTTTCGGCGCACCTGGATTCAGCCCGCCGCTGGAGACGAGGGCCTCGCCATCGGCGCTGCGCTGCACACTTATCACTCGGTGCTGAAGCAGCCGCGGCGGCGGCAGATGGACCATGCCTATCTCGGGCCCGAATTTCCAGACGCGCGGATTGAGTCGGAACTGAAGAGCGCGGACGTGAAGTACACGAAGCTGGAGCGCGGACCGCTGCTGGAAAAAACCGCGGAAGCGATGGCGAACGGCGATGTGGTTGGCTGGTTTCAGGGGCGCATGGAGTGGGGACCGCGCGCGCTGGGGAATCGCTCGATTGTGGCGCATCCCGGGCTGCCGAATATGAAAGACGTGCTGAATGCGCGCATCAAGCACCGCGAATGGTTTCGTCCATTCGCACCTGCGATCCTGGCCGAAGCGCAGCATGAATATTTCGAGCACGATTATCCTTCACCGTACATGCTGCATGTGTACAAGATTCGTCCGGAAAAGCGGAAATCGCTGTGCGCGGTGAATCACGTGGATGATACGGGCCGCCTGCAGACAGTGACGCGCGAGGAAAATCCACTTTATTACGATCTGATCAAAGCTTTCGAAAAGAAAACGGGGTTGCCGGTCATCCTGAACACCAGTTTCAACGAGAACGAACCGATTGTGTGCACTCCGAAGGAAGCCATCGACTGCTTTCAGCGAACGAAAATGGATGTGCTGGCGATCGGGCCGTTTGTGGCGCGCAAGATCGTGTAGCGCCGGCACCTTGCCGGCAGTGCCCAGGGCGCCCGCGCCCTCGCACAAGAAGCAGCTCAATTTTCGATGCCGACCGAAGCCGCTACAAACCCCACCGTCGCTCTTCACCAGATCGCCCGCTATCGTGGAATTCGCGTGCTGGCCTGGGAGGGCGACGTTCTTTACGCTTGCCGCCGATATCAGATTCTGCGATTGCAAGTTGGCAAAGATGAGCTGGCCTGGGAGCCGGTGGCGCGTTTTCATCCGGCGCGGTGGAGAGAGCTGACGTCTCGCAACCGGCTTACGTACCGCCTAACACGGGATGGCTTTCACGCTCTCGCCGTGCTCGCAGACGGAAGTATGGTCGGCGCAGTTCCCTGGGCGATTGTCACGCGAACTTCGGGCGCCGATGAGTTCCGGATCACGCACCGCGTTTCGCGTGGCACACGTCCACTTCACATTACCGCCAGTCCTTCTGGAAACATTTACTGGGGAGAGTACTTCGATAATCGCGAGCGTCGCGAAGTGCACATCTACGTTTCCGAGGATCGTGGCGCCAGCTGGAAAGTTGCCTATACCTTCGCTGCCGGCGCTATTCGCCACGTACACAACATTGTGAATGATCCGTGGGGAAACTGCTTTTGGATTCTCACTGGCGACGAGGGTGCGGAATGCAAGATTCTGCGCGCCTCCTACGATCTCGGTTCGATTGAAACCGTGCTGCAAGGCAACCAGCAAGCCCGCGCGGTGGTTGCCATCCCTACAAAGGACGCTCTGTATTTATCGACTGACACTCCCCACGAACAAAATCACATATATCGTCTGGACCGCGGCGGAGCGATCGAGCGGGTCGGCGATCTGAATAGCTCATCGATTTACGGATCTCGAGTTGGCGAGGCTCTCTTCTTCTCGACGATGGCTGAGCCGAGTGTGGTGAACTCTGAGTCGGAGATACAGCTTTTCGGATCGAAGAATGGCCACTCCTGGCACGCGCTTCTAAGCTGGAAAAAAGATTTCTGGCCGATGCGCTACTTCCAGTATGGAAACGTCATCTTGCCGGACGGCAACAACCCAACTCAGGTGCTGGCAGCCACCATGATCGGTGTCACGCAGGACGACCTGACGACCACACTTTGGACGGTCGGCTGATCATGGTCTGAACTAACTGCACTGCGCCCGAAATAGCCGGATCAGTCTTCGTCGTCGCGAGTTGGTGGCTTCGACGGCGGTGTTGTCCCTCTCGGGGGTACGCCTGCCGGCATTTCTCCGCACGGTCCCATCCCACCTCCGCCACCTCCGCCGCCACCGCCATGGCCGCGCGATTCCTGGCACGCTTTCATCGCTTCCCGCTGTTGCGGCGTTATGATCGCCTCGACCTGCTGCCTCTCCCGTTCATGGATAGCCCGGATCTCGTGCCGTTTTTGCGTGATTGTGAGAGATGAATTCGCGCACACCGCCTCCACTTCCTGCTTTGCCTGTTCGGCGAGAACGTGGCGCTGCTCCATCGCTGCCTTGGAAATGCCCGCCACTTTCCAGCAGGGCTCCTGGCGCTCACGCCTGGTAGGCGGTGTGGTCTGCCCGGGGCGGGTATTTGGACCTCGCACCGGTGGCGGAATAACCGGGTTCTGCGCCAGAGCTGGTAGAAACAGGGTTCCAGCTAAGACTGCCGACAAGGCGAGCCTGCACGGTGACATAGGTTTCCTCCAAAGGAGTTGTGCTTCAGCGTAGCTTAACCCATGTTCCTAAAGAAAGTTGCGTGGCAGCACTTAGCTAAATGCTGTTATTCGTTCAGCGAACATCCGCAGTCGGCGGGCGGCACGTGCGCCTTCAAAAAGTCCCCCACACGCTTGTAGGCATCGATTTGGTTATCCACCCGGGCGAATCCGTGGCCTTCATTTTCGTAGACCTTATATTCGGCCACTCCGCTGTGTTTCTTCACCGCGTCCACCACCTGCTGCGCTTCCTCTTTGGGGCAGCGCGGATCATTCCCGCCCGCCAGCAGGTATAACGGCGCCTTGATCTGGTCCACGAAATTGATGGGCGAACGGTCTTCAAACAGCGCCTTGTTCTTCTCGGGATCGCCCATGGTTGCCAGGTCGCTTTCGCGCAGGATGGGATCTTCGTTGGCGATTTCCGTGAACCAGTTGACGAAGGGCACAATCGGAACTCCGGCGGCCCAGAGATCGGGCGCCTTGGTCACGCCCATCATGGTGAGATAGCCGCCGTAGCTGCCGCCCATCAGGATCAGCTTCTTGGGATCGACGTAGCCGGTCTGCTTGATCCAGTCGGCCGCCGCGAGAACGTCCTGCAGGTCGCCGCCCCCCATATCGAACAAGTTGGCATGCTGGAATTCTTTGCCATATCCGGTAGAGCCGCGGTAATTGGGCGCGATCACGATGTAGCCCTGGTTAGCCGCGAACTGCACGAAGCGGTTGAAGATGTTCATGGTCTGGGCCGTCGGACCGCCGTGAACATAGACGATAGCTGGGTGCTGTCCGCCGCGGGGCAGGTTATACGGCATGTAGACGAAGGCGGAAATCGTCCACTTGCCGTCCTTGCTGGGATAGTGGACGAGCACAGGCTCGACCATGTCCTGCGAGCGTACGCCGCCGACGAGCGAGTGAGTGAGCTGATGTGATTTTCCGTCCGCCAGGTTATAGACCCACAAGTCGCCGGGAGAAGTCGGGCCATTGTGGTAATACAGCAGGTGCAGATTGTTTCGTGAGAATGGAGAACTATGACCCGCCGGCGAGTTCACCCCAGTCGGCAAATGAAGCGCACGGGATTTGCCGGTAGCAATGTCGTACAAGTAAATGTCGGTGTTGCCATCGACATTCGCGGTATAGGTGAGGCTCTTGCCATCCGGCGAAAACCTCTCGCCGGAGATCTCCCACTTGTCCTGCGTAATCCAGTGAATCTTCTTGCTGGCGATGTCGAGCAGGCCAACATTGTCATAGCCATTGCCGGCATTGGACGTAATCAGAATGTGCTTGCCATCTGGCGAGATGTCGTTTGCACGGTAAAGGCGCTCGCCATCATGAGGCGTAAGCAACGTGCTCTGCGCGCCCTCTACATCGGCAATGAAAATGTTCGAATCCGTACCTTTGGACTGTTCCTGCGTGTAGACGATGAACTTGCCGTCTTTTGACCAGATCTGGTCGACGTTCATGCGATCTTTGGCAGTTCCGGTGGTCAGGTGCTTGATGTCGCGCTGCAGCGTGTCGTAGACATCAATTTCGAAAACTGAAGACGTTTTCGGCTTTACCATGTAGGCGAGATAACGGCCATCGGGGGACCACTGCGGATTTTCTTCGGCAATCAGCCGCGTGTGAGTAAGGTTCACGACCTGGCCGGTTTTCGGCGAGACCAGAAAAATGTCCCACTGCTCGTCGCCGTCGTAATCGGACATGTAAGCGATCCACTTGCCATCCGGAGACCAAGCCGGGCTCGTCTGGCGCTGATCGCTGACCGTGAGCTGCGTCGGCCAGCCACCCTCGGCAGGAACCAGCCACAGATTGTTGCGGCCACTCAGATTGGAGATGAAGGCGATGGTCTTGCCGTCCGGCGACCATTCCGAGCCGCCGACCTGGCGCGTCATGTAAAGCTTCTCAATCGTGAGGCTCTTTTCCACTTCGGCATTCGGCTTGGAGGCAATTTGCTTGGGATCGGTGATCGCTTTTGGCGCGGAAAGAGTCTGGCTTAGAGCAAACGTGGTCATCAGCATGACAATAATAAACAGGAAACGCATGTATGCCTCGGCGTGAAAGTCGAAACAAGAGTCTAGCAAATGCTGGGGTGACAAAACCAAAACCACGGAGTTAGCAATGAGCGCATCCGCTCACAACCGGGGATAAAAATTCAAGGCTGGGCTACGAGCTTCAGGCGAACCAGTCGGTTGTAGACACGCAGCAAGCTGTTTCTTGCCGTGACGTTGAGCAGGTTCGGTAGTTGGGCTCGAAGTTCGCAGCTTCCGTGGTGAGAAATTCCAGTTATCCGTGAATACGTATTTCCGGCCCTGACTCCGAGCGCAGGCACGCCAAGCTCTCGGGCAGCGCGCGAATCAGATCTGAAGCAACCAGTGGCTCCTCGCCCAACTGTTTGGCTGCAATATCGCCGGCCAGCCCGTGAAGGTACACTCCAAGCGCACAGGCCAGGAGAGGCTTTTTCGGATGCTGCGCGATCAGACCGGCAATCATGCCGGTCAGCACATCCCCCGTGCCCCCCGTGGCCATTCCAGGATTGCCCGTGGGATTCACCCAGACCTCGCCGGACGGCGATGCGATCAATGTACGGTGTCCTTTGAGTACGACGATCAGCCCATGATCGCGAGCAAAAATACGGGCAACCTCACTCCGATATTCTTGAATCTCGGCGATCGTCTGCCCAGTCAGGCGAGCCATTTCGCCTGGATGCGGAGTAATGACGACGGCTCCCATGTTGCCAGTAAGCTCGTCGCCGCGGCTTTCGAATGCATTCAGTCCATCGGCGTCCAGCACAATAGGTGTCTTGTAGCGCTTAAGAGTCCTTCTCACAAACTCCGCCGTGTCCGGATTACGGGACAACCCCGGTCCTATGGCCAAAACCGTCTTGTGCTCGATCAGCCGGTCCATAAACACCGACTGCAAGTTGCTGGAGGAGATGCTCCCCGCCTCTGTTTCCTTCAGCGGCTCGGTCATCAGCTCTGGATGAAATCCAGCCACCGTTGGAAGCACCGGTCTCGGTGTGGCCACGGTTGAGAGTCCGGCGCCCACGCGCAATGCGGCAAACGCTGCCATGGCGGGCGCCCCAGCTTTGCCCACCGATCCGCCGATGACCAGTACATGTCCGTAGCTTCCCTTGTTTGCGTCGCGGCTGCGATGCTTCAGCAGCGGCGCGAAATCTGACGGAGTACTCAATTCAAATCCAAGTTGGGAGACGATTGTCTCCGGCGGCGAGCCAATTGGCGCAATCACGGTCGGACCGGCAGTCAACTCCGCGAAGACGTGCGCCGGCCGCGGCGCGGTGAAGGTCACCACGGCGTTGGCGCGAGCCATCACAGCATCCCGCTGGGGATGCATCGCGTCCGCCTCGGCACCCGACGGTATGTCGATGGCCACGACAGGCGCCGCGCTGTCGTTCATCTTGCGGATGGCAGCCTCGTACAGTGGATTGATTGGCGGACGAAAACCGGTACCGAGAATGCCGTCAACGATCAGGTCCGCATCCAACCGTTCTGCTGCGGCGCTCACATTTAAATCGCTTGGCTCACGCACAATCTGCGGAGCGATCGGCATTTTCCTGAACATCACCGCCGCATCACCGCGAAGTTCATCCGGGGCACACAACAGCAGGACACGGACAGCGCAGCCGGCGTCTTTCAGCTTGCGGGCAACAACAAAGCCATCGCCGCCGTTGTTTCCCTTTCCACAGAGCACACTGACCCGCCCGGCTTGCGGGTAGTCGGACAAGACAAAGCGGGCCACAGACGAGCCCGCGTTCTCCATCAAGGTGAGAGACGGAACTCCGAACCGCTCCGAAGTAGCTCGATCGATTTCGCGCATTTCGGCCGCGCTGACGATTTTCATAGCTTGGCTTCGGCCATCTGCTCCAACTGCCGGAGCTGTTGCGGTTCGCCCATGGCAATCAGAAAATCGCCTTCTTCGATGCGATCATCGGGCGATGGATTGAAGCGCATTCCCGCCACTCGCTTAATCGCAAGAATGACTACGCCACAGTCTTGCCGGATGCGCGAGGTCTCGACCGTGCGGCCGGCAAAGCGGCTCCCGCGACGGATGGGAACCTCATCGATCTCCAGATCCATACCCAGGTGGGTGGTGGCAGTGTCAAGAAAACTTACGACGTTCGGGCGCAGGAAGGAATGCGCGATACGTTGCCCGGCGAACACGTACGGTGACACCACCGAGTCGGCTCCGGCAATGATCAGGTGCTTCTCAGCTTTCTCTTCGCTGGCACGCGCGATGATACGCAACTGAGGGTTCAGGCCACGCGCGGTGAGCACGATGTACAGATTGGTCGCATCGGTTGTGGTTGCGGCCACCAACCCGACGGCGCGCTCGATCTGAGCATCCCGCAAGGCCTGCTCTTGCGTGGCATCGCCCACCATCAGCAACCAGTTCTCCCCGGCATACTTCTGGGCTTTCACTTCGTTGTTCTCAACGATGACGAACGGGGCGGGACGGCGCGCCAATTCCCGCGCCACGCTGCGGCCCACCCGTCCGGCGCCGCAGATGATGTAATGACCTGAGAGACGGCCGATGTCGCGCTCCATGCGCCGCCTTCCGAAAAGGTTCTGCAGTTCGAATTCTAGCAAAGCCTGGGTCAGCGACCCGATGACCAGGAACACCAGCGACACGCCGCTCAAGATAACGAAGACGTTGAAAACGCGGCCGGCATGGGACAGCGGATGTGTCTCCTGATAGCCAATGGTCGTCAGAGTGGTGATGACCATGTAGAAGCCGTCGAACCACGGCCATCCCTCGATGTAGTGAAATCCGGCGGTACCGATGGTCACCACCAGAAACAGGGCCGCGGCAAAGAACAGCAGTTTGGGAAGAATTTTCATCGCTGACTTTGAGACGCGAGTATAGCTCTTGTGACTGGCTCACGCAGTAACGTCATTCGGCTGGATACCGGAACGCGCCCACACCGTTTACAATTGTTGTTATACCAACTCTATGAAGCTTTCAGTCGTCATGCCGGTCTACAACGAGCGCGCCACCCTGCGTGAGGTGATTGGAAAAGTCCTTTCCGTCCCTTTGGAGATTGAATTGATTTGTGTCGACGACGGTTCCCAGGACAACTCTCGCGAGATTCTGGCGGAACTCGAAAAGCGGCATCCGCAAATACGCGTCTTCCTTCAGCCTCGCAACATGGGGAAGGGCGCCGCGCTACGCCGGGGCATCCAGGAAGCGACCGGAGATTACGTCATCATTCAGGACGCGGACCTGGAGTACGACCCGCACGAGTATCCGGCCCTGCTGGAGCCGTTGCTGCAAGGGAAAGCGGATGTCGTCTTCGGATCGCGTTTCCTGGGCGGCCGTCCTCACCGCGTGCTTTACTTCTGGCACTTCGTGGCGAACTGGATTCTCACTTTTCTTTCCAATTGCTTCACCAACATCAACCTTTCTGACATGGAAACCTGCTACAAGGCTTTCCGGCGGGAAATCATTCAGTCGATTCCCATCGAGGAGGACCGCTTCGGATTCGAGCCGGAAATCACGGTCAAGGTGGCACGGCGCCATCTGCGCATTTACGAGATCGGGATCAGCTATTGGGGCCGCACCTATGAGGAGGGCAAGAAGATCGGATGGAAGGACGGCTTTCGCGCCCTTTACTGCCTCATCAAGTATTCCATGAAGGAATCCCCGGCCAAAACAGTGCCGGCGCAAGTCTCGAAAGCCGTCGATCGCTCAAGCTCGCGGATTGCCTGAGCGGCTGCTCGCGCTTTAGTGGTGTCCCTTTGAACGGACGCGAGATTTGGTTCCCTTTCCGCCCGACTTACTACCGGATCCAATCCCTTTGTCTGAACCGAAGCGGATCGCCGGATTCGACCTGTCCCGCGCCACCTTCACCGGAGCAATATGCTGCCGACTAGCACGTCTCCTGGCATCTGCTGACTTCGCGGTCTGCTGCTCGAGCTTGCGCAACTCTTGAGAAGTCGCACTCTTCTGCGTGGGTACCTTTACGGCTCCGGACTTTACCCGTTCCTTCTGATCCGCCGAAGACTTGGTAACTGGTTTGTGGCGTTGCTGTGCCGAAGCAACTACGCTCAAGCCCACAAGCAATGCAAGTAACAACCGAAATCGCATTTCCTATCCCCCTACAAAATCACCGATAGCTGAATGGGGAGCACGCACTGTGCCAACCCCTGTGATCTCATCTTAACCCGGAACTCTGCAAAATGACATGCAACACATCCAGCATACTGAAAACAAAGCTACTTGTCGTTCCGAAGCGGGAATGTCTGGGGTCCTTTCCGTTCAGATCAGGGTCAGGTGCAATTAGTTGCACACCAGAATGGCATTCTTTCCATGCAAACCGTGGCAGGTGCAGCTCTCGCCTACTGAATCCACACCGTCTTGATGTTCACAAACTCCCGAATCCCGTGCACTCCGAGCTCGCGGCCATGCCCGGATTGCTTGACGCCTCCGAAAGGAATGCGAGGATCGGAAGCCACCATTTTGTTAATGAAAACCATGCCAGCCTCAAGTTCGTTGATCAGGCGTTCCATTTCAGCAGGATCCTGAGTCCACGCGCTGGCGCCCAGCCCAAAGCGGCTGTCATTGGCGATCTGGATGGCATGGTCCAAATCTTTTGCGCGGAAAATCGAGGCGACTGGCCCGAAAAATTCCTCTTTGTATGCCGGCGAATCTTTCGGCACATTGTCGAGGACGGTGGGAGCGTAGAAATTCCCGGGTCGGTCCAGAGGATGGCCGCCAGTCAGCAAACGCGCACCTGCCGCTACCGTTTTCTGCACGTCGGCATCGAGCGATGTGACAGCTTCGGCATTGGCCAGCGGTCCGAGCTGGGTATTTTCATCGAAGGGATCGCCGATACGGAGGGCCTCCATCCGGCTGACAAACTTCCGTTCGAACTCGTCGGCAATCTTCTCCGCCACAATGAAACGCTTGGCGGCAATGCAGGACTGCCCGTTGTTCTGAATACGCGCATCGACGGCGGTAGATACGGCCACATCGAGATCCGCACTTGGCATCACAACAAAAGGATCGCTGCCGCCCAGTTCCAGCACGACTTTCTTGATCCGCTTCGCTGCCGAAACGCCTACCTGGATTCCGGCTTGCTCGCTTCCGGTCAGGGTAGCGGCGGCAACACGTGGGTCGTTCAGAATGCCATCGACCGGTCCCGATCCGATGAGCAGTGTCTGAAACACGCCTTCGGGAAAACCGGCGCGCTCCAGGATTTCTTCAATTTTCAACGCGCATTGCGGAACATTGGACGCATGCTTCAACAGTCCAACGTTGCCCGCCATCAGGGCCGGGGCAACAAACCGAAATACCTGCCAGAAGGGAAAGTTCCATGGCATCACCGCGAGGATCGGTCCGAGGGGCAGGTAGCGAATGAAGCTGCGCTTGGCCCCGGTTTCGACCATCTCGTCAGCCAGAAACCTCTCTGCATTTTCCGCGTAATAACGGCATGCGGTCGTACACTTTGCCGCCTCGGCGACGGCCGCC
>Ga0335081_10004177_pt1 | contig 22788 bp, 19 predicted proteins | sample Lox_Sample_35_FD_206713 | JGI IMG/M metagenome (GOLD analysis project Ga0335081, IMG submission 206713) | Soil microbial communities from Loxahatchee National Wildlife Refuge, Florida, United States - Lox_Sample_3.5 | ecosystem: Environmental > Terrestrial > Soil > Wetlands | place: USA...
CCGCCCCCGCCGCGGCGGCGCCCGATCCTGCGCCCGACAAGCCGGCCGGCGGCGGTGAAGTCGTCCGCCTCGATCGCTTCCGCAAGAAGTAATGGCTAAGACGCGCAAGCCTCGCGCAAAAACCCGCACCGAAAGCGACGCCTTCGGCCCGCTCGCTATCCCCGCCGACAAGCTCTGGGGCGCGCAGACTCAGCGCTCGCTGCGCAATTTCCGCATCGGCAGCGAACGCATGCCGATCGAGATCGTGCGTGCGCTCGGCCTGATCAAGTGCGCGGCGGCGGAGGTCAATCGCGATCTTGGCTCGCTCGACCGCCGCCGCGCCGCGGCCATCATCGCGGCGGCCCAGGACATCGCCGACGGGAAATTGGACGCGCATTTCCCCTTGCTGGTCTGGCAGACCGGCTCCGGCACGCAGACCAACATGAACGTCAACGAAGTAATCGCCAACGCGGCCAATCTGGCGCTCGGCGGCGTGCTCGGCGCGAAATCGCCGGTGCATCCGAACGATCACGTCAATATGAGCCAATCGTCGAACGACTCCATCCCTACGGCCATGCACATCGCCGCGGCAATCGCCCTGCGCAACCATTTGCTTCCCGCGCTCAAGAGTTTGCAGGCCGCGCTCGACAAGAAGACGAAGGAATTCGCCAAGATCATCAAGATCGGCCGCACTCACACCATGGATGCGACCCCAATCACCCTGGGCCAGGAGTTCTCCGGCTATGCCGCCCAGGTGAAGTCCTCAGTCGCGCGGCTCATGCTGGCGCAACGCGAGCTCTATCCGCTGGCGCAGGGCGGCACCGCGGTCGGCACCGGGCTCAATTCCAAGCCGCAATTCGCCAAGGCCTTCGCCCGCCGCATCGCCAAATTGACAAAGCTGCCGTTCGTCAGCGCACCGAACAAGTTCGAGCATATGGCCGGTCATGACGCTTATGTGTTCGTCCACGGCGCGATCAATGCCGCCGCCACCGCCTTGTTCAAGATCGCCAATGACATCCGTCTGCTCGGCTCCGGCCCGCGCTCGGGACTTGGCGAACTGATCCTGCCTTCGAACGAGCTCGGTTCCTCAATCATGCCCGGCAAGACCAACCCGACGCAGAGCGAAGCGTTGACCATGGTCTGTGCGCAGGTGTTCGGCAATCAGACCACCATCACAGTCGCCGGCAGCCAAGGCCATTTCGAGCTCAACGTCTACAAGCCGGTGCTCGCCTATTGCATGATGCAGTCGATCCGCCTGCTTGGCGACGCGGCACAATCTTTCACCGACAACTGCGTCGTCGGCATCAAGGCCAACGAAGCCCGTATCGCCGAACTTATGCGGCGCTCGCTGATGCTGGTCACCGCGCTGTCGCCCAAGATCGGCTACGATAAAGCGGCGCAGGTCGCCAAGGCCGCGCATGCCCATGGCACCACGCTACGCGAGGAAGCGGTGCGCCTCGGCTTCGTCACGGGAGCGGAATTCGATCGCTTGGTACGACCGGAGAAAATGGTGCGGCCGCGGTAAATGTGCAGGATCGCGCACAAATATGGCGGTCCGATCGTACAGGCGCGCCAAAGGTAATCGCGGACGCAATTTACTTTCGGATTGCGTGTAATGTCAGCTAACGCGCGTACGACGTGGTAGGTTGTTACCGAATATCTGTCTAAATTTCACATTACGATAAAGGTTTTACCTGCTCGCCGCAGAGTAGTATTTCAGCAGTCGCGAGCAATTCTTCGTAACCGCACAATAGGCATTTGAAATCGGCCGTCCGAGCAACTCATTACAGTAAATTCGAGCAAAATAGTCCGTACCTTCGACTTTTCGAATTCTTTCGATCAACGAACCGTGTATTGCGCCAGTTCACGAATCCCTTCCAGGATACTTGCCTAATAGCCGTCCGCAGCGATGCGGCGGCTTGAGCCCCCTGAGGCAGCGCATGCGGCGGTGACGCATGGGGGCGGTTGTGTATCCGACTACCATCGAGGCCGATGGCTGAACTGATCAATCTGCGCACGGCGCGTAAGCGCGCGAGGCGACGCGATGAACAATCGCGCGCTGCGAACAATCGCATCGTGCATGGTCAGCCAAAATCCGAACGCAAGCTTGAAGCGGCGCTGAAGGAAAAAGCCAAGCAAGCCCTTGATCGGCACCGGATCGACAAAGGAGGCGGTCGATGAGTTCCCCGGTTGTTAAACGTTCGATCGTGATTGCGGGGCATAAGACGAGCGTCAGTCTCGAAGACGCGTTCTGGCGAGGCCTAAAGGAAATCGCCAACGGACGGGAAATGACGCTGTCCGATTTGGTGGCGACCATCGATACCGACCGTCACCGTGGCAATCTTTCGTCGGCAATCCGTCTTTTCGTTCTCGATTATTACCGCGCGCGCGCCCGTGAATCGCTGCCGCCCGGAACACCGCGCGGCGCCGGCGCGGCTTCAGCGTTGCGGGCCGATTGCTGAGGCTTCCGGTTGGGCCACGCGCCCAGGCGCCGGTCCAACTACGACCGGCGGCGGCAAGGCGGGTGCGCGTTTCGGCTTAAGCTGCAACGGCGCGGCGGCGGCTTCATTCTTTCGCATGCTCGACGAAGAGCGCCCGACCGGCATCCGCGCCGGTGGTGGTGCTTCGCTCTTCGGCCGCGGCAGCGGCACACCCGGCGGCGCCCGCTCGATGGCGCGCAGTTTATTCGACTCGTTTTCGATCGCCCGCAACGTGAGCCAGCCGGTCAGCGCCGATACGTCGATCGTGCGCTCCGGAGTCGTCAACGGCCCTTTCAAGGCAATGAAGATATCTGGCCGCGATCCGGCTTCGCTCGCTCCCGACAACACCAGCCTGCCATCGACCGCGCCGCCGGTAAGGTCGAGGTTTCCGGTAGCGGATAATTGCGCCCCGCTGGCATCGGCGGTGAATTTGCCGAGGCGCACCTGTCCGGCACTGATGGCAAAATCAGCCTGCGCGTGCTTGACCGCGAGGTTGCCGCTCTGCAGCGCCTTGCCCGCAATGTCGGAAATACGCGCCGGCTCGATCGCCAAGCCACGGTCGACGGCAAGAATGACGCTTTCGAACGCGCGTGGATCGAGACCGGCGAATTCCCCGTCGCTGAGGGTGAAATTCCCCGAACCTTGCAATGAGCCGATCAAGGCCACCGGGCTGAGGCCCGAGCCTTCGGCTTCTCCTGACAGCGCGAGCCTCCCGGTGATTGGCGGCCGCGCGCCCGCGGGCAACAGCGCATTCATGTCGGCGCCAGCGAGCGCGAATTTGGCGCGCGCATGCAGGCCGTCTTCGGCTGCATGAAAGGACACATTGCCGGTGAGCCGCCCGCCGGCGACGTCGCCGGTCATGTCGTCGAGCGAAAATTCCTGTTTGCCGAAGTCAAGGGTCGCGGCGAATTCGCGCACGGCCAGCGGCGGCGGCGGCATAGCGACGTCGCGCGCCTTGAGCGCGATCCGCCCGGCATAATCGCCGAAAAAGCCGGCCGTAAACGGCTGGTCCGACCAGCTCCATCCCGCGGCCTTGCTCGCGGGCGCGCCGACCGCCGCGCCGATGAGCGCTCCGCCATCGACGCGGTCTGCGTCGATCTCGCCTTGCAGGCGATGCGGCGTCGCGAGCGTCAACCCAAGCTTGCCCCGCAAGGCGGTGCTTGCGACCGTGGCTTCGAGATCGCTCAGCGCAAGATCCTGGCCGGCAAGCGCGATGCGGCCAGAGAACGTCACCGGCAGCGCGCCCATGCCCGCGCCACGCAAGGGCGCAAAATTGGCGCGCGCGATCGCCGCATGCAAGGCGCCCGAAGGCTTGTCAGCAAATGGGCTGGCGGTGCCGGTCGCGTTCGCTTGCAAGCCGCCGGCATCGAGCCTTGCGCCGACGTGCAGCTCCCCGCGCAAAGGTCCGCTGGCATCGATGGTGAGCGCACCCGCACCGGGATCAACAGCGACGACTTGCTCGAGCCCGAGCATGGCCATCAGTTGCCGGCCATCGTCGGCAGAGAGTTTGCCGGCCATCGTCAGGTCGCCGGCGCTCAGCGCAGCCAAGTCGATGGTGCTCTCGCCATTGAGCGAAAGGCGCATTTTGCCAAGGCTGCCGCCGACGGTGAGCTTAGCTTGCGTTTTCGGCGCCTCGCCTGCGACGGTGAGCTGCGCGTGCAGCTTGACCGGCGCCATCATCGGGGCGCCGCGGCCAAGGACGTCGGCGGCTTTCGGCGCAAAGCGCGCGAGCAACGCCGTCACCGGCGTCATATCGCGCGCATCGAGATCGACATCGACGCTGCCTTGCGGCGACGGCGCCGTGGCGATACGGCCGCTTGCTGAGAAAGCGGCACCACCCAGATCGGCAACGGACAACCGATCGATCTGCAGGCCGCCGGCGTCGAGCTTAAGCCGCGCGCTCACGTCGCGTGCGTCGAGACCGCCGATCGTGGCATGGCCGATATCGGCGGCCATCGCCACGTCGCGCGGGCGCTCGATGCCGGAGCCGGCCAGCAGCGCCTTGCCGAAAGCGAACGCGGCGTCGAGATCGAGATCGGGCGCCTGCAGGCCAGCGTCGAGCCGCGCCGGACGCGGGCTTGCGGCGAAGACATAGGCGAAATTGCCGGTGATCGACTTGCGATCGAATACGGCATTGAGACGGTCGACGGCGATCTTGTCGCCGGCAAGCGTGAGCTCGCCACGCAGGCTCATGGGCCGCAACTCGCTCTGCGAGGGCACAGCGCGGCCCTCCAGCCATGCGGTCAGCGCCTTCGGGTCGTTCGTTTTCAGCTCGGCAGGCCCGCTGAAACTGACACGTTCATCGTCAACCGCAAGATGGCCGCTGACGCGCGCCTGCGTGTAGCCGGGCGCGCGAAATTCGAAGCGGTCGAGATTCCAGCCTTGGGCGTCGCTCGAGATGTCGCCGCGCACATTCTGCACCGTGTCGCCGCCCAGCGTCGCCTGGTCGATGCCGATGCCGATCTTGATCGGGATCTTGGGACGAAAGGCGCCACCGCCCAATTGCGCGAGCTTGCGCAGTGCAGTCGCGGGCGGCAGCCGGCTGCCATCGCCGAGCGCGCGATCGAGGTCGATTTGGTCGGCCGACAGCACGCCGTCGAAGCGCGGCCGCTTGCCGAATTTGAAATCCGCAACGCCCGTGAGCTTGAAGCCTTTGTCCTGCGGGCCGTATTGGAATTCGACATTCTGCATCAACGCCGACGCCGCCGTCGCTTTGATCTTGCCGCCCAGGCGCCAAGGCTGGCTCAACGCGCCGTTGCCGCCGGCGGCGATGCCGACAGGCCGCCTGAGATTCAACGTGCCTTCGAAGCGCGGCTCGCCGTTGCTGACCGAGAGCGCGCCGTCGGCCACGGCGCTGAGCGGACGATTGACCGGATCGACATTGACGCGGAGCTTGAGCTTGCCGTCGTCGCCATAGCGCCCGGCGGAAATACGAAACGGATAGAGATCGCCGCCGACATTGGCGGCGCCCTCGCCTTTGATCGGGCCGAGCAAAGAGCGCGCCTCGCCGTTGAACCAGACATGCTCGAGCGTGACGCTGGCGTCGGCGGCGGCATCCGTCAGCACCATGGTGCCGTCCTCGATGCTGAGGCGCTCGATCGACAGCGCGTCGGGATCAAAACCGATCGCCAGATTGGGCACCTGCAGATGTCCCGACGCATCGAGGCCGAGATTCAATTGCGGCCCGGTGAGATGCATGTCGGTGGCCCGCCATTCGCCGCGCAGCAGCGGGCTCAACGCGAACTCGATACCGAGCGAGCGGGCGCGCACTTTTTCCTGCCCGGCGCTGCCGATCTCGATGTCATGCAAAGTGAGTTGCGGCGACGGCAGCAGGCGCCCGTCGATCGCGCCGGTAACGCGCACGTCGATGCCGATCAGCCGCGTGGCTTCCCGCTCGAACACCGAGCGATAGCCGCCCCAATCGATCAGCAACGGACCGACCAGCGCCGCCACCAGCGCCAGAATGATCGCGATCGCCAGTCCGAGCAGAGTGGTTTGCAACGCGTGAACTCCAGCGCCGACAGGCGCAGGATGTTAAGCCCGCGCGGGCGCTCAATATCGTTGAATGTACGCTATTTTTGCCGGCTCTTATCGGCAAATCTGCGGCAGCGTCAGTCGAGCGCGACGATCTTGCCGGGATTCATGATGTTTTGCGGGTCGAGCGCGCGCTTGATTGCCGCCATGGCCGTCAGCGCCGCCGCCCCGTACTCGGGCAGCATATATTTCATCTTGCCCTGCCCGATGCCGTGCTCGCCGGTACAGGTTCCGTCCATCGACAACGCCAACTCCGCCAACCGCTCCATCAGGATATGCGTACGACGCACCTCGTCCTCGTCGCTGAGATCGACCAGCAGGCTGAGATGGAAATTGCCGTCGCCGACATGGCCGAGGATGGGCGCGACCAGCTTAAGCGCGGCGACCTCGCGTTGCGCGGCGGTGACGCATTCGGCCAGCCGCGAAATCGGCACGCAGACGTCGGTCGCGAACGCGTCGGCGCCCGGGCGCAGGCGGCGGGCGGCATGATAGCCGTCGTGGCGCGCCTGCCAGAGCCGGTTGCGATCCTCCACCTTGGTCGCCCATTCGAACGGACCGCCGCCGAGCTCTTTGACGATGTCGCCAAAGCGCTGCGACTGCTCGGCGACGCTCGCATCGGTGCCGTGGAATTCGACGAACAGCGTCGGCACCTCCGGCAGCGTGAGCTTGGAATAGGCGTTACACGCCTTGATCTGCAAAGCGTCGAGCAACTCGATGCGCGCGACCGGGATGCCAGATTGAATGGTGAGGATGGTGGCCTGGCAGGCGGCATCGACCGAGGGGAATGGACAAACGCCGGAGGATATCGCCTCCGGAATGCCGGACAGCTTGAGCGTGAGCTCGGTGATGATGCCGAGCGTGCCCTCCGAACCGACGATGAGCCGCGTCAGGTCATAGCCGGCAGCAGACTTCTTGGCACGGCGCGAGGTGGTCATCAGCGCGCCGTCCGCCATCACCACCTTCATCGCCAGCACATTGTCCTTCATGGTACCGTAGCGCACCGCGTTGGTGCCGGAGGCGCGCGTCGCCGCCATGCCGCCGAGCGAAGCATCGGCGCCAGGATCGATCGGAAAGAACAATCCGCTGTCGCGCAGGTGCTCGTTGAGCGCCTTGCGCGTGACGCCCGGCTCGATGACGCAGTCGAGATCCTCCGCGTGCACGGCCAACACCTTATTCATGTCGTGGAAGTCGACCGACACGCCGCCGAACGGCGCGTTGATGTGACCTTCCAGCGAGGTGCCGGTGCCGAAGGCGATCACCGGTACGCCGTGCGACGCGCAAATGCGCACAATGCGTTGCACGTCCTCCGTGGTTTGCGGAAACACCACCGCGTCCGGCGGCTGGTTCGGCACCCAGGTGAGCGTATTGCCGTGCTGCTCGCGCACCGCCTGCGCGGTGACCAGCCGGTTGCCGAACGCCGCGGCGAGCTCGCCGATCGCCTTCTGGATGGCGGCCGGATTGCGGCGTTTTTTTCCGGCGGCGGCTCCAGCCAAGGCCATGCGGCGGTCCTCTCTCACGCGGGCGGACGTATAGCAGAGCTATCGCGCAAGCGAAACGCGCCCCGGTAGACGCCCAAAACCCGCTATCGTAGGTTCCCGCGCCCGTTACCTTTAAGCCTGGAGTTCGCAATGCCCGGCCCGATTATCGCTGTCACCGAAAACATTTTCCCGACGCTCGAACCGGCCAAGGCGGCGCTGGCGAAGCTCAATCCGACCTTGCGCATGGCAAAAAGCACCAGCGCCGAGGATATCCTCGCGGTCGCCAAGGATGCCGATGCAATTCTGGTGACTTATGCCAAGCTCACGCGCGATTTGCTCATGCAGCTCACGCGCTGCAAGGCGATCGGCCGCTTCGGCCTTGGCGTCGACAATATCGATCTGGTGGCTGCCAAGGAGAAGGGCATCGCCGTCAATTACGTGCCGGACTATTGCATCCGCGAAGTGTCCGATCACGCCATGGCGCTGCTGCTGGCGCTGATCCGCAAGATCCCGTTCTCCAACAAACTGGTGCAAGGCGGCCGCTGGGAAATGCCGGCGGTGGTGCCGATCCGCCGCATCGAAGGAACCGTGCTCGGTCTTATCGGGCTCGGCCATATTCCGCGGCTGATGGCGCCGAAGGCAAAGGCCTTCGGCATGAAGGTGATCGCCTTCGACCCCTATGCCAAGCCGGAGGTTTTCAAGGCGGCCGGTGTCGAGAGCGTCGATTTCGACACGCTGCTCAAGACTTCCGACTACGTCTCGGTGCACGCGCCGTTGACGCCGCAGACGCGCGGCCTGATGAGCACCCAAGCCTTCGCCAAGATGAAGAAGGGCGCCTACATCGTGAACACCGCGCGCGGGCCGCTGATCGACGAGCCCGCGATGATCGCGGCGCTCGACAGCGGCCAGCTCGGCGGCGCCGGCCTCGACGTGGTGGCGACCGAGCCGCTGGCGAAAGACTCTCCCCTGCTCGGCCGCGACAACGTGATCATCTCACCGCACACGGCGTTTTATTCGATCGAGGCGCTCGAGGAATTGCAGAGCAAATGTGCCGCGGACGTGGCGCGCGTGCTGAGTGGAGAGAAAGCGGTTTATCCGATCAGCGCATGATCCCGAAAAGTGGGCACCGGTTTTCGGACCAGATCACGCGCAAGGAAAATGCATGATCCCGGCACCTTTCGTCTCGTCGGTGATGCGGATCGAACCGCATTGGATCGACTATAACGGCCATCTCAACGTCGCGTATTACAATGTGCTTTTCGACCGCGCCGTCGATGAGCTTTATGAGCTGCTCGGCCTTGGGCCGGCCTATCTCGAAAAGCACAAGCACTCGACCATGGTGGCCGAAGCGCACGTGCGCTATCTGCGCGAATTGAAAGAAACCGACCCGGTGCGGGTGTCGATACAACTGATCGACTACGACGCCAAGCGCATTCACCTGTTCGAGCAATTGCTGCACGCCGAAGAGGGCTGGATCTCGGCCACGTCCGAGAGCATGACGCTGCACGTCGACATGACGGCGAAGAAGGTCGCGCCGTTTCCCGACGTCGTGCTGCGCGCGCTCGCGGCGATGAAAACCGCGCACGCGCATTTGCCGCGGCCGGACGGCGCCGGCCGAAGTATCAAGATGCCGTAGAAGAGCTAATCGATCCTCCCGCCGGAAAACCTTCTCCCCGGCACGGTGAGGAAATAGCCGACCGCCTGGCCGCCGTCGGCGCCGAGCACGCTGCCGGTGGTGTAGCGGGATTCATTGCAGGCGAGGAAGACCGCCGGTCCCGCGATGTCTTCACCCGAGCCGACGCGGCCCATCGGCACGCCCTTGCGGCGGCCTTCGTAGATTTCCGGATCGGCATACATCGCCTCGGTGCCGGGCGTGCGAATGTAGCCCGGCGTGATGGCGTTGGCGCGGATGCCATAGGGCGCCCATTCCATCGCCTGCAATTTCGTCAGCATGATCAGTCCGGCCTTCACCACGCTGTAGGCGCCGGCCCAGTTGTAGGGGAAGAGGCCGGCGATGGACGCGATGTTGACGATGACGCCGCCGCCGCCGCCGATCATGTGCCGCGCGCAGGCCTGACTCATCAGGAACGCGCCTTTGAGGCCGATATTCATCGTCGTGTCCCAGGCGGCTTCCGGAAGCTCCTCGAGCTTGCCCGGCACGATCTTCATGGCATTGTTGACCAGGATGTCGATGCGGCCGAATTCCTTCAAAGTCGCAGCGACAAGGCGTTCAATGTCCGCAACCTTGGCAACATCCGTCACCACGCCGATACTTTTGGGGCCGGCTTTGGAGACGTCCTGCGCGGTGGCCTTCGCCGTGTCCGGATCGATTTCGGCAATGACGACCTGGGCGCCCTCGCGGGCATAGGCGAGCGCGATGTCGCGGCCGATGCCGCGGCCGCCGCCGGTGATGATGGCCACTTTGTCCTTGAGACGCACGGGATTCCCCCTGAATTGTTTTGAAAAGGCCGAAAAGCACGCTAAAGCCGCCGCAAATCACGGGCAAGGCGGCCTGCCGCCCCTCGAATTTGCGGCCCACGGATGCCATCTTTGCCCTAGAAGAAGAATCAATGGCCGAGCCCGTCAGACAACCAGGACCGCAGCCCGTACCCGCGCCGCAGCCCGGCGGCATTGCCGCGCGCGCCATGGGTGCCAGGAGCGCCAGCTATCTGGCCGACCTCAACCCGGAACAGCGCGAGGCGGTGGAGACGCTGGACGGCCCCGTTTTGGTGCTGGCGGGCGCCGGAACCGGGAAAACGAGGGTGCTGACCACCCGCATCGCCCACATCCTCAATCTGGGCCGGGCGCGCCCCGGCGACATCCTCTCGGTCACGTTCACGAATAAAGCCGCAAGGGAAATGAAAGACCGCGTCGGCCTGATGGTCGGCCAGGTGGTCGAGGGCATGCCGTGGATGGGCACCTTCCATTCCATTGGCGTGAAGATTTTGCGGCGCCACGCCGAGCTGGTCGGCCTGAAGAACAGCTTCACCATCCTGGACGTCGACGACCAGATCCGCCTGATCAAGCAGATCTTCGAGGCCGAGGGGCTGGACGAGAAGCGCTGGCCCGCGCGGGTGTTTGCGATGATCTTGGACGGCTGGAAGAACCGCGGCCTCACGCCCGACCAGGTGCCGGCCGGCGAGGCGGCAAACTTCGCCGACGGCAAGGGCAAGAAGCTCTACCTCGCCTATCAGGAGCGGCTGAAGACGCTGAATGCGGCGGATTTCGGCGACCTCTTGCTCGAGTGCATCCGCCTGTTCCGGCAGAACCCGGACGTGCTGCGGCAGTACCAGGCGCGCTTCAAATACATCCTGGTCGACGAGTATCAGGACACCAACGTCGCGCAGTATTTGTGGCTGAAGCTGCTGTCGCAGCCTCAGGCGGCTGGCAACGCTCTTTCCCCGTCATCACCGGGCCGGCGCGAAGCGCCGAGTCCCGGTGATCCCGATGAGGGAAGCATCCTGCCTGATGATCGGGATGGCCGGGACAAGCCCGGCCATGACGTTGTGGTCGGCGGGGAGAGGGAGCAGGCGGCGCTCGCGGCGCCGCGCGCGCAGAAAAACATCTGCTGCGTCGGGGATGATGATCAGTCGATTTACGGGTGGAGAGGCGCCGAGGTCGATAACATTTTGAGATTCGATCATGATTTTCCGGGCGCGAAGGTCATTCGCCTGGAACGGAATTACAGAAGCACCGGGCATATTTTGGCGGCTGCGAGCCATCTGATCGCTCACAACGAAGGCCGCCTCGGAAAAACACTTCGCACGGAAGACGTGCTCGGCGAAAAAGTCACCGTCACCGGCGCCTGGGACAGCGAGCAGGAAGCGCGCGAGATCGGCGAGCAGGTCGAGCAGATGCAGCGCGACGCGCGCGAGCAAGGCCTCGACCATCCGCTGGACGAGATCGCCATTCTGGTGCGCGCCTCGTTCCAGATGCGCGAATTCGAAGACCGCTTCATCCAGCTCGGCCTGCCCTATCGCGTCATCGGCGGGCCGCGGTTCTACGAGCGCGCGGAAATCCGCGATGCGCTGGCCTATCTGCGCGTCATCGCGCAGCCGGCCGACGACCTTGCCTTCGAGCGCATCGTCAACGTGCCGAAACGGGGACTGGGCGACGCCGCGCTGCAGATGCTGCACGACTTCGCGCGCAAGAAGAAAATTCCGCTCACCGAGGCCGCGGCCATCATGTCCTCGACCGACGAGATGAAGCCGAAGCCGCGCACCGCGCTGCGCGAGCTGATGGCGTCCTTCGAGCGCTGGCGGCAGATGCGCGACCGCATGCCGCACACCGAGCTGGCCGAGATCGTGCTGGATGAGTCCGGTTATACGGACATGTGGCAGAAGGACCGCTCCGCCGACGCCGCCGGCCGCCTGGAGAACCTGAAGGAGCTGGTGCGCTCGATGGAGGAATTCGAGAACCTGCAAGGCTTCCTCGAGCACATCTCGCTGGTGATGGAGCGCGAGAGCGGCGAAGGCGAGCAGGCCGTCAACATCATGACGCTGCACTCGGCCAAGGGGCTGGAATTCGACACCGTGTTCCTGCCCGGCTGGGAGGAAGGCCTGTTCCCGCACCAGCGCTCGCTCGACGAGAGCGGCAAGGCGGGCCTGGAGGAAGAGCGCCGCCTCGCCCATGTCGGCCTGACGCGCGCGCGCAAGCGCGCCAAGATCTATTTCGCCACCAACCGGCGCATCCACGGCCTGTGGACCTCGACGGTGCCGTCGCGCTTTCTCGACGAGCTGCCGGCCGAGCATGTCGAGGTGACGGAGGCGGCGGGCGGCGCCGGCGGCTTCGGCATGTCGGGCTACGGCCCCTCGCGCTTCGACGAGATGGCCTCGTTCGGCTCCAACTACACCACGCCCGGCTGGCAGCGCGCGCAAGGGCGCAAGGGGCGCGGGGGGTTCAGCGAAAACGGCCAGCCGCGCTATGTGCCGGACGGCGTATTTGATGAGGCTGAGAAGGACTACAGCGACGAGGCTGGGTCACCTCCCCTTAAAAAGGGGAGGTCGGCCGGCAAAGCCGGCCGGGAGGGGATCAAACGCGCGCCCCTCGTGATCGAAGGCGAACTGATCGCCAAATCCACCGGCACCGCCTCGCTGTTCGCCGTGGGCGAGCGCGTGTTTCACCAGAAATTCGGCAACGGCAACGTCACGGCCGTGGACGGCAACAAGCTCACCATCGCCTTCGACAAGGCCGGCGAAAAGCGCGTGGTGGATAGTTTTGTGGAGAGGGTGTGAGGACCCTGTCATGCGCGGGCTTGACCCGCGCATCCCGCTTAGGATCGCATGGCGCTGCGGAATGCCGGCACAAGGCCGGCATAATAAATGGGGCCTCCCTTGCTGCGCAGCAGCCGCGACATCAAACGCCGTCTTGAGCAGGAAGGGTGGATTCTGATGCGGGTGACCGGCTCACATCACGTTTTCAAGCACCCAACCCTCAAAAATACAGTGGTTTTGCCGCACCCGAAGAAGGACTTGGGAATAGGCTTGGTTCGTAATATCTATAAGCAGGCGCAGTGGAAATTTGACTGAGAGCGTCGCGGATGCCGCACTATATCGCCATTGTCGAAGACGCCGGACCTGACACGGCGATCGGGATTTGGTTTCCCGATCTGCCCGGCTGTTTTTCGGCCGGAGACAGCATCGACGACGCATTGCGCAATGCCGAAGAAGCCTTGGCGCTTTATGCCGAATCCGTGCACGAGGAAGGCCGCACCCTGCCCCCGCCGCGCACCTTGAGCGAGTTGCGGAACGACCCCGAGGCGGCGGAGGACATCCGGAATTACATGGTTGCGCTTGTGGCTCTGCCGGCTGGCGTAGCGCACGCCGCCGAATAAGCGAGCGCGTGTTTCGACCCGCAAATTCGGCAACGGCAACGTCACGGCCGTGGACGGCAACACGCTCACCATCGCCTTCGACAAGGCCGGCGAAAAGCGCGTGGTGGATAGTTTTGTGGAGAGGATGTGAGGGGCATTTACACGTAGCGCGTGCAGCTGATAGTTATTATTTGTTGCTTACGGGCAGATTTGTTACTGCGGATCGCAGTATATGACACAATGTCCAGGGGCGATCGCTCCTAAGACAATGTACAATGCGAACAATATGCTATGAAACCACGCACGCATAAGAGTGCCCGTAAGCATTTTATTTTCGTGTGAGCCTTGTCAACGCTTTCGAAATTGAAAGCGGCCCAATCGCTCAGTGATGTCGCAAAGTTGCTCGGTTACCAGCCGAGTTCGCTCGCGTACGTCCTTTATAAAATTCCAATTGAAAAAAAATACACCGCCTTCGAAATTCCGAAAAAAGATGGTGGCAAACGGAAAATCACCGCTCCTGACCCAAAATTAAAAAATTTGCAACGCAGTCTTGCTCGCTTGTTAAGTGAGTGCCGAGACGAAATCCAAAAAAGCGGCCCCAAACGAAAATCGCTCTCACATGGATTCAAAAAAGGGCATTCCATATTGACCAATTCGCGACCGCATGTACGGAGAAGATACGTTTTAAACCTAGACTTAAAAGACTTCTTTCCGTCACTGAACTTCGGACGCATACGCGGGTATTTTATAAAGAATAATGACTTTAAGCTAAGCGAAAACGCAGCGACTGTTCTTGCGCAAATTGCCTGCTACAAAAATGCCTTACCGCAAGGCAGCCCTTGTTCTCCTATCATTTCCGATTGTCTGGCGCACATCCTTGATGTTCGGTTGGCCAGATTAGCGCGGGATTGGGGTTGCACATATTCGCGATATGCTGACGATCTCACTTTTTCAACAAATCGTAAGACATTTCCAACTGCAATTGCGCGTCCGATTAAAGCGCAGCCAATGAAGTGGAAGGCTGGTCCCGAACTCGAAAAACAAATCAAGAATTCTGATTTCGAGATCAACTCTCAAAAAACTCGGATGCAATATTCGATAAGTCGTCAGACTGTGACAGGGCTTGTCGTCAACAGAAAGGCAAATATCAAATCAGAGTACTACCGGCTTGCGCGCTCTATGTGCCATTCTTTATTTAAGGAAGGTAAGTACGACTACAAAGGCGCAGTCGGGAAAGCCGACATTGGACCTTTGCAAGGTCGATTAAGCCACATCCACTTCGTCAAATTCAGCGAGATGAAGCGGGCTAGTGAGCCGCAGCTTCCCGCGGCAAACAACAAAAATAGCAAGGACAACAAGCTCGTTGGTTGGCAAAAACTCTATGGCCGTTTCCTTTTCTACAAAAATTTCGTTGCGCTCGAACGACCGCTCGTCATCTGCGAAGGGCCGACGGACAGCATCTATTTAAGATCAGCGATTCAAAGCCTTGGAGCAAATTATCCGACCTTGACCACAGTGAAAGGCGGCAAGAGAGTACTCGGGATTTCATTTTTCAAGTACGGCGAGCATTCCGAACGTCTTCTCCGACTTGGCGGAGGATCGGATAAGATCAAAAACTTCATCTCGACTTACCCAGAAGAGCTAAAATATTTTGGCCACGCCCCAATGAAATTTCCGGTAATAGTTCTTATCGACAATGATCAAGGAGCCGGTGAAATCTTCAGCTTAATGAATTCAAAATTCAAATCTCAAGTTAGTCTCACAACAAAACTTCACTCCTATCCCGTCTGCGCTAATCTGATTCTGGTGAAGACGCCAGAACTCGGGCCCACTGGTGATTCTAAAATTGAAAATTTCTTCGCTCAGGAGGTTTTGGATGTAAAGCTAAACGGAAAGGTGTTTAATGCTGCCAAGAAAATAGACCCCACAAAGGAATATGGGAAAACACCATTCGCGGAAAACGTGGTAATCCCCAACAAGAACAAAATTGATTTCTCGAAGTTTGCCCCGCTTTTGGAACGAATCTCCTTGGCGATCACATCCTATAAACCTCCCCCGTAATCACTTCTTCTCCAACAACACCTGCCCCCTTTGCCCCACCACCCGCTGCACCGCGTGGGCGAAGCGCGCCAGCAGCCAGGGCAGCGTCACCTCCAGCCGCACGCCTGAGTCATAGACGTCGATCGTGCCATGCGCGTGCTGGCCGAGCGCGGCGGCCGCGAAGGTCAGGCGGTCGCCCTCCCAGCTGTCGTTGTCGATGCGGATCAGGTGCGCGAACTCGCCCTTGGCGCGGCCGATGCCGGCCTTGATGCGGGCCAGCGCCTCCGCCTTGCCGAGGCGGTGGGGAATGGTGACGACGAGCGGTTCGGACATGCGGTGCGGCTCCTGTCGCCTCGATATGGCGATTGAATTGGGCAGGGGAAGGCCGCCCACGCCGCGGTCATGGCCGGGCTTGACCCGGCCATCCCGCTTAGGGTCGCATAGCGCGTGCCCTCCTCAGCGGGATGCGCGGGACAAGCCCGCGCATGACAGACGATGCCCCTCTCCGACACCCTGCAGAGCCTCATCCGCAGTGCCTGGGACGACGGCTATCCGCTGCTGGTCGCCACCTGCGGGCCGCTGGGGCCGAACATCGCGCCCAAGGGCTCGATGATCGCCTATGACGGCGAGCACCTGGCCTGGTGGGAGCGCTCGAAGAAGGGCGTGCTGGACAACCTCGGCCACGACCGACGCGTCTGCATCATGTACGCCAACTTCAAGGCGCAGCGCGACGGCATCCTCGAGTCGGGCTTCATCCGTTTCTTCGGCAAGGTCGAGCTGATCGAGAGCGGGCCGGTGCGCGAGGCCATCTTCGCCAAGCTGTTGCCGCGCGAGCAGACCCATGTCGGCGCGGATACCGGCATCGGCGCGCTGGTGCGGATCGAGAAGGCGCTCGATGCCCGGGGCAAGGTGATCATGTGACCCGTCATTCGGGGGCATTCGGAGGCCTTTTTGCGGCCCGCAAAGGTGCTATGCTGAACGGGCTCGGGTTGGAGGCATCCATGCGTATCCGCGGATTGCTCGCTGCCCTCGGTGCTTGCGCGGTGCTCGTGGCCGCTCACCCCGCGCGCGCCAATATCCTCATCACCGTCGATAAATCCGCCCAGCAGATGACCGTCACGGTCGATGGCGACCCGCGCTACATCTGGCCGGTGTCGACCGGCATGGAGCAGTACGACACGCCCGGCGGGCAATACACGCCGTTCCGCATGGAGAAGGACCACTTCAGCCGCGAATGGGACGACGCGCCCATGCCCTACTCTATTTTCTTCACCAAGCAGGGCCACGCCATCCACGGCACAAACCACAAGATCGACGGCGAGGCGCATTCACATGGCTGCGTGCGGCTGTCCGTCGACCACGCCGCGACACTATGGGCACTGGTGAAGCAGGAAGGCATGGCCAATGTGCGCGTCGAGCTGTCCGGCCGCGTCCCCAGCCGCGGCGAATTGATGGCGCGGCGCGATCCCGGCAACAATGCCAACGACGATCGCGATGCGCGCAGCGATCCGATCGCTCGCGACAACAACTCGGACGTCACTGGCGATGTCGCACTCTCGCAAGACGGCAGCTGGCACACATATGTCGAGAACGGCCGGGTCTATTATTACCGCGACGGGCCGGAGGAGATCCGCCGCGAGCCGCCACCACCCCCGCGCCGCCACGTGCGCCGCCGTTATTATTATTTCGGCGGCTACCCGTTCTGGTGAGCGCGGGAACCGAAGGGCGCGCGAGCGCTTAAGTCGCCCGCCGAGGCAAAGCGCGGAGGATTTCACATGATCCGCAAGCTCAGCGGCGGCAAGTGGCGGCTTTATTCACGCAAGAAAAATCCCAAGACCGGCAAGCGGCGCAATCTCGGCACCTTCGACAGCAAGAAAGCCGCCATGCAGCACGAACGCGAGATCCAGTATTTCAAAAGGCATTGATGTCGTGTCCCGGGCGCAGCGCGGCGTGAAAGCATAAGCGCGTTGACGCGCGTCTTCGACGCGCTATGGCGCTGCCGACCCGGAACCTTCAGGTATTCGGAATTTGGAACGACCCCCGGATCAGCGGCGCACCACTTCGTGCTGCGCCGCGTCCGGGGAACGTGCTAATGCCCTACCCCCAACGCCTCCTCGCCGCGGTCGAGGATCAGCGGCACGATGAGGTCCTCCTCGTCATCGAGATGGCGCAGCAGCCCTGCAAGCAGCGCGCCGCTCGCCGCCGCGTAGGCGTCGCCGCAGTGGCGCAGCGCATCCTTGTCGCCTGTCAGCGCGCGCAACAACGCGTTCGCCGTCTCCGCCACCCGCGCCATGTCGGCGTGGATGGCGTGGTGGTCGTCTTCCAGCACGTCGAAGCCGCGCGCCAGACGCTCGTCGGCGGCACGGAAGATCGGGAAGTAATGGAAGTCCTCGATCTGGTGGTGGGCGCCGAGCTGCGACAGCAGGAATTGCAGCCGCGGCACGAACTGGCGTGGAAATTCCGCCGCTGGCAGCCGCCCCTCGCGAAACTCGGTCTCGATCTCGCGGATCATCGCCGCCAGTTCGCGGAACATGTCGTGGCGCGACAGCCAGAAGCGCGCCATCTCGCCGAGATTGGCGTGGCGCTGCCATTGTTCGCGCGGGTATTTCGCCAGCAGCACGCGCAAGCTCTCCGGCCAGCCGCTGCGGCTGGCGAGCGCGAGGGCGTCGGTATCGTCCGTAGTGGGGATTTCGATGCTCATTGCGGCTACATAGCCATTGCGCGCGCAAATGCGAAGGGCAAACCTGCGCGCCGCATGGCCGATTCCCCGACCAACGTTGCCCGCCTCACCATCGACGAGGCGACCGCCAAAACGATCGCCACCCTGATCGGTGAGATACTCGATGATGCCGTCTGCGCGGCTTTCGAGGGCGGCGGCGGGCAATGGCAGGTGGCGATCCATTTCAGCGCGGGTGTCGATCAAGCCGCGGTGCGCGCATTGGTCGCGCGGGCGGCGGGCGAAGCAGCGGCGCAGGCGCTCAGCTTCGAGCAGATCGCCGCCGCCGATTGGGTGGCGCAGAGCCTCGCGGGCCTGCAGCCGGTGCGCGCCGGCCGCTTCATCGTGCATGGCGCGCATGACCGCGGGCGCGTGCCGGTGAACGCCATCGGCATCGAGATCGAAGCCGCGCTCGCCTTCGGCACCGGCCACCACGGTACCACGCGCGGCTGCCTGCTTGCGCTCGACGCGCTGGCCAGGCGGCGGCGGGCGAGGCGCGTACTCGACGTCGGTACCGGCTCGGGCGTGCTGGCGATCGCGGCGGCGAGAACTTTCCGAAAGCAAGTCATCGCCAGCGACATCGACGGCCAAGCGCTTGTCGCGGCGCGCGCCAATGCGCGCCTCAATCGGGCCGCTGCCTTTAGCACGTTTTTGCAGGCTACAGGCACCCGAGCCCGCGCCCTGGCGCAGCATGCGCCTTACGATCTGATTTTCGCCAATATCCTGCTCGGCCCGCTGACGCGGCTGGCTGTGCCACTGGCGCGGCTCGGCCGTACGGGCGCGACGATCGTGCTGTCAGGTCTGTTGCCCGGTCAGGCCAACGCAGCGCTCGCGATCTATCGCGCGCAAGGACTCATGCTCGAACGCCGCATTCCACTCGACGGCTGGATCACGCTCGTGCTGCGAAAACAAAACCGCCCTGGACGGGGATGACCGGGGCGGTCTCGCCAGTGAAAACGCGACGCTTACCAGCCGCCGAACGGCATGTCCTTCGCGCCGGTCTTGACCAGGCGGTTGCCGCGCTCATCCAGACTGTAGGGCAAGAGATGAGCGTGTCTCATAATCTCGCGGTGTGCCTGCTGTATTCGCGTTTCGGCCAGCGCGTCCATGAAACGGGCGAACCACCCTTTACGCGACGGCGCCGCCTCGGTGTCTTTTTCGAGCGCCTCGCCGGCAATGCGGCCAACGCGGTAAGTTACAGCATCCATGAAGTGTGTCTCCTTCTTGACCGGCGGCGCGCAAACCGGATGCCTCGCTAACCACGGCGGCGCAAAATGGATTACTTCATAAGTACGATGTACCCCGCGACAACGCATGGCGGGCTGCAAATTCAACATGGAATAATTGCTTAGTTACGCGACCTTGAATGCGTTTTGCGGCAAAATCGTGCACGCATACATGCGACGCCGGACAAACCCAATTCGTGCCTGCAAAACGGAAGCCGCCCCGGGCGGGGATGACCGGGGCGGCTTCGCCAGTGAAAACGCGATGCTTACCAGCCGCCGAACGGCGTGTTGCTCTCATCCGCATCGGAGGGGAACAGGTGAATGTGCTTTGCAATCTCGCGCTGCGCCTGCTGCAGCCGAGATTCGACCAGCGCATCCACGAACCGCGCGAAAAAACTCTTACCCGACGTCGCCTTCGCCACGGTTTTGGCCGGAGCCTTGGCGGCGCGAACGCGAGAAACTCCATAAGTGACGGCAACCATTATCTGTCTCCTTCTTCAAATCGCGCAGGTCAGAAATTGTCCTGACCTTCGCATTATTAATGCGCCGCAACATAGTTTATTCCGTACTAAGGTCCATCCATGAGCCTGCATAAAAGGCCTGCAGCATCGGCATGAAACGATTTATCAACGAGTAACTTCTAAGGCATCAATGCGGCGAATGTGTGCATTGCACAAATTTGAGTCAGGCGGATGATTCCCTGCCTCATGGGTCGCCAATGCAGTGCAAATTTTCCACGCGATTGCCTGCGCGCGCGACAGCGCTGCAGGCTCGGTGACAGCGCTGCCTCGTCCAGCGTATGACGCATGCCTGCATTGCTACGCCGCGCGAGCGCGCTAGAGTGCCTGCGCATGTTCGAAGCCCGCTTTCAGACGTTCGATGATTCGAGCGAGCGCGCGCAGAGCGCGGGCCGCGTCGGCGCGCTGCGCGCCGAACTCAAGCGCCGCGGACTCGACGGTTTCATGGTGCCGCGCGCCGACCGCCAGCAGAACGAATACCTGCCCCCCGGTCATGAACGGCTCGCCTGGCTCACCGGCTTCACCGGCTCGGCCGGTTTCGCGATCGTGCTGGCCGAGCGCGCCGTGCTGTTCGTGGACGGACGCTATACCGCGCAAGCGGACGCGCAGATCGACAAGACGATTTTTTCCATCGAGCATCTGGTCGACAATCCGCCGGATCAGTGGCTCGAGCAGAACGCAAAAAGCGGCAGCAAGCTCGGCTACGATCCTTGGCTGCACACGACCGAGAGCGCCGATAAATTCAGAAAAGCCTGCGCGGCGGCCGGCGCGGAACTGGTGGCCGTCGAGACAAATCCGATCGATGCGCTGTGGCGCGACCGCCCGGCGCCGCCGAAAGGCGCGGTGACGCTGCGCGACGTCAGGCTCGCCGGCGAAAGCGCGAGCGACAAGTTCAAGCGCATCCAGGCGGAGCTTGCCAAGCTGCACGCCGATGCGCTGGTGGTGTCGAACCCGCAAAACGTCGCCTGGGCCTTCAATATCCGCGGCGCGGACGTGGCGCATACGCCGCTGGCGCTCGCCTTCGCGCTGGTTCCGCGCGAGGGCAGGCCTGCGCTTTATGTCGATGGCGGCAAGCTCGGCAACACGGTGCGGCACGCACTGGAGGAAATCTCGGACGTGCGCGCGCCGGACGCGCTGACGCGCGACCTTGCCGGGCTCAAGGACAAAAGCGTGCGGCTCGATCAGGCGACTGCGGCCGACGCCCTCACCCGCCTGTTGACCGAGTGCGGCGCAAAGCCGGCGCGCGGGACCGATCCGATCGCGCTGATGAAGGCGGTGAAGAACCATGCCGAGATCGCAGGCCAGCGCGCCGCCCACACGCGCGATGGCGCGGCGCTGGTACGCTTCCTCGCCTGGCTCGCGCGCGAGGCGCCGTCCGGCAAGGTGACGGAAATCGATGCTGTGAAGGCGCTGGAAAGCTTCCGCCGCGAGACCGGCGTGCTCAAGGATGTTTCCTTCCCGACCATCGCCGGTTCAGGACCGAACGGCGCCATCGTGCATTACCGCGTCACGGAAAGCACCAACCGGCGTATCGGCATGGACGAGCTGTTCCTGGTCGATTCCGGCGCGCAATATGAGGACGGCACCACCGACGTCACCCGCACGGTCGTCATCGGCAAGCCAACGGCCGACATGCGCGACCGCTTCACCCGCGTGCTCAAGGGCCACATCGCCATCGCCACCGCGATCTTCCCGGAGAACACCAGCGGCGCGCAGCTCGACCCGCTTGCGCGCACGGCGTTGTGGCAGGCCGGCCTCGATTTCGACCACGGCACCGGCCACGGCGTCGGCAGCTATCTGTCGGTGCATGAGGGGCCGGCGAGCATTTCGAAACTCGGCACCGTGGCGCTGCGGCGCGGCATGATCCTGTCGAACGAGCCTGGTTACTACAAGGCCGCAGCCTACGGCATCCGCACCGAGAACCTGGTGCTGGTGATCGCGGCGCCGGAGCCGGTGGGCGCCGAAAAGCCGCTCAATACGTTTGAGACGCTGACGCTGGCGCCGATCGACCGCGCGCTGATCGATGCCAAAATGCTGACGGAGAAAGAGCGCGCCTGGCTCGACAGCTATCATGCGCGCGTCGTCGAGGTGCTTGCACCGTTGCTCGATGCGCCAACGCGCAAGTGGCTGGAGCAGGCAACGCGGCCGCTTTAATTCAGCTGTCGTCTCCTGGCTATTTCCGGGCGTGCCGCAGGATTAATATGGGCTAAACGGAAGTGCTAAAGGCGCCGCGCGATGCAACGCACTCTGATACACGCCATTGCCGCCATCATCCTTTTGTTGAGCTTTGCCGCCCTCGCGGCCGCCGATCCTTTGGACGATGCCAGCGCAGCCGACAACCGAGGGGATTACGCCACGGCTTTGCGACTCCTGCGTCCGCTGGCCGAGCAAGGCAGCGCCCTCGCTCAACGCGCGCTCGGCGACCTGTACGAAGTAGGCCATGGTGTAGCGCAAAGCGACGCCGAGGCCGCGAAATGGTACCGCCTGGCGGCCGATCAAGGCAATGCCGCCGCCGCGCACAATCTCGGAGCCCTCTACAGCAGCGGCCGCGGCGTGGCGAAGAGCGATGCCGAAGCGCTGAAATGGTATCGCAAGGCGGCGGAAAAAGGTTTTGCCCCGGCCGAACTCAACCTTGGGCTGATGTACGAAGACGGCACGGGCGTGAAACAGGACTTTGCCGAAGCGGTGAGATGGTATCGCAAGGCGGCCGAGAAAGGTTTCCCTCTCGCCGAGCAGACTCTTGGGCGCGTCTATGACAAGGGCCTCGGCGTGCCGCAGGACTTTGCGGAAGCGACGAAGTGGCTACGCAAGTCCGCGGAACACGGCAACGTCGTTGCGCAATATCATCTCGGCATCAGGTACAGCACCGGCAAGGGCGTAGAGCAGGACTACGCCGAGGCACTGAAGTGGCTGCGCAAGGCGGCGGACCGTGGCTACGCTTACGCCCAGAACGATCTCGGCTCCATGTACGGCCTTGGGCATGGCGTGCCGCAGGACGTCGTGCA
>Ga0335081_10004178_pt1 | contig 22781 bp, 19 predicted proteins | sample Lox_Sample_35_FD_206713 | JGI IMG/M metagenome (GOLD analysis project Ga0335081, IMG submission 206713) | Soil microbial communities from Loxahatchee National Wildlife Refuge, Florida, United States - Lox_Sample_3.5 | ecosystem: Environmental > Terrestrial > Soil > Wetlands | place: USA...
GCCCATCGAGGAATTTTCTGCCAAGGTTCGCCAGGGCCCCCCGATTGATGACGAGGAAGACTATTCTTTCCCCACCTGGGCCGGCGTCATCCCGCTTACGCTGGTTCCCGGGGCTCCCATTCCCGACCCGCGCCTGGAGCCGACACGCCCGGTGCCCTCTTACGCCAATCGCTATTCGCGAGGGCTTACTTGACCGAATCGGTAATGCCATTATCTTTACTCTAGGAGCCATGGGTAAAGATGAAATACTCCAGCTCCATCAGCTCCAAGGGCCAGGTTACCGTGCCGCAGGAAATCCGCCATCGGCAAGGCTTGTCCGCAGGCGACCGCGTCGAGTTTGTGATCGAAGGCGAACGCACGATAATTCGACCGGCCCGCGGCGTTGCGAACCCGTTCGAGAAATACATTGGCGCTCTTGGGACGTTTCCCGGGACTCCTACGGAATCAGCAGCAGCTTCCCCGTAGTCTTTCTTCCTTCCAGCTCCCGGTGCGCCTGCTGCGCCTCGCTGAGCGGATAGGTGTGCGCGATCCGCAGCTTCAGCTTGCCGGCGGCAATCATGTCAAACACTGCGCCCGAGCGTGCCAGCAGCTCCTCGCGCGTCGCGGTAAAGTGCGCCAGGTTGGTACGCGCCAGAAACAGCGAACCTTTTTGCGACAAAACATTGGGATCAACCGGCGGCACCGGCCCGCTCGACGATCCGTAGTGCACCAGCATGCCGCGCGGGCGCAGTACATTGAGGCTCTTATCAAATGTGGCCTTGCCGACGCTGTCATAGACCACGTCCACGCCTTTGCCGCCGGTCAGGCGCCGGGCTTCGGCCTCGAAATCGGTTTGGGTGTAGAGAATCACCTCATCCGCGCCGGCCTCGCGGGCCAGCTTGGCTTTCTCTTCGCTGGAAACCGTGCCGATCACGCGCGCTCCCAGATTATGTGCCATCTGCACGAGCAGCAGTCCCACGCCGCCCGCGGCGGCATGCACGAGCGCCGTCTGGCCGGGCTTGAGGGGATAGGTGTCGTAACACAGATAATGCGCGGTCATGCCCTGCAGCATGGCCGCGGCCGCGTCGCGCTCGCTGACACCGGCAGGGATTGGCACCAGCGCCTCGGCGGGCGCGGCGACGTATTCCGCGTAGGAGCCCAACACGCCGCTCCACGCCACCCGATCGCCGGGTTTCGCCGTCTTCGCCTCAGCGCCCGCCGCAATCACTACACCCGAGCCCTCCTGCCCCGCGATGAAGGGCAGCGGCCGTTTATAAGTCCCGTCGCGGAAGTACACATCAATGTAGTTCACACCGCAGGCCGCAATCTTCACTACCGCTTCCGTATGCTTGGGCTGCGGCATGGGCACATCAACCATTTCCAGCACTTCCGGTCCGCCGGGCTGCTTCACCTGGATCGCCTTCATGTTCGCCTTTGATTGTGGGAGGTTTGACTGAAAATGCAACGCGCGATTCTATCAGGGCGGTTGCCTTCGCAGTTAGCAGTTAGCCTTTAGCCCCTGACTTTGGAGTAGTCAATCAACTTTCGCTGGCGAAATGCCAAATGCGAACTGCCAATTGCTAAGGGCTCGCGCCAAAATGCTAAGTGCCGATTCTGTGATCCAGAATGGGAATTCGTGTCCCTTCCCGATACTTCGATTTCTTCTGCACGGGGACGCCGAACAGTCCTTCCACAACCCGGGTTTGCCATTGGCTGCGAACGTGCATCCAAACCTCTTGCCCGAAGCGAGATGGCCGGAGTATTATGCCGCCCCTATGTCGAAAGTAATGTTGGGCTTACTCCTATAGGCCATTGCGTAAGGCATTTTCTGAGGCTTACGATTTAGGCTCGCCACAGTTGTGAAGTAATGGTGCGCCCTCTGTAAGCTATAGATAAGCATGCGAGTTTTTCGAAATCATTCTCTGGCCGTTGCGCTGCTCGCGGGATTGCTGGCGGCTCCAGCGTGCCAGACCACGCACCCTGCGGCGCTGCTGCCCGCTCCGCAAGCCAATGCCCCGGCGCTGACGCCGCCGGTCACTGCGGCGCCCGAGCCCGATGCCAAATTGCGGCAGCCGGAAACTGCGCCGCCGGCTCCGAACCTTGATCCTGTGGAACTTTTGGTCACGAATGTTGATAAGGAGTATCAATCCGGGCTGGCCAATCAATACGCCGGAAATCTGGACGCGGCCAAGGAGAACTTTGACAACGCCGCTACACTGCTGACCGGCGCGCCACAGAGTTTGCAGTCGGACCCGCGGGTTGTACAGGAAACTGACCTGGTTTTGACGGCAATCGAAAGCCTGGAGCCGCAAGTCGCGAGTTCCACCGACAGCGTCGCGGCGCAGAAGTCCGAACCCGCGCCGATTGATGAAGCCAATGACGCGACCCCGGCGGTTGATCCGAATGTGGAGGCCAAGGCTGCGGCGGAAATCAAAGTCACCCACTCCGACTTGCCGCTCATGATGACCGATCCGGTCGCCAGCTACATCAACTATTTTTCCGGTCGCGGCCGCTACATTCTGCAGAACGGACTGGCCCGCAGCGGCCGCTACGACGCCATGATTCGCAGCACCCTGAAGGAAGAGGGCATCCCTCAGGATTTGATCTACCTGGCGCAGGCTGAATCCGGATTTCATCCCACGGCGCTTTCTCGCGCCGGTGCGCGCGGCCTGTGGCAATTCATGGCTGGTCGTGGACGGGCCTACGGATTGCAGCGGACGTCCTGGGTGGATGACCGCCAGGACCCGGAAAAGTCCACACGCGCGGCCGCCCATCACTTGAAAGATCTGTACGACCAATTCGGCGACTGGTACCTGGCGATGGCCGCCTATAATTCCGGGCCCGGCACCGTGCAGAACGCCGTGAAACGCACCGGCTACGCCGATTTCTGGGAGCTCTACAAACGCAACGTTCTGCCCAAAGAAACACGCAATTACGTTCCCATCATTCTGGCTGTGACCATCATGGCCAAGAACCCGGCGCAGTATGGGTTGACGGACGTTGTCGCCGAAAAGCCGGTTCCAGCAGATTCCGTCGAAATTGACTACCCGGTGGACCTGCGCCTGGTTGCGCAGTGCATTGATCAGTCGCCCGCCACGTTGCAGGACCTGAATCCCAGTCTGCTGCGCTGGACGACCCCGGCCGAGGGCACCTTCGTTTTGCGGCTGCCCCAAGGCAGCAAAGAGCAGTACCTCTCAGCCATCGCGGCGATTCCCCAGGATCAGCGGCTGTGGTGGCGCTATCACAAGGTACTGCCCAATGACACTTTGGCTTCCCTTGCGCATGCCTATCGCACCACGCCGCAGGCAATCGCCAGAGTAAACGAGCTGGATTCGAGCGCCGCCCTTCTGGCGGACACTAAGCTGATTATTCCGATCGCTCCCGGCAAGCACGGCATCTCCGAGGATTCTGAGACCTACTCCCGCCTCATCACCCGCTACCACGTGCGACGCGGAGACACGGTGCTGACCGTGGCCGATAATTTTGGCGTTCCGCCAACCATGGTTCGCCGCTGGAATGGCCTGCGTGGCGATAGCCTGCGGGGCCGACGCGTGTTGTATGTCCATCTGCCGGTCGCACCCGGCAGCCGCAATGCAGAAACGCATAGCGCATCTAAGTATAAATCTGGCAATAGCTTACATGCTTCAGCCAAAGATCAGGTCGTGCGCCACAAGGTGCAGCCTGGCGAGACGCTCAGTTCCATCGCCTCGAACCACCACACGACCGTCAAGGCACTCAAGCGCGATAACAACATTGCGACTCTGCGTCCCGGCATGATTCTGCTGATCCGTCCTACGCCATAGCTGCGGACTTAATCAGCAAGCCAACAATTGAATTGCGACCGGTGTAATATGCCTGTGATCACGGCATCGCAGCTGAAAAGTGCAGCGATATCGCTGTGCTATAATCGCGCCCCGTTCAGCCGAAATGACTGATCGCCAGTTGTCTTTTTATTTATTCAGCGCATCTCGCGCTAAGGCAGGGCCGGCTGCGCGCCGGAACATCAGGAGGACATATGACATTCGACGAGACCCTCTACGCCGGGGATGATGAAGCAGATGAGTTCGGTGACAGCAGTGCCTACGGCGATTCGCTAGAAGAGGATTACGAGGAGGAGGAAGAAGAGGAGGAAGAAGCGGAACTTCCCGGCGCAAGTGAAACTGAGCCGGCGCCTGCTCCAGAGCCGCCCGCGCCGCCTTCGAAACCGCCGGCGAAGAAGCCGGCCCGCAAACCGGCCAAGAAAGCGCCGGCAAGGAAAGCTCCAAAGAAAAAGAAGCCGGCCAAGAAAAAACCCGCGCCGAAGCGCAAAGCGGCAAAGAAGAAAGCGGCAAGAAAGCCGGCCAAGAAAAAATCAGCCCGTCGCCGCCGCTAAAGGCGCCGGTGCGAAGCAGACCATTGAGACGGCGAAGCCGCAGTTCCTGCGGCTTCGCTGCTGTATTCAATTCGAAGTTGCGGCCCCAGGGTCCAGAACGCGCTCTCTTCTACCCCCGTCACGCTCTCATCTCTGATTCGATTGTGAGGAGTTTATGAAGCTCTGTTTCCCAGAGCCCTTCCGTGCTCCCCTTTTCTGCGCTCTTGTGCTCCCCGTTTCGCTCGCGCAGGCGCAATCCGTCGCCCCACCGCCACCCACTCCCCGCCACCCCGTTGCCGACACCTATTACGGCGTCACCGTCACTGACGATTACCGCTGGCTCGAAGACTGGAACGATCCCGCCGTCAAACAGTGGAGCGCCGCCCAGAATCAGCAGGCTCGCAACTATCTCGATCGTCTGCCCGCGCGCCCGCTCATCAAAGAGCGCCTGCAGAACCTGGTCGTCGCGAGCAAAGGCGATTACTTCGACCTGCTCTTGCGCGGCGGAACTCTCTTCGCCTGGAAGGCCGAACCGCCTCGCCAGCAGCCGTTCCTCGTGGGGCTCAACTCCGCCGACGATCCCGCCAGCGCCCACGTCATACTTGATCCCAACGGCATGAGCGCCAACGGATCGGTCTCCGTTGATTTCTACGTGCCATCCTGGGATGGCAAGCTGGTGGCTGCATCTCTCTCCGCGAACGGGTCGGAGGACGGTACCGCGCAGGTCTTCGACGTGGCAAGCGGCAGAGAATTACCCGACCGCGTGCCACGGGTCAACTTTGCCACCGCCGGCGGCAGCATTGCCTGGAAGGCGGACGGCACCGGCTTCTACTACGCCCGCTATCCTCAGGGTAACGAGCGTCCTGCCGCCGACGCCAACTTCTATCAGCAGGTTTATTTTCACAAGCTGGGAACTGAAAGCGCACAGGATACCTACGTCATCGGCAAGGATTTTCCCCGCATCGCCGAAATCCAGTTGCAAAGCAGGGAAGATGGCCGCTGGCTGCTGGCCGAAGTCGCCAGCGGCGATGGCGGCCAGTTCGCCTACTATCTGATGGACGCCGCTGGCCGCTGGACGCAGATCGCGCAGTTTGAGGACGGCATCGTCTCGGCAAAGCTCGGCCTGCCCGGCGATGACGTGCTCTATCTGCTCTCCCGCAAAGATGCGCCGCGCGGGAAAATTCTGCGCCTGCCACTCGCCGACCCGCAGCTGGCGAAGGCCGCGGTCATCATCCCGCAGACTTCCGGATCGCCCGCGGAAGAGAGTTCGCGTGCCTCAATCGAGGGATTCATTCCCACTCCTCGCCGGCTCTACGTGCTCGACGTCATCGGCGGCCCGGAGCGGGTGCGCATCTTCGATCACCAGGGAAAGCAGATTTCCTCGCTGCCCGTGGGGCCGGTTTCCGCCATCAACGGCCTGGCCCGTCTGCAGGGTGATGACGTCGCCTTCCGTGTTTCCACCTATCTCGATCCCCCGGCCTGGTATCGCTTCGACTCCGCCAGCGGAAAATCCAGCCGCACCGCCTTGTTCGAGACCCAGCCTTTCAACTTCAACGATGCCGAGGTAGTCCGCGAATTCGCACTCTCCAAAGACGGTACGCGCGTTCCGCTCAACATCATTCGCCGCAAGGGCGTAAAGCTTGACGGAACAAATCCCACGCTTCTCTACGGTTACGGCGGCTACGGCAGCAATATGAGTCCGAACTTTCTTGGTCCCACCGGGCGCATGTGGCTTGACCAAGGCGGCGTTTACGCCATCGCCAACCTGCGCGGCGGTGCCGAATACGGCGAGGAGTGGCATCAAGTCGGCCGCCTCACCCGCAAGCAGAATGTGTTTGACGATTTCGCCGCCTGCGCCCGCCTGCTGATTGACCGCAACTACTCTTCACCCGCGCGTCTGGCGATTCTGGGCGGCAGCAATGGCGGCCTGCTGATGGGCGCCGCACTCACCCAGCACCCCGGAATGTTTCGCGCCGTGGTCTCTTATGTCGGCATCTACGACATGCTGCGTGTCGAACTCGATCCCAATGGCGCCTTCAACGCCAGCGAATACGGCAGCGTGAAGGATGCCGACCAGTTCCGCGCGCTCTACGCCTACTCCCCCTATCACCACGTGAAAGATGGCGCCGCCTATCCCGCGATTCTGTTTCTCACCGGCGAAAACGATCACCGTGTGAATCCTATGGAGTCGCGCAAGATGACGGCGCGGCTGCAGGCGGCCAGCGGTTCCGGCAATCCCATCCTCCTGCGCACCACCTCGGCCGCCGGCCACGGCTTCGGCACCGCGCTCGATGAAGAGATCGAGCAGGGCGCAGACGTGCTCAGCTTTCTCTGCGATCAGCTGGGCATCCGCTACGTGCAGCCGGATGGCCGGTGATAGCTATGGCGGAATCCTATCGCTTTTCCGATCTTCGCGAACTGCTCGCGAAGGCGAATGAAGAAAAATCGGGCGATCAACTGGCCGGAATCGCCGCTGCTTCCGAGCGCGAGCGTGTGGCGGCGAAGTGCGCGCTTGCCGATTTGCCGCTGAACGATCTGCTGAAAAATCCAATCATCCCTCCCGAAAGCGATGAGGTCTCGCGGCTCATTCTGCAGTCGCATGATACGTCCGCGTTCGCCACCATCCGCAGCATGACGGTCGGGGAGTTTCGCGATTTCATCCTCAGCGACCAGACGACAGAAGCGCAATTGAAGTCGCTGCAGAAGGGCATCACACCCGAAATGGCGGCGGCGGTAGCGAAGCTGATGAGCAACAAAGACCTCGTGCTCGCGGCTGCCAAGATTCGCAACGTGACGCGATGTCGCAACACCATGGGAGAACGCGGCGTTCTTGGCATTCGGCTGCAGCCGAACCATCCTACGGACGACATCGGCGGCATTCTGCTTTCCGCTTTTGATGGGTTGCTGTACGGATGCGGCGACGCCGTGATCGGCGTGAACCCGGCCACAGATTCTATCGAAAGCGTGGCCGCGATACTCAATGCGCTCGACCGCTTCATCACCGCGTTTGGCATTCCCACCCAGGCCTGTTGCCTTGCGCATCTCAGCACGCAATTGGCGTGCCTGGATAGCGGCGCTCCCATTGATTTGCTGTTTCAGTCGGTCGCCGGAACGGAGGCAGCGAATGCGAGTTTTGGAATCAATCTGGCCATGCTGCGGGAAGGACGCGAACGAGTTCTGGAGCATCACCGTGGGCGCGGCGCGGTATGGGTTGGCGAGAACGCGATGTATTTTGAAACCGGCCAGGGGAGCGCGTTGTCGGCGAATGCGCACCATGGAGTGGACCAGTTGACTTTGGAGGCGCGAGCGTATGGAGTAGCTCGTGCCTTCGATCCGTTCCTGGTCAACAGCGTGGTCGGTTTCATCGGCCCTGAATACTTGTACGACGAGCGCCAGATCATTCGCGCCGGGCTGGAAGATCACTTCATGGGGAAGTTGCTGGGCCTGCCGATGGGATGCGACGTCTGCTACACGAACCATGCGGTCGCCGACCAGAATTCGGCCGACAACCTGATGCTCCTATTGGCGGCCGCAGGCTGTAACTATTTCATGGGCGTGCCCGGCGCCGATGACATCATGCTCAATTACCAGTCCACAAGTTTTCATGATGCGCTGGCGGTGCGAAAAATCTTTGGGCTGCGTCCGGCGCCGGAGTTTCTCGACTGGCTCGAACGCACCGGCATCTACCGGCAGGGCGAACCGGTCGCGCTGGATGCGAGCAGGCAGCAAAAGCTGTTGCAAGGACTGGAGGGTCTGATACACGCGCCGGCTTGAATCGAGGCTTTCAGTTTGAGCGATGAGCATAATCTGGGTTCGAGTTCCGGCTGGCCTGAGATTCTCGGGAAAATTCGCCAGCGCACCGCAGCGCGCATTTTTGTCGAACGCGGAGCCGCTTACAGCACGCAAATGGAACTGGGCCTTCGCAGCGCTCACGCCAACGCTGTGGATGCAGTGTGGACCGGTTTCGATCTGCAGCATGGCTTTCCAGCTGACTTCGTCGCGCGATGGAACCTGTTTCAGGTTTCGAGCCAGGCGCAGTCGAAATCGCAGTTTTTGCTGCGGCCTGATCTTGGGCGGCGGCTTAGCGATGAGAGCAGGCGGGCGATCGCTGAGAGCTGCCCGAAGTCCTGCGAACTGCAAGTCGTGATTGGAGACGGCTTGTCCACTGCCGCGGTCCGCGCGCAGGTGCCGGGATTACTGCCACTACTTCAGCAACGGGCCCTGAATCGCGGATGGTCATTCGGGCAGGCATTCGCGGTTCGATATTGCCGGGTCGGCATCATGAATGAAATCGGCGATCTACTCGCTCCGCAAGTGATCGTGCTGTTGATCGGCGAGCGACCGGGCCTGGCAACCGCGGAAAGCTTATCCGCCTACATGGCGTTTCGCCCTCAGACGGGTCAAACGGACGCTGATAGAAATCTGATTTCGAACATTCACGCGCGGGGCGTTCAGGTAGAGGAAGCCGCTCATCGCATTGTGAACCTTGCCGCGCAGATGCTGGCGATGAAGCTCAGCGGCATAAGAGTAAAGGAACAAAAAGGGCTGCCAAAGCCCAGCATAGAACCAATACGAAGATGATTTCTTCCGGCCGCAGAATTCCGCACAACTCGCGGCGGGAGAGATGCACCTAAGGACGGCTGACCCGTGCCCAGCGGGCACTCAGGAGGGTTTCATGGCACCTTGCGAAATATGCGGCAACGACTACGATAAGAGCTTCGAGATAATTCTCGCTGGCGGGCGTCATACCTTCGACAGCTTCGAATGCGCCATCCAGGCCCTTGCGCCCACTTGCCATCATTGCCATTGCCGAATCATCGGGCACGGAATTGAAGCTTCCGGGCGCATGTTCTGCTGCGCCCACTGCGCCAACACAACCACTTCCGCCGGCGCGAAAGACCGGGTTGCATAGTGCGGCGCGAAATAACGGGAAAAATGGCGAGTGGCACGCGAGAACTCGAATCTCTTTGTGATTTCGGGCGGGCCGGGAGCAGGAAAGACCACGATGCTTGCCGAGTTGAAGGAACTCGGGTTTGGATGCATGCCCGAAGCCGCTCGGCAGATTATTCAAGAAGAGGTCGAGGCCGGCGGCAACGCGCTGCAATCTACGCCGCACATTTTTCCCATGGCGATACCCGCAAAGCTGTATTTGTGCGAGCAGATCAGGTAACAGTTGAAAAGGTCAATGGGCACACGGACAAAATGATGCGAGCGGCGATCTCGTGTGGAAAAACCCTTATTCATCTCGCTTCACAAATCGCCTTTTTCTGCCCGGCAACCGGCGGGTGCGTTTCATCATCCCTAGTGGGCTACAGTGGTATGCTCTGAGCGGATTTTTCTGGAGGCGTGCGTGTTGAATGGTTTTCTTTCCCGGTGGCCACTCATACAACAAATCCGCACCGGCGCTGACGGCACCGGGCCGGAAGCGATGTCCGAACGCACTCGGCAGCTTCGACCCAAGCACGACGGCGCCGAAGTGACTCCTTCCATTTGCCCATACTGCGGCGTGGGTTGCGGGCAATTGGTTTATCACAAGAAGGGAAAACTGATTTCCATCGAAGGCGATCCGAATTCGCCGATTTCGCGCGGCCATCTTTGCCCGAAAGGCGCGGACACGTTCGAACTGCACACCCACGCGGCACGACTGAAGAAAGTCAAGTATCGCCGGCCCTTCGCGAAAAAATGGGAAGAAATTGATCTGGAACTGGCGATGGACATGGTGGCGGACCGCCTGTGGGAGAGCCGCGACCGCACCTTTCAGGAGACACGCGACGGACAGGTTCTGATGCAAACCACCGCCATCGCGCATTTGGGCGGGGCCACACTCGACAACGAAGAAAATTATCTGATCCGCAAGCTGTTTACCGCCGGCCTGGGAATGTCGTGCATCAGCAACCAGGCCCGTATATGACACAGCTCAACTGTGCCCGGTCTGGGCACTTCGTTCGGCCGCGGCGGCGCCACCACCGCACAACAGGATTTGAGCAATGCCGATGCAATTCTGATCATGGGATCTTCCATGGCGGAGAACCATCCGGTGGGATTCCAGTGGGTAGTCGCGGCCCGGGAGAAGGGCGCAAAAATCATTCATGTGGATCCGCGATTCACTCGCACCTCCGCCATGGCAGACATCTGGGTGCCTTTGCGCGCGGGCAGCGACATTATTTTTCTGGGCGCACTGATTCGCTACGTCATTGAGAACAAGAAGGAATTCCGCGAGTACGTGGTGCACTACACCAACGCTTCCGCCGTTCTGCGCGACGATTTTCGCGACACTGAAGACCTGGATGGGTTTTTCTCTGGCTGGGATGCCCAGGGAAAAAAGTACGATCCCGAAAGCTGGCTCTACAAAGGCGCGCCAGCCAAGAAAACAGAGAGCGGCACCGCCCCAGGCCACGCCGGGCATAGCGGAGGGCACGGCAAAGATCGCGGTGGCGAGGCGCAGGCTGCCGGCCAATATGAATACGACCCAACACTGGAAAATCCGCGCTGCGTGTTTCAGGTCCTGAAGCGCCATTTTTCGCGTTACACGCCGGAAATGGTCGAACGCTTCTGCGGCGTGCCCAAGGACAAGTTCCTCAAGGTTGCCGAGGCTTTTACTTCGGCATCAGGTCCGGAGAAAACGGGCGCAATCTGCTATGCCGTCGGCTGGACTCAGCATTCCAAGGGCGTGCAGATCATTCGCTCGGCGGCGATTCTGCAGATGTTGCTGGGAAATATTGGCAGGCCGGGCGGAGGCATTCTGGCCCTGCGCGGTCACGCGTCCATTCAGGGCTCGACCGACATTCCAACTCTCTATGACGTTCTTCCCGGTTATTTGCCTACGCCCACGTTTGGCGCCGATTCGAAAACCTTGCAGGCCTACATCAGCAAGCATCGCTCGCAGACCGGGCTGTGGGCAGGTTTCGATAAGTACATCATCAGTCTGCTGAAGGCCTATTACGGGGACGCGGCCAGGGCGGAAAACGACTTCGGCTTCGGCTGGCTCCCGCGCATGACAGGCGATCACTCCCACTTCGGCTACTGGCTCGACATGATGGATGGCAAAGTGGAAGGCCTGTTCGTGATGGGGCAGAATCCGGCGGTCGGAGCATCAAATGGCCGGTTGGAGCGCACGGCCCTGAGCAAGCTCAAATGGCTGGTCGTTCGCGACATGGTCGAAACCGAAACCGCATCCTTCTGGTATGACTCGCCTGAAGTTGAGCGGGGTGAACTGTCGCCGGAGACGGTCGCTACGGAAGTATTTCTTTTCCCGGCGGCAGGAACCGCAGAAAAGGAAGGAACTTTCACCAACACGCAGCGGCTGCTGCAGTATCGCAATCAGGCGGTGGAGCCGCCGGGCGACGCGCGCAGCGAAACCTGGTTCATGTATCACCTCGGCACGCGAATCAAGAACAAAGGCAGGAACGATCCGTGTCCGCGGAATGCCGGCCTGAATGCGGTCACGTGGAACTATTCGACGCAGGGAGCGCACGCCGAGCCCGCAGTCGAAGAGGTGCTGAAGGAAATCAATGGCTGGACGGTCGCTGATCGCAAGCAACTGAGCCACATTCAGGACCTGAAGAACGATGGATCCACGGCATGCGGGGCATGGATCTATTGCGGCGTGTATCCGGAGGAAGGCCGTAACCGGGCCAATGAGCGCAAGCCCCAAGACCTGCTTGGCCACGGCTGGGGGTTTGCCTGGCCGAACGATTGCCGCATCATCTACAACCGGGCTTCGGCACGGCCCGACGGCCGGCCCTGGAGTGAAAAGAAAAAACTGGTCTGGTGGGATGAACAGAAGAAGCAGTGGGGTGGACTGGACAATGCAGACTACAAGAAAGACATTCCGCCCGATGCGAAAGCCGACATCGAAAATGGCAGCGGCGTCGAAGCGTTAGGGGGCGCGAAGCCGTTCACGCTGCATCCTGATGGGGTCGCCTGGCTTTACGTCCCGAGCGGCCTGAAAGATGGGCCATTGCCCACTCACTATGAGGCACTAGAGTCGGTGGTTGCGAATCCGCTCTACGACCAGCAGACGAATCCGGCGGCCGACAAGAAACAGCGCCCCGAAAATCGTTACGCGTCATCTCCGGACGATGCGCGTTTTCCTTACATCCTCAGCACTTATCGCCTGACCGAGCATCACACGGCGGGTGGAATGTCGCGCACCTTGACCCATCTGGCTGAATTGCAGCCGGAGTTGTTCACCGAAGTCTCTCCCGAGCTTGCCGATGAGGCTGGGCTCAGGCATGGCGATTGGGCGACGATCGGCACACCGCGAGCCACGATCGAAGCGCGGGTTCTGGTGACTCGGCGCATGCAGCCGTTGTGGATTGACGGCCGCCGCGTGCATCAGATCGGGCTCCCCTATCACTGGGGAAGGAAAGGTTGCGTCAAAGGTGATGTTGTGAACGATATGTTGGCCATCAGCGAAGAACCAAACGTCCGCATCATGGAAACCAAGGCCCTGGTGTGTTCGATCCGTGCCGGCCGCCGGCCGCGCGGAAAGGAACTCGTAAGACTCGAAGAGAAACTTGCATGAGTGTGACTGCTTTCCTTACCGATTCGACGCTCTGCATCGGATGCAAAGCCTGTGAAGTGGCGTGCAAAGAGTGGAACGGCATCGAAGACGACGGCTTCAACTGGAGCGGCAACTCCTATGACAACACGGGCGCGGTGGGGGCCTCCACCTGGCGGCATGTGAAATTTGTGGAGAATGCGCCGGAGCCAGGGTTCGGCGGAAATGCGCCCGAGTTGAACTCGTGGAGTTTTTCGTCGGATGTCTGCAAGCACTGCGAGAACGCCGGTTGCCTTGAAGCCTGCCCCACGGGTGCAATTGTGCGAACCGAGTTCGGCGGCGTCTTCGTTCAGCCGGACGTTTGCAATGGTTGCGGTTACTGCGTGGTTTCGTGTCCGTTTGGAGTGGTTGAGCGGCGCGGGGATGATGGCCGCGCCTTCAAATGTACCTTTTGTTATGACCGGCAGAAAGTTGGTCTCGTTCCGGCGTGCGCGAAGGCTTGCCCCACGGAATCCATCAAGTTCGGCGAAATCGAAAGCTTGCGTTCGGAAGCGAAAGAGCGTCTCGCCGAGTTGCACGGCCGCGGGATGGAGGATGCGAATCTCTGGGATCCGGTGGAGACGAGCGTCGGCGGCACGCACGCCATGTTCATCGTTCGCGGCGATCCGCGCGCCTACAACCTGCCACCCAAGCCGGAAGTTCCGACGATCTACCTGAAAAAGGGATGGCGGGGATCCGCGCTTGGCGCGATGTTGTTGCTGGGCGGAACGATGCTGGCGTTTCTGCTGGAGCGAGACAGGAACCACGAATGACCTCACTTCGAAAAGAGATCACACGGTCACCCGGCGCGGAGAAGGTGCGGGAACAGCGGTTGATGGATATACGCCGCGAGGCAGAACTTGGCCGCGAGTCGAAAGTGCGGGGGATTCGGCCCTCGGGCGCGCCTTTTCCTATGGCCTCGCCAGAGACCGGCTACTACGGAATACCGTTGCTCAAACAGCCGCCGTGGACCTGGGAGATTCCTTTGTACTTTTTTGTCGGCGGCGCGGCCGGTGCAGCGGCGGTAGTTGGCTCGATTGCGCATTACAGTGGGGCCGACCCGCAGCTCGTAAAACACGCGCGCTGGATTGCTGCGGCGGGCTCGGTAATTTCTCCCGCATTGCTCATTTCCGATTTGGGCCGCCCGGAACGCTTTTTGGCGATGATGCGGGTTTTCAAGCCGCAGAGCCCAATGTCTGTAGGGGTGTGGACGCTGCTCGGCTTTTCCACCGGCGCCGCAGCAGCGGCCTTTGCGGGACTTATGCGTGAGCGCTACGGGGCATGGTTGCCCATTCGAATTCTGGAAAATGCGGGCCAGGCAGCTTCGCTTGCTTTTGGTTTGCCCTTTTCGAATTACACCGGCGTGCTCATCGGCGCCACTGCCATTCCCACCTGGAACGAAAATGTCGGCCATCTTCCGGTGCATTTTGGGATGTCGGGTCTCGGCACCGCAGTCGGATTGTTGGAGCTTGCCGGACATCGCAAAAGCCGCGCGCTGCAGGCGCTGGGATTGGGAGCGGCGATTTTTGAGTGCTGGGAGGGCTGGCGCCTGGAAAGCCGGCGGCAACCCGCCACCGATCCGCTCAGGCACGGCGCCAGTGGTACAGTGATTCGTACCGGGGGACTTCTTTCGGGGCCGCTTCCCCTGATGTTGCGCTTGCTCAGCCTGCCGGCGGGGGATGGTTCACGCTCAAAAATTAGAAAGTGGGCGGCAATCTCGTCAATTGTGGGGTCGCTCGTGACCCGGATGGCCTGGGTTCACGCCGGTCACGTTTCGGCGCGCGACTGGCGGCAGTCGCTCGGCGCTTCTAAATCCCTTCCGGCGGCGGAGTAATGTAACACCACTCTTCACCTTCATTTCCCCTTCTTTTGCCAACTTCCGTGAAGTTGCGCCGAGGCGTTGACATGTTGACGCAACCCGTCCACACTGTTGCGCGCACGCCAGGATTTGCAGGCGCGATCTTTCTCCCCAGGAAACGGATGACGAGCGACGTACTCATCATGGGCGGTGGAGCGACGGGCCAATTGATGGCGGCCTATCTGGTGATGCGCTTTCCGAATCTGAAAGTCGCTGTGGTCGAAGGTCCACACAAAAACCGTCCGATTGTGGGCGAATCGTTTGTCGAGTTGACCATTGATTTTCTGCTGGAACTGGGGTTAGGGCCGTATCTCGTGGAAAAGCACTATCCGAAATACGGGCTGACGTATTACTACAAGCCTGACATTGATCATCCCGAAGATCGCACCTACGTGGTTGACGAGACGCCGACGGTGCCACCCTTCCTGTCGTTCCAGGTAAACCGCTTCACATTTGATCGCGAGGTCCGCGACCGCAACCTGAAAAACGGCGTGCAGATGATTGATGGCACCGTAGTGGGCGTCAGTATTCAGAATGACGGTGGGTTGCACGAAATCAAGATAGAGGATCCTGCGCGGCAGAAAACTACTTTGCATTCGCGCTGGCTGGTTGATGCCACGGGACGGAATCGCGTGCTGGCGAAATTGCTCGGCCTGCAGGAACCGGTCAAAGAGCAGAAAAATGTTTTTTGGTTCCGGCTGAAGGATTTTGACCCGGAACTGCTCGGGCGGATCCGCGCCATCAAGAAAGAGAACCGTGCTTTCGTTCCTTACTACGCAACACATCATTTCTTTGGCCGGGGCAATTGGATCTGGTGCATTCCGATGCGCTCGCCAGACCATGAACGGTTTATCAGCATTGGTATTACGTACCGGAAAGACGTTTACCCTTACGGCGAGCCGCGAACCATGGAGCAGTTTTTGGACTGCGTGGGCCGCGAGCATGCGGTCCTGGTGGACCTGGTTCGCAGCGGCACCGTCGTGGACACGAATTTTTATAGCTCTTACATGTGGGAGTGCCGGCAGCGTTATTCCGCCGACCGCTGGTACATCCTTGGCGATGCCGGCGACACGGTTGACCCGCTGTACAGCGTGGGCATGGCGCTTTCGTCGCTGCAGATCCGGCAAATTGCCGCGATGATTCAGCGGGACATGGAGGGCCACGAAACTACCGAATTCACCAAAGACCTGGACACCGCGATCGCCGGATTTCAAAGGACCCTCACGCGCAACACAACGCGCCTCTACGAATGCATGGGAGACGCCTATCAGTGCCACATGCGGATTCATCTGGTGGTGACGAAGCTGTTTCATCTTGGCTTGCCGCTGGTGATGAATGGCTATCTCTGGGACCCGGTAGGAGTGAAGCTGGTGAATCGCTTCGCTGATTTGAAAACGCTGGAAGCAGATTTCCGGCATTTTCACGATTTGATCGCCAAGGCGGCGGCGAATCCGAAGAACCGCGCGGTCGAGAACTTCATCAAGGTGCAATCTTCGGATTCGATGAACTATTGGTTTTATGAGTACCATCGGGAAGAGGACATTCCTGCTTCGATCGCTGAAATGTTGTTTGGCCTTGCCCGGCTGCGTGGTGCACTGTTGCGAAAACTGGGATGGCGGGGACTGATCTCGTTCCGGCAACAGTGGTTACTGCTGAAGGACATTTTGCAGGGAATCACGCTGCGTGTGTTCTTCCATCGGAAAAAGCTGCGCCACCACCCGCTCGTACGGACGCTTTTTTCTCCTCAGGTTCGGCCAGCGGCACGCAAACCGGTTACGCCGGGCTCTGCGGAGCTGGCTAAAAATCTATCGTCCGGATAGTGCCCATGGCCTGGGCCAGATCAATCCGCGCCTGGGTATAGCTGAATTGTGCCGCGACACGGTCGTCGCGTGCGTTTTCGACCTGAGTCTCCGCATCAATGACTTCGACACTATTTGTGACGCCGGATTGGTAGCGGCGCCGGGCGCGCCCTAATTCGTCCTCGGCCAGGGTCACGGCCTGCTCCGAAACATCAATCTGGTTCCGCACGGAGGCAAGGGTTACCAAAGCCTGCCGAACTTCAAGTTCGATGCGGTTTCTGATTTCTTTTTCACGGATTCGCTCCTGCAGCATGAGCGTCATAGTTTGCGTCCGTTCAGATTCCATGCGGCCGCCATCGAACAATGGCACCCTCAAAGCGACGCCGGCGGTGTGCGTTTGCACGCCGCTCAAATCCCCGTAGTCGGCATAGCCCACCAGAGACGGCATGCGTTCCAGCTTGGCCGAGCTGTAACTCAGGCGCGCGCTATCGCTGCGCTCCTGCTGCAGCTTGAAATCGGCCCGCGACTTGAGCGCAATATCCACGGCCTGTTCCGGAGAAAGGCTATCGTCCATTCTCGCCCCCAGCGCTCCCGTCAGCTCGAGCCTGAGGTTCCAGTCGAGGTTGAGCGTGTTGATCAGATCAAGGTTCGCGCGCGTGAGCGCAGTTTCTGCATTGATCAGCCGTTGCTGATTTCGCGACACGCGCAATTTGGCTCCGGTGACCTCGATCTCCGTGCCTTCACCCACGGATTCGCGGTTCACCATCTGATCGCGCACCGCTTCAGCCAGCGACAGATTTGCACGGGCGGTTGCCACGTCGGCCTGGGCGCGCAGGGCCATGGCGTACTGCCGGGCAACTGTCGCCGTCACCTGATCGTTGACGTTAGCCCCTTCCGCCTGCGCCACCTTGATATCTTCGTGTGCCGCCTGGGAGCGCCGAATCGTGCTGAGATTGAAGATATTCTGGTTCAATCTGACGCGCGCATCGAAAGTGTAGAAGGGGCCGACTGCTTCGGGCACCAGAAATCCGGTGGCGGGCTCCGAGCGCAGTCCGAGGGCACGCAGGTTGACCGTCTGGTTCTGCTCGGCCACGGAGCCATCCAGATTCGGCAATAAGTCGGCGCGCGCAAGCACATATCGCGAATGCGCGAGCTTAACCGACTGTTGTGCCAACTGCACAGCCGTATTCCCCTGAGGAGAGGTTGCAATTTCGATGGCTTTGGCAAAACTAAGCTGCACCTTCGGCTGTTCCGTGGGGGGCGATTGTGCAAAGCAATTGGCCAAAAGCAGCAGAAAAATGCCGTGCGCAGCGCGTAGGTTCGACATGGTGTGTTACCTCGAAGGGTGGTAATATACGCCAATTGTTGCGTCGGGCGCACGCTTCGGAACCGCCTGATCGAAGCAAAAAGTCTGGCTGCCTGGATGGTTTCTCCCGTGAGTTCTTATCTGCGATGGTCGCGCCGGATAGCACTGATGGCGCTCGTGGTTCTGGTATTCGCCGCAGCCTTGCTCGTTGGCTGGCACCGGCCGGGACAAGGTGTTCCCGCCGCTGCAAACACAACGTTGAATCCGGATGTGGTATTCGCCGCCGACACTCAATCTTCCACCACGCCAAACCGTGCTGTGGCCTGCCTCGGCCGAATTGAACCGCAAGATGGCGTCCTGGAAGTCACCGCAGCCTATTTCGAAGGCCGCCCTCAGCGTGTGCGCGATCTCAAGGTCAAGCAGGGCGACCACGTGAAAGCTGGTGAACTGCTGGCTGTGCTCGATGGCAAAGAGCAATTGCAAACGACGCTCAAGTTGGCCGAGGCGAGGGTGGACCTGGCCCAGGCGCGTTTGACCCAGGTCAAGACCGGAGCCCGGCCTTCCGACATCGCGGCGCAAAAAGCGCAGGTCGCGGCCCTGCAGGCGACGCTGGAAAACGCCCAGGCGGAATATCGCCGCTATGAAGCTCTGCACGAGAAGACCGACGTCTCAACCGCTGAACTGGACGCGCGCCATCTGGCTGTTCAGACGTCCGAGCAGCAGCTTCACGAGGCCGAACAGCGGCTCGAGAGCATCTCCGAAGTGCGTTCAACCGATGTGGACGTGGCGCAATCGGAACTGAACGTTGCCGTCGCCGAAGCCGCGCACGCGCGCGCCGAGCTTGCCAATGGCGTGGTGTACGCGCCAGCCTCAGGCCAGGTGTTGAGAGTGCATGCGTATCCGGGCGAAGAAGTTGGGCCACAGGGATTGCTCGATCTGGGAAAAACCGATGCGATGTATGTGGAAGCGGAAGTTTATGAGACAGACATCGCGCGCGTTCACGCCGGGCAATCGGCTGCGATTACCAGCGATCTTTTCCCCGGCAAACTTTCCGGGGTGGTGGAGACGGTTGGAACGACGATTGCCAAAAGCGACGTGCTGCCGCTCGACCCGGTCGCCTTCGCGGACGCCCGTATTTTCAAAGTTCGCATTCGCCTCGACAATAGCAGCAGCGAGGTGAGCAACTTCATCAATGGCAAAGTCAATGTGGTGATCCAGCCATGAAGGGCGGCGTGCCTCTTGCCTGGCTCCAGTTGGTCAAGCAAAGAGGGCGCCTGCTGGCAGCGGTTGCCGGAATTGCCTTCGCTGTCATCCTCGCGCTGGTTCAACTCGCCTTCGAAGACGCTCTTTATGTCAGCATCACCCAACTTTATTCTCACCTGAATGCGGATCTGGTGCTGATCAGCCCGCGCTACCAGTGCATCATTGCGACGGAGAATTTTCCCGAGCGGCGGCTCTACCAGGCGCTCGCTGTGCCGGGGGTGGAATCCGTTTCTCCGCTATACATGGACATGGCGCAGTGGAAGAATCCGGTGAACCACCATGAGCGGCAGATTTTTGTGGTCGGATTCAAACCCCGGCCCGGCGTGTTTGATTTGCCCGTGGTGAATGACAATCTGGCCCGAATCGCGGAGCCGGGAGAGATCCTCTTCGACGAAGGTTCGCGGCCTGAGTTCGGTCCGGTCGGAAAGCTGTTTCGGCAGAACGGAGACGTGGTGACCGAGCTCGGCCATCGCCGGGTGGAAGTCGTCGGTCTTTTTCGGGTCGGCGCCAGCTTTGCCAACGACGGCAATGTAATTACCAGTGATACGAACTTTTTGCAGCTCGTTCCCTACCGGCAATTTGGAATCGTGGACGTGGGCTTGATCAAATTGCAGCCCGGCATCAATGTGGAAGCTACGCGTGAAAAGCTGGCCGGCATTCTTCCGCCGGATGTAACTGTGCTGACCAAACAGGGCTTCCTCGATCGCGAAAAGAACTATTGGGGCGGCAACCTGCCCATCGGTTTCATCTTTCGCGCTTCGCTGATCATGGGCCTCGTGGTCGGAGCGGTGATCGTCTATCAGATTCTGTATAGCGACGTTTCCGAGCATCTTTCGGAATTCGCTACGCTGAAAGCCATCGGCTATTCCGACCGCAGTTTGTTTGCCGTGGTGCTGCAGGAAGCTTTGATTCTCTCGGTGCTGGGATTCATTCCCGGCGTATTTCTCGCCTTGGGTGTGTATCAGGTGGCCCGCACCGCAACCGTGCTGCCCATTCACATGACGGTGCTGCGGCTGGTTGTGGTGTATCCTCTCACGGCGATTATGTGCACCGTGTCCGGAGCGTTCGCCATGCGCAAACTCAAGTCAGCGGACCCGGCAGAAATCTTCTAGAGGCGTATCGTGGAACCCGTCATTTCGGTCCGCAACGTGAATCACTATTACGGCAGTGGCGCGTTGCGGCGTCAGATTCTATTCGATATTTCCGCCGAGATTCTGCCCGGCGAGATCGTAATCATCACCGGCCCATCGGGCTCCGGCAAAACTACCTTGCTCACCCTGGCCGGCGCCCTTCGTTCGGTTGAGGAAGGCAGCCTTCGCATTCTCAACAATGAGTTGAATGGCGCGAGCAATGAAGACCTGGTAAAGATTCGTGGCAATATCGGCTTTATTTTCCAGGCACACAACCTGCTGGACGCATTGACGGCACGGCAGAACGTGCAGATGTCTCTCGGCACCAATGGCGACATGCCGGAAGCCGAATCGCGCTCGCGGTGCGACGACATCCTGCGCGCCGTGGGGCTGGGCGACCGTATCGAATCATATCCTTCGCAGTTATCCGGCGGACAGCGCCAGCGCGTTGCCATCGCGCGCGCCCTGGTGCGCCGCCCCAAAATTGTTCTGGCCGATGAGCCCACGGCCGCCCTGGATCGCAAAACCGGCCGCGAAGTTGTGGAACTTCTGCATCAGCTCGCCAAGGAACAAGGTTGCGCGATTTTGATGGTCACCCATGACAACCGAATTCTTGATATCGCCGACCGGGTGCTCACCCTGGAAGACGGGCGAATTACTTCCTTTGTAGCGGGACTGGTGGCGAATACGGGCCGTATGCTTTCGGCGTTCTCTCAATTGCAGCGCAAGGGCGATCTGGTGCGCCACGTCAGCAGCATGTCCGGCAAACAGTTCCTCGATGTTCTCGACCACATGACCACTGAGTTCGAGCAGTTTCTAGAGACCATTGACCTGGGAAATCAGGAAGCCGTGCACGCCTTGTTTGATCAGATGTTCGAGGCTGTGGTCCTCAAGATTCGCGAATTGCTTCACGCCGACCGCGGCTCTGTCTTCCTGGTGGACCGGGCGCAGGGGAAGCTGCGCTCGAAAATCGCCCACAGCGATAGCAAACCCCTGGAGATTCAAATACCTATCACCAGCGGCATTGCCGGCTACGTGGCGCGCACCGGCCAGACCCTCAACATCCCCGACCCATATCGACATCCCGATTTTGATCCCGATGTTGACCGCGAGACCGGTTATCGCACGCGAAGTATTCTCTGCATGCCGATTTTCGATCGCAAGAAGAACGTTCTGGCCGTGGCCGAGCTGCTCAACAAAAATAGCGGCGAACCGTTTACCGCAGAGGATGAAAAAGCATTTCGGGAGTTTGCTAATCCACTGGGGCTGGTACTCGAAACCTGTCTGCGCATGACCCAGGACCGCGCGCTCACGCCGAACTGAAGATCCTCGCGCAGTTCGCAAACGGCAATTACTTCAATCCCGCCAGTTCAGCCTGAGCTTGCCGCTCAATGGGAATGTTCGCGTCCGCGCTCTTCCAGAGTCCCAGGAATTCCTGGTACGCATCGCGGGCCTTTGCGGTATCACCTGATTGCTCATAGCTTCTGGCTATACCCAGCCGGGACAGTGCGGCCAGCGGAGAGTTCACCGCAATCCCCCGGTGGTCCAGAATCTTCTGAAATTCCGCCAGTGCCTGAGAGCCCTGATGCTGTTGCAGGTACGCTTGACCGCGGAGATAAATGGGATAGAGCGTGCCCGCAACCTCGGTCTGCGGGGGCGGTTCGCCAAACTCATAGGGCGAGGCCGAATCCAGAAGTTCGATTGCACGTCCGGCCTGATTGCGATCGAGCGCGATCGCCGCTTCAATAGCGGGCAGCCAATAATTGTTAAGCATGGTATCGAGCGGAGCATGCTGTCTCAGCGTGTCGGCAATCGTCTGGGCGCGCGCCGGATCGTTCGCCCGGGCCAGCGCCAGCGCAGCCAGAATCTGCACGTTGTGAGTCTTGGCCAGAACAAGCGCGGAGGACACAAGGTCGCGGGCCGGCGCCAAATTTCCGAACTCGGCTTCCCGCAGGGCCGCATTCAGGTCCCACAGCGCGGCGGTTTCCTTCTGGTCCGCCTTACCGGCGGATTCGGCCGCCCGAGCCGAGTATTCGCGCGCTTTGGCCAGCGCCCCTGAATAGGCTTCCGTATCGGACTGGAAGGAGAGCAATGCATCCTCCAGGCCCGCCTTTCCTGCCGCCGCCGCCAGCCGATGCGCCATTTCTGCCGTATCGCCCTGCAGAAAGGCAACTGCGTAGCGGCTGATTCGCAGGCTGGCATGATCGAGTCCTCGGGCTATGGCTTTTTGATAGATGCTCTTCGCGTCTTCGAGATCGTCCAGGGCGACATATTCATTCATCAAATCGCCATAGGCGTCGGCATCATCAGGATCCAGGCGGATTGCTTCCTGCGTCTCTGCAAGGGCCTTACGGTATTGCCCAAGAATGGTGTGATTTACCCCCAGATTTTCTTCCGCGGCGGGGTCCCGGGGATAAGCCTCGGCCAGCATTTCGTAAGCCTGGTTCCCTTTCTCCAGTTCTCCGGTCACCGAGGAATAGTAATCGCCCATGACGCCATATTTTTCGCGTTCGCTCACTTTGTTGCGCAGGGCGTACGCCTTCTGAAAGTCTT
>Ga0335081_10004179_pt1 | contig 22779 bp, 19 predicted proteins | sample Lox_Sample_35_FD_206713 | JGI IMG/M metagenome (GOLD analysis project Ga0335081, IMG submission 206713) | Soil microbial communities from Loxahatchee National Wildlife Refuge, Florida, United States - Lox_Sample_3.5 | ecosystem: Environmental > Terrestrial > Soil > Wetlands | place: USA...
GAGCGGCCAGCAGCAACACCTCAAACCCGCTCCACCACCAACGGCGGCCCACGACCCGCCCCTTCCATGCTCCAAGGGTGAAGAGCGCAACAGACGTGGCTGTCACGGAGGCGAGCAGCGCGGCGCCAAACGGCAGCAGCAGATAGGGCAGGATCGGGATCAGCCCGCCGGCGACATAGGCCGATCCCATGACGGCCGCGTTGCCCAGCGGCTCCTCCAGCGTGGCCGGACAGATCCCCAGCTCTTTGTGCGCCATGTCCTCCAGAAGCAGCTCGGGATTGCTCATCAGCCGGCGGGAGATGATGGCGATTTCCTCCTCCGCGTAGCCGCGGGTCCGGTACATTGCGCCGATCTCCCGCCGTTCGTCCTCCGGATTCGTGGCAATCGCCTTCCGCTCCTCCTCGAGCAGATGCTCCAGATACTCCCGCTGCGTCTTGGACGACAGATACGAACCGGCGGCCATCGACAGCGACTCCACCGCGACGATCACGAAACCGGAGAGCACGACGAACCGGCCGCTCTGCGTGCCCGCCGCGATGCCCGTGAGCGCGCCGAGCGTGGAGACGAGCCCGTCCTGCGAGCCAAAGACGGTGTCGCGCAACCGGTGGCGCAGAAATTCCTTCATGGACTCGTCCGGTGGGGGGTATTGGTTCCGGTCTCCGTCCCTGCGCGGCCGGCCGTCAATCGGCCGACGGCGGCCAGAATCGCATCAGGATCGATGCGCGCGTCCGTCCGCACCCGCACCACCGCGGCCTCTTCATCCGGCGCGAGCGGTTCCCGGGCGGTCAACTGCCGCTCCAAAACGGCCGGGCCCGCCTCCGACGCGTCGCTGCCCTCACGCCCCCGCAGTCCGATCCGCTCGCGCAACAACGCCACCGGCGCCTGCAGATCAAGAAGGACGAAGGGGACACCGCGCCCGGCGGCGATGGCGCGTAGCCGGTCGCGCTGCCAGCGCGCAAGGAAGGCGCCGTCGAGGATCGCGGAACGGCCGGTTTCGAGGATCATCTCCGCCAGCTCGGCCAGCCGTTCGTAGGTCCGCCGGCCGGCATCGGGAGAGTAGAGGCCGGCATCGAGCGGCGAGCCGCTGCGCGCCGATGGGGCGAAGCCGAAGAGCCGCTTGCGCTCCACGTCGCTGCGCACGCGCACCGCGCCGCTTGCTTCGGCCAGCGAACGGCTGACCGCCGTCTTTCCAGACCCCGAAAGGCCGTGGGTGATCAGGAGGACCGGGGCGGGAGGCTGTGTCGACCGTTCCGCCAGATCGGCGTAGCCGCAGTAGTCCCTCCACAATCGCGCCCGGTCGTCCGGCTCCCCGCTCTGCCTCCGTCGAAGCGCCGCCACCTTGGCGCGGACCATCGCGCGGTACACCTGATAACTCCGCAACACGCTCAACCCGGCATAATCGCCGGAGACTTCCAGATAGGCGTTGAGCAATCGGCTGGCCCAGTCGGACCGGCCGCGATGCGCCAGGTCCATCGTCACGAACGCCACGTCGCTCATGACATCGATCCAGCGCAGGGAGGGGTCAAATTCCAGGCAATCGAAGGGGAGCACCCGCCCCTCCCACAGCACCATGTTGGCCAGATGCAGATCCCCGTGGCATTCGCGCACAAATCCCTCGACCCTGCGACGGGTGAAGGCGTCGTGATGCGCCGCATGGTCCGTCTCACTCCAGGCCTGCACCCGTTGTAACTGATCGGCCCGGCCCTGGGGAAGTCCCTCCGGATCGGTCTGCGGCTCGAAAGAGGCCCGGATCTGATCGAAGTTCTCCCGCATCGGCCCGGCGATCCGCTCGAGCGTGCCGAACGGCCCGTCCGCCGAGGCCCTGTCGGCGCGATCATGAAAGGCGGCCAGCGCGCTCGCCAGCTCGTCCAGGCGCGCCACGTCCAGCCGGCCGGCGTCGAGCAGCCGGTCGAGCTGGTTCTCCTGAGGAAACTGACGCATCTTGACGGCGAAGTCGATCACGGGGCCCTCACCGCCGAACCGCGGCGATTCGATGGTGCCGGTGACGGGCACCACCGCGCAATAAAGAGGGGCGGCCAACCGCCGGTTGAGGTGCAGTTCCTCTTCACAATAGTGGCGCCGACGATCGATCGATGAAAAATCCAGAAATCCAAGATCGACCGGTTTTTTGATCTTGTACGCGAACGGGCCCGTCAGGAGGACCCACGAGATATGGGTTTCGATCAGCTGGAACGATTCGACTGGGTGATCGTAGAGCGCGGGATTCATCAACGCTTTGACGAGTCGGTCGTCGGCCGCGCTCATGGGGCCATCCCAAGCTTGCAAGGCAACAAGAGGGAAACGTGCGCGGTCAAGACGGGCCCACCGGGCCCCGGACGGAACGACGGGGACTACGCCTTGCGACGGATCCGGCGCACGACCGCCGCTTCAACGATCACCACGCCGATGATCACCAGGCCGGTGTACACCAGGATCATCCGGTTCGGCGGCGGTTCGATGAAAAACCACCACCACGAGGTCACGGCCTTCTGGGCGCCCTGCTCACGGTTGGCCTCGTCCCAGGCCGCGAAGGCGATCTGGACGAATTTGCCCGGCATGAACTGCACGTCCTCAGCATAGGGATCGGTCAGGGACCGGACCATCGTCACCCGCCAGACGCCGTCCTTCCAGACGCTCTTACCGGTCACGTTCTGCTGGGCCTGATCCTGGGCCTGGAGGGTTTTGAACCCATGGGCGTTCATATCGGTCGGCTGATCGTTCGAGGCTTTTTTGTACCAAATATTGACCTCGCCGCTCTCCACCTGGGCCATCTGCTGGGCATGGGCGAAGTGGGCGTGTTTATTGCCGACGGGAAACTCCAGGGCGACCGCGTCGCCAGGGTTCTGAATCGGGTCGGCATATTCCAACCGCACGGCGAGCTGATGGCCGTCTTGCAGCGCCCGTATCTTGATGGCCTTGACCGTCACGCTGAAAATTCTGGGATCCCAATGGACCTGAGGGCTCATGGCAAACTCTTCTTCGGGCGCCTGATCCCACAGGGGTGACGACGGATCGATCGGCGGAGACTCATGGATCAATTTCGCCGTGACGACACCGGTACTCCGTTTCTCCTCTTCGATCTGCTTTGACCCCGACGCGGATTTGGCCGCCTCATCGGCCCACGATGCGGTCGTCACGCAGACCGCCGCCGCCAGCGCCGCGCAACCCGCCAGTCCCGCTCTCCGCCACATCCGACGCATCATCCTCATGGCCTACTGCCACGTTCTCGGTGTGTGACCCGAACCCGCATACTCGTACATGATGATCCGCCAGATGTTGTCCGGCGCAATCCGGGTCTCCCATCGGGGCATGGCCGAGTTCCACGGCTGGCTCTCGACGGGCAGGCCGACGCCGCCGGTGCTGATCCGCCAGAAGAGGTACGACTCCTGCAGCTGGGCGATCGTCCCGGGATCGACAAAGTTCGCCGGCGGCGGATTGAACCCGACCGACGCCGGTCCCTTGCCGTTCAGCCCCGTTCCGTGGCAGGGCGAGCAATAAGCGATGAACATCCCCTTACCCGCCAGAATATTTTCCGGTGAATGCGGCAGCGGATTGTAGAGCTGCGCATATTCTCGGGGCGGGGCGGGGTGGATGACCCGTTGCTCAAGAGGCGGCGTCGCACTCGGCGTCAGGCGATGAAAGGTCGACACGCCGGCCAGGAACGGCACCAGGACCAGCACGCCCCACCGGGCATAGGTCGTGACGGCCTGATTGGATCGGATGAATTGCAGCACCGGCACCCAAAATTCCATCATCCGCTCCTCGAAGAGCGTGATATAGAGCACGGTCGCGACGATGGCCAGAAACAGATACATGAGAACCAGGCTCTGGGGCAGCGGCGGCATGATGAAATTGACCAAATATTTGACTGTGACGTAAAACAGGACCAGAAAACCGACGACTTTGTAAAAGATCGGCACCTGTGTGAGTTTGCTCATCGCACCGCTCCCCGTTTCCCTTAGTGAGCCGGCCTCTTCGCCTGCATCAGATAGGCGACCAAATCGTCGGAGCCCTTGACCGACAGCCGCTCATCCAGGTGGAGATGGGCCTGGACTGCCGCCCCCGGCTTCTCCACCTGCGCATTGAAGATGGCCAATCGAATCGCACTCTCATTCATCTTGTTCACCGCCGGCACCAGATCGATGATTTTGCCGGTGGCGGCGCCGCCGAGACTGTGGCACTTGGCGCAGTGTTCGGAGAACAGCTTCTTGCCCAGTTCAGGGTTTCCTCCGGTCGCCACCGCCAGCGCCGGACGAGACAACTCCGATGGATCAACCGTGATCTCTCCGCCCAGCGTTTGAATAAACGCAATCACCGCCAGCAATTCGTTGTCGTTCAACCCGATCGGCGACTGATTAATGATCGGCATGTGGGCGGGAAAGGGGCGCGGCGGGCTGGCCGTATAGTCCATATAAATGTATTTCGATGGCTGGGTCAGGCTCTCATAGATGAAGTCCCTGGTCAACTGGCCGCCCTTGATCTCCAGATTGGGACAACGGCCTGAGTTGTCGCCGATCGAATGGCACAGCGCGCACTTGCCCTTGCCGAAGAAGATGCTCTGGCCGATCTTGGCCAGGTCCTGCTTGGTCTTGATCTTGGACACATCGAAGACGGTCTCGGCCGGCGGCTGGGAATCGACCTGGGGAATCGAGTAGCAGATGTAGACGAACAGGAGCAGAAAGCCCGCCACGACGGACACGACTTTCCACAGTTGTCTCTGACCTGCCGCCATTGCCCCCTGCTTTCCTATTTCGCCGGCAGCGGTTTCCGCAACGGACCGGCCGCTTCTCCCTTCGCGGCCGGCTTGGGCGCCATCGACGCCACCCAGAAGATGAAGAGCACGATCATGCTAAAGAGAAACGTGCAGAGGGCCATGAAGCTGCCCGCGTACCCGAGGGCGGGGGAATAGGCGTACGGCGAGGTGTCGCGCATCACGCCGTAGATATGGAAGTGGACCCGCGACGCCGACCGGGCATAGCCCATCAACGTCATGGTCAGGATCACTGTCACGGCATTGATCACCAGGGCGTATTGCGCCCGCACGGGCATGCGCCCCCAGGTCATGGTGCGTGTTTCCTTGGCGCTTTTGACCATGGTCCCGACCAGCGGCGTGACGGTCACCAGGACAAAGAGCACCAGCAGCACCTGCGAGGTGGAGAAATAGTTGATCCGGATGATGGCGGGGACAAAATAGCCCCAGACCCCCAGGACAATGACCGCGATGCTGACGACCGTGAAGAGGAAAATAATGCCGATCTTCGCCACCTTCGCCCAGCGGACGGTGTCCTCCTTGCCCGCGCGCCAGTACATGATGAAACTGATAAAGGTAAACAGGATCATGATATTGACAGCCGTGATCTTGGCCGACATGACGCCCAAATAGCCCAGGACCGGGTGATGGGCGCCGCCCATTTTCCGCTGCTCTTCAAGGCTGGCCACAAGGCTGTGGGGCGTCAACCAGGCGCCGAAACAGAGGACCAGCACCGTGAGCACCGCCAGCACATATTTGCGGTACTCGGCCCCGGCGCCCAACCGGTAGACGAGCCCCAGCCAGAAATAATAATTGGCGCCAAGAAACAGCACACCGATCAAGACGGCCTGCATGATGAACAGCCACGCTAGAAAACCGCCCATCAGCGTGATGCCCATCTGTTGGTTATACATATAAATTTCCCGCATCAGCCAGTAGCCGGCAAAGGGGAGCGGCAGCAAACCGAAAATACCGATGAAATTCCCCACGTACCCCATCCAGTCATAATGCTCCCGCTCCTCCTGGCTTTTGGCCCCCAGGTAGCGGATCCCCGCATAGGCGCCGCAGATGAAGCCGCCCAGCACGATGTTGGCGATAAACCGGTGCACATTGACCGGCATCCAGGTCGGATTGTTGACCGCGGCCCAGGTGCGTTGCAACACGGTGCCCGTCCCTTGGGCTAGGATCACCGGGCTGGCTTGAAACGTGGCCCAGGCATTCGGCACCGCCATGATCACCAGCGCAAAGAGATTCAGCAAAAAGCCGAGAAAGAGGTGCAGCCCTTTCCGGTCCTGCATCGCATCCCAGCCGTACCAGTAGAGATAGAGGGTCGCGGTCTCCAACAGGAACATGAAGGCGTATAGATAAAAGGTCGGATAAAAGATATCGGTCATATAACTCATGAGCTTGGGATAGAGCGTGATCAGCAGGAACAGCAGCACCGCGCCGAAAATCGCCGTGGTGGCATAGGCCGAGGTGAGCAGTTTCGTGAATTCTTTCGCCAGCTTGTCGTAGCGCTGATCGCCGCTGCGCACGCCGATGATCTCGCACAACCAGGCGAAGATGGGTACGCCGAGGACAAACCCGCCCAGCAGCAGATGCAACTGGGCGATGACCCAGATGGCATTGCGGCTGCCGATATACGGGATGTCCCGGTACTCAACGGTGGAGGAACCGGCGTCCTGGGCGAACGCCGCGGCGCCGCACACGGCCAAGAGGAGAACGGCCAGCACGCCGCCCGCGAGAAGAGGACGCTTCAGGCTGTTCAATCTGAAATAACCAAACCTGAAAAAAGCCACTGAACCTGATTCCTCCCCCGCCCCAATCTTCATGGGAAGAAGTCCCGCCCAAACAGGCCACCCACAATACATAACTTTCCCTATCATGTCAACAGAGCAATGCGGGCCAATCGTGCAGGACGGCCGGCAGGACGGGTCTCCGGCCGCTCTTAGGCCGGCCCGCCCCCATGGACCACACCCCGTCCGCGCGGAGGCGGCGGCGATCATGTGGTGGATTGATCAGCAGATTCTGGGCAGCTGCTCGCCGGATAAGATGTCGATGACCCGCTCCCCTCCGATCCGACTGCGCATCACGACCAGACCGGGGTGATCGCCCACCACTTCACCGATCTGGGCCGCCTCTTGCCCGGACGGATGGGCGCGCATGGCGGCCAGCACCCGGTCAGCGGCCCCGGGCGGCACGATGGCGATGAGCCGACCTTCGTTGGCCACATAGAGCGGATCGAGCCCCAGCAATTCGCAGGCGCCCCTGACCGCCTCATCGATCGGGATCCGCGCCTCCTCCAGCCGGATACCCACTCGCGCCAGGTCTGCGATCTCATTGAGCGCGGCGGCAAGCCCGCCCCGGGTCGGATCGCGCAGGACGTGAATGTCCCGGCTCGCCGTCAGCATCGCTTCGACCAGTCCCCCCAGCGGGGCGGAGTCGCTTTCAATCGGGCTCTCAAACGCCAGTCCTTCGCGAACCGACAGGACGGCGATGCCGTGCCGGCCGATCGGTCCGCTCACCAGAACCCGGTCACCCGGAGCCGCCCTCCGGGGATCGATCCTCACGCCCGGATCGATCAGCCCGACGCCCGACGTGGTGATGAACAACTGATCCCCTTTGCCGCGATCAACCACCTTGGTATCCCCCGTCACCAACGACACCCCCGCCCCATCGGCCGCCCGCCGCATCGAACGGACAATCTGCGTGAGCCGCTCGATCGGCAGCCCCTCTTCCATGATCAGGGCGGCGGACAGATAGAGGGGGCGCGCGCCGCACATGGCCAGATCGTTCACCGTGCCGTTGACCGCCAGCGCGCCGATGTCGCCGCCCGGGAAGACGATCGGATTGACCACGTAGGCATCGGTCGAAAAGGCGAACGTCGAGCCGCCCAGCGGCAGGACCGCTCCGTCGTGGAGCGGGTCCAGCCATTGATTCTGAAACTCCGGCAGGAACAACGTCCGGATCAGCTGCTGCGTGAGCCGTCCCCCGCCGCCGTGGGCCATTTGGATCTGTTGCAGATCGCTGACAGGCAGAGGGCAGGTGAGATCGAACTTCTGAATTTGATTCACGAGAACCTCCTATACTGGTAATACGCCGCACAGGCGCCTTCGGAGGAGACCATCGGCGCGCCCAGAGGGCGCTCCGGCGTGCATATGGTTCCGAAGGCGGGACAATCGGGCGGCTTTTTCACCCCTTGCAACACCCGCCCCGCGATGCAAAGGGGCGATTCCGCCGTCGCTACGCCGGCCGTCTCGAACCGGCGCTCGGCGTCATGATCGGCATAGTCGTCCCGCAGTCGATACCCGCTTCGCGGGATCATGCCGATGCCGCGCCACGCCCGGTCGGCCGGCTCAAAGACGTCGTCGAGAAGGCGACGGGCCTGCGGGTTGCCGCCCGGCCTGACGGCGCGGGCATACTGATTGTCCACTTCGGCCCGACCCTCTTCCAATTGTCGGACAGCCAGCCAGACCCCCTGGAGCAGATCGACCGGTTCAAACCCGGTGACCACGATGGGAACCCGGTGACGCGCCGCCAGCGGCCGGTAGTCCTCATAGCCCATCACGGTGCAGACGTGGCCCGCGGCCAGAAAGGCCTGCACCCGGTTGTCCGGTGAGGAGAGGAGCGCGTCAATCGCCGGCGGCACCAGGACATGCGAGCAGAGGACCGAAAAGTTGGTCAGTCCCAATTGGCGAGCCCGCCGGACCGCCATGGCGGTCGCGGGCGCGGTCGTCTCAAACCCCACGGCGAAGAACACCACTTGGCGCTCCGGATGCCGTCGAGCCAGCGCCACGGCGTCGAGGGGCGAATAGACGATCCGCACATCGCCCCCCGCCGCCTTGACGGTCAGCAGATCCCTGCCGCTGCCGGGGACGCGCAGCATGTCGCCGAAGGAAACGAAGAGCACGCCGGGCTTCGTCGCGATGGCCAGCGCCTTGTCAATCATCTCCAGCGGCGTCACGCAGACCGGGCAGCCGGGGCCGTGGACGAGCGTCAGGCTCTCCGGCAGCACGGACGCAATCCCGTACTTGATGATCGTATGGGTCTGCCCGCCGCAGATCTCCATGATCGTCCAGGGACGGGTCACCGAGGCGCGGATGCGTTCGGCGTATTGACGGACCAGCGCCTCATCACGAAATTCATCGACGTATTTCATGGTCTGTTCACTCTCCGGCCGTCGCGAGTCCCTGTCCGATGGCGCGCGTGTTCCGCCCTCCGTATCCCGCCCTTCACCCGTCACCCGTCCCTGTGGTCATCCGCTCAACAACTCCAACGTCCGCTTTGCCGCCTCCTCGTCCATCACGCTGATCGCAAAGCCCACATGGACGAGGACATAGTCCCCCACCTTCACCTCCGGCACCCACGCGACGCAGACCCGTTGCCGGACGCCGCCGAATTCCGCCTTGGCCATCGGCGGCTCGGCCTCGCGGTCGATGTCTATCACTTTTCCTGGCACGGCCAGACACATTGACGCCGTCCTCCTCTCAGCACGCAGGGGCAAGACCCAAGGCGGGATTTCAGTGTTTCCACTGCCCCCCTGCCTCCTGACCCTTCACCCTCATGAAGCTTCTCCCCATTGCCACATACAACTGTCCCAATGCCAGCCCGCCGTCATTCGGCGGGACGCGATGAGGCCAGTATGGACGAAACCCCTCGGTCCGGAGCCGCCGGACCGTCCCTTCGAGCAGCCGGCGGTTCTGAAAGCAGCCCCCGCCCAGCACCACCCGTTCCCGGCCGACCCGCCGTGCGACGGCGGCGATGATGTCAATCAGCGTCTGGTGAAATCTGGACGAGATCGCTCCGGCGGCCACGCCGCGTTTCATGTCGTCAAGCATGGCCATCATCATCGGTCCCCAATCGATAATCTGCAGGGGCGATTCGCGATTCCCTCCGTCAGGACCGAGCTGGAACGGATACCCGTCATTCGATGGTTCTCCCTCCGCCGCCCATTCCACCTCCATCGCCGCCTGACCGTCGAAGCTGACCCGCTGGCGCAGGCCGAGCAGCGAGGCGACGCCGTCGAATAGCCGGCCGACGCTGGAAGTCCTGGGGGAGTGGGCGCCGCGCGCCAGCAGTTGCCGCACGATCCGCCGGTCCGCGGCGGTCATGGCCCGCACGCAGGCCAGTTCCTCATGATCGAAGAGCCGATCGCCCCACAATTCCCAGAGCAGACCGGCGGCGGACCGCCTGGGCTCACGAACGGCCCGCTCCCCGCCGGGAAGGCGGAAACGGCGGAAGGTGGCCGCGCGCTCAAACTCCCGCTCATCGGCCGCGAGGAATTCCCCGCCCCAGACCGTCCCGTCCGGACCCCAGCCGGTGCCGTCCCAGGCCACGCCGAGCACCGGCCCGCGCACGCCGTGCTCGGCCATGCAGGCGGCGAGATGCGCGTGGTGATGCTGCACCGAGACCACAGGCAGGCCTGAGGCTTCGGCCTCGCGCGTGGAACGATAATCGGGATGGCGATCGCAGACGGCCTGCACCGGCCGCAGCCGATGGATCGACGGCAGCTCCCCCACGGTCCGCCGGAAGAGCGCGCACCCCTCCGCGGAGCCGAGATCGCCCAGATGCTGGCTGAGCACGGCCAGCCCGCCGATCGAGACGGCCACTGTGTTTTTCTGATGGCCGCCCATGGCAACCAGTGGCGGGGTTGGCTGTCCCAGCGGCACGGGCCCGGGCGCATAGCCGCGCGCGCGCCGCAGAACCAGCTCGCGCCCCAGAACGGCCCGGACCACCGAATCGTCCACCGGCCTGAGGACCGGCCGATCATGGACCAGAAAGAGGTCGGCGACGCCGCGCAACCGGTCGAGCGCCTCATCCTCATCGATACAGATCGGCTCCTCCGTCCGGTTGCCGCTGGTCGCGACGAGCGGCGCGCCCAGCTCGGCCATCAACAGATGCTGCAGCGGCGTGGAGGGGAGCATGACGCCGAGATACGGGTTGCCCGGGGCGACAGAGGGGGAGAGCGCGGGAGATGAGCGAAGCGTCCGGCGACGGAGAAGGACAATCGGGGCTTCGGGCGAGCCGAGCAGCCGGAGGTCGAGCGGGGAGGCGTCGCACACGGTTTCGGCCGCGTCGCGGGATGGAAAGAGGAGGGCGAAGGGTTTGTCCGGCCGCCCCTTTCGTTCGCGTAGCCGCCGGACGGCCGACTCGTTGCCGGCGTCGACCATCAGATGGAAGCCGCCCAGCCCCTTGACGGCCACGAGGCGTCCCTCCTTCAACGCCTCCACCGCGCCCAGCAGCGCCTGATCCCGGTCGGCCAGCGGCCGGCCCGCCTCATCCCACAATTGCACCTGCGGCCCGCAGTCCGGGCAGGCAATGGGCTGGGCGTGAAACCGGCGGTCTGCGGGATCATCATAGTCCGCCCGACAGGCCGGACACATGACAAACCGGCGCATGACCGTCCTGGCCCGGTCGTATGGCAGTGATTCGATGATCGTGTACCGAGGGCCGCAGTCGGTGCAATTGAGGAAGGGATAGCGAGAGCGCCGGTCCGCCTGATCGAACAGTTCCCGGCGACAGGCGTCACAGGTAGCCAGGTCTGGCGGCAACCATGCGGCCGGCCGGTTTCCGTCCCCCTCCGGGTCGCTGGCGCGGATGGCAAACCGCTCCTCGCCGACCGGCGCGAGCCGTTCGCGCTCGAGCGTCCGGATGTCACACCGCGCCGGCCGTTCCCGCACCAGCCGATCGACGAACCGCTCCACACGGTCCGGCGCCCCCTCCACTTCGATCAGGACGCCGCCTGGCTCATTCGCCACCCAGCCCGCCAATCCCATCGCGCCGGCCAACCGGCAGGCGAACGGCCGAAACCCGACCCCCTGGACCGCGCCGCCGATCAAGAGCCGGAGCCGAGCGCGTGTCGCGGGTCCCTCGTTTTGAAGGGGCTCGCGTCGCCCCCTCCATGTGCTGTGCAGCATGGAGCCTCCCCCTCACACTCGCGTTGCTCGCTGAGTAGCTGCCCCGGTCATGGCGGGGGGCACCTATGCCTCCACTTCGAGCGCCACCAGAATCAGCTCATGACCGTCGTCCGGCGTGATCTCGAGCCGCGCGCCCTCGACCCTCGTCCCCGCGCTGGCGAGCTCAAAGGCGGCGGTCAACGAGTCCGGGCCAATTCCGGCGAAGGCGCCCAATCGGACGGTCACGGTCCTGACCGGCCGACCGCCCACGGCCGGAAGTTGTCGTTCGGCCAGCCGCACAAGACTGCGCGCAAGGGAAAACTCATGCATGGCGAGGGGACTCCGTCCGCGCGACCACTGCAAGGCCGAACCGCCGCAACTCTTCCGCCACCGCCTCCACCGCGTGGGGCAACGCGGCCGCAACCGGACCGGACAACTCATCGGACAGCATGCCTGACCACTCCGGGCCGGCGTCATCCTCCTCCCCGGCCTCCGCGCCCCCGGCTTCCACATCCCCAGCTTCCACACCCCCAGCTTCCACACCAATGATCCGCACCTCGGGGCATCGGCCCAACGCCTCGAGCAGTCCGAACAGATCGGCCAGCCCCAGACCGTGGGACGAGCAGGCGCGGCGGCCCACGGCAGCCAGCTGTTCACGCTCCACCCTGTAGACGCTGCCCGGCGGCCGGCCGCCGCGGACGGCGTCCACCACGATCAGACGGCCCACACCCTCCAGCTCCGCCGCCAGACGCGCCATCGGCGCGTCGCTCCGGATGAGGCGCACCGCCTCCGGCAACCGAAAGCGGCGGGCCAGCTCGTCCAGCGCCTTCACGCCGATGCTGTCGTCCCGCATCAGTCTATTGCCCACACCCAGCACCGCAACGGATGTCAACGTCTGCGCTCCACTCCGGACCGGCGTCAGATCAACGGCAGCGGTTTTCCCCGCTTGAGGCCTTTGCCGCTGCCGATGGTCACCACCGGGCAGGGCGCCAGGCGGACGACCCGCTCCGCGACGCTGCCCAGCACCACATGCTCCAGGCCCGTCCGTCCGTGGGTGCCCATGACGATCAGGTCCGCCTTCCGCTTGCGCGCTTCATCGACGATCTCGAACGGCGGCCGGCCCTGCCGGAGCGCCGTGCGCACCGTCACGCCCTTCCGCTTCAGCGCCTGCTGCTGCTGCGCGAGCAGCCGCTCGGCGATCGTCTTCAGCGCGGTGAAATGATCCACCACCCACATCGATTCGTTGATGTCATAGGTGAAGGGCTCGATCACGTGCACGAGCACGATCCCGGCCTTGAACTGCCGGGCGAGCATCACCGCATACTCGGCCGCCCGGCGTGAAAAACCCGTGAAATCGACCGGCACCACGATCCGCTTGATCTTCTTCATTACACGCTTCCTCCCTCCGCTGTTGTGGTCGTCCCCCCGCCCGAGCCGATCTCGAGGGTGAGAAAATGGGTTGCGCACGAGATGCAGGGATCGTAGTTGCGGATCGCCTGCTCGCACTGCCGCGTCAACGCCTCCTTCGACAGGCGCAGATGTGCCTGCACGAAGCGGCGCAGGTCTTCTTCGATCATCATCTGGTTCTGGGAGGTCGGCGGCACGATGTTCGCCTCCAGAATCAGGCCGTCTCCGTCCACGCGGTACCGGTGATAGAGCAGGCCGCGCGGCGCCTCAGTGCAGGCCGCGCCGGCCGCCGCGACCGGCCGGATCTCCAGCGCGGGGGCCGCGGGCGGCTCATAGCCCTCGATCAGACGCAGCGCCTCGTCGCAGGCGTAGACCATCTCCACGCTTCTGACGATGATGCTCTTGAACGGATTGCGGCACGGTGACGACAGGCCGGCCGCCCGGGCCGCCTCCCGCGCCAGCGGCGACAACCGGTCGAAGTTGAGATGAAAGCGGGCCATCGGCCCGACGAAGTAGGCGCCCGTTCCGGCGCGGTCCCGCAGGCGGGCGTGGAGGGCGTTTGAATACGGCACTTGCTCTTCAATCACCGTCCGCTCAAAGTCGCCGGCGTCCAGATCGAGCCCGCCGGATGATGCGATGCGTCCTTCATTGAACGGGTACTCGTCGGGATGGCGCAAGGCGACGAACTCGTAGTCCTGTTCGAAGTCAGGGAACGGGAAGGCGGCCGTCCAGCGGACCGTCTCCAGCGCGGCGTCGCGCGCCCACCGCACCCGTTCGGCCAGCGGCCGCAACTCCTCCTTCGAGGGCACCCGGTAGAAGCCGCCCACCCGGACGTTGATCGGATGGACCGCCCGGCCGCCGAGCAGCGCGATGAGGTCGTTCGCGGTCTTTTTGAGCTGCAGACCCCGTTCGACCGCCTCCCGGTGCTCCCTCGCCATCTCGATCGCGCTCTCGTAACCGAGGAAATCGGGCGCGTGCAGCAGATAGACGTGCAGCGCGTGGCTCTCGAGCCACTCACCGCAATAGAGCAGCCGGCGCAGGGCCCGCAGTTGCCCATCAACCCGGACGCCGAAGGCCCGCTCGATCGCATGGACCGCGCTCATCTGATAGGCGACGGGACAGATGCCGCAGATCCGCGCGGTGATGTCGGGCGCTTCAAAACAATGACGGCCGCGCAGGATCGATTCAAAGAAGCGCGGCGGATCGTAGAGGCGCAGCCGTACCTGGTCCACGCGGTCGCCCTTCATCGTAATATGGAGCGCGCCTTCGCCTTCGACGCGGGCCAACGCGTCGATCTTGATCGTTCTGTCCGCCATATTTCCAGCCTCTGCTCTCCGTCCTCCTGCCTCTTCGTTCTTGCCTCTAGCGTTTTGCCTCTAGCCCCCGGCTTCCTGCTTCCGGCTCTCCGCCTGAAACGCATCCGCCCACGCATTAAAATTCCTGAAGACGCGCACCAGCTCTTCATCTCCAGCGCCCAACACTCGCCATTGTCCGCTCAACGCGCCCGTATTCGGCGATTCCATCGGGCCGAAGCAGCCGTAGCAGCCGCGATCATGGGCCGGGCAGAGGGCGCCGCAGCCGGCGTGGGTGACCGGACCGAGGCAGGGCGTGCCCTTCGCCACCATCACGCAGACCGCGCCGCGCCGCTTGCACTCCAGGCAGACGCTGTGCGCTGGCGTCTGGGGGCGGCGGCCGTACAGAAACGCCGTGATCACCTCCAGCAACTGGCGTGTGTCGATCGGACAGCCTCGCAATTCAAAATCGACCTTCACGTGCTCGGCGATCGGCGTCGAGGTGGCGAGCGCGCTGATGTAGTCGGGCGTCGCGTAGACGATGGAAAGAAACTCGCGGCTCGCTTGAAAATTGCGCAAGGCCTGAATCCCGCCGGCGGTCGCGCAGGCGCCGATCGTCACGAGATGTTTTGACATCCGCCGGACGCGTCGGATCCGGTCGACGTCCTCCGGCGTGCTGACCGACCCTTCGACCAGCGATAGGTCGTAGGGACCCTTCACGACCGCGCGCGAGGCTTCGAGAAAGTAGGCGATCTCGACCCGGCCGGCGAGGGCGAGCAGCTCATCCTCGCAATCGAGCAGGCTCAACTGGCACCCGTCACAGGAGGCGAACTTCCAGACGGCCAGTTTAGGCTTGCGCGCCATCGTCACGCCTTTTCATCGTCACTGTCTACTTTCATTCGTCACTTTCCGCTCGTGCTATGCACTCGCTCAGTTCGGGGGAGCGATGCTCATGCTCCCCCGCCCCCCCATCGCTCATACGCGATGTGCAAATGGCTCGCGTGTCAAATCGACGCTCGGCCCCTGGCCATCGTCATACCTGCGGTCGGCCGAGCTTCGAGTCAGGGCTGGGAAGTCTTCCACTATCCACTATCCACTGCCTCTACAACTCCTTGATGTCGAACCAGCGGCCAAGCCGGTCGTATCGAAGGACGGGACCATCCTTGCAGATAAACATCGGCCCGTACTGGCAATGGCCGCAGAAGCCCACCGCGCACTTCATGTTCCGTTCCATCGACACGTAGATGCGGTCCGCCGCCACGCCCCGCTCCTTGAGTTCCCGGACGGCGAAGCGCATCATCACCTCGGGACCGCACATCATGACGAGGCTTCGATCGGGATCGATGTGCGCCTGACGGAAGAGGGTGGTGACGACGCCGACGTGCTGCTTCCACCGCCGGTCGGGACGGTCGACGGTCAGGTAGACCTCCGTGTTCGGCGCCTTTTGCCAGGCGCGAAATCGGTCCCGGTAGAGCAGGTCCCCCGGCGTTTTGATGCCGTGAAAGATTTTCAACGCTCCGTACGCCTCGCGCCGGGCCATGACGTAATTGATCGCCGCGACGACCGGCGCGCAGCCCAAGCCGCCGGTCACAATCACGACATCCCGTCCCCGCGCCTCATCCATCGGCCACCAGCTGCCGTACGGCCCCCGCAGACCGATCACGTCGCCGCGGTCGAGCTCGCACAACCGGTGACTGACCGCGCCCACCGCCCGGATCGTGTGGTCCAGCAACTCCGGATCGGCCGGATCGGAGACGATCGAGATTGGTACCTCGCCGACGCCGAAGTTGTAGACCATGTTGAACTGGCCCGGCCGGAACTGAAACCGACGGCGCCGTGCCTCATCCGCGAGCCTGAGCCGTAGCGTCCAGACCTTCGGCGCCTCCCGCCGTTTCTCCACTACTTCCGCCGTCATTGGTACGAGCGCATCCATCTTTTCACCCCTTACTCCTTGCCCCCTACTCCTTACCACCCCTCATCGCCTTCACTTCCTCCGTGATATCGATCCCCACCGGGCACCAAGTAATGCACCGGCCGCAGCCGACGCAACCGGAGCTGCCGAACTGGTCCTGCCAGGTCGCCAGCTTGTGGGTCAGCCACTGCCGGTAACGGGCCTTGGTCGATGATCGGACGCTGCCGCCATGGATGTAGGAAAAATCGATCGTAAAGCAGGAGTCCCATTTCTGCCACCGCTCGGCATGTTCACCGGAGAGGTCGGTCACCTCTTCGACCGCGGTGCAGAAGCAGGTGGGGCAGACCATCGTGCAGTTCCCGCAGGTCAGGCAGCGCTTGGCCACGTCGTCCCAGCGGGGATGCTCGTAATTCCGGTAGAGGAGTTCTTTGAGGCCCGAGGTCTCCATCGTCCGGCCCATCCGGCGGGCGGTCTCGGCCACGATCCGTTCGGCGGCGGCCACCTCCTCCGCTTCCGCCGGACGGGATTCGATTTCGCCGAGCAGTGCGCGCCCTTCGTCGCTCCCCTCTTCCACGACGAAGCAGTGGCGCGCCCCCTCCAACACTTCGGTGAGCGCGAGGTCGAACCCCGCCGTCGCCTTCGGCCCCGCCTGCATCGAGACACAGAAGCAGGTGCGGCCCGCCTGGCCGCAGTTGACCGCCACGGTGAACACGTTGTTCCGGCGGGCGCGATAGCCCTCATCAACATGGGCATCTCCCGTCAGCACCCGGTCTTGCACGGCGATGGCGCGCAACTCGCAGGCGCGCACCCCGATGAAGGCGTAGCGCGGCGCCGCCTCCACTTCTGAAATGAACCGCACGGCCCCCTCCCGCCGTTCGGCCCGCCACAACCGGCGGGCAGGCGGGTGGAGAAAGCGCTTCCATGAGTGGGGACCGACGGTGTAGCCGAACAGGGCGGCGTCATCGCGCCGCTTCAGGCGGTACTGGCCCCCCTCCTGCTCGTCCGTCCAGCCGACGGGCAGATCGGCGGTCGTCCGAATGGCATCATAGACGATCGCGCCGTCCCGGACGGTCGGGCCGACGGGCTGGTAGCCCCGGCGAGCCAGCGCCGCCAACAATTGATCAAGCGACTGACGGTCGATGATCTTCATCACCCGGCCCGCTCGCCGACGGTGTCTTCGCCGTCGCTCGATCCGGCGCCCGGCGGCGCCTGAGCGATCCGGACGTCGATCCGGGGCGTGATGGCGATCGTGTTGTGAACCGTGCAGCCCTCCAGCACCTTTTGCATCCTCTCCCGCATCGCCGGATCCAGCGCCGCTGCCAGCGGCGGCGGCAGGCGGACATGGGCCGTCATGCGGCCGACCCGGTGGGGCTTTTCCTCGTACTCCCACTCCACCGTCACCCGCAGGCCGTCGGCGGGCAGCCGATGGCGATCGCAGAAGCGCGCGGCGAAGTGGCCGATGCAACTGCCCAGCGACGCGATGAGGAGTTCCACCGGGGTCATGCCCCGGTCGTCCCCTCCTTCATCAGCCGGCTGATCGACCAACAGCCGGTGGCGCCGGACGTCGACAGCCAGCTGGCTGCCGCGGAGCCAGGTCACCTCCATCGTCTCCATTACCGCACCACCAGCACGGAACAGGGGGCGTGCTTGACCACCTGGTGGGAGACGCCTCCCATCCAGACACGCTTCAGACCGGTCAAGCCGCGTGAGCCGATCACGATCACATCGGCGCGCGTCCGGCGAGCCGTCGTCACGATCTGGTCGGCCGCATGCCCCACGACCGCCTTCGCCGCCGACGTGAACCCGGCCTTCCGCAACGGTTCGAGGTACCGGTCGTTCACCATCTGAAGCGGCAGTCCGGCCGGATGGGGCGGCAATGGATAGTCCCAGACATAGAGGGCCGTGCCCCGCAGTCCGTCGGGATTCCAGTGGCGCGCCATCCACCGCATCGCCGCCTCTGACGAGGGGGAGCCATCCGCGGCCAGCAGCCACCTCGTGATGGCCGGCCGCCCCCCCCTGACAACCAGCACCGGGCAGGGGGCGCGTGTCGCCACTGCGTGAGAGACGCTGCCCAGCAGAAAGCTCCTGATGTCGCTCAGCCCCCGTGATCCTATCAGAATCAGCTCCGCTCGTTCCCGCTTAGCCCTCGCGATGATCTGCTCGGCCGGATGGCCGCTCACCACCACGCCCTGTGTGCGAGGCCACCGGCCGGCGAGCCGCCTGGCCGCTTCGGCCGCGATCCGGTCGGCCGCCCGGCGTTGTCGCCGCAGCTCCTCCCGCATCAGCTGGCCGTATTTCAGGGCGGCGAGCGGAGAGAGCGGCAGGGGTTCCGCGAGCGCGGCCGGATCCACCACGTGCAGCACCGTGATGCGTGGTTCCTTCTTCAAGGGCAGCCGCGCCAGCAGCCGCGCCGCCCGTCGCGAGTAGGCCGAGCCGTCCACAGCCAGCAGAATCTTCATGTGTCTCTCACCCCTTTGCGACCATCACCGCGTTCCGATCGGCCCGCCGCCACCATTTCTCGGCTTCCACCGCCGCATAGATCACGCACGCCGCCAGCAGGCAGAGGGCCAACTCCGGCGCCGACAGCGCTGCCGTGTGAAAGACCCCCTGCAGCGCAGGACCATAGGTCATCACCGCCTGCAACGCCACCGTCAGCATGACGGCGCCGAGCAACTGCGGGTTGGACGCCAAACCGATCGCCCAGAGCGGTTTCCGTTCCGAGCGGATGGCCAGCACATGCGCCATTTGTAACATGGTCAGGGTGAAAAAGGCCATCGTCCGGGCGTGGATCAGGTCCCTCGTCACAAGCGCCCAGTCGAACACGCCGATGGTCAGCGCGCCCATCAGCAGGCCCACCCAGCAGACGTGCCAGCCCAATCCCCCGGCAAAGAGGCTCTCATCAGGACGCCGGGGCGGCCGCCGCATGAGATCCTGCTCGGCGGGCTCCACGCCGAGCGCGAGCGCAGGCAGGCCGTCGGTGACGAGATTGATCCACAAAATGTGAATGGGCAGCAGCGGCAGCGGGAGACCGAGCAGGATGGCGAACAGCATCGTCAAAAGCTCCCCGCTGTTGGTGGAGAGCATGTACCGGGTGAATTTGCGGATGTTGTCATAGATTCTCCGCCCGCCCTCGACGGCCGAGACGATGGTGGCGAATCGGTCGTCCAGCAGGATCAGATCCGACGCGTCGCGGGCCACGTCCGTCCCGCCCCGCCCCATGGCGACGCCGATGTCGGCCAGCCGCAACGCCGGCGCGTCGTTGACACCGTCTCCGGTCATGGCGACGATCTCCCCCCGTCGCTGGAGGGCCTGGACGATCTTGACTTTCTGTTCCGGCGAGAGGCGGGCGTAGACCGACACCGAGTCGCAACGGGCGGCCAGCGAGTCGACGCTCATGGTCTCGAGCTCCTCACCCGTCAGGACGGGCCGACCCGGCTCGTGAATGGTCAGGCCGAGGGCGATCGCCTCCGCCGTCACCCGGTGATCGCCCGTCATCATCACCGGCCGGATCCCCGCCTGCCGGCAGCGCACCACCGCGTCCTTCGCCTCGGGCCGCGGCGGATCAATCATGCCGATCAGGCCCAGCAGGCACAACTCCCGTTCAACGGCCGGCAAGGCCTCCGGAGCGGGCGCCGTGGCCAGGTGCCGCGTGGCACAGGCGAGCAGGCGGATGCCGGCGGCGGCCAATTCCCGGTTCACCTCGAGGAGCGCCTCGCGCCTCCCGGGGGTCAACGGCACGGTCCCGTTGCCGCCGGACACGGTCGCCGATCTGTCCAGCACCGATTCAACGCCGCCCTTGGTGAAGACCGTCACGCCCCCGCCGGGATCCTGATGCAGGGTCGTCATCAATTTTCGCGCGCCATCGAACGGCAGCTCGCCGATGCGCGGGTAGTCGGCCTCCAGCTTCGTTTTCCAGAGACCGGCCCTGGCGGCGGCCGTCAGCAGGGCGCCTTCGGTCGGATCGCCCAGCACGCGCCAGTCGCCGTCCTGGCGCCGGAGGAGCGCGTTCGTGCAGAGCGCGGCGGCCTCAAGCAGGCGCCGGAGCGCGGGATCGGCCTCGGCATCGATCGGTCGTCCCCGTTCGGTAAACGTTCCCTCCGGCGCATAGCCGGCGCCCGTGAGCGAGATCTCCCGGTCGCGCTCCCGCTCTTCTCCGGGACTCCACACAACGATCCGCTCCACCGCCATGACATTCTGCGTGAGCGTGCCGGTCTTGTCGGCGCAAATGACGGTGACGGAGCCCAGCGTTTCGACGGCCGGCAGCGTGCGGATGAGCGCCCGTCTCCGGATCATCGCCTGCGCGCCGACGGCGAGGACGATCGCCACCACGGCGGGCAGTCCCTCCGGAATGGCCGCCACCGCCAGGCTGATCGCCGTCAACAGCATGACATCGGCCGACTCTCCCCGCCACAGGCCGGCCAGAAAAATCGCCGCCGTGATCGCCAGCGCCGCCCCCGCCAGCCAGCGGCCGAGCGAGGCCAGCCGGCGCTGCAGCGGGGTCGGCTGCGCGTCGACCGTCTGCAACTGATGGGCGATCTTTCCCAACTCGCTCTCCATCCCCGTCCCGGTGACGACCGCTGTGCCGTGACCGGAGAGCACCGTGGTGCCCATGAAGACCAGATTGACGCGGTCGCCCAACGGCGCGCCGGCGGCGGGCAGCGAGCCGCTCTCCTTGTCCACGGGAGACGACTCGCCGGTCAATTGCGACTCATTGACGCGCATCCTGACGGTCTCGATCACCCGCCCGTCCGCCGGTACCCGCTGTCCCTCCAACAGCTCGATCAGATCGCCCGGGACGAGGTCGCGGGACAAAACCTGCCGGCGCGTTCCATCGCGGCGGACAATGACGTGCGGTTGTTCCAGCTTCTTGAGCGCCGCCAGGGCCCGCTCGGCCCGGTACTCCTGGCCGAATCCCAGCGTCGCGTTGAGCGCCACGATCACCAGGATCATCGCCATGTCGGTCAAATCCCCCATCCACCAGGCGATCGCGGCGGCCGCCAGCAGGATCAGGATCATCACGTCGGTCAGTTGTTCGACGAGGATCAGCCAGGGGCTTCGGCCCGGCTCTTCCTTCAGCAGGTTCGGCCCATGCGCTCCCAGTCGCCGGGCGGCCTCCGCCTCGCTCAGCCCGGCGGGCGAGCTGTCAAGGCGCGCGAGCGCTTCGGCCGGGCTCAGCCGGTGCCACGCCGGCCCGTCCGTCGCCGGTATCATCTCGCGCGGCGCCACCATTTCCTCAACTCCTCCAGCACCAGCATCGCCGCGGCAAAGGGCAGCATGAAGAGCCAGCCCTCCGGCGCGATCGGGGCGGTGTGGAACACCCATTGCCCCCATGCCGAGTAATCAATCCAGAGGATCAGCGCCAGCTCGATGGCGATGCCCCAGAGCAGCAGCCGGTTGCCGAAGAGCCCGAAGGCGAAGGCCGATTCCCGCTCGCTCCGGCAGAGAAACAGATTGACCACCTGCATGACGATGATCGCGCTCAGGCAGGCGGTGGTCGCCGCACGGTAGAGCGGATCGTTCCACGCCAGGGCCCGGCCGTACGACCAGCCGCCGGCGCGCAGGACGAAGAAAAAGGCTGCCATCGCGGCGACCGATTCCAGCGCGCCTTTGGTGTAGAGCACGAGCCCCTGAGGGGTCCGGTGCAGCGTCGACAGGCGGCGCCGGTCCGAATCGAAGGGCAATTCGTCGACACGGGGCGCGTCCGGCACGTCGGACAAAACGGCGCGGGCCATCTCCGCCAGCGCCACCTCCATCGGATCGCCCTGCACCTCCATCCGGCCATCGCGTTCCGTCGTTTTCAGTTCGTGACAGAACCACGCGGTTTCAAAGAATCTTCGATGTGCGTCCTGTTGGACGGGCGCAGCATGCTGCGCCCCTCCGTCAGTTGGGTCATAAAACCGACCATCCAGGTACAGCCGCCTGACCTCCATCCGATTTCTGGTCAGCGTCCCCGTCTTGTCGGTGCAGATGACCGTCGCCGAGCCGAGTGTTTCCACCGCGGGCAGGTGGCGGATCACGGCCCGGCGCTTCGCCATCCGGCGGGCGCCCATAGCCAGGGCCAACGTGACCGTCGGCAGAAGTCCTTCAGGCACATTGGCCACGATGATCCCGATGGCGAACATGAAATTCTGCCAGAAGGTGAAGCCGAGTCCCTGCCCGATAATGAAAAACAGCACGCCCAGGCCGGTCGCCAGCAGCGCCACCATCCGGCTCAGACGGAGAATCTCGAGCTGCAAGGGCGAGAGCGGCGCCTTCGCGGCCTGCGTCAGGTGGGCGATCCTCCCGAACTCTGTTTGCATGCCGGTGGCAAAGACCAGCGCCGACGCCTCGCCGGACACCAGCGCCGTGCCCGCCAGCAGGATGTTCTTGCTTTGACCCACCTCCTCCTGATCGCTCGTGTGGGCGTCACGAACCTTCGGAATCGATTCGCCGGTGATGGTCGAGGTGTCGACCCGGACCCCGAAGGCCCGGATCAGCCGGCAGTCGGCGGGGATATGATCCCCCCCCTGCAACACGATCAGA
>Ga0335081_10004180_pt1 | contig 22778 bp, 20 predicted proteins | sample Lox_Sample_35_FD_206713 | JGI IMG/M metagenome (GOLD analysis project Ga0335081, IMG submission 206713) | Soil microbial communities from Loxahatchee National Wildlife Refuge, Florida, United States - Lox_Sample_3.5 | ecosystem: Environmental > Terrestrial > Soil > Wetlands | place: USA...
GAGCGCCTTGGGGTTATCGAAGACAAGGGCGCCCTGCCCCAGATAATTCAAAGCCAGCGACGGCAATACCACGCAAAGCCAGGCGATCTGAATCGGTCCGCGGCCGAAATGGCCGAGATCGGCGTAGAGCGCCTCGGCGCCGGTGACGGCAAGAAATACGGCGCCCAGCGTGTACAGGCCGATCATGCCATGATGCAAAAGAAAATCGATCCCGTACAAAGGATTGAGCGCCCACAGCACGCCGGGATCGGCCGCGACCCACAGCACGCCGGGGATGGCGATGACCACAAACCACACCATCATGATCGGGCCGAACAACGCCGCGACTTTGGCGGTACCACGCGACTGGCCGGCGAACAATACGACCAAGATCACGACCGTGATCGGCACGACGTATTCGTGAAAGGCTGGAGTGGCGACGTCGATGCCTTCGACCGCCGAGAGGACCGACAGTGCCGGCGTGATCACGGCGTCACCGTAGAACAGGCCCGCGCTGGCAACACCAAGCAGCGCAACGAGGCCGACGGCTTTGCCGACGTGACCGACCGCGCGCGATGCCAGCGCCATCAGGGTCAGCGTGCCGCCCTCCCCGTTGTTATCGGCGCGCAGCAGGATCACCACATATTTCAACGTAACGACGACGATGAGAGCCCACAGGATCAATGACAGGACGCCGATCACAGTGGCCCGAGTCATATCCGCATGGTTCGGCCCAGATGCCGCATCGAGCGCGACACGCACCGCGTAGAGCGGGCTCGTACCGATGTCACCGTAGACGACGCCGATGCTGCCCAGCGCAAGGCCCCAGAGCCCGGCACGCGTTGGCGTGGGATGGCTGCCGTTCGCCGGCATTTCGCTTCCGGGCGCAGAAGCGCTCAGGCTATTGGTCATGGATTATGAATCGGGGTGTCCTCGTCCCTTGCTCCGGATATGCTGTCCGCCCCGGGGGCGCCGCGGGCCTATACACCCATCGAACCCCAATGTCATGACGCCACAATGCCAACCTTCGTCTTGCCTTGCGCCTGGCCGTCTTGCGCACCGGAGATAGGAGCGAAGCCCGGAGACGACCACCAGCCAAATGGCCGCGCAGTGGCGGCTAGGACGCCGCCTGGCATGCGCTAAAACAGCAAGCCGGCCGGCGGCCCCGGGCGCTCACGTTTTTTGGGCGTGGCCTCGTGACCGCTGGCTAAATAGGCAGCAAGATAGTGGACCATAGGCGGGCTGGCGGCGGCCGCGGTCCAGGGAGACACGATGATGCGTGAGATCGGTCATTTCGTCGGCGGCAAAACCGTCAAAGGAACGTCAGGCCGATTCGGCGACGTGTTCAATCCCGATACCGGTGAGGTTCAAGCCAAGGTGGCGCTCGCCAGTAAGGCGGAGGCGGAAAAGGCGATCGCCAACGCCGAGGCCGCCTTTCCGGGGTGGGCCGCGACCAATCCCCAGCGCCGCGCTCGCGTGATGTTCAAGTTCCTGGAACTGATCCAGAGCGAGTACGACGATCTTGCCCGCTTGCTCTCCTCCGAGCACGGCAAGACCTTCGCGGATTCCAAGGGCGACATCCAGCGCGGCCTCGAAGTCGTGGAGTTCGCCTGCGGGATTCCACACCTCATGAAGGGCGAATTCACCGAGGGCGCCGGACCCGGCATTGATCTTTTCTCCATGCGCCAGCCGCTTGGCGTTGTCGCCGGCATCACCCCGTTTAACTTCCCGGCGATGATTCCGCTGTGGAAATGCGCCCCGGCGATCGCCTGCGGCAACACTTTCATTCTCAAACCGTCCGAACGTGACCCTTCGGTGCCAATGCGGATCGCCGAACTCTTTCTCAAGGCTGGGCTGCCGGAAGGCGTTCTCAACGTCGTCAACGGCGACAAGGAAGCAGTCGACGCGCTGCTCACGGATCCGCGCGTAAGGGCGATCGGTTTCGTCGGTTCATCCACGATCGCCGAGTATATTTTTGCGACCGGCACCGCGCATGGCAAACGCGTCCAATGCTTTGGCGGCGCCAAGAACCACATGATCGTGATGCCCGACGCCGACATGGACCAGGCCGTCGATGCCTTGATCGGCGCCGGCTACGGCTCCGCCGGCGAGCGTTGCATGGCTGTGTCGGTCGCCGTCCCGGTCGGCAAAAAGACGGCCGACACGCTGGTGCAAAAACTCATTCCACGGGTCGAGGGGTTGAAGATCGGCCCGGCCAGCGACCCTCAGGTCGACTACGGGCCGATGGTCACGCGCGACCTTCTCAACAAAGTCAAAGGTTATATCGAGGACGGCATCAAGGAAGGGGCGAAGCTTGTCGTCGATGGACGTAATTTTAAACTGCAGGGTTACGAGAACGGCAATTTCATCGGCGGCTGTTTGTTCGACGAAGTCAGGCCGAATATGCGCATCTACAAGGAAGAGATTTTCGGCCCGGTGCTGTCGGTGGTACGCGCCAAAGATTATGAAGAAGCGCTGCGGCTGCCATCCGAGCATGAATACGGTAACGGCGTCGCCATCTTCACGCGCGACGGCGATACTGCGCGCGATTTCACGAGCCGGGTGCAGGTCGGTATGGTTGGAGTGAATTTCGCGATCCCGGTGCCCCTGTCCTATTACACCTTCGGCGGATGGAAGCGCTCGGGCTTCGGCGATCTCAATCAACACGGGCCCGACGCGGTGCGCTTCTACACCAAGACCAAGACCGTGACCGCGCGCTGGCCATCGGGCACCAAGGAAGGCGCCGAATTCGTCATTCCGACAATGCGGTGACGGAAGCGCGGCTGCGCCGCCGGCGAGTCAGCGCGGGATCTCTAGTGATCCGCCGACGGGGAGCTTGCGGCCGGTGCGTCGCCTGAGACAGGTTTCGGCTCATCGCTCGAATCAGGCTTGGCTGCGTCCGGCGAGGCCGGTCTGGCGAACCTCTGGCCGAGATAACGCGGCACGACGACGCGCTCGCCATCGGTTAAAGCGGCGCTCTCGGATTTTCGATTGATCTGCGCCACCACCCAGGCCGGCACATGGTACGCCGCCGCAAGACTTTGCAGCGTGTCGCCGGCGTGGGCCGAAATCGCCACGCCTGAGTCCCACAATTCGATCGGGCCGGTGGCGGCAAAAACGATGCGCAGCGGCACGGCCTCGCCTTCACCGCCCGCACCCATCGACCTGACCTTGGCGGCCAAGAGCTCCTGGATACGACTGAACTTGTCGAGATTGACGTGAATGATCTCGCTGCGATCCTTGAGGTTGTAACTGGCGTAATGGCCGTGGAAGCCGGAGCCCGCCGCGATATCACCGCCGCCCAGGATATTGGAGGACTGATAGAGGTTGACATAGCGATGGACGTTCGCCGGCACGCTGCCGGCGCCGCGCGTTGGATCATAGGTAATGAGCAGGCTCACCGGCACATGCGCCGCCCCGAGCGCTTGCGCGAACTGAATGGCGGAATCGCCGCCGATGGAATGGCCCACAACGGCGATTGGCTTGGGGTCGCGGCGATAATCGCTGATGGCTTGATCGGCCACACTGCGCCAGCTCGCGTGGGAGTAGTTGCCTGCCGCGACACCGCTGCGATTAATGCGCTGCGCCAGTTCGTCCATGCCCCAATCGATCGCTGCGATCAGACCGTAGAACAGATAGGCGCGTCCGCGAACGGCTTGCTGGGCCTCAGCCCGCGTGTTGAAGCATGCCAAAACGACAATTGCCGTCACGATGGCTAGCAAGACGAATGCAGTTTTCTTGCGCTGGAGCATGAGTTTGCCGAGTTTGATGGATGAATTGACCGCGAGATGCTATCGAACGGGCTATATGTGCTGCACATGCTGCGGAGCGCTAGTCCCAAACGCGCTTTAGCCCGAGACTTCGATTGGGAAATTTGCCCCAGGACCGCGCCAAATGCCACCAATACTGGGAGAAATTGTGGCCCCGATCCGGTGGGCTGAAAGTTCCTCATCACCAGCGACGTTGCTGACGGCGATTACTTGCTTGAACCCATGACATTTCTCAAAAAACTAATGACCGGCCAGATCGCTCTCTGGTGTGTTTTCTGGTTGATCGGAACTCCGCTCACTCTCGTTTGGTATTTGGGCGGTGCATGCACGGTCGTAGGCTGTGGCATTCAGGATACGACGGTTGCCGCCATATTGCTCGCCTTATTCGCACTGTCGACCATCGCCATACCATGCGTGTCGATCGGACTCTGGCGAAGCGCATCGAAATACCCGCGGCAGACATGGTCGCAAACGTCTCTAGCAATTGGTGCCAAATTGTGTGCAGTCGTGTCGGGATTGCTGGCAGTGACCGGCCTGACGGTTCTCCTCTACATCGGGTTTTACATTTTCATAAGTCCCGCCCTGGGTCATGCCTGATCTGCATGGTTATCTTAGTTTTCGCGTCGCCAGGAAGGCAGCCATGGCGAGCATTGATCTTGTCGCCTCCTTGCAAGAAGGTCCGGAAGGCGAATAATCGAGCGAGCAGACAATCAATCAAGGGGGTGCGCTAATGTCACGCTTTGGCACGGTTTTGGCGCTCATAGGCATCGGCCTCACATTCTCGGCCTGCGGCTACAACACAATTCCAACGCTCCAAGAACAGGCAAAAGCGCGCTGGTCAGATGTGCAGAACCAGTATCAAAGGCGTGCCGATTTGATCCCGAATCTTGTAGCAACTGTCCAGGGATATGCCGCACAGGAGAAAAACGTTCTTACTGCCGTCGTCGAGGCGCGCGCCAAAGCGACGCAAATAACGGTCAATGCTTCCGATCTGAGCGATCCCGAAAAACTCAAAGCTTTCCAGGATGCCCAGGCGCAATTGACCGGGGCCCTCGGACGTTTGCTGGCGGTCTCAGAGAACTATCCGGACCTTAAATCCAACGCCAATTTCCTTGCGCTGCAATCGCAGCTGGAAGGCACTGAGAACCGCATTGCGGTGGCGCGGCGCGACTACATCGACGCGGTGCGGAGCTACAACACGGCGCTGCGCACCTTCCCGACCGTAATCTGGGCCAAGACGGCGTTTTCCGGCGAAAAGCCGATGGCGGAATTCACGGCAAACGAAGGTTCGGAAAAGCCGCCCCAAGTTAAATTCTAAAATTCTAAAGTCCACCGCCGTGAGACGCGCCCCTATATTGGCTGCCGCAGTCGTACTCGGTTTTGCGACTCTCGTTGCTTTCGCCCTTGATTATCCGCCGCTGACGGACCGCGTGGTTGATCAGGCCAATGTCATCACCGTGCAAAGCCGTAGCGCGCTCGAAACAAAGCTCAAGGAGCTTGAGGATAAATCCAGCATTCAGCTCGTCGTCGCGACGGTGAAGTCGCTGCAGGGCAGCGACATCGAGACTTACGCCAACGGACTGTTTCGATTCTGGAAACTTGGCCAAGCGCAGAAAAATAACGGCGTGCTGCTTCTCGTCGCGCCGGCGGAACATAAGGTCCGCATCGAAGTCGGCTACGGCCTCGAGGGCACGCTGACCGACGCACTGGCCTCGGTCATCATCGCGAGCGCCATCATACCGCGCTTCAAGGCGGGAGATTTTTCGGGCGGAATCGAACGCGGCGTCGACGGCATCATCAATGTGCTCAGTGGCGACAGCGCCGGCTGGCAAACCAAGGTCGACGTCCGGCGCGAAGACGCCTCGGCTGATTTCGACAAGCTATTTCCGATCCTATTCTTCTTATTGGTGATCTTCATCTGCTGGTATCTCATTCACCACGCCGGCGGCGGCCCGACCGGGCGCGGCACCGGCCGAAGGCCCGGCGCGCCGATCTTCATTCCCTATGGCGGACCCGGCTGGAGTTCGGGATGGGGCGGTGGCGGGTTTGGCGGCGGATTCGGCGGCGGCTTCGGCGGCGGAGGCGGGTCGTCGGGCGGCGGCGGCGCATCCGGGAGCTGGTGATGGGTTTGACGAATGAGGATCATGCCGCCGTTGCCGCCGCGATCCGCGAGGCCGAGAAGCGCACCTGCGGACAAATCGTTTGCGTGCTTACGCACGCTTCATCGGCCTATGCCCACGTTCCCATTTTGTGGTCGAGCCTAATTGCGCTTTTCACGCCTTGGCCGCTGATCTATTTCACGCAATCGAGCGTGCAGCGCATCTTCCTGGCGCAGCTCATCGTCTTCCTCGTTGCGGCTGTCGCATTCTCCTGGGCGCCATTGCGTATTCTACTTGTGCCGCGTGCGGTGCAGCGCGCCCGCGCCCACCGCGCCGCCCTCGAGCAGTTCGTCCTGCGCGGGATCAGCCGCACGCATAATCGCTGCGGCGTGCTGATCTTTGTGTCGTTGGCCGAGCACTGCGCGCGCATTGTTGCCGACGAAGGCGTGGCGCAAAAAGTGCATGCGTCGGAGTGGCAGGCGGCAATCGATGCGTTGACGATGCACATGCGCGAAGGCCATATTGCCGCGGGCTTTATCGCGGCAATTGAGCGCTGCGGCGCGGTGCTGGCAGAGCACGCTCCGCCGGACGGCTCAGCCAATGAGCTGCCGGATCGGCTCTATGTGATCTAGCGCAACCGGGCAGCCGCCGCCGGACCTCTCAGCGTCGCAGCACGCCGCCGAGGGCTCCGCGCACGACCGCTTTACTGATAGTGCCCGCTGTCTTGCTGCCGGCCGATTTGGCCAATTCGGCTGCGACCTGGGTCGCCATACCGGCGGCAACGGCACGGACGACATTGCGCGCCATGGATTGCGATGTGGTGAGTGGCGTGCCCCGCCGGCGGCCGATACCGAAGACATTGCGGAACTTGTCGCCGATCCGATGAAACATACCGGTCTCGGCAGGCGTCGGAGCGCCCGATCCTGCGGGTGTCTCCGGCGCGGGTGCGCTGCCTGGTGCCGCACCCGCCGGCCCCGGTGCAGCACCACCGGCGAGACGCCGCTGCAATATCTCATACGCCGAAATCGGATCGACCGGCGTATCGTATTTGCCTTTAAGAGGACTCTTCGAGATCACCGCCTTGCGTTCATCGGGCGTGATCGCGCCGATCCGCGCCGAAGGCGGACGAATATTCGCACGGTCGACCATGGTCGGTGTTCCGCCGGCCTCCAGAAAAGACACCAGCGCCTCGCCCTTGGCTAATTCCATGATGACCTGCGCGGTATTGAGTTTGGGATTGGGCCGGAACGTTTCAGCCGCCGCCCTGACCGCCTTTTGATCGCTGGGCGTAAAAGCGCGCAACGCGTGCTGCATGCGGTTGCCGAGTTGCGCCAACACCTTGTCAGGAACGTCGACGGGGTTTTGAGTGACAAAATAGACGCCGACTCCTTTGGAGCGGATCAAGCGCACGACTTGCTCGACTTTGTCGAGCAGCTCCTTCGGTGCCTCGTTAAAGAGAAGGTGTGCTTCATCGAAAAAGAAAACGAGTTTCGGTTTCGGTGGATCGCCGATCTCGGGCAGCTTTTCGAACAATTCGGATAACAACCAGAGCAGAAAAGTCGCGTAAAGCCGCGGGCTCGACATCAGTTTGTCCGCAGAGAGCACATTGATTGTCCCGCGACCGTTCGGCGCAACGCGGATCAGGTCATCGATGGCCAGCGCCGGCTCGCCGAAGAAATTCGTGCCACCTTGATTTTCAAGGACGAGCAACTGGCGTTGCACGGTGCCGACTGCGCTTGCAGCTACATTGCCGTAACGGCTGCCAAGCTCTTTGGCGTTCTTGGCCAAATAGCTCAGAAGCTCGCGCAAATCCTTAAGATCGACCAGGCCCTGTCCGTCGGTGGCTTTGATTTCCGGGTCGTCGTCGGCGAACCGGAAGGCAATGTTGATGATGCCTTCTTGAACGTCGTTGAGATTAAGAATGCGCGAGATCAGGAGCGGACCCATCTCGAAGACGCTGGCGCGGATCGGGTGACCTTGCTCGCCAAATAGATCCCAGAACACTACGGGAAATTCTTCCGGCTCGTAGTCAAAACCCATGTCCTTGGCGCGCTTTGTCAGTTCCGGTTTGGCTTCGCCCCGCACCGCAATGCCGGAGAGATCGCCTTTGATATCGGCGGCAAAAACCGCGACGCCAGCGCGCGAAAACCCTTCGGCCAGGACCTGCAACGACACGGTCTTGCCGGTCCCCGTGGCGCCGGTCACGAGGCCATGACGATTGGCAAGCGCGAGCGAGAGAAACTGATCGTGGTCGCCCTTGCCTACAAAGATCATGCCGTCGCGGTCAGGACTGCTCATGGTGTTTTTCCTTCATCGAAGGGCGTTTGTTCCGGTAACGCAGGCTCGCTTGGCGAGCGGCCCGTCACGTTCGGCAATTCGCGATGTGAAGCGATGTTTAATTTACTTCTGACGGCTGCCAAAGCAGCCGCCGGCGTAAGGTATAGTTTTCGCGCCTTCAACCTACACAAGTGTGGCCGTCCACATCGGCATTGCCGCTAAAGCGACAGAGACAGCGTAGGGAAACTGCTGACGCGTGTCGCTGCCGGAAAGGAGCGGCGCTCCATCCGGCCGCTGACGATGCCACAATGGATCTCCTGTATCGCCAGCCCTTTGCCAGATCGATTTCGAGGAGGAATATTGGCACAAGTGCGGCATTCATCGCCCGCCCGCGTCCCGCTTGCACTGACCGCCCGATTGCCCTTTGCTCCAGTCCCATCGGAGTTCTCGGTCGTCTTAGCATGATCATGTCCCTGCGCAGTGGTCCCGGGCGCCGCACGACAGCCGCCGTGCTGGTGCTGACGGCCGCGGCGGTCGGCGCCTGCACCACAACCCCGCAGCTCACTGCCGCGCCCAGTGAGCAGGCTCAACCGTCTCCGCCTCCGGCCCCGCGACCCCCGCAGCCGCCGCCGATCGATGTTGCCGGCCGCTGGCGGCTCGCCGCGGCAAGCGGCGCCTGCTTGATGACACTGGCCGCTACGCCGGGCGCGGCCGAGGGAACGATCGCGCCAGCGGGGGGATGTCCGGGAAATTTCTTTACCAGTCGCAAATGGACCTTCGAGCATGACATGCTGATCATTCGCGACCACAAAAGCGAGGCCTTGGCCGAGCTTGCATTCTCGGCCGGCCGCTTTCAGGGGCAAGCAACCGGCGGCGGGTCCGTCACGCTTGCCAGGCCATAGCTTTTCTTACCGCCTTAGAACAAAGGAGAATTCATGCCGGAATATCAGCTCTATTGCTTCGCCCAATCCGGGAACGCTTATCGCGCCGCACTCATGCTCAATCTGATTGGCGCCGATTGGCAACCGGTCTTCGTCGATTTTTTCAAGGGCGGCGAAACGCGCACCGCGAAGTATCGCGCCGAGGTCAATGAAATGGGTGAAGTCCCGGTGCTCGCACACGGCACGAGAAAATTGAGCCAATCCGGGGTGATTCTCATTTACCTCGCCGAACGTAGCGGCCGTTTCAAGCCGGACGGAGAAGATGCGCGGCTCGAGGCGCTACGCTGGATTATTTTCGACAATCAGAAAGTGAACGGATTCCTGGGGCCGTACCGGTTCCTGAAAAATTTCGCGCGTCCGGCCGGCGACCCGGCCGTCTTAACTTTTCTAAAGGGCCGCATCGACGGCAATCTCGGGATCGTCGATCAGCGACTTGCGAAGACGCCATTCATGCTTGGCAAGCAACCGACCATCGTCGATATCTCACTCGCCGGCTATCTTTATTATCCGGCGGAAGAGTTCGGCTTCGACATCACCGCGCAGTTCAAGAACATCGGCGCGTGGCGCGATCGCATGCAGGCATTGCCCGGCTGGGCGCATCCTTACGACTTAATGCCCGGCCACCCGCTGAAGCTGTAAGCGGCACGCGTTTGGTTCGATGGTCGCCCAATTGGTAAGGCTGGCGCCGAGCGGAACCAGCACTAAAGCGGGATATCGAGTGCCTTAGGAACCGGCTTCGGCATCGGTGATGCTGCCGGTGGCGGAGGCGCAACAACGACGCTCGGTTGTGCGACCGGCGGCGAAGCTAGCGGCGCTGGGCTAGTCGCCGCGGCGGGCACGTTCATGGATGGCGCTGCCAGCAGCGGTTTTGTTACTGGCGCCGCGGGCGCGGTTGAAGCGCTTGTGGCGGAGGCTGGTGCGGTGGCAGCGGGTGGTGCGGCAGCTGGCGGCACAACAGGCGATGGCGAAGCCGATGGGACTGGTGCGGGCGCCGCCGCTGCCGCCTGGGCCGGTGACTGGGGCTGCGCCGGCTGAGGTGCAGCCTGTGCCGGCCTCACAGCTGATCGAACCGGCTGCCCCGCTGACGGGCCGGCCGACGCCGGCGGATTCGCGGGCTTGGGCGTCGAATTCACTGGCGCTTGCGGCTGCGGCGGCTGCGCCACGGCCTGTTGCTTGGTCGGCGGCGAGGCTTGCGCTGACTGCGGCTCTGGCTCATTGGCGTATTTCGCCAGCAGCGCGTTGGCCGCTGCGATCAGCTTCGCTCCGTCGATCTTTTGCTCCTTAACTTCTTTGCGCCAGGCATCAATGACGGGTTCGGTTGCCTTGCGCCAGCGCGCCACCGCTTCAGGCAGCAGCGTGACGATCAAATCGCCACGCTCGACGACCATATTGGCGGCGGCGGCGGCTTGCTGATCCCACATCGCGCCCGCCATCGCGGCAGCGACTTGACCGGAATTGCTGTCGATCACGCTTTTCAGTTCGCGCGGCAGCCGATCGTAGTTCGCTTTGTTCATCGCCAGCACGTAAGTCCTCGCACTCGGCGAATGATCGGCAAACTCCGTATGGGAGCGGAGCAAATCATTCAATCGCAGCGGCGGCACGAGATGCCATGGATCGAGGCAGCCGTCGACGACGTGCTCGGTAATTGCGGCCGGAAGCTGCGCACTTGGCATCATGACCGGATGCGCGCCCAGTGCGCGCATTGCCTCGGCCGCCAGACGCGTCTGCACGTGTAATTTGAAGTCTTTCATATCCTCGGTCGTTCGCACCGGTCGCGTTGCATGGATGACGGCGCTATCCGAACAAGAAAAACAGATCATATAAAAGTCCCGGAATTCGTCTTGCAGATTGGCGGCGGCGAAATCGGTCAACGCTTTCGAACTGACCAGCGCGCGCCGCGACGGAATAAACGGCAGTTCGAAGGTCTCGATTTTGGCAAATCGACCGGGCGTGAGAGTCGGAGCGGTCCAGACGATATCGGCCAAACCGTCGCGCGCCTGATCGAACAATGCCGCGGGCGCTCCGCCAAGCTGCATCGAGGGAAATATATCGACGCGCATCCGGCCGCCGGATTCGGTCTCGATTTTGCGCGCCCAGGGCAAAAGGAATTTATCGTGGACGCCGGATGCCGCCGAAAACGAGTGGTGCAGCTTGAGCGTTATTGGCGGCGTATCGGCGCGCGCGAAACGCAGAATCGCGGGAGCGACGGCGGTTCCGATCGACGAAGTTAAAAACGCGCGTCGCGCAATCCGCATCAAACAATGTCCTCGCGACGACCGGTGACTGTTCTGGTTTGTTCAATTGAGCCGCGACGGGCGACCGGCTTGCTCGCTTGGCGGCACCGCGCTGCCTCCGACTGCCGGCGACGGCAGCATCGCCTCCCGTACTCCCTCACGCATCCCCTCCCCCACGGGCTCGCGCGAGCGCCGCTGATAGCGGCGGTAGGACAACCAGCCGAACGGCAGACTGCCGAGATAGGCAAGCGTGCCAAGCGTGAGCAAAATCCACGGATAGGCGATCAAAAGCCCAATCGACAACACGACGATGACAATCACCGGGCCGACCATTTCGGGCGGGATGCGCGTGCCGACCCTTTTGCCGGAGTAGACCGGCAGCCGCGAGATCATCAGAAGCGCGATGGCCAAGGTGTAGAACAGCGTCGACCAGATCAGGATGCTCGAGCGCGGCACTCCGAGGAACGTAACGTATATGGGCAGCAGCACCGTAATGGCGCCCATCGGAGCCGGCATGCCGACGAAGAAATTGCTGGCCCAAGCCGGCCGATCTGGCTCCTCGGCCATGACGTTGAAGCGGGCCAGCCGCAGGCCGCCGCAAATCGCGAACACCATCGCGGCGATCCATCCGGCCGACTTCAGCTCGTGCAGACCCCAAAAGTACAGAACCAGTGCCGGAGCCACGCCGAAATTGACGAAATCGGAAAGGCTATCGAGCTCAGCGCCAAACCGCGACGTTCCCTTCAAGAACCGCGCCAGACGGCCGTCGATCCCGTCGAGAATCGCCGCAAATACAATTGCGGCGAGCGCGAGCACATACCGGTCCTCGAAGGCCATCCGGATCGCAGTCAATCCGGCGCACATTGCAAGGAGCGTGACCATATTCGGCGCGAGCGTGCGCACCGGAATGCGGCGGAAGCGCCGGCGGCGTGGGTCACCCGCACCGGGCGATGCTATTGCCATGGCGCCAATATAGCCGCTTGCGGCGGAGCCTGCCATCAGGCTTGCGTGCAGGAGTGGCTATAGGTTTTGCGGATATAGTTTAATGGACCGCCGCAGAACCCCACCCAGCGCAGAAGGGCGATCCTCCGCCGGTCGGAAGGAGTGATTACACCGCGTTCGTCGAATCGCGCCCGACAGTGCGCATGAATGTCTGCACCCCCATGGGCCTTGCAAACAGGAAGCCCTGGATGAGATCGAAGCCAAGTTCGCGCGCTGTACGGAAATCGGCGTAGTTCTCGACACCGACCGCCACCGTGCGGGCGCCGAATTGATTGGCTGCATCTACGATATGGCGGCACAGCGTCCGCTTCGCGCGATCGTGCGCGCAACCAGCCACTAATTCGGGTTCGACTTTGATTTCAACGAAAGGAAAATCCCGCAATTGCAGAAGCGCGGTCCACTCGCCGCCGAGGCGATCAACCGAAATAGCGACTTTGCGTAATCTTGCTTGTTTGGCGAACTCTCGTGCCGCCGAGAGGTCGCGGGTGATCTCACTGCCGTCGACTTCGAGAATGAGGCCTTCGAAAGCAGGGTCATCCGGCAGTTGGCGACAGAGGTAGTCGAAGGAGGCTGGATCGTCCAGAAACGCGATCGGCAAATTGATCGCCAGATCGAGAGGGCGCTGCTCGGCTAAGAAGTAGCGCCAGTCGGCGAGTGCCCGGGCAATCACGAATTGCGATAGCGCCGGTAAAAGCCGCGCCTCCAACCGGGGCATGAAAAAGGCAGGCTGGACGATCCCCAATTGTGGGTGGCGCATGCGAATAAGCGCTTCCGCGCCCCGCAGATCGAGTGTTTGGCTGCCGATTTTGGGCTGGTACCACAATTCCAGCCAGCCAGCGCCAAGCGCTTTGGCCGTCTGTTCCGCCGACGCGGGGAGAGCGGAGCCGCCCGCACCTGCGCTGTTGTCACGCCCGCCGGCGATCGAGGTCGTCGGTCCGGGCGCATAGGTCTGAGCGACCGAAAACGAGTGGCTAGGAGCGCCACCGGCGCCTGGATTGACGCCACTCGCGAGCGCGGCCGATACTCTTTGCGGCTCAGAAGACACGTGCCGACTCCGCGAACGTTGCCAGGCCCGCAGAGTTATTGGCCTAATTTGTCGCGGACAAGTTCGCGATGCGAAAGTAGTTAAGTGAAAATCTCCATATGCCAATAAACATGCGGGTAGTTTCGTAGGCTTGCCATGAGTGACCTTCAACAACCAACAGAATTTCGAAGAATGGCAGGCGCCGCCGGCGGCAATTTGGTGGCCACTATTGTCAACCTTTGGCCTTACATTTGGCCGGCTGATCGCCGGGACCTCAAGGCGCGCGTGATCTTCGCCACCGTTCTGCTTTTTGTCGCCAAGCTTGCCACCGTCACCGTACCGTTCACTTTCAAATGGGCGACTGATGCCCTGGCCGGGCGCGGTACAGCACCGGTAGCGCCGAACAATTGGCTGGCGTGGGCGCTCGCGGCGCCGATCGTGATGACACTCGCCTATGGGGCGACGCGTGTTCTGATGGGCCTTCTCACGCAGTGGCGCGACGGCATCTTCGCCAAAGTGGCGATGAATGCGGTGCGCCACCTGGCAATGCTCACTTTCGAGCATGTGCATTTGTTGTCTTTACGGTTTCATCTCGAGCGCAAAACCGGCGGATTGACCCGCGTTCTGGAACGCGGCCGCAACGCCATCGAGACGATCGTCCGCATGGTGCTGCTGCAACTTGCACCAACGATCGTCGAACTCGTACTGATCGTCGCGGTACTGCTCCTGCATTTCGACTGGCGCTACGTCGCCGTTATTGCAGCAACCGTTATTTGCTACATGCTGTTCACCTGGTACGCGACGGAATGGCGCATCAATATTCGCCGCCGAATGAACGAGAGCGACAGCGACGCCAACGCGAAAGCGATCGACTCGCTACTGAATTATGAAACCGTGAAATATTTTTCAGCCGAAGCGCGCGAGGCCAAGCGCTACGACCGGTCGATGACGCGGTACGAGGATGCCAGTGTCAAGGCTTACGTATCCCTTGCGGTTCTCAATGCCGGACAAGCGGTCATTTTCACGATTGGTCTGACTGGCGCCATGGCCTTGTGCGCTTATGGCATCGAACGCGGCACCAATACCGTCGGCGACTTCGTGATGATCAATGCGATGATGATCCAGCTCTACACCCCCTTAAACTTCATGGGCATGGTGTACCGCGAGGTCAAGCAGGCCATCATCGACATCGAGATCATGTTTTCACTCTTGGCGCGCAAGCCTGAAATTACCGACAAACCTGGCGCTCCGCCGTTGCAGGTGCGCGCCGGCACAATCCGGTTCGAGAACGTTTCTTTCGCCTACGAACCCGAGCGGCCGATCCTCGTCAATTTGAGCTTTGACGTCGCCGCCGGCCAAACGGTCGCGATCGTCGGACCATCGGGCGCCGGTAAATCGACGATTTCACGGCTGCTGTTCCGGTTCTACGATGTCACCGGCGGCCGCATCCTGGTCGACGATCAGGACATTCGCGAGGTCACGCAGACTTCGTTGCGCGCGGCCATAGGCATGGTGCCGCAGGATACGGTGCTATTTAACGATACGATCCGCTACAATATTCGTTACGGACGCTGGGACGCGAGCGACGCCGAAGTCGAGGAGGCAGCGCGCCAAGCCCAGATCGACACCTTCATCCGCCGCGCGCCAAAAGGCTATGAAACCGAAGTTGGCGAGCGCGGCTTGAAGCTTTCCGGCGGCGAGAAGCAGCGCGTCGCCGTCGCGCGTACGATCCTCAAGGGTCCCCCTATTTTACTGCTCGACGAGGCGACTTCGGCGCTCGACACCCACACCGAGAAAGATATTCAGGATGAGCTCGACCGGGTCGCCGAGAACCGCACGACGCTGGTGATCGCCCATCGGTTGTCAACGATCATCAATGCCGATGAGATTTTGGTACTCGATCACGGCGCAATCATCGAACGCGGCACGCATCGCGAGCTAATCGCGCATGGCGGACTTTATGCCAGCATGTGGAATAGACAACGCGAAGCGCAGCTGGCACGCGATATTCTGGCCGAAGTTGGCGACGACGGCGCGGCGCCCAATCGCAACCCGCCGCAATTGCCCGAGGTACCCGAGCCGCGGCCAGACCTCCTTTCGGCAGCGGATGCGGCCGAATGAGCACATCATTGCTGCCAAAATCGTTTCACGCCGTTCACCGCCGGCAAAAATAAACTACATAGACATACAAGCCCAATGTCCGTCACCGCCTCCATTCGTCAACAACTGACGCCAATTCACCGCGAAGGCTATCCCTTCATCGGCGGCTTTGCCGTGGCGACCCTCGCTCTGTTCTGGTTATGGCCGCCGCTCGGTTGGCTCGGCGTAATCGCAACATTGTGGTGCATTTATTTTTTTCGCGATCCGCCACGAGTGACCCCGATCCGGGATGGGATCGTGGTGGCGCCGGCGGACGGCCGCGTCTGTCAGATCGTGAACGCGGTGCCGCCGCGCGAGCTTGAGCTCGGAGAACGGCCGCTCCTGCGCGTCTCGATTTTCATGAGCGTCTTTGACTGCCACATCAATCGCAGCCCGGTCCCCGGACGCGTCGAGCGCATCACCTATCGCGCCGGCAAATTCATCAGCGCCGATCTCGACAAGGCAAGCGAAGAAAATGAGCGCAATGCATTCGTTATCGTCACCGGCACCAGCCAGCGCGTTGCCGTTGTTCAGATCGCCGGCTTGATCGCACGTCGGATCGTTTGCTTTGCGCGCGAAGGTGACAGTCTTGGTGCCGGTCAGCGCATCGGCATGATCCGCTTCGGATCCCGCGTCGACGTTTACCTCCCCGAGGGGACGCGTGTGTTGGCCGGCGAAGGGCAAATCGCGATTGCCGGCGAGACGCTCATTGCCGATCTTGCGGCGGCCGCGGTGGAGCCAACGTTTCAGCGCGGGTGATGGTCAGCGGAACACAGCCTGCGGATCGCCGTTCTAATGAAGCCCTCCATTCTCACCAGCACGCATCGCGCCTTGTTCGGGAAAAGGCGCTTGCAGGCGGCGAGAATCGACGCCACATGTATTCTTCAATGAGAATTAATCCATGAGCAAAATCAATGCGGTCTGTGTCTATTGCGGATCGAATGCAGGGACCGAGCCGATTTTCGGCGAAGCGGCCGGTCAATTCGGCAAAATTCTCGCCGAAAACGGCGTGCGCCTCATCTATGGCGGCGGTTCGGTCGGCCTGATGGGCATACTCGCCGACGCCGTGCTGGCGCATGGCGGCAAGGCCACCGGAATCATCCCGGAATTTCTCACCCAGCGCGAGCGGCCGCGTCGGCTCGGCCAGGAGCTGATCATCACCCGCGACATGCACGAGCGCAAAAGCACGATGTTCGATCGCGCCGATGGGTTCGTCGCCTTGCCGGGCGGAATCGGCACGCTCGAAGAACTGGTCGAGCAATTGACCTGGGCTCAGCTCGGCCGCCACAGTAAGCCGATCCTGATCGCCAATATCAACGGCTATTGGGATCCGTTGCTGACGCTCGTTGCCCATATGCGCGAGCGCGCCTTCGTGCCGGATTCACTGTCGATCAATTTCCTGGTGACCGAGCGCGTCGAAGATATTCTGCCGGTTATGCGGCACGCGGCGCGTGGCCGTGCCGAAGCAGAAAAGGCAATGGCGATTCCCGCCGATCGGCTGTGATCGGCTGCTGCCGTTACCGCACCATCCGATACAGACGAAAACGGATCATTCCCGCGAAGGCGAGTTTTCCGCGTCGCGCAGGAACGTCACTGCTTCAATGCGGTTGCCATCCGGATCGCGAATGAAAGCCGCGTAATAGCTGCTGTGATATTCCGTGCGCAGGCCGGGCGCGCCATCAGACGTGCCGCCGGCCTTAAGCGCCGCGGCATGAAAGTCCTCGACCGCCCGCGTGTCGGTTGCGCGCAGGCAAATATGTACGCCGCTGTCCTCCGCGACGCGAGCCATTGCGGCGCGCCGATTGATCCAGAACTCCGGGTATTTCTTGCCGAAACCGACCGCGGCATTCGGCCATTCGCGCAATTTCCGCATTCCAAGCGGCGCCAGCAATACGACATAGAACGGCTCGGCCCTCGCCAGATCGCGCACCGCGACGGATACATGGTCGATCATGCTAGCCCTCCAAAATTAGGAAGCGCGTGGCGACAACAAATGTCCGATCACGCCTGCGCGCCGGACTTCATAAGCTTGTAGACGATGGAATCCATCAGCGCCTGGAACGACGCGTCGATAATGTTTGCCGATACCCCGACGGTTCGCCAATGCTCGCCGCTCTCGTCGGTGCTCTCGATCAGAACCCGCGTAACGGCTTGGGTGCCGCCATTGAGGATGCGGACGCGATAATCGGTTAATGTAAGTCCAGTGATGAAGCTTTGATATTTGCCGAGATCCTTGCGCAACGCGAGATCGAGTGCGTTCACCGGGCCGATGCCTTCGGCCACCGAGATCAGCTCTTCGTCGCCGACTTTGATCTTCACCACCGCCTGGCTCACCGTCACGCGCTCGCCTTTGGCGTTGTTGCGCTGCTCGACATTGACGTCGAACTTTTCGACATCGAAGTAATGCGGCACCTGACCGAGCATGCGCCGCGCCAGGAGCTCGAACGACGCGTCGGCGGCCTCATAAGCATAGCCGATAGCTTCGCGCTCTTTCACCTCATCGAGGAGCCGCGTCACGCGCGGGTCGTCTTTATCGAGCGACAAACCGATGCGCTCGAGCTCCGCCAGTACGTTGGAGCGGCCGGCCTGGTCGGACACGAGGAGCTTGCGTTTGTTGCCGACGCGCTCGGGCGCGACGTGCTCATAAGTCTTCGGCTCCTTGACGATGGCGGAGGCGTGAATGCCGGCCTTCGTCGCAAACGCGCTCTCACCGACATAAGGCGCATGACGATCCGGCGCCCGATTGAGGAGCTCGTCGAGCCCATGCGAGATGCGCACGATACGGCCAAGCGCGCCGTCGCTGACGTTGATCTCGAATTTGTCGGCATATTCCGGCTTGAGCTTCAGCGTCGGGATGATGGAGACGAGATTGGCATTGCCGCAGCGCTCGCCGAGCCCGTTGAGCGTGCCTTGGATCTGCCGCGCGCCGGCGCGAATGGCGGCAAAACTGTTGGCGACCGCTTGTTCGGTGTCATTGTGCGCGTGAATGCCGACGCGATCTCCGGGTATGACTTTGCAGACTTCGCCGACGATGTTCTCGACTTCGTGCGGCAGCGCGCCGCCATTGGTGTCGCAGAGCACGACCCAGCGCGCCCCTTCGTCATATGCCGCTTTGGCGCAGGCGAGCGCATAGGTGGGGTTGGCTTTGTAGCCGTCGAAAAAATGCTCGCAGTCGAGCAGGACTTCGCGCCCTTTTGCTTTCGCGGCGCGGACGCTGTCGCGAATGGAGGCGAGGTTTTCGTCCTCGGTCGTCTCCAGCGCGATCCGCACATGATAGTCCCAGCTTTTGGCGACAAAGCAGATGGCGTCCGCCTCCGCGTCCAAGAGCGCCACCAGCCCGGGGTCGTTGGAAGCCGACCGGCCCGGCCGCCGCGTCATGCCAAAGGCGGTGACGCGCGCGCGCATCGGCCGCCGCTCGGAAAAAAAGCTCGTGTCGATTGGATTGGCGCCCGGATAGCCGGCCTCGACGTAATCGACGCCCAGCTCGTCGAGCATGCCGGCAATGGCAAGCTTGTCGGCCAGCGTAAAGTCGACGCCGTTCGTCTGCGCGCCGTCGCGCAATGTCGTGTCGAACAAATAGAGCCGTTCACGTGCCATAATACTAACCGCGATAGAGCCGATAGATCGTGTAAAGCGACACGATGATTGCCACAGCGATCACCGCGTATTTCAAGATCAAATAATAGAGCCAATGTCGCGGAAATGGCGTGTCCGGGCGTTTCATGATGGTCTCCCGCGGCCGACGAGGGGCTTGGTCATGGTCGTATTGGCGAGCCATTCAGCGCCGAGCGACACAGTGTTGCGGCTTTGCGCTGAAAATCCCCGCTTCTCGAAAAAGCCGCGCGCCGCGTCGCTGGCATCAACGGTGATTTCCTTGCTGCCGCGCGCGGCGGCGAGCTTTTCCAAAGCGTCGCACAGCATCGCTCCTGCGCCCTGTCCTGCGGCGGCCGGATGAACATAAAGCATATCGATGCGCCTATTGTCGGCAAGCGCGGCAAAGCCGATCGCCGCGCCGCCATAGGTCGCGACCAGCGTCAATTCGTGTGCGAGCTTGGCACCGAATGCTTCCTCGTCGTCGGCCGTTGAAGCCCAGGCCTCCTGCTGCGCCTCGCTGTAATCGTCGGCGGCCAATTCCTCGATCGCGGCGCGAAAGATCTCGGCGACCAGCGGCACATCGGTCGGGAGCATCGGACGCATCGCGAGTTGGGGGAGCGGACGCGGGTTCATGGCACATATTCCCACGTAGTGACCAATTCGCCCGTCGCTGGATCCTTACTGTCCTTCAAGATGACATTCATTTTTGCGAGTTCATCGCGAATGCTATCTGCTTTGTTGAAATCTTTTGCCTTGCGGGCCGCGTTGCGGGCCTCGATGAGCGGCCTAACATCAGCGTCGGCCGGCCTACTTCCAATTTTTACGCCGTAGCCGTAAATCGCGTTCGAATATTCGCCGTTCCAAATGCCCAACCACTTTAAGGCTGAAGCGAGCCGAATGGATGCTGGGGGATTTGTACGACCTCGGCTCTCCCGATGAAGCTGATGAATAAACGCCAAAGCGGCGGGCGAATTCAAGTCGTCAGACAGAATAGAAATTAATTCTGTGGGCACCTGCTCGGGATATTGATCGAAGCCGATCGCGCAATCGATCCACTCCTTTAGTGTCCGTCTCGCTTCGACAAGGCGCTCGACCGTCCAATCGATAGGTTGCCGATAGTGCGTCATTAGCATTGCTAGACGGAGGACATAACCGTGCCAATGGTTTGAGCCAAAACTATTAGAGCCAAGTAGCTCACGGATCGTGACGAAATTGCCGAGCGACTTCGCCATTTTCTCGCCTTCGACCTGGAGAAAGCCGTTGTGCACCCAGTAATTCGCCATCACCGGCGTATGAAAAGCGCAGCGTGACTGCGCGATTTCGTTTTCATGATGTGGAAAGACGAGATCGATGCCGCCGCCATGGATGTCAAATGTTTCGCCGAGGTGCTTCCACGACATTGCCGAGCATTCGATGTGCCAGCCCGGACGGCCCGGTGTCTTGATGCCGGCCGGCGATGGCCAGGCCGGTTCGCCGGGCTTTGACGGCTTCCACAGTACGAAATCCATCGGCGCGCGCTTATACGGCGCCACCTCGACGCGTGCGCCGGCGATCATCTCGTCGAGCGAGCGTCGCGCCAATTTGCCGTAGTCCGGCATCGAAGCGACGCTAAACAGGACGTGGTTCTGCTCGACATAGGCGTTCCCGGATTTAACCAGCCGCTCGATCAGCGTGCGCATCTGCGCAATATGTTCGGTCGCGCGCGGCTCGACAGACGGCGGCAGACAGCCGAGCGCAGCGACATCTTCGTGGAATTGCCGGTCGGTTGTTTCCGTGACTTTCCGGATCGCCTCGTTCAGCGGCAGCGCCGGATATTCCTCTGCGGCGCGCGCGTTGATCTTGTCGTCGACGTCGGTGATGTTGCGGACGTAAGTGACGTGCTCGGTGCCGTAGAGATGCCGTAACAGCCGGAACAGCACATCGAAGACGATCACAGGCCGCGCATTGCCGATATGCGCGAAGTCGTAGACCGTCGGGCCGCAGACATACATCCGCACGTTTGACGGATCGAGCGGCGTGAAGACGCGTTTCTCGCGGGTCAGCGTATCGTAGAGCTTCAGCTCCATAAGCAATCAACCTGTGCGCGGCTCCGCCCCAGTCGTGGCGCTCAGCATATTAGGCACGTCCCTGGCCTGCTGGCCGGGCGTGTCTAAAGTCTCGAGGAAGAGAAAAAGACGGCCGCAGCCAGCGTTTGACGCTAGCGAATAATCTCCCGGCAAATGCCGCAGACGTGCCGACCGTTCATGCCATGCACAATGGTCGAGGCGGCACATCGCGTCAAGGTCCCCTCCTCTCACCGTGCCACCAAACTGTTTGGGTCGCACCGCTTAAGGAAGACATACGATCGCACCCCATTTCCCTAAATAAATGTCTATAAAATCAACCGCAGAAAACGCTGCCCAACCGTCTGAAAATCGTCGCGAATTCCCGCCAAACTCGTTAAAAATCACTTAATCGGAATTTGCATCCAACGTTGAGTGGACGTTGATTTGGAGGGCACTGGTTATGGATCGCCGACCGCCGCGTAAGCGCAATCTGACCGCGCTGTTTGTTAAAAAGGTCAAGCCGGAGCGCAAGCCATTCAAGGTCTGGGACCTCAAGCAAAGAGGACTGGTGCTGCAAGTGCAGCCGACCGGCTATCGCTCGTTTTTCACTTTCTATTGTTACAACAGTCTGCCGTGTTGGTATTTCATTGCCAGTGCCGACCGCATCGGCCTCGATGATGCCCGCACCATCTCGGCGCGGGTGTCGCTCCAGGTGGCCGAGGGCAAGAACCCGGTAGCCGAACGCGCCGCCGAACGCTCCAGTGGTAGCTTTGCCGAACTGGCCCTGGCCTATCGCGAACGCTGGGCCAAGAAGCACAACAAGAGCTGGAAACAGGCGGCGACCCTGGTCGACCGTTATCTGCTGCCGAAATGGGGCAAGCTGCCGGTGGCCAATATCACCCGAGCCGATGCGCGGGCGATGATGGATAGCATCGCCGCCCCGGTGCTAGCCAATCAGGTGGTGGCCTCGGCCTCGGCCATCTTCCAATGGGCGCTCAAACAGGATCTGGTTACCAAGAATGTGTGTCGTGACGTCGATCTCAATCCGACCGTCAGCCGCGAGCGGGTTCTGTCAGATTCCGAAATCCCGGTGTTCTGGCAGGCGTTCGATGATGCCGGTCTGATCCGCTCATCGGCGTTGAAGTTCATTCTGCTGACCGGCCAGCGCCCCGGGGAGGTCAGTCACATGCGATATGAACACATTAAAGATGGCTGGTGGGAGATGCCGGGTGCGCCGGATGACAAGATTGGCTGGCCGGGTTTGAAGAATAAGCAATCGCATCGGGTGTGGTTGTCCAGAGCGGCGCAAGCGGTGATCGCCGAATTGGCCGCCGATGACACCGCTAGCGGTTTCGTCTTTGCCAATTCCCTGCGCCGCCCGGTTAGCGGTCTCGACGACGCCATGCGGGCGATTTGTTCAAGGCTGGGCGTCGATGACAAGGTCCCGGGCCAGCAGAAATTTTCCGCGCTGTCGTCTACTGGCGGCATCATCCTGCATTAGTAGTTCGACAAACTTCGAGCCATCTTCTCTCAGCGCGCCTATGTAAATAAGATTCTCCAAACAACATCGGGCCAGTGTTCTGGCCTCCACTACGAGGCCTTCTCGTAGCAACGTAACCGTACCCTTGAAGTTGGTGAGCGTGCGGCTGAGCAATGCCAGCGCCAGCACGTTCG
>Ga0335081_10004181_pt1 | contig 22777 bp, 19 predicted proteins | sample Lox_Sample_35_FD_206713 | JGI IMG/M metagenome (GOLD analysis project Ga0335081, IMG submission 206713) | Soil microbial communities from Loxahatchee National Wildlife Refuge, Florida, United States - Lox_Sample_3.5 | ecosystem: Environmental > Terrestrial > Soil > Wetlands | place: USA...
CAGGAGGATCGAGGCGCTGACGATGCTGAGCGAGTGCTGATGCAGAAAAGACTTCCTGCGATGAGTGGGCATGGGGCTTGGATGACCAGAAACGACTGGGGGCTGCCTACACCAGTCGTTGGTCGTTCGCCATTAGCCGTTCGTCATCCTTGGGCGACTTCTCGCTTCTCTACCAGGAACGGCAGCAAGTCACATCAAGAATCATTCACCACAGAGACACAGAGAAAAACTAGCTTCGCCACTTCAGCGTGACTGGGCCGGGCAATGGGTGCTTCATCGGTTGCCCTGTGCGCTTGGCTTCGAGGTGCGCGGCTTTTAATTGGAAATACCATTTCGCGGGTTTATCGGCGTCGTCGATGAGCATCAGGTGCGGATTGTGCTTCAGTCCTTCGGCCTGCATTTCCATGGTGCGGCGGTCTTGCTCGACGAATTTGGCAAAAACGAATTTTAGAATGCCGGGAACAAATGGGATGTGGCGGAAGATGTTCCACGCGGCGACTACGTCGATGCGACATTGGTTGCGGGAGATGGGCGTCACTGTGGTCAGGCTGGAGAACCAATACTTCCCTGCTCGGATGGTTTCAGTACGGATGTTGGGGAGGACGAAATCGATGGTCGTCGTGATGGAGTCGGCGTCGGCGTAGAGGCGGAGAAGCTTGTAGGGCGCGGAGTTCGAGCTGGGGGTGTGCGCGGACATGCGGAAGCCGTTGGGAATCGGCTCGAAGTTTTTCTTCTTTTCGTGAATGCTGTGCTGGGTGCGCCACCACCAGGCTTGGTGGACGAAGGGTCCGTGAGCGGGATCCATGAGGCCGATGATGCCGTGATCGATGCTGACGGGCATTTCCGCCTGCAGATAGGCGAGTTTATATTTCGGGCTGAATTTTTCGATAGTGGGCGCGGGCTCGCAGGCTTCGGCGGGCCTGGTGAATCCGGCGCCGGGAGGACCGGGATCGGGGATGAACACCCATATGAAATCATCTTGCTCTTCGCAAGGATAGCTTCCGGCGTAGATGCGATCGAACTTCATCGTTTGATCGGACGTGAGCGATGGGATCAGTTGGCACTGTCCGTTGTGCACGTCGAACTGCCATCCGTGGTAGGGGCATTCGAGATTCTCGCCGTCGAAGCGTCCGGAGTTGAGCGGCATGCCGCGGTGGGGGCAGGCGTCACGGAGGGCGAAGGGATGATTCTGGCGGTCGCGGCCGATGACGAGGGGAATCTCGAGGAGCGTGGCTTTGTGCAGTTGATTGCGGTGAACGCGATCGGCTGGCAGGGCGCGATACCAGAAGCCGGTGAGCATCAGGGTGTCGGTGGCCTGGCGTTGCGGGAGGTCGAGTTCGGGCATGATGGTGTTTGCTTTTAAACGCCTATGCTAGCATCCGTTGGCATCGACGGAAGGGCGGGGGCTAAAGCCCCACATTTATTTGCGCTTTACGCGGCCCTAAAGGGCCGCTCTTCCACGGCGGCGCCGTTCGCGTTGCGCTTTCGGGAACTGGCATTGGCTTACCACTGAGGACACAGAGTTTCACGGAGAAATACCGCGAGCATGGATTTCCTGGGGCACTTTCGAAGATTGACGGCGGTCCAGCGGAATACGTTTATTGCTTGTTTTCTGGGATGGTCGCTGGATGCGTTTGATTTTTTCATTCTGGTGTTCTGCATACCGGCGTTGAGCGGGTACTTCCAGAAGAGCGTTTCTGTGATCGCCGAGGCGGTGTTCTGGACTTTGGCGATGCGTCCGGTGGGGGCCTTTCTGTTTGGGCTGATGGCGGACCGTTGGGGGCGGCGGCGAACGCTCGTGCTCAACATTATTTTTTATTCCATGTTTGAGCTGGCGTCGGCGTTTGCGCCGAACCTGCACATATTTCTCATCACGCGCGCGCTGTTCGGCATCGGCATGGGTGGCGAGTGGGGCGTGGGAGCGGCGCTGGCATTCGAAACTTTGCCGGCCGAGGGCCGGGGATTTTTTTCTGGATTGCTGCAGGAAGGATATGTGGTCGGGTATCTGTTGGCGGCACTGGTGTACGGGACTGTGTTTTCGTACGTGGGATGGCGCGGGATGTTCGTCCTTGGATCACTGCCGGCGTTGGTGGTGATCTTTATTCTGTCGAAAGTGGAAGAGTCTCCAGCGTGGACACAGGGACGGGTTGCAAGAGATACGGAACGACGCTTGGGGAAAGATATCTGGTCGCACGTTGGAACGTTTCTGTTTCTTGTTGTGCTGATGTTTGCATTCAATTCGTTCAGCCACGGGACGCAGGATTTGTATCCGACGTTCTTGCAGAAGAACCTGGGGTTTACACCTAAGATCGTGAGCTTGATTGCGATCATTTACAGCGTGGGAGCGCTGCTGGGGGGAATCTTTTTCGGTTCGTGGTCGGAGAGAATTGGGCGGAAGCGCGCAATCGTGATCGCGGCGCTGCTGGCAATTCCGGTGATTCCGCTATGGGCGTATTCGCATTCGGTGCCGTTGTTGGCCATGGGTGGATTTCTGATGCAGTTCATGGTGCAGGGAGCGTGGGGAGTGATCCCGGCACATCTGAATGAACTGTCTCCGCCGGCGGTGCGGGGGACATTGCCAGGGTTTGCATACCAGTTGGGGAACTTGCTGGCAGCGCGTAATTCGGTGATCCAGGCAAGAGTAGCGGAGGCCCGCTACGCAGGGAATTTTGCGCCGGTGCTGGCGTGGACTGTGTTGATCATCGCGAGCCTTGTGGCGCTTGTAACGTTGAGCGGACGCGAGCGGCGCGGAGCGGATTTAACGAGCGTCGGATGAGCTTTCTGGACATTTAGTCTCGGGGACAATTGAATGGCCACGACGGAAATACATAGATCCTGAAATGGGCAAACTGCGCCCACTTCAGGATGACAGGAGTGGTGAGGGGACGTTAAGAGCAATGAAGAGAAGATCGATTTTGTAGAGGGTGTGCAAGAAGTAGCACACTTGTGTATGGCACGAAGGAATCATTGTCATGGGGGTGGGCGTGTGATAGTTTTTTATGTAAATTCCACGCCTTCGTCCTGTAATCATCGGGTCCGAGTAAGCACAGGTTTGTGCGAACGCGTGTATCCCAAGGTAGCGCCACATGAAGGAACTAATTATGGATCCCGTAACGAGCGGAGATTCCCTGGAACGAGAAAACTACTCCAACCGGAAGCTGATTCGTCCGACCTTGCCGCGTGCGGAAAATCATGGTAATCACAACAATCACGGCAATCATAGCTCTGCGCCGGCCCAAATGCAGGAGAGGCGTGAAAGGCCGGAACGGCACGACCGGCAGGAACGGATGAACCACGGAGAAAGAAGTGACCGGCAAATGGGCGGCGGGAAGAAACCGGCGCCTCCGGAGCAGACCAACGCTGAGAATTTTTACTATCAGAAGCAGATGCAGTCGCGGACGATGATGGTGATCGTGTTGCGCGACGGCGAAGAAATTCACGGGATCATCGAATGGTATGACCGGAACTGCATCAAGGTGAACCGCGAAGACGGGGAACCGAACGTGATGATCTACAAGCCGGCGATCAAGTACATGTATAAAGAGGGTGAGAACCAGAAGTAGGCTTGGTTCCGTTTCAGGTTTCTAGTTGCAAATCCCCACTTCTCGCGCACACAACGCGCGAGAAATGGGGCACCCGCAGTAGTAAAAAGAGGACCACGGGGGCTGAAGCCCGTCCTTCATGGAAACCTTACGCGGCGCTAAAGCGCCGCTCTTCCACCTTCACTCTCTTCCTGCCCTTCACTTTCTTCCGGCCCTTCCCTTCCTTTCGGCCCTTCACTTTCTTCCGGCCTTCACTCTCTTCGTGCCTTCAATTTTCTTTCTATCCTTGATTCGCTTCCTGTCCCTCCTTTGTTTCCTGCCCTTCCTTTGCTTCGGTCGCACTCAATCGGCGTAGACTAGTCCACGCGTTCGTCCAATAACCTAATCTGGTGGAATTATGTCTCTTTCTATTTCACGCAGGAGTTTTTTGCAGTCGGCGGCGGTGGTTTCGGCCGGCTGCGCACTTCCTTCTCTTCGCGCCCCTTTCGCACTTGGCAAGAATGCGCCTGACGGCGTTCTGCAGGAATTTGGATATGGAGATGTGTCGCTGGATAGTCCGATCCACGGAGAGCAGTTGCGGCAGACGCACGCCGTGCTGATGGGGCTGGACGATGACGCCTTGATGAAGCCGTTCCGGGCGATGGTGGGGCAGCCGGCGCCAGGCGAAGATCTGGGCGGGTGGTACCGGTACGATCCGAACTACGACTGGCATACATTCGACGCGGGATTTGCGCCATCGGCGACGTTTGGGCAATGGGTGTCGGCGCTCGCGCGCGCGTATGCGATTACAGGATCGCAAGCGGCAAAAGAGAAAGTGATGCGCTTGAACCGGCTCTATGCGAAGACGATCGACGGAAAGTTCTACGTGGACAACCGCTTTCCGGCTTACTGCTACGACAAGTTGGTGTGCGGGCTGATCGATTCGCAGAAGTATGTTCGAGATCCGCTGGCGTGGGAGATTCTGGAGAAGACGACGGACACAGCGACGCCGCACCTGCCGGGACATGCGGTGGAGCACGGAACGAACTGGCGTCCGGGCAAGGATGAGTCGTGGTCGTGGGATGAGTCCTACACGATGCCGGAGAATTTGTTCCTGGCATATCAGCGGGGAGCAGGAGAGCGGTACCGGAAAATCGGAGTCCAGTACCTGAGCGAGCCGTTCTACGAGCGATTGGCGGCGGGACAGAACGACCTGGCGGGGCGACATGCGTACAGCCATGTGAATTGCCTATGTTCGGCGATGCAGGCGTATCTGACGCTGAATGATGAGAAGTATCTGCGAGCGGCGAAGAATGGATTCGACATGGTACTGGCGCAGAGCTTCGCGACCGGGGGATGGGGTCCGGATGAGCAGTTGCGGAAGACGAACAGTCCAGACGTGTATGAGAGTTTGAAGAGTACCCATTCGAGTTTTGAGACGCCGTGCGGATCGTATGCGCATTTTAAGCTGACACGCTATCTGCTGCGGGTGACGAAGGATCCGAGATACGGCGACTCGATGGAACGGGTCATGTACAACACGATTCTTGGGGCTCTGCCGCTGGAATCAGATGGGCGAACGTTTTATTACTCGGACTGCAACGTTGCGGGGAAAAAAGTGTATTCGAATCACCGCTGGCCTTGTTGTTCGGGAACGATGCCACAAATCGCGGCAGACTACGGGATCAGCACGTATCTACGCGATCCGCAGGGAGTGTGGGTGAACTTGTACATCCCGTCGACGGTGAAGTGGATGCAGGATGGGGCGCAAGTGGCGATGACGCAGAAGAGCGAATATCCGTATGAGCCGCATGTCGAGTTTGTGGTGAAGACGTCGAAGGCGGCGAAATTCGCGGTGAATTTGCGGATACCGGCCTGGGCGGAAGGAGCGTCCGTATCGGTGAATGGGAAGCGCGAGATGGTTGCTCCTGGTACGTTCGCGCAGGTCCGACGCGAATGGAGGGATGGGGACCGTGTTGAGCTGGAGTTGCCGCTGAAGATGCGACTGGAGCCCGTTGATGCGCAGCATGCGGAGACGGTCGCGTTAGTCGCTGGGCCGCTGGTGTTGTTTGGAGATCAGGTGCCCGGGTTGAAGCGGGAACATTTGCTCGGGGCAAAGAAGATGGGCCGTGAGGTATGGCATGTGTCGGCCGATGGGAACACGGTTATGAAGATGGTGCCTTGGACATCGTTAGGGGAAAACCAGAGTTACACAACCTATTTGAAGGTGGGATAAGGCGACCACAGGGGCTGAAGCCCGCCTTCCCGGCGAACGATTACGCGGCCCTGAAGGGCCGCTCTTCCACTGGAGTTCTTCCACAGTCTCTCTCCCACGGCCGCTCTTCGACAGCCGCTCTTACACGGCGGCGAAGAGCGAGTCCAAGGCGTTGAAAAGGGCTAGTCCGCGGCGCAGAAGAGAGCACTTTCTTTAGGAACAAGTCTCATTCTTAACAGCAAGTTCCATCCTTAACAACAAATTCCATCCTCAATCGAAGAATCCACAATCAGTCGCTGCATTACTTTTGAAGACTTCTGCGGAGTGAAAAGCCCCACTTCTCGCGCACAATTCGCGCGAGAAATGGGGCACCCGGGTCAAAACAGATTTCAACGGTTAACCTAGCTCGGCGATGTTCGATATCTTGATCGCGTTGCCGTTGACGGTACCGACGACCCGGACCTTGTGACCAGCGAATTCTGCGAGCTTGTCCTGGCTGTCGAGCAAGTAGACGTTGTGGGTTGCCTGGTCGAGCAGGACGTACTTCGCGCCCATCGTCGCGCACTTTCTTGTGCAGCTCTCGCTATCGTTTCCCATGCCGGGCGTCCGGGCGATGGTCACCGTGTGCGAACCAGCCGGGGCACAGATTGAATCGGTAATCTCGCCAGCAAAAGTTTTGACCGGCTCACCCGATTGAATGGACCACAGCAACGTCGGCAGGAAAAGAATTGCCATCGCAAACTTCAATGAAGCACCAAAAGAGCGATTATTCATGATTGTCCTCCTTTCGTTAGCGTTCAGTAGCCAACTTAACGGACGTGAGACAGGGTCATGTCAGAAAGGTGTCACACTTTTGAAACGCTTATGCAAAATGGCGTGAGGACGCGGCCGAGAGATACGGCAGAGTGAGCAGTCGGGCGTGCGAGGAAGCGGAGATGATGTGGGGCTCTGCCCTAGAGTAATCGCATTAGAGGTGAGGGCTGAGGCGAACACCGGGGCTGAAGCCCCCATTTTCATTGGAGCTTTACGCGGCGACGAGGGCATATCGGTACGGCAGCGGAAGCATTCCGGTTGCCGCGATGGAAACATATCCGTTACGGGAGCGGAAGCGTGTGCGTCACGGCAACGCACGCTTGCCCGATTCCCGGATCTTGGTTTCTCGTCGAGTGGGAAGATTTCTCTTTCGCCCCTTCGGGGCTTGTTCTCGCGACTCTTTCTTGCCCACGGCTTGCGCCGTGGGCTGTATTCTTTCGTCGCTTTGCGGCTGGACAGCCGAGGCGGCTGTCCCCACATGAGCTGTCCACACATGATTTGCTATAGCTTCGGCAGGACGATTCCCTTCTGGGACTGGTATTTGCCTTTGCGGTCGGCGTAGCTGGTTTCGCAGACTTCGTCGGACTCGAAGAAGATGATCTGGCAGAGGCCTTCGTTGGCGTAAATCCGCGCGGGAAGTGGAGTAGTGTTGGAGATCTCGAGGGTGACGAAGCCTTCCCACTCCGGCTCGAACGGCGTGACGTTGACGATGATGCCGCAGCGGGCGTAGGTGCTCTTGCCGACGCAAATGGTGAGGACACTGCGCGGGATCTTGAAGTATTCGACGGAGCGGGCCAGGGCGAAAGAGTTCGGCGGGACGATGCAGATGTCGGTTTGAATCGTGACAAAAGACTTCTCGTCGAAGCGCTTGGGATCGACCAGAGCGTTGTTTACGTTGGTGAAGATTTTGAATTCGTCGGCGACACGGAGGTCGTAGCCGTAGGACGACAGGCCGTAGGAGATCACACCTTCTCGAACCTGCTTCTCGGAGAAGGGGTTGATCATATCGTGTTCTTTGGACATCTTGCGGATCCAGCGGTCGCTCTTAAGCATGAAACTCCCTTTTAGAATTGAGTCATTGAGACATTTTGTGATTGAGTGATTGAAGATTTCTGGATGAGAACGGAATCGCACGATCACCCAACGGCTCAATCGCTCAATTTTATTGGGCTGGAGTGCTGGTAGTTTACGGGATTGGTGCTCCGGTTGACAATCGCGCTTATCTTCCTTAGCATCAATGACTTGAAAGAGTATCTCGACCCTCAGACCGGGAGCCGCCTGTGATCAAGCTCGACATCATCAACGAAGTGGTTGCAAAGACGGGAATCACCAAGACCAAGGCCGAATTGGCCGTGGAAACTGTGTTTGAGAGCATGAAGAAGGCGCTGGCCGCGGGAAGCCGCATCGAGCTGCGGGGGTTTGGCGTGTTCAATGTGCGCCCGAGGAAGACGGGGATTGGGCGGAATCCGCGGACGGGGGCGGAAGTTTCGATTCCTCCGGGGCGCGCGGTGCGATTCAAGCCGGGGAAAGAATTGCAGTCGATCGATTAGCTCTTTCGGCGCGGAAAATTTAAGTAAACCTCAGCGGCTAAAGCCGCTTTCTTTTTTCGGCTTTGCGGCACGACTGAAGTCGTGCCCCTTCCCCTCCCAGCTACACCGGGGCTAAAGCCCCTCCTTTTTCCTCACTGGACGCGGCGCTAAAGCGCCGCTCTTCCACGGCCTCGGACACGTCATGGTATGCACCCTCGCCCTTTCAGATCACTCCTGATTACATTCGCGGCGATTGAGCGCTCCTCCGGGTGTGGCGGCGAGACGCCGCCACTACAGCCGGCGGGACGTCGGCGCTACGTTCTTGACAGAGCGGCGCGCTGGAAGGCTAGTTTGCGCAACATTGGCTGGAGTTGCTTCGCCATGGGGACGAAGGCGCGTCTCCAGAGACGGAAGCTGTTTTTCTTCAAGACAATCGTCAGGGGAGCGGGATAGTGCGTCGGATATGGGCTGAATTCACTCTTGAAGCGAGCAAGACTGCGCGGCCCGGGGCCCATGTTGTAACGCGATGCGCCGAGGCGGTACATGTCGCGCATGGAGCGCCAGTGCAGTAAGGCAGCCGAGCTGCGATGATCGGCGTCGAAGGCAGCGAGCTGGCAGTGCGCCGTTGTACGGTCGCGGAAGACGAGACTGCTGCCTACGGTTTGTCCGTTCAACTTCACGGAGTACAGGCGAGCGCGGTTCGAGGAGTGCGCTTCGCGCATGAGATCCATGTAAAAGGACAGTGGACGTTCGACGCGGAAGTGCTTGCGGCGGGCGCATTCCTGGTACAGAGGCCAGATCTCTTTCAGCGCTGCAGGTGAGTCGTCGGCGTGGAATTCGTATCCGGCTTCGAGGCCGCGGCGGATCTTGCGGCGGGCTTCCCGATCGAATCCGGCAAGAGTTTCTTCGTCGGACTCATGCTGCTGCACGATGTAGTCTTCGGTGACGATCGGGTAATCGCAAAGATATGGGAAAGCGTCGATGTCGAGTGCTTCCGCGTGAAGCGATTCGCCCGCGGTTGCGAGTCCCGTAAGAATCTGGGGATCGGAATGGGTGAAGCGGAGAAACATGAATCCCTGAGAGCGGGCCCACTCGAGCAGTTCGCCGTACATGGTGCGGGGAAGTTGAATGTCGGATGCGAGCGGCGCGGGACCGCGAAAAACCAGACCGATCTTGGCCGGGCCGATTCCGACCGTCAGAATCGTGGCGAATGCAAGAGGGTCGCGCGCCGTGCCCCAAGCCAGATAGCGGGGACGAATCCAGAGCCGGCGGTAGGGTTCATTCCAGAATGGATATTGATAAATGGAAGCGTCAGTTGCGCGGAGAAGATTGTTCCACGCAGACAAGTCGCGACGGTGCACCTCGGACCACTGGGCATAGAGAGCCGCAGTCGTCGAGCGCACCTCGATTGCAGAAATCGGGGCGGCCAGACTCATAGTCAATGTTGGGGAGGAATGGCTTGTCGGCGGGGATGCGACTCACCGGCACAACGGCGATCAGGTCTGGTTGGGGCCGCTCGAAGTGGCGCTACACGCGAACGGTGCGACTCCTGATGCCGATGCGGTCATAGTAGGGGAAAGTTGCCTGACGCGAAATGGCCTGATGGTAATGGCTCGCAAGGTGACTGAAGTGCCCGGGGCAGATTGTTCGTCGTTGGATTTCAAGGGCCCCGGACCCGTATCAGGAAACAGCAAGATCTTTCACCACAGAGGGCACAGAGGAACCCAGAGAAAAGCTGTAGTAGCATCAAGATTGAGGTTATCCGAGAACTGTTGCGGATTGCCTCTTGAACTTCATGTCGGATCCTGGTCCCCCAATTCCTACTTCCACTCTGGAGTACTATCACGCGCTGCCGGTGCCGGAGGGAGCAGCGCCGCGCGAACGGTATTGGGTGCACGGGCTGTTATTGCTGGCGACCGTGTTTACGACACTGGTCGTTGGAGCGCGGATGGAGTTCAATTTCCTGCACAATCTGCCTCCGTTTGCGGTGGGCGATGAGATGGTACCTTTCTTCCCGATCGCATGGATATTGGCGCAGCCTTCGCGTTTGCTGCTGGGGATTCCGTTTTCCGCAACATTGCTAACCATCCTGCTGGCGCATGAAATGGGACATTATTTGTTCTGCCGGTATTACGGCGTGCGGGCGACGCTTCCATTTTTTATTCCGGCGCCCACTTTGATTGGAACACTGGGCGCGGTGATCCGGATCAAGGCACCAATTCGATCGAGGGCAGCGTTGTTCGATATCGGGATCGCGGGGCCGATTGCGGGATTTGTGGTGGCCGTGGCAACGCTGGGCGTCGCTTTGACATTGTCGAAGCCACTGGCGTCTGGGATTGGGCAATCGGATTTGTATCTCGGATTTCCATTCGTATTCCAACTGATGCATCGCGTCCTGCACGCGGTGTTTCCGAATTATTTGATCGGCGGAATGTCGCTGAGCAAGGTGTATCTCCATCCGACGGCGGTTGCGGCCTGGGTCGGGATGTATGCAACTGCTTTGAATTTGCTGCCGAGCAGCCAATTGGATGGCGGGCATATTGTTTATGCGCTGGCCCCGCGTGCGCATCGAGTGGTCTCGTTAATCACGGTTGCCGGACTGATCTATCTCGGCTGGCTCAACCGCGCTTGGTGGCTGTGGGCGGCGCTGATCACCATCATGAATGCCGCGACGTGGAAACACGAACAGGCACCCCGTGATCCGGTTCTTCCGGGCAACCGGTGGGCGCTGGCTGTGGCCGGAGCGATCATGCTGGCTCTGACTTTGACTCTTGCGCCGCTGCAGCCGAGATGAAACTCAGCTACGGCTTCCGGGACGAGTAAGTTGAGGGATCGGCCTTTTCTTCTGCGAACAGTCAATCAGAGTTGCCAGGCGCTTCTCTCTTGTCTCTTCTTTTTTCGCGCTGATTATCCAATAGGTAGAGGTCCGCTGATACCACGGCGGCTGGGACTTGAAGAATGTCCAGGCCTTCGAATTTGCTTTGAATAGTTTTTCGAAGTTGGGAGGTAGCTTCGCTGTCTTCCTTTGTTCGTAGGCGTAGATAGCGGAGCGATCTCCATCACGCTTTTCGAAGGCGGCCAGGCCAGCGGCATGCATCATTCCGAGTTCAGTCAATTCTTTGACACGCTTGATGTTGATCGCGCTCCAGGTGCTGCGCGGCTTGCGCGGGGTGAAGCGGATCTTGTAGCTGAACGCGTCGATGCTGTGACGTACGCCGTCGATCCAGCCGAAACACAAAGCGCCATCGACGCTCTCGGGCCAGGTGATGCTGGGCCGTCCGGAGTCACGCTTGTAAAAACCAACCCAGAATTCTTCGTGGGCGGCGTGGTTCTTCTCAAGCCAGGCGCGCCAATCGGCGAGAGTGGGGAAGAATTTCGGGATCGAGGTCGTTTTCGATTTGGATGGCATCGGGGACAGGGTAATTCGAACAAGGCGTCACATCAACCAGAGAGCGTCGACATCGACGATCACCTGCGTGCGGGGGATCTTCTGCTGCGCGGCATAAGCGAGCATGGCGCGGAGAGTTTTGTTGAGCTTTTCACGGCTGGGAGATTTCAGGACAAAGTGATAGCGGTAGTCACGCTTCAGACGCGTGATGGGCGCGGCAGCGGGACCAAGCACGCGGACGCCCTCGTGGCGTGTTGATGTGAACCAGCGGCCGAGTTCTCCGGACCAGGAGAGCGCGTCGTCGAGCTTGTCGCTGCGGACCAGGACGTTCGCGAGTGCGGAATACGGAGGATAGTGCATCCAGCTGCGGAACTGCAGTTCCTTTTCGTAGAAGCCAAGGAAGTCATGGCGGGCGGCGAATTGGACTGCGTAGTGATCCTGAAAATAGGTTTGCAGGATGACTTTGCCCGGGGATTGGCCGCGCCCGGCGCGTCCGGCAACCTGGGTGAGGAGTTGGAAGGTGCGCTCGGCGGCGCGGAAGTCGGGAAGGCCGAGAGCGACGTCAGCACCAACCACGCCGACTAGCGTGACACCATGGATGTCGTGGCCTTTGGCGATCATCTGCGTGCCGACCAGAAGATCGAGTTCGCCTTCGTTGAGTCCGGCGAGCGTGCGTTCAAAATCTTCGTGCCCACGGACGGTGTCGCGATCGAGGCGCGCGATCCGGGCTTGTGGAAACATGCCGTGGAGGAGTTCTTCGAGTTTTTCTGAGCCCGTCCCAAGGAAGTAGACGTATTCGCTACCGCAGTGGACGCAAGCTTTGGGGACGGGCGCGGTGTATCCGCAGTAGTGGCAGACCATCTTGTGCTCGCGCTTGTGGTGCGTGAGGGCGATGGCGCAGTTGTTGCATTCGAGTTTCTTGCCGCAGGTGCGGCAGAGGACGACCGGAGAGTATCCGCGTCGATTGAGCAGGACCATGACCTGCTCTTTGCGGTCAAGACGGTCTTTGATCTCGGCAGCGAGTTTGCGGGAGATGACCTGTTCGTGCCCGGTCTCCTGGAATTCGAGGCGCATGTCGATGATTTCGACTTCGGGGAGCGGACGCTTCTCGACTCGGTCGGGGAGTTCGATGAGGGCGTATTTGTTCTTGCGAGCGTTGTAGTAGGACTCAAGCGAGGGAGTTGCGGAGCCAAGAACTACAGTGGCATTCGACATTTTCGCGCGCATGACCGCAACGTCGCGGGCGTGGTAGCGCGGAGTCTCTTCCTGCTTGTAGGAGGAGTCGTGCTCTTCGTCGACGATGATGAGAGCGAGGTCACTGACTGGCGCGAAGACGGCGGAACGGGTGCCGACGACCATGCGGGCTTCTCCGCGCTTGATGCGGTGCCACTGTTCGGCGCGCTCGCGGTCGGAAAGCGCGGAGTGGAGGATCGCGACTTCGTCCCCGAAGATCTGGTGGAGGTCGGCAGCGACGGCAGGAGTCAGGCCGATCTCGGGGACGAGGAGAATGGCGGACCGTCCGGATTCGAGAACAGAGCGCATGGCGGCGAGATAGACGGCTGTCTTGCCAGAGCCGGTAACTCCGTGGAGTAGCATTCCGGAGAATTTCTGCGCGGAGACATCGTCGCGGAGACGTTTGAGAGCTGTCTGTTGCGGCGGGCTCAGGTCGAAGTCGAACAGGATCGGGCGCGGCTTGGTGCGAGAGACGGTGAAGTCGGCGGGCGTGTCTTCGAGTGCGATCAGGCCGCGTTTGACCAGTGTTGTCAGCGTGGTGCGCGGGACTTCGAGGGATTGCAGCGTTTCGACTGGGACTTTTCCTCCCGTGGCGGCGAGCGTGTCGATGATTCTGCGTTGGTTTTCGTTCAGCTTGCCTTCGGCGGATTTAAGAATGGCGGTTTTGATCGTGCGCTTGGCGTCTTGCGGGGCGGAGAGGTCGGCGCGGGTGATCCATTTCTTGCGGAGCATTCCGTCGAGGAGTTTGCGGGAAGCTCCCGTGGCGGAACGGAGGGTTTGTTCGCGGACTAGAGAGCAAACCTCAGCGGCTGAAGCCGCGTTTTCTTGCGGCCCTGACGGCACGACTGAAGTCGTGCCCTTCCCTTTCGTTGCGGCATCTGACGGTACGGCTGAAGGCATGCCTCGATACGAATCTTGGCCAGCGGCTAAAGCCGCATTTTGTGGTTTGCCTACCGGCACGGCTGAAGCCGTGCCCTGATACGAACCTTGGTCAGGCGGCATGGGGGAAGTCGCGGCCTGGTACGAACCTTGGTCGAACGGCGCGACTGAAGCTGCGCCCTCATGCGAAACTTCCGGAACCTCGGCAGCCAGATAGTCCAAGACGCGGAACTCTGTCGCTTGGTCTTCCGGGCTGCGCTGGGAGCGCTTGGAAGATCCAGACATACCGGCGAGGTGGAGCGCCATGTGTCCTTCGTTGGTGATGCAGTATCCGATGAGGCGCTTAAACTCGGCGGCTAGTGGAAGCATGGTGCGGAAGACTTCGCCGAGCGGGGCGATATAGTAGTCGGCAATCCAGCGACCGAGACGCAGGAGGAGATCGTCGAAGACCGGAGCGGGATCGAGGACGCTGATTATGTTCTTCGTCGTGACGTTGGGCTTGCGATCGTGGAGTTCGACGACGATGCCCGACATGCGCTGCTGGCGGAAGGGGATAAGGACGCGTCCGCCGACGACCGGCGTGAGGGTCTCGGGGATACGGTAGGTGAAGACCATGTCCAGCGGGACCGGCAGGGCTACGTCGCAGAATTCGGGCATTGCAGTGGAAGGATAAATCAACGTGCGATGTGGACGTTTGGAATCGGGGAGTCGACCAGACGACGGGTGTGGTTCAGGCGTCCCTAACGGGACGCTACTCCTTAACGGGCGCTACCCGGCGTTGAAACGCCGGGCTACTGTCGGTTGCCCCTCCGGGGCAAACTCAACAGCGCCCACAATTCTCCCTAGGATTCTGACTTTGGTGGCGGCTTCAGGCCTAGGTACTTCATCACCATTTGGAGGTCCTTCCAGGCTTCGCCTTTCTGACGCGGATCGCGGAGGAGGAAAGCCGGGTGATACGTGACCGCAAGCTTTGCGCCTTGCCAGTTCGGATCGCTGGCGCGGGCGCCGGTGGGCATGAAATCGTAGAAGCGTCCGCGGAGTTCGGACATGGGGGCATTGATCGCGAGCATATATTTTGCGGCCACGGCTCCGAGAGCAACGATGACTTTGGGCTTGATCGCAGCGATCTGACGCATCAGAAAGGGGCCGCAGGTGTCGCATTCGTCACGTTCGGGCGTGCGATTTCCCGGTGGGCGGCACTTGACGACGTTGGCGATGTAAACATCCTCGCGGCGGATTCCCATCGCTTTAATCATGTTGTTGAGGAGTTGCCCGGCGCGTCCGACGAAGGGCTCGCCCTGCGCGTCTTCATCGGCTCCAGGACCTTCGCCGACGAACATCAGGTCGGCATGCGGGTTGCCGACGCCAAAGACGATTTGCTTGCGTCCTTGCGCGTGCAGTTTGCAACGCGTGCAGTCGCCGATATCTTCGCGGATCAGTTTCAGGGCGGAAACGGGATCGGTGACTGATTGCTCGGCATTGGGAGTCAGTACCTGTAGAGCGCTTTCGGCGGATTTCGGAGTGATGGATTTCTTTGCGGGCATTTCGTCTTGTGAGTTCAGTTCGAGTGCTGGAGCGTCGGCTTCTGCTGGCTGGATGGGCGCGCCTTCGCGGCGGTAAAAATCATAAATGCCGAGTTCGTTGTAGTAGCGGATACGGTCGGCGAGAGCGCGGCGTACGTCGGGATTTTGGATTATCGGCACGGACTTCGAGATTATACGTGACGTTCCGCTGGGGAAATCATTCACCACTAAGGACACTACGTGGCACGAAGGAAAATCTAAAACCTTTCACCACAGAGGGCACAGAGCTCACAGAGGGATTCAATCAGGCTTTGACTTTCGATTTTCGCGACTGCTTCAGTTTTACGACTTGATCCAGGACTCGCTGCGCTACTTCCCATTTTGTGGTTTCCGGGACGTCGACTACTTCATCGCGGGTGATGATCGTGACTGCGTTTCGATCAGAATCGAAGCCTACGCCTTCGTGCGAGACGTCGTTGACGACAATGGCGTCGAGATTCTTCGAAACCAGCTTCTGGCGGGCGTTTTCGAGGACGTTTTCTGTTTCGGCTGCAAAGCCGACAATCAGCTGCGACGTCTTTTTCTGGGCGATCTCTTTCAGAATGTCCGGAGTCGCTTCCAGGTCCAGACTCATCGGTCCCTTGCGCTTCAGCTTCTGGCCAGCGGCGTTCTTAGGACGGTAGTCGGAAACAGCGGCCGTCTTGATAACGATCGTGGCTTGCGGCAAAAGGCTGAGGACGGCGTTGCGCATGTCCTCGGTCGATTCGACTTTGGTGACCTCGGCTGCGGCTGGGGCAGCGATCGAAGTTGGGCCAGTCACCAGAAGAACTCGTGCGCCACGGCGGAGAGCGGCTTCAGCGAGGGCATATCCCATGCGGCCGCTGGAGCGGTTCGTCAAGAAACGGACGGGGTCGATCTTTTCGCGCGTGGGTCCGGCGGTGACCAAGATTGTCTCCCCTTGCAGATCCTGCGACGCGCCGAGCGTTTCCAGAACGGTGGCGACGATCGCCTCGTTGTCAGCGAGGCGTCCGGCGCCGACCATGCCACATGCGAGATATCCAGAGCCGGGCTCAACGATCTTCACGCCGCGCTTGCGGAGAATCTCGAGGTTCGCTTGCGTGGCGGGATTGTTCCACATGTTCACGTTCATCGCGGGAGCGATCACGACGGGAGCCGTGGTCGCGAGGAAAAGCGTCGTAAGAAAATCGCTGGCGATTCCTTGCGCGAAGTGCGCGATCACATCCGCGGTGGCAGGAGCAACGACGAGCGCGTCAATCGATTGCGCAACCGCGATGTGCTCAATGGCGGAGTCGATGTTTGGCTCGTGCTCCTCGCCGGAGGAGAACATGCTGGTGATGACTTTCTCGCCGGAGAGTGCCGCGAAGGTGAGGGGTCGAACAAACTCCTGGGCGGCGCGGGTCATGATGACCTGCACCCGGATGCTGCGGTCCTGGAGCAGGCGGACGATTTCGGCCGCTTTATACGCTGCGATTCCACCGGTGACGCCGAGGGCGATCTTCATGGAATTTTGATTGTTGAATTTGGATTGTTGATTCAAAAGCCTGGACGCAACAATCTGCGAGTCACTCGTTCAACAATTCCGCGCTAGTCCTGTCCCAAAGCCTTGTCGAGGGATTCGGAGGCCTGCGCGGCAGCGGAACGAGTTTCAGGGATTTCCCATTTCACTTTGCCGGCACGGATTTCATCCTGGGCGATGCGGCAGGGCTTGCGGGAACTTGTATCGACGACGGGAGGTGCGCCGGACTGGAGCTGGCGGGCGCGCCGGGCTGCGACCAGGATGTACCGGTAATTGCTGTCGAAACCTTCGATCAACTTCATGGGACTCTCCATTCGAAAACAGATTCGAACTTTGTACTAGTGCAGATCGTCAATCGATAATTCCGCAGAACATGACCAGCTTTCGGGTGTGTCCCGCTGGGACTACTTTCCGGTCCGGACGCAGGATTCAGCGTCCACCCATGATACCGCGAAAACTACGAGTGTGCCGAAGGGGCCGGCGCACTAAAGGACAACAGGATCGGCTGCACGGCCTCACGCACGTTGGCCAGCCGGCAAGTCTCGGCTAGCTGAACGATTTTCTGCTCCTGCTCGGTTAGCGGACGGTCCGCGCGGCGAATGCGCTCCGACAAAACGATGGCCCGCAATTTCTCGCAGGCTTCCACGAGTTTGTCGTTGACCAGCACGTAGTCATACTTGTCGTACTGCTCGATCTCGCGGGCCGCAGCCGTCAGCCGGCGCTGGATGACTTCGGCGGAATCTTCACTGCGGTTGCTGAGGCGCCATTCTAAAGTCTTGCGATCGGGAGGCAGGACAAAGATGCTGATGGCATCCGTGAGATTGCGCTTGACCTGGGCTGCGCCCTGTACGTCGATGTCGAGAAGAAGATCGTTGCCTTTACGTCCGGCTTGGCGAAGGAACTCGCGTCCGGTACCGTAGCAGTTACCGTGAACTTTGGCGTATTCGATAAACTCACCGGCTTCGATCATGCGATCGAATTCATCCATTTTGATGAAGTGATATTGCTTGCCGTCCTGCTCGCTGCCGCGCGGCGCACGCGTGGTGTAAGAGATCGAAAATTCGAGATTCGGAACCAGCTTGAGCAGATCGTTAGTGAGGGTGGATTTCCCCGAGCCGGAAGGCGCGGAGATGATGAAGACGAGCGGCTTCTGCGATGGGCTCATTCCAGGTTCTGCACCTGCTCGCGTGATTTCTCGATTTCCGACTTCATGGCCAGCCCTGCTTCCGTAATCTTAAGAGCTTCGCCGGCCAGTCCGGAAGTCTTCGAAAGTAGAGTGTTGGCCTCGCGGTTCATTTCCTGAAGCAGGAAGTCGAGCTTCTTGCCGATTTCTCCGCCTTCGTCCAGCAATCCGAGAAAGTGCTGGATGTGTGTTTCGAGGCGGACGATTTCTTCCTGAATGTCGCTGCGGTCGACGAGCAGGGCAGCTTCCTGCAGGATGCGTTCTTTATCGACACTGGCGCTGAAGAGCTCCTGAAGGCGGTTCTGCAGGCGCTCGCTGTAGTTCTGCAACACCGCACGACGATGCTCGTGGACGCTCTTGCTGGCGGAGGCAAGATGCGTCATACGTTCACGGAGTTCGCGAGAAATTCCGCGGCCTTCTTCTTCACGCATCTGGTTGAGACGGTCGAGAGCTTCGCCGATTTTCCCCATCACCCCCGGCTCGATCTCTTCATCGGCAACATCAACCGATGAATCGAGAGCGCCGGGAATGCGGAGAATGGCATTGAGGTCCGGCTCATTTGCGATGGAAAATTCGTCGGCGGCAGAGCGAAAGGCCGAGATGTATCCGCCGACAATCTGACGGTTCAGCGAAAAAGTTTCGCTGGTGGTGCGCTCCAGGCTGAGAGAGATTTCGACGTGGCCGCGTGCCATTTTCTCTTTCAGCAGGCGGCGCAACTGCATTTCGAGCGAGTCGGTGCCTGACGGAAGGCGGAAATGCAGATCGAGAAAACGGTGATTGACGGATTTGAGGGAAAGCACGAAGGCCATTCGGCCGGGTGTGGAACCGTTGCTAGCGTGCTGGATTTCACCGCGAACCTGGGCAAAGCCTGTCATCGATCGTATGGGCATGGGGGATTTGGCTTTCATCGTTCGGCCACCGCTTTTGGTATGTCGCTTTGTGCAAACTGAAGTTCGTAGAGCCGGCGGTAGGTGCCGACGTGCTGCATCAATTCTTCATGGGCGCCGGTTTCGGCGATCGTTCCATTTTCGATCACGATGATGCGGTCGGCTCGGCGGACCGTCGAAAGACGGTGCGCGATCACGAACACCGTGCGGCCGCTCATCAGGTTGTGAAGCGCGGATTGCACAAGAGCTTCCGACTCGCTGTCGAGCGCGGAAGTCGCTTCATCGAGAATCAAGATAGGAGCATTCTTGAGCAGGGCTCGCGCAATTGCGAGCCGCTGCCGTTCGCCGCCTGAGAGACGAAATCCGCGTTCGCCGATGACAGTATCGTAACCCGCGGGTAGCTGCCGAATGAAATCATGTGCGAGCGCTGCGCGGGCTGCCGCTTCGACTTCCTTCATGGGTACATGCGGCTGGCCGTAGGCGATGTTGTTGCGGACCGTGTCATTGAACAGGACCGTTTCCTGCGTAACGATGCCGGCCTGCGAACGCAGCGAAGAGAGCGTGACGTCGCGAACGTCGTGTCCGTCGACGAGAATGCGTCCGGCGCTGACGTCGAAGAAACGCGGGAGCAGATGCACGAGAGTAGTCTTCCCTGCGCCGCTGGAGCCGACGATGGCAAGGATTTCTCCGCGCTTTACATCAAGGTTGATGTCGTGGAGGATCTCGCGCGAATCTTCCCCCTCGGTCTCGTAAGCGAACGATACGTCTTCAAATCGGATGCTCTTGGTGAATCGCGGGAGGGCCTTGGCGCCGTGCTTCTCGGTGACGAGGTCCTCGGTGTCCATAAAAGTGAAGAGTTGTGAGGACGCGCCGAGAGCCTGCTGGAAGCTGTTATTGAAGACCGCGAACTTTCGAACCGGGTTATACATGCTCAGCACGGCGGCGACGAAGGCGATGAAAGCGCCGAGCGTGAGTTCGTTGTGGGCGATCTGCTCGCGGCCCAGGAGGAGAAGCAGGGCGATCGCGATGGCGCCGAAGATGTCCATCAACGGAGAACTGATCGCAGCCGCGGCGACCGAGCGCAGGTTCGCGTGGAACAGGCGCTGGGCGGCTTTCTTGAAACGGGCGACCTCCCAGGACTCCATGCCGAAAGCTTTGACGATGCGGTTCCCGGTGATGGTTTCGTGCAGGATGTTCTGCACGTCGGCGAGCTGATCCTGTCCAGTGCGCGTGGTGGAGCGAACGCGTCGACCGATGCGGACTGCCGAGAAAATGATGATCGGGATGAAAACGACCAGCACCCAGGCCAGCTTGCGGCCGAGGACGATGACCAGCCCGGCGGTGAAAAGGAACGTGAAGAATTGCTGCAGAAATTCCGCCAGGATGCTCGACATGGCAAACTGCACCCGCTCGATGTCGTTGATGATGGTCGAGATCAAAGTTCCGGTGGTGTGCTGCTGGAAAAACGCGGCGGAGCGGCGCAGGACTGAGTTGTAGAGATCGTTGCGCAGGTTTGTGATCATGCCAAACCCGGCGTGATTCACGAGGTAGGTACCGATGTAGTCGAAGATTCCCTTCAGGATCGTGGAACCGACCAAGGCCCAGGCAACGATCGTCCATGCGTTGTGGGAATGGATCGGGACCAAGCGCTGCAGGTAAACCGGCTGCCCCGTCTGTGGCCAGGTGAAAAGGACAATGTTTTCCGAGCCGGACGCAGGATTCAAGACACGATCGAGAACGGGCTTCAACAGGACAAGCCGGAAGGCCTCGAGGAAGCCGACGCCAGCGAGCAGAACCACCCCGGTGAAGAGCTGAACCACGAACGGCAGCACGTAGCGGACGAGGCGGATTACCTGGCGCATGGGACTCCTGCGCGGGCCGGTCCGCCGTGGCGTGTCGCTGGTGAAATTGGGGTGCGGTGCAAGCCTCTATTTTACTTGAGTCTTCGCGTCCCAAGACGTGACGTTTGGGCTTCCGGTAACTCACTGCGGAGGGCACAGAGGAACTACTTGGGACTGTCGCGGTGGACGACTTTGACGCGGTATCCGGCGGAGCGGAGCTTCTTTCCCACTTCTTCGGCCATCATCACGGAGCGGTGCTGGCCGCCGGTGCATCCGAAAGCAATTGTCAGATAGCTTTTGCCCTCGCGAATGTAGTGCGGCAGCAGATACACGAGCAGATCAGAGATGCGTGAGAGGAATTCGCGCGTCTGCGGGAAGGATCGGATGTACTTGGCGACGCGGGGATCGCGCCCGGTAAGCGGGCGGAACTCCGGCACGAAATGAGGATTCGGAAGGAAGCGCACGTCGAAGACCAGGTCGGCATCTTCGGGAACGCCCTGGCGAAACCCAAAGCTTACGGACGAGACGAGAATGCTCTTCTCGGGAGATTTTTCGTGAAAGCGTTCGTTGATCAGCGCGCGGAGTTCGTGAACGTTAAATTTCGAGGTGTCGATGACGAAGTCAGCGAGGGCTCGAATCTTGCTCAGGTGTCGCCGCTCCTGCTTGAGGGCCGCCTGTACCGGAGCGTCGGTGCCGAGCGGATGCGGACGCCGTGTTTCACTGAAGCGGCGGAGCAGAACCGAGTCGGAGGCCTCGAGGAAAACGACTTTTGTAGGAATTGTGTGGCGGACGGACAGCAGGATTCCGGGCAGCTTGTCGAGTTTGGTGCCCTCGCGGACATCGACAACGAGTGCTGTGCGGCGGATATCACGGGACTGCAGTGCGAGCTCGGCGAATTGTGGGATGAGTTCGACCGGAAGGTTGTCAACGCAGTAGTAGCCGAGATCTTCGAAGGCCTTGAGGACCGAGGCCTTTCCTGATCCGCTCATTCCGGTGATGATGACGAGCTCAGGCTGTCTCGCGCGTGAGTTGGCCCGCTTGGATTTTTTGGGGCTCGCTTTTTTGCCAGAAGACTTCCGCGGGGTCATTAAGGGGATAGTAGCATCGAAGCCGGTGTTGTGAGGATCACGGCGGAGTGCCCGTTGAGATTCCCGTGGATCGCGATTTGTATTGAATTCTGATGTGAGCCGACAGCAAATCTCAGCGGCTGAAGCCGCGTTCTTTTTGCTTTTCGGCACGACTTTAGTCGTGCCCTTCCCTGGATCGTCGAAATAAGAGAAGCGTCAAAATCCCCACTTCGCGCGCACACATCGCGCGAGAAATGGGGCACCATCCTTCGCAGAGGCTAGGAGCATTTACGCTTCCTCCGAATGACTCGGCCCTGAACACACTACCTTTCCACGAATTTCCAAATCCAGTTTGTCGGAAACGGTTCCGCGCCTGTAATCTATGGCGTCATGAAAAAGTTCGAAGAGCTCACGGAACGAGAGGTGCTGGCTCTGGCGATCACGCTGGAGGAGGAAGACGAACGCGTCTATGCCGATTTCGCCGAAGGTCTGCGGCAGGACTATCCGGCCACGGCGTCGATGTTCGAGGGCATGCGCGAGGAAGAGTCCGGGCACCGGCGGCGGCTGCTGGAGCTGTATCAGAAGAAGTTTGGAGAGCATATTCCGTTGATCCGGCGACAAGACGTGCGCGGGTTTGTGGAGCGACCGGCACTGTGGTTGGTACGTCCGCTACGAATCGAGGCAGTACGGAAAGAAGCGTCGACCATGGAGGTCGAGACGCGGCGGTTTTACGAGAAAGCTGCGGTGCGCACGCAGGATGTGAGTATTCGGCAACTGCTGGATGATCTGGCAAACGAGGAGCGCGGACACGAAGTACGCGCGCAGGAACTCGACAAGCAGAAGCTGCCGGACAATGTGAAAGAAGATGAGGAGGTCGCGCAGCGGCGGTTGTTTGTGCTGCAGATTGTGCAGCCCGGCTTGGCCGGGCTGATGGACGGATCGGTATCGACGTTGGCTCCGGTATTCGCAGCCGCGCTGGCGACTAAGAATAGCCATGAAGCGTTGCTGGTTGGAATCGCCGCCTCTGCAGGAGCAGGCATCAGCATGGGTTTCGCCGAGGCACTATCCGACGACGGCAGTTTGACGGGACGAGGGCATCCGTGGGTACGCGGGTTGATTTGCGGCGCGATGACAGCCGTAGGAGGAATTGGACATACGTTG
>Ga0335081_10004182_pt1 | contig 22775 bp, 18 predicted proteins | sample Lox_Sample_35_FD_206713 | JGI IMG/M metagenome (GOLD analysis project Ga0335081, IMG submission 206713) | Soil microbial communities from Loxahatchee National Wildlife Refuge, Florida, United States - Lox_Sample_3.5 | ecosystem: Environmental > Terrestrial > Soil > Wetlands | place: USA...
TTTTGGTCGGCATGTGGCTCGAGCGCTTCATCATCGTGGTCGTCAGCCTGCACCGCGACTTCCTCAATTCGTCGTGGGGCATGTACTACGCCACTCGCTGGGATTACATGACGTACTTTGGAACCATCGGCATGTTCCTGATGCTGATGTTCCTGTTCCTGCGCGTGCTGCCTGCGATCTCCATCTTCGAGATGCGCACGCTTCTGCCTGAGGCGGAGGTGAAAGAGTAATGGCGAAACGCGATCCCATCTACGGATTGATGGCCGAATTCGATTCGGCGCAGGCGCTGGTTGACGCCGCCAAAAAGACGCACGAGGCCGGCTATAAGAAGATCGATGCTTACAGCCCGTTTCCGATCGAAGGCCTCGCCGAAGAATTGGGAATGCACTTCGATGAAGTTCCGCTCACGGTGCTCATCGGCGGCATCATCGGCGGCTGCACCGGTTACCTGATGCAGTACTGGATGAACGCGGTCGACTATCCACTGAACATCGGCGGCAAGCCTCCGCACTCGTGGCCTGCGTTCATTGTGATCACGTTCGAAATGACGATTCTATTTGCCGGAATTTCAGCAGTTTTAGGCATGCTCGCCTTCAATGGCCTGCCCATGCCGTATCACCCGGTGTTCAACGTCCCACGTTTTTCGTCGGCTTCAAAAGATCGTTTCTTCCTGATCGTGTTCTCGTCCGACAAGAAGTACAGCGCGACGGACACACGCACGTTCTTAGAAGGTCTGGCCCCAAGATCAATCTCGGAGGTGCCCAGCTAAATGAGCATCTTCGCGAAATTCAAGAGTAGCAAGATCCCTGTGGGGACGGGCGCCTTCGCCCGTCCGGTCGAGCAAGGCTCGACGGCGGTTTTGCTGACATCTTTACTGCTGCTGATGGCCCTGACGGCAGCCTGCCGCCTCGACATGCACGTCCAGCCACGCCAGAATCCGCTCTCGCGCAGCGACTTCTACGCCGATCAGCGTTCCGCGCGTCCGCCGGTCGAAGGTACGGTCGCCCGCGGAGAACTGCACGAAGACACATATTTCTATACCGGCAAAATCGGCAATAACCCCGGCGACGTCATGCCTTTCCCGGTGACTAAAGAGGTTCTCGAGCGCGGCCGAGAGCGCTACAACATCTATTGCGCTCCTTGCCACTCGCGTACCGGAGACGGCAACGGCTTCGTCCCCTCGCGCGGATTCGCCCGCAAGCCGCCTTCCTATCACATCGCGCGCCTGCAGAAGGCTCCGCTCGGATACTTCTTCGATGTCATGACCAACGGCTTCGGAATCATGCCTGACTACGCGTCGCAGATTCCGACCCAGGACCGCTGGGACATCGTGGCCTACATCCGCGCCTTGCAGTTGAGCCAGAATGCGAACATGGGCGACGTGCCAGTAGGCCAGAAAATTCCTTCGGAGCCGCCGAAATTCCGCGAGCCAGGATCTGGCGCAACGTTGCCAGTCCTCGCACCGCCCATCAAATCGGAATCAGAATCTGAAATGAAAAAAGAAGGCCAACAATGAGCGCGCCGCCAAAACATCTCGATCTCTCGGCGCCCCCGGTCGTCAAAACGATCGGCCAGCGCGCTCTCATCGTCGGCGTGGTCTTCAGCTTGGGCGCCATCGCGCTTGCGTTCACCCGCCCTGAAGAGTTCTACCGCGGATATCTGCTCGGCTACATGGATTGGCTCGGCGTCGCCCTCGGTTCCATGGCTATCGTCATGGTCCGCCATCTCACTGGTGGAGGTTGGGGTACGGTCATCCGCCGTGTTCTAGGCGCCGCGATGCGCACGATGCCGATCATGGCGGTCCTCCTTATCCCGATTCTCATCGCCGTCAGTCAGCATCAGATGTATCCCTGGCTCAAGCCGCTAGAGACGATCACTGAGCCCCACATCAAAGAGCACCTCGAGAAGCACAAGTTCATCCTCGAGTCCTACCTGACGTCCACGGGTTTCATCATCCGGGCCATCATCTACGTCGCGATCTGGAACCTGCTCTCGTTCCTGCTGTCGATGTGGTCCAAGCAGACTGATAAGCCCGCCGCTCCCGACAATACCCAAAAGTTCAAAGCCGTCGCCGGCCCCGGCCTGATCCTCTACGGATTTACGATCTCCTTTGCCGCGATCGACTGGCTGATGTCGCTCGACCCCAGCTGGATCTCGACCATCTTCGGCCTGATCATCCTCGCCGGCGAACTGATCTCCGCCATGTGCTTCGCGATCGTAGTCGAGCGCATCCTCGTCGATTACAAGCCCATGTCCGAGATGCTGAGGCCCGACTTCGTCCACGACCACGGTAAGTGGACGCTTGCGTTCATCATGCTGTGGGCTTATTTCAGCTTCTCGCAGTGGTTGATCATCTGGGCAGGCAACCTACCGAACGAGATCACGTTCTATCTGAAGCGCATCCACAACGGATGGGGCTACGTCGCGGTTTTCCTCGCTCTCTTCCATTTCTGTATTCCGTTCGTGATCCTGTTGTCGCGCCCGTTCAAGCGTGACGTTCGCAAGCTGGTATGGCTCGCGGTATGGCTCTTATGCATGCGCTTTATCGATCTTTTCTGGATTGTTGAACCGAATTTCTCGACGAATTTCCACGTCACCATCGCCGATATAGTTGTGCCCATGGCCATCGGCTGCATCTGGATCTTTTTCTTCTGCCGCAACCTGGCCTCGTTGCCGCTGCTGCCGGCCTACGACGTCTCTGCTGAAGACGTCTTTGAGCCGCATCCCACGCACACGCCAGGCATCCCGGAGAACGCATGAACCACGACCCGCATCCCGCGAACCAGGGCCACGGCGATTTCGAGCGTAAAGACGTCAGCATCCCCGCGGTCGTGTACTTCATCATCGGCCTGGCCGTGGCAATCGTTGTAGCCTATTTCGTAGTCGACGGCGTGTATTCGTACCTCACGCACCGCTTCGAGGCGCAACAACCCACTGTGAGCCCGCTGGTGGCGAATGCGCCCACAGATACCCGCAAGCTTCCTCCGGAATACAAAACCGACTCGCGAAGCGCTGACTACGAAAAATATCTGCAGCAGAATTTTCCGCAGCCGCAACTGGAAACCAACGAGCGAACGGAACTGAATCAGATCCGGCTGCAAGAAGAAGAAAAGCTCGCTACCTACGACTATGTCGATAAGAATGCCGGCACCGTCCGCATTCCCATCGACCGCGCTATGGATCTTCTCGCACAACGAGGACTCCCGGTACGCACCCAATCCGCTGCCGAATCAAAGTCGCAGCCGGAGCAGAAAAAGGAAAAGAAGTAGTGAAGCACGAGAATCAAAATTCGATGTCAAGCAAGGTCCATGTGGCGACAGCCGCCTTCGGCTGTCGAGTCGAGCGAAGCTCGGCAGGCTTTTCTCCGCGATCTCTGTCTTCGCGCAATCTCTCCGTTAAAAGCTTCTTACTGGCAGCGTTGTTCCTGCCAGCCTCGGCCGCGTGGGGACAAGGCATGACCCAAGGCATCATGTCTCCCCCAGCCAATGCCCGCCCACCGTACCTGACGAACGTAGGCATCGAGCAACATCTAGACGCTCAGGTCCCCGCCGATCTGTCGTTCGTCGACGACACCGGCCGGGCAGTAAAACTAGGTGACTACTACGGCAGGAAGCCGCTGATCCTCGAACTTGTTTACTACAACTGCCCCATGCTCTGCGGCGAAAACCTCGCAGGTCTGACCGGCTCCATGAAGATGATCAAGTTCGACGTGGGCAAAGAATTCGAGGTCCTGACTGTCAGCTTCAACCCGCAGGAAACCACGCAGCTGGCGGCAGAAAAGAAAAAAGATTACGTCAAGCGCTACGGACGCCCGAACGCCGTAGCCGGCTGGCACTTCCTGACTGGCCCGGCCGATTCCATCAATGCGCTAACGAAAGCCGTCGGCTTCCAGTATCAATACGACGCCGCCAAGAACCAGTACGCGCACGCTACCGCGATCATGGTTCTGACCGCGCAGGGCCGCATTTCGCGCTACTTCTACGGCGTAGACTTTCCGCCGAAAGACCTGCGCATGGGCCTGGTCGAAGCCTCCGAAGGCAAAATCGGCAACGCCGTGGATCAAGTTCTTTTGTACTGCTATCACTACGATCCCGCAGCCGGAAAATACGGCGCGGTCGTCAGCAACATGTTGAAAATCGGTGGAGCGCTGACCATCTTGTGCATCGGCGCCCTGGTCCTTTTTCTGCTTAAGCTGGAGCGTGGAGCTCCACACCAGGGATGGGACCGCAACCCGCATCAGGCAGGACTACGCTAACGCAATATGTTCGATAATTTTCCATTATGGCCGCAACGGGCCTCCAGCATGGCGGGCAATGTCGACGCCCTGTTCATCTTCCTGCTCATCGTGTGCGGGTTGATGACGCTCCTCGTCTTCACCGCCCTCATCTATTTCGCCGCGCGCTATCGCTATCGCAAGGGAGTCGCTGCAGAACAGATCGAAGGTTCCATCCCGCTCGAGTTGACCTGGACCCTCATCCCCTTCGGCGTCTTCATGGTCATCTTTGCTTGGGGCGCGGTCGTCTACTTCCAGGGACGCACGCCTCCGCGTGACTCCACCGAAGTTTACGTAGTCGCCAAGCAATGGATGTGGAAGCTTGAACACGCCGAGGGCCAGCGCGAGATCAACGAACTTCACGTTCCGGTCGGCCGCGACGTCAAGCTGATCATGACCTCGCAAGACGTCATCCACAGCTTCTTCGTTCCCGCGTTTCGCATGAAGCAGGACGTAGTTCCCGGCCGTTACACCGTCGCCTGGTTCCGCGCCACCAAATCGGGAACCTACCACCTCTTCTGCACGCAATATTGCGGCACGCAGCACTCGGGCATGATCGGTTCCATCGTTGTGATGGAGCCCGCGCAATACGAAGCCTGGATGTCCGGCGGCACAGGTGGTCCGCTCTCCGCCAGCGGAGAAAAGATTTTTGCGGAACTCGGCTGCGCCACCTGCCATCGCAGCGACACTCAAGGACGCGGTCCCAATCTGCAGGGAGTTTTCGGCCGCCCCGTCGACCTCGAAGATGGCCACACGATCACCGCCGACGAAAATTACGTCCGCGAGTCGATCCTCGATCCCGGCGCCAAGATCGTCAGAGGTTTCAAGCCCGTGATGCCGACCTTCCAGGGATTAATCAGTGAAGAGCAGTTGAATGCCTTGGTCGCTTACGTCAAATCGTTGTCGCAGTCCGGTCCTGCCGGCGCCAAGAGCGCCGCGGCCGCTGCGCCCGAAGACGCTCCAGGCAAGGGAAATCAGGTGCAATAGTTATGGCAACCGCTGGAACTCCAAACGTCGAACGGGAGAATTACCTCAATAAGCATTACGGGGTCGGTTCCTGGCTGCTTACCACCGACCACAAGCGCATTGCGCTGCTCTATCTCCTGTCGATCACTTTCTTCTTCTTCATCGGCGGATTTTTCGCCCTGCTCATCCGCCTCGAATTGCTTACGCCCGCCAGCGATCTGGTTCAGGCCGACACCTACAACAAGCTCTTCACCCAGCACGGCCAGGTGATGGTGTTCTTCTTCCTGATCCCATCCATCCCCGCCGTACTTGGCAATTTCCTGATCCCGCTGATGGTCGGCGCCAAAGACCTCGCTTTCCCGCGCATCAACCTGCTGAGCTGGTACCTCTACATCATCGGCGGCCTGATGATGATTCACTGCATGCTGACCGGTGGCGTCGATTCCGGCTGGACCTTCTACGTCCCGCTCAGCACTTCGTATCTCAACACCAAAGTGGTTGAAGCCGGACTCGCCATCTTCGTTGCCGGATTCTCTTCGATCCTCACAGGCCTCAACTTCATCGTCACCATCCACCGCATGCGCGCTCCCGGCATGACCTGGATGCGTCTGCCGCTGTTCGTATGGGCGCACTACGCCACCAGCATCATTCAGATCCTGGGAACACCGGTCATCGCCATCACGCTGGTTCTGGTCGTTGCCGAACGCTCTCTGCATCTCGGCATCTTCGATCCCAAACTCGGCGGCGACCCGCTTCTGTTTCAGCATCTGTTCTGGTTTTACTCGCATCCCGCCGTCTACATCATGATTCTGCCCTCCATGGGTGTGGTCACCGAGATCATCGCCTGCTTCTCGCGCAAGCGCATCTTCGGATACAGCTTCGTCGCCATGTCCTCGATTGCGATTGCGGTCTTCGGATTCCTGGTCTGGGCGCACCACATGTTCGTCGCCGGAATCTCCGTCTACGCCGCGCTCATCTTCTCTTTGTTGAGTTACGCTGTGGCGGTTCCTTCGGCCGTCAAAGTCTTCAACTGGACCGCCACCTTATATAAGGGCTCCATACACTATGACGCGCCGATGCTCTATGCCTTCGGCTTCCTCGGCCTGTTCACCATCGGCGGACTCACCGGACTCTTCCTCTCAGCTCTTGGCGTCGACATGCATGTCCACGACACGTATTTCGTCATCGCCCACTTCCACTACATCATGGTTGGCGGCGCGCTGATGGGATATCTCGGCGGCATGCACTTCTGGTGGCCTAAAATTTCCGGCAAGCTCTATCCCGAAGGCTGGGCGCGCTTGGCAGCTCTCATTGTCTTCATCGGATTCAACCTCACGTTTTTCCCGCAGTTCATCCTCGGATACCTCGGCATGCCGCGCCGCTACGCCGACTACAGCCACATGCCCGAGTTCCAAATTCTTAACGTCTTCTCGACCGCAGGCGCGACGGTGCTGGGTGTCGGCTATCTGCTTCCCATGATCTATTTCCTCTGGTCGATGCGTTACGGCAAGCCCGCGCCCGACAATCCGTGGCAAGCCGCCGGACTCGAATGGCAGACCCAGTCTCCGCCCACGACCTTCAATTTTGAAGAAGAACCCGTTGTGACCTGGGAAGCCTACAACTACGAAGAGATCGAGAAGGGCCACAAGGAGGTTCCGCAAGTTGTCGGATAGCCAAGCCATGGCCGCGCCCACCACGCACGCTCACAATCCGGCGCTCCTGCACCACTTCGCCACCGAAGAGCAGCAGCGCAATTCTGCCAGCTTCGGTATGTGGATCTTCCTCGCCACCGAAGTCATGTTCTTCGGTGGCCTGTTCTGCGCCTACCTGATCTACCGCCGCTGGTACTTCGGGGATTTCGGCGCGGCCAGCACATCCATCAACGCGAAGTTGGGCGGGGCCAACACCGCCGTCCTGATCTGTAGCAGCTTGACCGTGGTCCTAGCCATCTGGGCTGCGCAAACATCGCGCCGCGCTTTGATGATCGGCATGCTCATTCTCACCATGCTCTTCGGCCTTACCTTTTTGGGCATCAAGGGCATCGAATACAACGATAAATTTGAAGAACACCACGTACCCGGCGCGAGTTTCAGCTTCGAGCACGTGGCCATTCCAAGCCATCCCGATCAATACGCGAATCCGCAGCACGCCCAGATCTTTTTCGCTCTTTACTTCATCATGACGGGCCTGCACGCGTTGCACATGGTCGTTGGGCTCGGGATTTTCAGTTGGCTGTTATGGGCTGCGTGGAAGGGCCGCTTCACTCCCCAATACCACACGCCCTTGGAAATCGGCGGCCTGTACTGGCACTTCGTCGACATCGTGTGGATTTATCTGTTCCCGTTGCTCTACCTGATCGACCGGCACAAGTGAAGCTTGTGGTGGACTGAGGCACTCATGTCTGGACATTCGACTTCGGAACACGCAAAATCACCACTAACGACGTACTTCGCAGTCTGGGGCGCGCTGTTGTTCGGCACGTGGCTTACCTACCAGGCATCCCTGCTCGATCTCGGCCCCTTCAACGCGGCCGTGGCCCTGATCATCGCCACCACAAAGGCACTCCTCGTCGCCCTCTTCTTCATGCACCTGAAAGGCGCCAGCGAGAAACTCCTGAAGCTGGTAGTAGCCTCCACCATCTTTTTTCTGATCATCCTGCTAGCGCTCTCGATGTTCGATTACGGCACCCGCACCTTCAGCTAAGAGTCAGCCCATCCAGGGACAGCGACCTCGGATGGTCCCCGCGACGCGAGCACCGGCCTCCGAACATTCTTAGGACTGCGTTTCTTTCGCTCCTCCGGAGCTCTGTCATCTTTCCCTTCCACCCACGGCTTGCGCCGTGGGCTGCATTCTTTCGCCGCTTCGCGGCTGGAAACAACTCTGCACCGAAAATCCGCGAATGCGCCTTTCACTTTGAAGCCTTGAAACTTTGAACCCTGCCCTCACAAACTTTGAACCCTGAACCGGCCTCATCTGCGCTATACTCGCCCGTTCAACCGAACCAAGAGGAAAACCATGGCCTTCTGCAATTCGTGCGGTGCCCAACTCGCCGATGGAACCAAATTTTGCAGCAAGTGCGGCGCTGCAGTCACCGCAACTTCCGCCGCCCAGCCCATCGCCCCGGGCCCACCGCCTTCGAAGGGAGGCAGCAGTGCGCTCAAAATTATCCTCATCATCGTCGGGGTTTTCGTTTTCATCTGCATTTTAGGTATGGTCACGTGCGGCGTCGTTCTCCATCGTATCGCCAAGAACGCCAAGTATTCGCGGAAGGGCGACAACGTAAAGGTCGAAACTCCTTTCGGGAATATCGATACCACCAATGATCCGCAGAAAGTCGCCGAAGAACTCGGCGTCGACATCTACCCCGGCGCGCAAGTGCTGAAAGAAGGAACTGCCGCCGTCAGCTTCGGCAGCTTCCGCACCGTCACCGCCATGTTCGACAGCAGCGATTCGGTCGAGAAAGTTTGTGATTTCTACCGCGAAAAATTTCCCGGCGCGAACATCACTTCCTCGGACCAGAACCGTTGCAGCATCGTCTCCGGAGATAAGGTCAATTCCACCACCATCGCTGTCGAGCCCAATGGCGACGGTTCCCGACTCAAAATCGTCCGATTCACGAAGAAGTCTTAGAACGCAATCGACCCCGGGAGCAAGCGAACTCGTGCCAGCCTCAAACTCATCCGTGACCGATCCTCTGGGGCTGCACGAAGCCCTGCGCCGCAACCTTCGCGGCGATGTCAAGTTCGACAGCGGAAGCCGCGCTCTCTATGCCACTGACGGCTCCAACTACCGGCAGGTTCCGATCGGCGTAGTTCTCCCTCGCGACGCCGACGACGTCGTCGCCGCCATCTCCATCTGCCGCGAATTCGGCGCTCCGCTCCTCTGTCGCGGCGGCGGCACATCACTGGCCGGCCAATGTTGCAACGTCGCGGTCGTTCTCGATTTCACGAAGTACATGAACCTGATCCTCGAGATCGATTCCCACAACCGCAGCGCGCGCGTCCAACCCGGTGTAGTTCTCGATCACCTCCGTAACGCCGCCGAAAAATATCACCTGACCTTCGCCCCCGACCCCGCCAGCCACGACCGCTGCACCATCGGCGGCATGATCGGCAACAACTCTTGTGGCGTCCACTCGGTCATGGCGGGCAAGACAGACGAAAACATCGAAGCCTTAGAAGTAGTCACGTATGACGGTGTCCGCCTAAAAGTAGGGAAGAACTCCATCCGCGACTATGTAGGGGCGGACGCCTACGTCGGCCCCGCAACTCTGAGCGAAGCGAAGAGGAGCGTGCCGGCCCCAGCCAACTCAAGAGCTGCCGAAATAGAAACGGCCCTGCGTAAAATCGCCGAAACCTACGCCGCACAGATCCGCCAACAGTTCCCTAACATCCCTCGCCGCGTCTCGGGCTACAACTTGAACTACCTCCTTCCGGAAAATGGCTTCCACGTAGCTCGCGCGCTGGTCGGCTCCGAGGGCACGTGCGTGACGGTTCTCGAAGCCACCTGTCGTTTGGTGGAAAGCCCACCGCAGCGAGTGCTCGCGGTAGTCGCCTATCCCGACATCTACCAGTGCGCCGACGTCGTCCCCGAGATCCTGACCCACAAACCCATCGGCCTGGAAGGATTCGACGACCTCATGGTCCACTACGAGCGCGTGAAAGGCATGAATACCGAAGGCTTAGCGCTGCTTCCGGAAGGCGGCGGATGGCTTATGGTCGAATTCGGCGCCGACTCCATCCCCGGAGCCGAGATGCAAGCCCAGCGCATGATCGACGCGCTTCGCCGCAGCGCTAATCCGCCCAACATTAAGGTGTACTCCGGCGCCAATGCCAAGCGCGTCTGGGAAGTCCGCGAGTCGAGTCTCGGAGCAACTTCTCACGTCCCCGGCGAGCCGCTCCACTGGGAGGGCTGGGAAGACGCCGCCGTCACGCCAGAAAACCTGGGAGGATATCTCCGCGATCTCCGAAAAATGATGGCCGCCTACGGCTACAAAGGCTCGCTCTACGGACACTTCGGCCACGCCTGTGTCCACACCCGCCTGAACTTCGATCTCGAATCGAGAGAGGGAATCGCCAAGTTCCGCAAGTTTGTCGAAGAAGCCGCCGACTTAGTCGTGAGTTATGGCGGGTCCCTCTCCGGGGAACACGGCGATGGACAGGCCCGCGCCGAACTCTGGCCCAAAATGTTCGGGGCCGATTTAATGGAGGCCTTCCGCAAATTCAAACTTGCCTGGGATCCCGATGGAAAAATGAATCCCGGCAAGCTGATCGATTCCTACAAGCTGGACGAAAATCTTCGCCTGGGTGAGAACTACGCGCCGTGGGAACCGCAAACGCATTTCCAGTTCCCGCAAGACCACGGCAGCCTGAGTCACGCCGCCTTGCGCTGCGTAGGAGTCGGCAAGTGCCGCCGCGAAGAAGGTGGCGTGATGTGTCCCAGCTGGCGCGCCACCCATGATGAAGAACATTCCACCCGCGGCCGCGCCCACCTGCTCTGGGAGATGACGCAAAATCCCAACCGCAGTGACGCCGTGATCCGCGAAGGCTGGCGCAGCGAAGAAGTGAAACAAAGCCTCGACCTCTGCTTAGCCTGCAAAGGCTGCAAAAGCGATTGCCCCGTAAGCGTAGACGTAGCCACATACAAAGCAGAGTTTCTCTCTCACTACTACGAAGGGCGGCTGCGTCCGCTGAACGCCTATGCTTTTGGCAACATAGATTTCTGGGCGAGCCTGGCGTCCAACGCCCCAGGCTTGGTAAACCTGACAACGCAACTCCCATTCCTAAGCGGCATAGCCAAGGTAATCGGCGGTATCCCGGCCCAACGCCGCATCCCCCCCTTGGCTCCGGAAACCTTTAAGCAGTGGTTCCATCGTACAAACGGATGGGCAGACGAGTCATTCGGATTGCCGTGGAAGAGCGGCGCTTCAGCGTCGCGTCAGGCGTCACAGGAAGATCGGGCTTCAGCCCCTGAGGTTCTTCTTTGGGCCGACACCTTCAACAACTACTTCCTCCCGCAAACCGCGAAAGCCGCCGTCGAAGTTCTCGAAACCGCCGGCTTCCGCGTGCTCGTTCCCCGCACCAACCTCTGCTGCGGACGCCCGCTCTACGACTTCGGTATGCTCGACCGCGCCGAGCGCCTGCTCCTGGAAATCCTCGATCAACTCGAACCCGAAATCGAGGCCGGCATCCCGGTCATCGGACTCGAGCCTAGCTGCGTCGCCGTCTTCCGAGACGAACTCACAAATCTCTTCCCCCACGACGCCCGCGCACAAGCCCTGAGCAAGCAAACGTTCCTGCTAAGCGAATTTTTGGAGCACAAATTAATCCCCGGTTCCTCGCTTCCTCAACTGAACCGCAAAGCCCTGCTCCATGGCCACTGCCATCACAAGTCGATCATGAAGATGACCGCCGAGGAATCTCTCCTCCGCCGCCTGGGCGTCGACTTCACCGCTCCCGGCCCCGGATGCTGCGGCATGGCTGGATCCTTCGGCTTCCACAACGAGCATTACGAAATCTCGCAAAGCATCGGAGAGCTGGAACTCCTCCCCGCAGTCCGCCAGGCACCCGACGACTGGCTGATCATCGCCGACGGCTTCAGTTGCCGCGAGCAGATCGCCCAGAATACGCCCCGCCGCGCGCTACACTTGGCCGAGGTCCTCCAAATGGCCCTGCAACCGAGCGCCCTCGACAGAGACGACCCATACCCGGAATCTCGCGCGGTTCGTGAACGGGAAGCAGATATCCATGCCTCGATGAAGCGCGCCGGGATGACAGTTGGCGCGATAGCCGCCGCCGGTCTCGTGACTTGGGCCGTCTCCCGCAGGCGCTGATACGCCCACGCGCGTGCCAAAGGTGGGGATTCCTCGCTACGCTGGGAATGACAATTCCCACGAAATTGCGCAGCTCGTGTGTGACTGTAAGTATAAATACATCAATGAGTTAAGATCCTATGCCAATTCCGGTCTTTTCTGGGACAATAGGAGATAGCAGTAAGTCTCCCGCTGTCAGTTGTCCACCCTGTAGGCCTCGGCAACTGAGAACTGACAACTGAGAACTGAGAGCTCGCCATGGACCGCGAAGTCACCACCATCCTCAGTCCCGAAGTCGCGCACGACCTTTCCATCAAGGTTCAGGAATCGACTCAGGGGCCGACCGCCGCCCCCCTCCGCGGCTCGGTCCTCGTCCTCATCCAGTACGACATCTGCGAAGAGATCCGTCTCGACGTCATCAGCAAGCTCCTGCAGGCCCGCCATGCGCAAGCGACCTTCAAGAGCAGCCAGGCTCCCGGATATGTCCGCTACCAGCGTCCGCCCGTAGCCGATCGCCTTGAGCCTCTAGTCCTCGACTCCGGCGAGCGCCTTACCGGTGAAATCAAATACTTCGACTACGGCGTAGTCAGCCTTGTCTTCGAACTACCTTTCGCCGGCGATTGGGACAAACTCGTCGAACTCTCCGCCCGCTGGACCTCCGACACCAGTTTCGAGAAGCTCGCCAACAAAGTGATCCGCCAGCGTCTGGAGCGGGCTGCCCCGGCTCTCATCAAGCCCTACAACGAAGAGAATTGGCTGCAGGAGGACTACTACATCTTCCACGTCCGCGAGATCAACGGATCCTCCACCGTGACCGCCAACGATCTTCTTGCTTCGCGCGGCGACCAGATCGCGCAGATCGTCCGCGGCGAAACCGCCACGCTCTCCGAAGGCGAGCGCGCCGAGATTCTTCAGAGCCGCATCTCGTATTATCCCAGCGATCTCGCCGTCATCGGATGGAATGCCGCATTCATCTACGACACGCAAGCCGGCGCCGAAACCGCGATCCAGCTGCTGCAATACGCCAACTCGCAGCTGCTCGAGTTCCGCCACTACGACGAGTTTCTCACCCGCGAACTGGAAAACGTTTACGACTTTCTCGAAGTCGGAGGCAATGGATGGTGGTCGCGCTGGCGCACCGCCCGCGCCGCCTCGAAACTGCATACGGTCCTGCTTGACGTCAACGAACTCACCGAGCGCGCCGATAACGCTATCAAGTTCCTCAGCGATATGTTCTCAGCGCGACTTTATAAGTTGTGCGCCCAAAAAGTCGGCGTTCCCGACTACAAAGACTTGGTCCAGGAGAAACTCCATACCGCCGAAGACCTGTACCGTTTCATGATCGAGCAGTTCAACCAGTCGCGGGCGTTCGTTCTTGAACTCATGGTCGTGGTGATTCTGATCATCGAGCTGATCTATTTCTTCAAAGGCCATCCGATGTAAACCTCGTGAAGGCAAGACTCCATGTGGAGACAGCCGCCTTCGGCTGTCCAGGTTTTAACGGGCCGCCTGCTTGCAGAAGAACATCGGTGACCCAACATCTGGGTGACAAACCAACAAAGCAACACCGTCACCAAGATTCCGGCATTCTGAAGCCGAATTTGTGGCGCCTGTAAGAGCCGTCAATCTGTCGAAGAATCCAATTGGAGGAATTGTTCGCGCCTGGCAATGCGGGACAGCCGAAGGCGGCTGTCCCCACATTCTGCTTGCCTATTGGAAACCGGGCTAGGCTTTTTGGCTTTCGCGTCTCAGGGCGCGCTGTAACGTCTGGTCGAGGGCGGCCTTAGTTTTTTCGTACTCCTGCTGGCTGATGCGTCCTTGCTTGTGTTCAATTTCGAGTTCGAAGAGCTCGTCCTTCAGGCCCTCGAGCAGCTTCGACGAATTTCGCGGAGCGGGCACCGATACTGCGGCCGGCGGTTGTTCGATGGCCGCGGGCCGTGCTTTCGCTGCAGACTGACGGCTTGGTTTGGGCGGTGTGGGTACTTCGAAATCTTCCGCATCTTCGATCTGCGAGAGGCCGGCAGTCGCACGAGCGGTGCGCTGGGCGGCTTGCTGGCGGGAAGCCACGAAGATGCCACCTACGATCAGGGCGGCGGCGAATCCACCGAGAATCCACCAGCGGTATTTCTGAAGGGGGTCGGGAGCGTCGATCGGGGGGCCGAGGCCTCCGCCGGGGCGGTCGCCCTGTTGGGCAGAGCCGCCGCCCTGTTCGGACGGTGCGCCGCCACTTTCCTGACGAGCTCCTAGCGTGCCTTCGCCGGAAACCCTGAAGGCGAGCGACTGACCTTGGGCGGCGCCGGAAATGACCTGGACATTGGCATCGGGCTGCTGAGGATCGTTTACAGCGCGATAGCTCGCCCCGGGCGCGGCGGAGAATTCCATTGCCTTAGGAACGATCGCGACAAAATGCTGCAGCGGATAAATGCTTTTTGGATCAAGGTTGGCACTGCCGGTATAGGGCAGCGTGTAGGCGACCTGGAACTGTGTGGTGCCAGGACGCAACGGGAACAGGAAGGCGTAGCGAGTCTTCTTGTCGTCGACGGGAACGGGCGCCGTACTGAGGGGATTGCCACCCTGGGTCATCGCCGAGGATTCGACGATCTTGGCGCCTTCGGGAAGGTAAAACTCGAGGTTGCGTTCGTTCATCTGGGTGCGCGGGGGAGTGGATTTGTTCTCGACTGCGAACATGCGTTGGACTTCGAGCTGTCCCTGTTCGGCTTGCACGCGCATCATGTCGGCAACGACTTCAAGGCCGTCGAGTTTCTTGGCTACGTCGTAGACTTCGATTTCAACCGACGTGGTTCCCGGAGGCGCCATGCGGTGATACGTCACGCCCTGGTGGATGGCGCGGATCAGATGAGGACCCTGTTCGTTCAGCTTGAAAGAGAAATTGCCCTTGGAGTCGGTCTTCGTGCGCCCGGCTTCGTCCATGCCTTGGCCCAATGTGATCAGGACGACGTCGTCTCCGGCGGCGGGTTTGCCGGTGGTGGAGTTTTTGACGGTACCGGTGAGGGTTTGAGCGGAGCCCAAGGCGGTGAGCATCAGGATGAATGCAACGAGGCATACATGTGGCGACAGCCGCCTTCGGCTGTCGTGCTGGGCAATGCCCAGCAGTCGCTTGCATGGAGAGAGTGCCGTCGAGCTGTGCTCGACCGGACAGCCGTGGGCGGCTGTCCCCACATCATTCGTTGATGACTGAGTTCGTTTCATGATCTCGCTTTTCTGGGCGTTGTGGCTGCTTGGGATTCGAGGTGCGCGATTTCGGCCAGGAGCGTGGCGGCTTCGTCTTGCAGGGACGATTTCATGCTTTGATAGTCCGCATCGGGGATCTTGCCGGCTTTATATTCGAAATTGAGGTCGCGCAAGTTTTCGTAGACGACGTCTTTGCGCTCGCGCAGGTACATGACGCGGGTCTTCACCGGGCCGAGATAGAGGCTGCCGGGCAGATAGAAAATGTAGAAGAGCGCCGCGATCGCGAACAGGGCACAGCAGGCAAATTCGAAGCTCATAGGTCAGTCTCCTTGCGGGCCTGTTCACGGAATTCATCGAGTTCGGGGCCTTGCTTTACTGTGAGTCCGTCGGCGAATGCGGGAGCGGGACGGTTCTTCCAGGCGCGGACGATGTAGACAAGAAGGGCGCAACCGGCCAGCAGCGCGACGAAAGGCATAATCCAGGCGGTGCGGTCGAAACCTGTCGTGGTCGGCGCGGCTAGTACCGTAGGACCGTATTTCTGCACGAAGGCTTGCTGCACGAGGCTGTCGCTGTCACCTCGGTTGACGGCAGCCATAAGTTCGTTGCGCATCATGTCGGAGTCGGGACAGCCGACGTGGTTGCATTCGAGCAGGATCTGGCCGCAGGAGCAGATGCACATCAGTTGATGGCCAAGCTCGTTGAAGCGGGTGCTGGGGTCGCCGGCGCCGGAGAAGAGGAATACGGCGGCGACGAGGACGGCGCATTGGAGCGCGCGGCGGGCGGTCGAGTTTAGACGTTTTTTCATAACAACGGTCGTGCGTTTTCGGTGACGTCGATGGTGACGGTTTAGGCGTCCTTACGGGACGCGGTGCCTTTCCGTTGCATCTACCCGCCAGTAAACTGGTGGGCTACTGTCAGTCGTCTCTGCGGGACGATTTCGTATTCGTCTTCTGCTACATACCCTCCCCTTGCCGCGCTCCGCGTGGCGGACAGCCGAGGGCGGCTGTCCCCACATGATTCATTTAGTCGCCAGCGGGGACTGGGGTGGCGTGCTCCAGTCTGCGCGGGACGCTTGCCATGACCGGGGTTGGAGCGTTCGGCACCAGCGCCAGCAGCGTTCCGCCGATGATGATCCAGACGCCCAGCCAGATCCACATGACCAGCGGGTTCACGTGGGCTTTCAAGATCGGGTGGCCGTTATCTTGATTCACGCCCTCGTAGATAATGTACAAGTCTTCTTTCAAGCCCGAGCGGATAAACGGCAGGGTCGATGCCTGCTGGCTGGCCTTGTAGAAGCGGCGTTCCGGCGTCAGCGTATCGATTTGCTTGCCATCCTGGAAAACGTCGAGGACCGCCCACTCCGATTCGTAATTTGGGCCATCATCCGAGGTGAAGGAGCGGCAGACGAGTGTGTAAGAGCCGATATTCATCTTGTCGCCGTAGGCCATCTCCTGCTCTTTTTCCTGATTGAAGGCGGAGCCGGCGACGCCGATGATCACCACCACGACACCGAAGTGGACGATGTAGCCTCCATAGCGGCGGGTGTTGCGATGCGTAAGTTGAACCATGGAGGCGAACATGCCCTGGCCGGTTTTTTCAGCAATGACGCGGCCGCCGCGGTAGAACTCGCTGGCGATGGTGAACGTACAGAGCGCGGCGAGGCTGATGGCCATCAGCGAATAGAAGTAAGAGATGTCTTTCCAGGGACGGAGACCGAAAGCGCCTCCCCAACTGGGTGGGGTAACCATCAGGAAAATCGCCACAACAACCGCGCCAGCGGCTGGCCAGGTAAAGTTGCGCTTCAGACTCTCAAACGATGTTTTGCGCCAGGCGAGAAGAGGGCCGAGGGCGGTAAGTATGATGAGCAGCAGAGCGACGGGGATCGCGACGCGATTGTAAAACGGGGCGCTGACCGTAACCTTGTTGCCCTGAACCAATTCGGAGATTTTCGGGAACCACGTGCCCCAGAGCACGGTGAAGCAGAGCGCGCAGAAGAGCAGGTTGTTGAACATGAAGCTCGACTCGCGGGAAACCATGGCTTCGAGTTTGTGTTCGCTGCGAAGGTGATCTTTGTTTCTTACGAAGAAGAAAACGAAAACTGCGAACGAAATTCCAAGGAGCCACGCGAACCATGACCCGATGGAGGACTGCGCGAAGGCGTGGACGGAACTGATGATCCCGCTGCGAGTCAGGAACGTGCCGAGGATCGCCAGCCAGAAACTGGCGAACACGAGCCACATGTTCCACACCTTCAGCATGCCGCGCTTTTCCTGCATCATGACGGAGTGCAGGAAGGCGGTGCCGACCAGCCAAGGCATCAGAGAGGCGTTCTCGACGGGATCCCATCCCCAATAGCCGCCCCAGCCGAGAACGGCGTAGGCCCAGTGTGCGCCGAGGAAGATTCCAATTGTTAAGAATCCCCAGGTCACCATGGTCCAGCGGCGGGTGATGTGAATCCATTTCTCGCCGGGGTACTTCATGATGAGCGCGCCCAGCGCGAAGGCGAAGGGAACGCTGAAGCCAACGTATCCGAGATAGAGCATGGGCGGATGGATGACCATCTCGGGATACTGCAGAAGCGGATTAAGACCGGTGCCGTCGGCGCGGAGCGGGCCTTCGAGCAGGCCGAAGGGATTGGCGGCGAAGTTTACCAGCGCGAAAAAGAAAACCTGAATGGCCGCGAGGATGACCGAGGCGTAAGCGAAGAGGCGGGGATCGGTCTTGTAGCGGATGCGCAGCACGAATGCGTATGCGGAAAGCAATAACGACCAGAAGACGAGAGAGCCTTCCTGTCCGGACCAAAGAGTTGCGAATTTATATTTGGGGTCGAGATCGCGGTTGCTGTGATGAAAGATGTAGGCGATGGAGAAATCGTTACGGAAGGCCGCGATGACCAAGCAGAGAGCGGCGAGGAAGACTGCCGGGAAAACGACGATGCCGGCGCGGCGGGCGGTCTCGCCGAGACGCTGGTACAGCCGGTCGTCCCTGTCGAAAAGGGAGAGCAGCCCGAATCCAAAGCAATACAGGCTCAACGCCAAGGCGAAGAGCAAGGCAAAACTACCAATTTGTGCCATGAGGGAGGAACCCCAAGTCATTTTTTCAGAAACTGATAGGAGAGGCAACCGAGAGGAGCAAAGAGTAGACACGGGAGGACAATGGGGCGGAACGAGAATGGTCGAGGGAAAGAGTGCTAGATGGGGCGGGTGGGAAGAGGCAACCGTAAACGTTTCCGCCAGGAGACGGCGGCCGGGGCTCGGCCGCCAGGCGGTGGTTGGCAGCGCGGCTAGGCGCTGTGCTGATGGTAACGCTGGCGAACTTCGCGTTCGGCAGTGAACCAATCGTCGGTTTCGTGGCCCGGCTCAAACCCGCGGCGCTCCGAAAGCAGATAGGCGAGGCGGCGGATTTCGTCGTCCAGGTTAATCGGCACCAGATTGGCGCGCGTGTCCGTTTTTACGATTTCCGGCTTCGCGGTTATTTTTTTCCGAACCGTCTTTTTTGCGGGGCTTCCGTTGCCATTTTCGTCGGCGGCTACCGGTGTGGCCGAGGCCGCGTCCATGGGAGTGTTTCCGTTGATATCATCGCCGATAGCTTTTGGAACTCTGGGTTTTGCCATATTGCTTACTCCTTGAAAACTCCTGGTTAGGAAATGATCGAACTGCTGGAAGAGACGACATTGAGGTGGTCCTTCGCAGTACTTGCTCAGGTTGTAATCGAATATGTTTCTACTATAGCTCCCATCGGGCTGTGAATGGTTACGATTTGCACAAAAAAAACTGATTTTTACGTGCAGGAATTCGAAAAGGAAACAGTTTGTGAGATTCCTATGTGGAGTTCCTTGAAAAAGTGCTTTCCGTTCAGCCGCAGGAAACGTCACCGCAGAGGACGCTGAGAGGATCCGCAGAGGCGGCTGAGAACGGCTCTGGCGGCGAGACTGTCGGGCTCGCTTGAGCCAGTTCAGTGGTCCGTGCTGTGGGGCATTCGAAAGAAAAGATTGTTATAATCGTACTCTCGTCTTCGTGGCGCTATCGTCTAGGGGTTAGGACGGAAGATTCTCAATCTTCAAACCCGGGTTCGATTCCCGGTAGCGCTACCAACAGTTCTCCACCTCGTGAAACCCAGGGATTTTGTCCGGAGGCGGTTCCGGGCGGAATCGTGAATTAGATCAGGGAATTCATCGCGGGCCCAGTCGCCAAATTGAACCGGTGTCCCGGCATAGCGCGGGGAGCGGGCATTTTCTCAACTTTCGAAATCACAGGTTTTGCTGGTCAAAGAGATGGAGGTGTTCGATGTCGGCTCTTCGACTTGTTCAAATGCCGCCAGGAGTCAGCCAAGACAACATTTCAGATAACACGCCGATGGGGGCGAATCTCACGGCGGATGGGGCTACGTTTCGCGTGTGGGCGCCCGGAGCCAAGAACGTGTACGTGATTGGAGATTTCAATCAGTGGACGGCGTCGGCGCCGTGGGTGCTCGAGAACCGGAACGGATATTGGACGGGATTTCTCGCCGATGTGGGCGAAGGGGCAATGTACAAGTTCTGGGTGGAAGGGCAGGGCGATGCGGGGCCGAAGCGGGATCCGTATGCGCGCGAGTTGGAGCATATATGGCCCCTGCCGAAATGCGTGACGCGGTCGGCAAATACTTATCCGTGGCAGGACTGGACGTGGCGGACGCCGGATTTTCGCGACCTGATTATCTATGAGCTGCATGTGGGGACGTTCTTTGGTCCGAACCGGGAGAATCGGGTTTCGAAATTCCTCGATGTAGTGAATCGGATTGAGTATCTGGTTGCGCTGGGCGTGAACGCGCTGGAGTTGATGCCGATCGTGGAGTACAACACGCCGCGGAGCGCCGGGTACAACGGAACGGATCTGTTTTCGCCGGAGATGGATTATGAGGCGGATGATCCAACGGAATTGAATCAGTACCTGTCTGCCGTGAACGATCTGCTGACCAAACAGGGCAAGGCGCCCGTGACGCTCGATGTGTTGAAGATCCCGACGAACCAGATCAAGACGTTGATTGATATCTGCCATTGCTATGGGCTGGCGGTGATTTTTGATGTGGTCTACAACCATGCGTCTTCGGATTTGAGGGATCGCACGAATGATCCGGAGTCGATTTACTTTTTTGATCGAGCTGCGGGAAATGATCCGAATGACAGCCAGTTTTTTACATCGCAGGATTGGACCGGCCCGGTGTTCGCCTTCTGGAAACAGGAGGTGCGGCAGTTTCTGATCGACAATGCGAAGTTCTTCATTCAGGAGTATCACGTGGACGGGTTCCGCTATGACGAGGTGACGGCCATCGATCGGTTGAATGCCGGGAGCGGGTGGTTGTTTTGTCAGGACTTGAATGGGACGCTGAATGCGGCGGATCCGGCGGCGATCAATATCGCGGAGTATTGGGGGCCGGAGCCGCAGGTGGTGGAACCGTCATCGCAGAGCGGGGCGGGATTCCACGCGGAGTGGCATGACGGACTGCGGCGGGCCATTCGCGGAGTGCTGGGCGCGGCGACCGGAGGACGCGATGCGCAGATGTCGTGGCAGTCGGTGGTGGATCAATTGCGGGCGCCGGGCTTTCCGGATGCATGGCGGGCGGTGCAGTACATCGAGAGTCATGACACGGTGGATCAGGATGGACCGCGCATTGCGGCACTGGCGGGTGGCGGCCGGTCGAATTCGCGAACCTGGTATGCGACGAGCCGGTCGCGCGTGGGGACGGGCGTTCTACTGACCGCGCCGGGGATTCCAATGATCTTCATGGGCGAGGAGTTCTATGAGGACAAGCACTGGTCGGATTCACCGAATGGGACGCTGATTTATTGGGATGGACTGAACTCTGACAAGACGATGATCGACTTTCTTCGCTTCACGCGCGAGCTGATGTGGATGCGGCGGAAGCAGCCGGCTCTGCGGGCGGAAGGAGTGGCAACGATTCTGATGGATGATTACAACCGCGTGCTGGCGTATCAGCGGTGGGTTCCGGGAGTGGGGCGGGACGTCGTTGTAGTCGCAAGTTTGAATGAGTCCACGCGGTACGGATACCGGACTCCGTTTCCGTCGCAGGGATACTGGTACGAGGTATTCAACAGCGATGTATACGAGAACTGGGTGAATCCGATTGTGGCGGGAAACGGCGGGGGAGTTCAGGTAGGCGGTCCGGCATGGAACAATCTTCCGACTTCGGCGGATATTACCATTCCGGCGAATGGGATTCTTGTTTTTGCCCGGGACCAGGGAGACTAGTTCAGCGCTGCAGGGTCAACTAGCGTTTGCGAAACGTTTGGCAGGACGCCTGGTTCTCTGCCGGGTGATGACCTGAGATAGATTTTGAATGGCGGGCGGGATCTCGGGGATGGTCGTGCCACCAAAGCCGAGAATGAAGCCCTGGCGCGGATTCCGCTGGTAAAGACGAGAGAGCGGCCAAAGCGACAGATTGTGCTGAACGGCGCGCCTGGCTGCTTCCTCGTCGTCGCACTTGTCTTCGGGCATGACGGTCAGATGCATGCCCGCCTGGTCCCCAGCAACCGTGAGAGAATCGCCGAAGGTTTGGCGGAGACTGTGAGCCAAGGTGCGTCGCAGTTCTCCGTAGTGCATCCGCATGCGCCGGATGTGGCGCGCGAAATGACCTTCCTCAATGAAATCGGCGAGCACGATTTGCGGAAGGGTAGCGGGGCCGAGATCCATAACTCTTCGCATGATGTAAAAGCGGTCGATGAGATCGGGCGGCACCACGAGATAACCGAGGCGCAGAGCCGGGAACAGGACCTTGCTGAAGGTTCCGACGTAGATTACGCGTGAGTTGGTGTCGAGGCCCTGCAGGGAAGCGATGGGCAAGCTCTCGTAGCGGTACTCGCTGTCGTAGTCGTCCTCGATGATCCAAGATCCAGTCTTGTTAGCCCATTCCACTAATTGCAGGCGCCGGGAGGCGCTCATGGTGACGCCGAGAGGGAACTGGTGCGAAGGAGTTACGAACGCGGCCCGGGCCTTGCGACAGGAGGCCATGCCGGCGCGAACATTGAGCCCCTCGGCGTCGACCGGCACGGGGATGGGAAGACATCCATTGACTGCGAAGACGTCGCGAGCCAAACGATAGCTTGGGTCTTCGATCCACACTCGGTCGCCCGGGTTGAGAAGAACCCGAACCGCGACTTCGAGCGCCTGCTGAGAGCCGTTCACGATCAGGATCTGGTTGGCTTCACAGCGCACGGAGCGCGCCGTTCTCAGGTAGTTCGCGATGGCAAGACGAAGGGCATCATGGCCCAGGATATCGCCATAGTGCGATGAGCGAGCGCTGTGGTCTCGGGCCCGCCGCGCCACCAATGCGGACCATATGTGCATGGGGAATCGATCGAGAGCGACTTCCCCGACGCGGAATGGTCCGAAATTAACCATCCACGGAAGTTGCTCTTTGGCGGGAAGAAGCGAACAGCGCCGTGCCACAACCCGAGGAGCGACGCTGTTCGCCGGTTTCTTGGCACGGGCAGGCGTAGCCGAGGTCATTTGTTCGGGGAGAGAACTGGAAACAACA
>Ga0335081_10004183_pt1 | contig 22774 bp, 19 predicted proteins | sample Lox_Sample_35_FD_206713 | JGI IMG/M metagenome (GOLD analysis project Ga0335081, IMG submission 206713) | Soil microbial communities from Loxahatchee National Wildlife Refuge, Florida, United States - Lox_Sample_3.5 | ecosystem: Environmental > Terrestrial > Soil > Wetlands | place: USA...
ATAGCCTGGGGATCGGGGTCTGTGCCGAAGACTTCGTAGCCTTCGCGAAGCAGATAGATAAGGTTGCGGCCCGAGCCGCAGCCTGCGTCGAAGATGCGCATGCCCGGCGCAATGCGGCCGCGGAGCAGTTGATCGAATAGGTAAATGTCGATTGGGCCGAAATGGGATTGCAGCGTGGCCATGGGTTCCTTTCGATGATAGGGCATCGGGAGGTGCGCTCCCGGCCACCAAGCGCACTAACGGAACTCTCGCATTGTTGGCCGCGACCAGGGGCGGAATCGCAAGCCCTTGGGAGAACTGTCTCAGTCGAAGAACTGACGATCCTCGTCCGAAAGGTGCGCTTTAGCTGCCGCGACATTGAACGTGACGCCGAGCCCCGGGCGGTCCCAAACGTCGATGAAGCCCCGTTTCGCGATCGGGTCCGGCAAGCCGTCGACAATCTGATACCACCACTCAGGCTGGCCCACTGGATACTCGAACGCGATGTAGTTTTGCGGCAGTGCGGCTGCCATCTGAACGTGCGCGGCCAGCCCGATCAGCCCGTCGAAAATCCCGTGGGGAGCGACCAGAATGCCATGCAGATCGGCATATTCAGCGATCCACTTCAATTCCGCCATGCCTCCGACATCTTCCGGGTCGGGACCGATCACATTAATAGCCTGCTTTTCGATAAGATCCTTGAAATTCTCCCGCAGATAGATCTGTTCGCCGGTGTGAATCGGGATTGACGTGCTCTGTGTGACTTCCCTAAAGACCTCGGCGTTCGGGTAAGGCGTGTAGTCGCCTGTGATGATGTCTTCGAGCCATGTGATGTGGAGCGGTTCCAGCGCCCGCGCAAAAGTGATCGCGTCCTTCACGGTCCAGCCTGGTCCGCAGTCGAGAGCGAGCCCGATTTCATTACCCAGGACTTTCTTCATGGCTTCGACGCAGGCGATGACGTGTTCGAGGCCGCGCTCCGTCATGAGACCGCGATCGGAGTGTGGCGGTCCCGTCCGCGGATCGTCGTACCACATGTTGGGAACGGCGTGCATCATCGCCGGATTGTGAAAGCCGACGGCCTGTTTGATCAGGGTGAAACCTTCTTTGGCCTCTTTCATCTTCGCCATGTTCTCGGCGTAGTCGTGCGGCATTTGGCCGTTCATGGGAAAGCGGACGCCGCCGTTATAGATGCGGACGCGGTCGCGAATCTTCCCGCCTAGCAGTTTATATACCGGCACTCCAGCCACCTGACCCGCGATATCCCAGAGCGCAATCTCGATCGCACTCACCGCCGAGCCCCAAGGCTTGAACGCACCCATCCGCCGGATTTTCAGCATCACCCGATCGACGTCCGTCGGGTCTTCGTCCATCAGATAGTTCTTGTAAAAGAGCACCATCGGCTTGAGGTACGGTTTGGCGGACTCGGCTTGGCCGTAGCCGGAAATGCCCTGATCCGTAACGATGCGAACTACTGGGTTCCGGCCGATGATGGCGCACCTGAGATCTGTAATTTTGATAGATGTACGCCCCGCCGGCTTTGGTGGAAGCGGCAGAGTGCGCCTCTCCTGCGCCGCTAACGACGTTGCGGCAGCCGCTCCCGAGAGCGAGCCGAGAAATGCACGTCGCGTCGAATTGTGCATGAATTCCTCCGTTAAGAAATCTCTCAAATCATAAGCCGGGTTTCAACCCCCCCTCCTGCGGCGCAAGACGCCTTGCAGGGCGCCCCCAGCCAGACTGGGCGATGGAGCCAGGCGGCCCAGGCAGCCCTTCGAAAGCTTCGAGCGATTGCTCCTTGAATCCTAAGCCGTCTCGTGCGATCATGTAGATGTAGTTTGTCAGTCCGCTTATTTAGGCTTTTCGCATAGTCCGGTCTAACCGCCTATCCTCCTGCCCTTAATTTGCTGCCCTGCAAATTTCAGAAAGAAGATTAAAGTGAAAAATATTTTTGTTGGAAACCTCAGCTTCGGCGCTACTGAAGATGCGGTTCGATCCATGTTTGAGGCCTATGGCACGGTTGAGCGTGTGAACGTCGTAACCGACCGCGATACGGGCCGCGCCAGGGGCTTCGGCTTCGTCGAAATGAGCAACGATGGCGAGGGCGAGAAGGCGATTGCCGCTCTCAACGGGCGGGAGCTCGATGGTAGGGCGCTCAACGTCAATGAAGCCCGGCCAAAGGAAGAACGCGGCGGCGGATTTCGCCGCAACGGCGGAGGCCAGGGCCAGAATAGGCGCTGGTAAGCGCCTCAGATACGGGGGCGCGGCCAGCGTCCCCCTTCCCCAAGGAACCTTTCGCAGGCAACGATGAAAACTACCGAGCCGCCAACCTTAAAACGCGAGGGAATAAATTGGGTGTCAGCGACCGCCTTCACGGTATTCCACGCCGGAGCCGTCGTTGCTCTCTTCTACTTTAGCTGGCCGGCATTCTTCACGGCACTTGGCCTCTACTGGATTTCCCTGAGCCTCGGTATCGGAATGGGGTACCACCGTCTGCTGACGCACCGCTCCTTTGAGCCGCCGAAGTGGATTGAGTACTTTTTAGCGATCTGCGGTTGCCTGGCACTGGAGGGTGGGCCGATCGCCTGGGTCGCCACCCACCGGATTCATCATCAATTTTCCGATAAACCAGGCGATCCGCACACGCCGGCAGATGGAAAATGGTGGGCCCACATCGTCTGGATGCTGGTGGGCGATGCCACCCACAACCAGACTGCCGAGTGCGCAAAGTACGCTCCAGACCTCTGCCAGGACCGGTTTTTGGTTTGGCTTTCGAAGTACAACTACGTCCCCTTGGTGGTCCTCTCTGCCGTGCTGCTGGTTTGCGGCGGCGTGCCGTTCCTGCTGTGGGGAGTGTTCTTTCGGGTGACGATGGGGCTGCATGCCACCTGGATGGTGAACTCGCTGACACATTTTTGGGGTGGACGCCGGTTTGCCACGCGCGACGACTCGCGCAACAACTGGTTTGTCGCTTTGTTGAGCTTCGGCGAGGGCTGGCACAACAACCATCATGCCCATCCGACGTCGGCCCGCCATGGACTCGCCTGGTACGAAATTGATATGAGTTGGATGGCGATCCGTTTATTGCAGATAATGGGAGTGGTGAAGTCCGTGCGTGTTGCCGGGCTACCATTGAAGTGATGCAACCAAACTGAGAAATGAGGATCTATGGCAGCGCGATCGCATACTACCTTCAAAAAACGGCAGAAAGAAATGGCTCGTACCGAAAAACGGCGCGAAAAGGCTGCCAAACGGCTGGAGAAGAAGGAAGGAAATAACTCCTCTGGGCCTGAGGTTATTACCCTCGAAGAGGCGGCAATCCTTCGTTCGTAAAGCTCGTCTAGATGCCTGTTCAGGGTAATCTATGGCCCGTCGCTGCCCGGCGCTGCATCTCCGCTGGAGCCCGCTGGCGGTCCAGGGCCTGGTAGTGCAGGGTCCACCGTAGCGGCACGTTCTGCGGCGGGTAGCAGATCTTGGCGTCGCAGGCCTGATAGCGCACCGTTGCCTCCACTACCAGATCGCCCGTAGGGGTGAGCACCGGCTTCACCTGCGCGTCGGGCGCAATGGTGATGTCTTCCGCCACGCGGAAACGGCCCATAAAAACCGGCACAGTTTCGCCAATGGCTTTCAGGTGGAGCTTGCGCGCGGCCGGGTAGCTTGGCGCATGCTCCTGGAAGGCCGGCGTGGCAGTCAACTTGAATTCAATCGGAATGTAGCCCTCTACTCCAGGGGCATATACGTGCATGCCCGGCTTGAGCTCGATGTCGGCTACCAGCGCCAGCCGTTGTCCCCAATGCACCGTGGAGAGGCTGGCTGAGGAGGTCAGCCGGAGGTGTTTGGTCTCGACCACCTGGCTCGCCGCGCCGGCGGCGCCGCCGTACTGCCGCACCAGGATCTCCGAGGCCGTGTAGCGCTGGCGGAAATCCGTTTCAAAATACTTCTGTGCCACCACGCCTTCCCGATCCAGGATGAAGGTTCCCGGATACGGGATGCCGTATTGCGGCGAGTCTTTCGCCACGGATTCGTTCAGCAGCCCATAGGAGCCGATCACTTTCGAGTCGGTGTCGGAGAGGAGCGGATAGGTGATGCCTTGCCGCTCGGAGAAGTTCTTCAGCACAGCCACGCTGTCATAGCTCACCGCGGCCACGCCCAGGCCGCGCTTGCGGAGTTGGTCCAGGCTCTGTTGCAGCTCCACGAGCTGGCCTTTACAGTAGGGTCACCAGTCGGCGGAACGGAAGAAAACCAGCATCAGGCCTCTGGGCCCGAAAAGGCTGCGGAGGTCACGGCTCTGCCCGTTCTGGTCCAGGAGCTGAAACGTGGGTACACTTGCGCCCACTGCCGGGCCGGGGGTTTCGCCGGCTGCCTGACCCCACCTCACCGGCAGCAACACCGTCGCCAGGAACAACCATCTTCTGCGGGTCATCGCTTGACTGTTCCAGACTAGCATACGGTCGGAGCCGGCCCTATCGTGCCAGCCAGACGAGAGGCGCCAAACCCGCGGCCGCCAGACTAGCCAGCAAACTCAAGCTCTCAATGCCGGTCTTGCGATCGGACATGGAGTAGGCGTAAATCCCCTTAACCAGATTATTGCTGGCCGCTGCGATCAGAATCGCGCAAGCAGCCACCGTCACTGAGGTGGTCGTACCGCCTGCCTGGGTCATGCCCATGATGAACGGATCCACGTCGCTCACGCCCATCAATGCGGCCAGAGAATATACACCTGCTCGTCCAAGATAGGTAGCAACCAGGTGCGTAGCCATCAGCATCGCCAGAAAGAGAACTGCGAAGAGGAGCGCGGCCCGCAGTTCGAGTGGATTCTTGGGCTCGAACTCGCGAGCTACGGGCGCCGTGTGCTCGTCTGGCAGGCGCATCCAGATCCACCCGACTGCGAGAGCCGCCGCTGCCAGAATTGCGAACGGCAGACCTAATTTCGCCATGAGGTTCCTGTTGAACAGCATCACTAAGCCGGCCAGCCGTACGTACATCATGCCGGAAGCCACCAGCATTCCGCCCGCGAACAGATGCGGCCTCTTCTCACGCGGCGCGCGTCTGGCCAGGACGACGGTGGTGACGGTAGACGAATACACGCCTCCCAGCAAGGCCGCCAGTAAGACGCCGCCTTGACCCCTGGTCACCTTTTGAATGATGTAACTGCCATAGGACACGCTGCTCACCGCGACCACCACCAGCCAAGCCTTCGCAGGATTGATTTGGAACGGGCCAAACTCGTGGTTGGGAACCACCGGCAGAATCACCGCCGTCAGGAGCAGAAATTTCGTGAAGGTGAGAATTTCCTCTGGGGCGATCCGCTTGGTCAAACCCTCGAGCGTGGCTTTCAGTTCCAGCAACAGCATGCTGGCTACCGTGAGGGTCGTGGCGATCCAGAATTCCCCGCGATAGACCAGCGCCGCCGCAACGTAGGTCGTCAAGGCCGACATTTCGGACGTAAAGCCGGCGAGGGGAGAAGTCTTTACTTTGTGCTGGTACGACAGCATCAGGAAACCGGCCACGACAGCGAAACCGAAAATGACGGGGAGGTTTTGACCGCCCCCGAGAAAAGACAGCCCATACCCAATGAGGCCGATTAACGGAAACGTGCGGACGCCGCCAAAGGAGAACGGCTCATTTCCGGCCTTGTGCTCTTCCCGTTCTAAACCCGTGAGGAAAGACAAAAACAGGACGAGCAGAATCTTGGCGCCTTCCGGTGGCAACAACCGATAGAGATCGACTAGCACGATTCAGTACAAGAATAGCCGATTGCGCGGCGAGCAACGCCTGTCTCACGATTTCGGAATTGGTCTCGAGGACGTTATGGCCAGCCTCCGTCGCCTGTCCAAGCTGCTGGCCAACTGTTTGTCACCTCGGCAGGAATGTAAAACCGGAAATCGCGATTTCGTCGTTCCCCTGGATGAGGAATCCGAACTTGCCCGCGGTGAAATCGCGGCCCGGCTCGGTGAAGGTATCGAGTACCTTCCAGTCCTGGCCGACGCGCACCCTTTGCACGGCTCGATCCGCCGTCACCTCCACCTGGATGGTGAATGACTTCTGATTTCCGAGATTGTGCGCTGCTTTCACCCGCTCGTACCGCTTGCCGTTCTCAATCACACCGGCCCAGAAATTCTTCCGATCGATTTCGTAAAGCAAATAGTTCTTGGCGTCGATGTACTGGACGCACCAGCGGATCTGTCCTGCCCGTAAGACACCGCCGCCTTTAAGCAAACCCGCCGTGAAGGTGAAGATGCCTCTAGGCGGCAGCTTATAAGGCACGAATCCGCCACCCGTGTGGACCCAACTGTCGCCCTCCTTCTTCCAGCTTTCCGCATCCTCGAACTCCGCCATCCCGCTTGCCACCACGGGTGGAGGCGCCGCCGGCCGTTCGCGAACCAGGGTGAACTGTACTTCCCGGTTTTCACCCGGGGCCAGTTGGACGCGCATTGTCGATTCGGTATATCCCGGTGCGCGCGCCGAGAGTGCGTAGCTCCCTGCAGGCAACTCGATCACGTCTCGGTGGACGTCATGCGACTCCGTTTCATCGCCGCGTCGGTAAGTAATGGTTGCCGATGCAGGGCTGCGTGTGAGCCGGATGGTGCCGTTGGCGGCCGACAACACTGCGTCCGCACCCGCCAGCACTACAGCCTGGCCCGCACGGAAAGCTCGCTGTAGCCGCTTCGGCAGGAATTGTTCGTGGCGTAGCTCGAGAGTGTGGTCACCCGGCTGGATGGCGCCGATGCTAAACGATCCGTCGGTTCCCACCGAGCCGACTTCTTTTTGGTCGATCAGGACCTCGGTGGCGGCCATCGCGCCTTGGATTTGCAGCGACGCGAATTGCGGCTGCGGTTTCAGCTCGAACTGCAGGCGCACCTCCGCACCTTTCTTCACTTCCACGGTTTGCGCGGGCTCGTCCTGAAAGCCGCTTTTCGCCACCCGCACCGCGACCTTTCCGAGGGTCTGGATGCGCAACTGGCCGCGCTGGGTACGCCGGCCGTACTCCTTGCCGTTTAGAAATAGCCGTACGTCGTCCTGACCGGTCGAGACTATCAGCGTGCCGGTATTCACGTCCGTTTTCAGGAACGCGGTCAACATGGGCGCGGCACCGAAGCTTTCGCTCATGTTCCGCTCATCCCGACCCTCGCCCACTACGATTTCATTCACACCTGTCTGAAAGCTCGTGAGGTCGGTCCCGGCCGGACCTGCATCGCCCTGCTGCTGGCCGTTAACCGTAAGCTTCCATGGGCCCGCATTAGTTACCACGCGCGCTTGTTTTCCGAAGCTGGCCACCAGCACCGCGATCATATTCCGCGCCTTTACGGAACTGGCCACAGCCGGCAATCGCGCATCCGCCATCTCAAATGAAAACGAAGCATCCGCGTTTTGCCCGGTAACTTTCACCGTGTGCGTACCCCGTGCCACCTTGTCGAGTACCAACTGACCTTCTTGCAGATCGACCGCCGGCTGATCGTCCAGCACAACCCTGCCCCGGGCCAGATCGGTCAGCAGGCGAATGGATTGCGCCTGGGGCTGAAGCGTCAGCCTGACCACCGGCGGCTGCCCGGCCGCCACAGTCACGGCGCCCTGAGCGGACTCGAAGCCCTCCAGAAATGCGGAGACCTGATAAACGCCCGGCGCCAGCATCACCCTGCAGTCGGACGTGCAGGTAGTCTCCTTGTTACCGGAGGCCGCCGGCTGTTTCGCAGCTACTCGCACGGACGCGCCCGGAGGTGTGGTCGTGATGTTAACTTGCACGGCCGCCGCCAGGTTGTGAGCCGCGTTGTTCGCGGCAGGCCGGCGCGCCTGATGTACCACCAGGAGAACGAGTACCACCGCAACCAGTAGACCCGCTACCGGTCCGATCACCGCCGTGCGCTTCCAATTGAGCGCGGGGCGCGGCGGCGCCGTAGGAAGAGTTGGCGGCCGCGTGGTTGCGTCGGCCGGATTTTCAGGTACAGCGAGCGTGGGCGGAGGCGGTGGCGGCGGAGAGGAGTCGAATATTGGGGATGAGAGCTGTGACGGCGCCCCCGCTGGCGGCCCGGCCGACTCGGGTGGGCTGCCCGCCGCTGGGGCCGAGGCATCTAGAAACGAAGGTGGCAGCGGAGGCTGCACTCCCGGCTGCGGAGGCGGAACTGAATCGGGGGCCCCAGGAGGAGAGGTTTCCTGTTGCTTGAGCAGCATGCCGCGCTCAATCAGGCGCTGCTTGATTTCGTTTCCGGTGAACTGCACATCGAAATCCGCTGGGAAGGTCTGGATCAGTGTGTTCAACCGGTAAAAGATCGGCTTCAGCGCGGCAAGCTCGGTAGCTGATTTGATCTGCTCGTCCAGCCTCTTGAGTTCCTCGTGAGGATTGACGTTTTCCACCCTGCTTATCCTACACCTTCCAGCGGGTCTGCGCCTACGCGACAGCAGTTCACTGAGGCCGCCGGTCGGAGCGGCTCGGCATTGTTTCTGAGCTCCTCCCCGGTGGTGGAGTTGCCTGAGCTCCCTCCCAATCGGGTTCGGGCGCGACCGCGTGCCAGTGACATAATTATTCCAATGAAAAATCAGTATTTTCTGATTCTGGTGCTGCTGGCGCCCGCCGCGGCGCAGTCGCCGTTGCCCGGAACCCAGCCCCTGACCACGCCAATGCCGGACCGGACCACGATCGAGTTCTTCGACGGTCCTCACACGATTCACGGTGAGGAACCTTCGCATTCCTGAGAAAACATTTGCAATGGCCGCAATAGCCGGAGGCCTGTGGCTCAACACCGCACGTCTCAGCTCAGTCCCAATTCTTCACCTGCGGCCAGATTTCACTCAAGGGCCGTTTCAGGCCGCGGCAATAGAAGACGTCGAAGTGCTCGTACGGCATGGAGTAGCGGTGATAAACCCTGGCGACCTTCTGGACGCTGGCGAAACGCGATTCGAGGTCTTGCTGGCGTCCAGCCATCACGAGGACACTTTCGCCGGTGTAGCCGCGCGGTCCCCAGAGGAAGTAGCTTTGATGCCCGCTAATGGCGGCCGGCAAGCCATATTTGGGACCGAATAGGTCGATCGCGCCGGCCTGCCCGTAGTTCTGTCCGAAGATAGCGGTGTTGGCGCGCACGTCCGGCGGCAGGCTATTGTACGCGCCGGCAACCGTCGCCGCCATCTCTTCCCAACCGAACTGGTCGGCGAACAACTGCGGCAGCGGTCCGAGCCGGTGGTTTTCGACGCGCGGCTGCTGCAGGTGTGTGGCCGCCGCGTAGCGGATGTAGGTTTCGGGCGGCAGCAGCGGAATCAGCGTCGGCGCCAGCACGGCACCCATCAGCACCATCAGCGTCACATAGACCGGCTTGATCCACTGCGCGCGGACTGGTGCCAGCCACCTTTCCCACGCCACACTGCCGGCCGCGAACAGCAGCGGGTACGCGGGGAACAGGTAGTATATGCGAGGGCTGAGTAACATAATGACGGCTGCCGTCACAGCCCAGGCCCAGCCGAGCACGCGAAACCGCCGCCCTTCATTGTCAAAGAACAGATACCACAAGCCTGCCAGCCAGATCGGCAGGCTCAAAGGCAGCATCGCCAGGATCTCCTCGCCGAAAAACGTAACCGGGGAGAGCCTCACATCCCGGCCGCTGCGGCGAATATTGGCCTGTAGCTCCAGGAAGGGAAAGTGGTTTTGGATGTTCCACAGGAGGTTGGGCAGGAAGAGGAGAAAAGCGATCGCGCCCCCGGCCCAGAACCACGGCGAGCGCAGCCACCGGCGCTCGCGCGTCAGCACCAGCCCTGCCACGAGGGCACAGCCGAAGATCAGCATCGAGTGCTTGTTCTCCAGCCCGATACCCGCCACCACGCCGAACCACAGCCAGAGCTTAGCGTTTCCAGTCCGGATGATCCGCAGCACCAGGTACGCGCAGCCCATCCAGAACAACGGCTCGAAAGCATTCATCGAAAGGAAGTGATCCAGCGCCAGAATGCCTGGCGCTAACACCCAACACAATGCCGCCAAGCCCTGTGCAAACCGCCTGCCGCCCAGTTCGCGCGCGATCATGCCCGTAAGCACTGCGGCGCCCGCGCCGGCCAGGGCTGCCGGAAACCGGATAGCCGATAGCGAATCACCCAACACCGCCCGGGTGATCCTTGCGATTGCCGCGATCAGTGGCGGTTGGTCCACATAGCCCCAGGCGAGGTGCCGGGCACACGCGAGGTAGTACAGTTCATCGACGAAGTAGCCGTAGTGCCGTCCGGCATACAGGTGCAGCGCGAGTTTGGCTGCCGCGATGAGCGCCACCGCCAATCCCGCACCCAGCAACCACGGCTTGCCGGTCTTTTCGGTTTGGAGATTGTCCGCCAGACCTTCCATTTTAGACCCCCACGTCCTAACCACCTGTCGATCGCTACCAGCCGGCACACCCGACCTCCAGGTTCGGCGGGGGCAGGATGCGAGCGTGTAACCATACAATTCTGTGTTGACAGCTCTACGCACGGTGGAGGTACGATGGGGGACAAAGAGAGATTAGTCGTTGGCTTCGAGGGTTTGGCCCCAATTCGGCCCTTGATATTTCGGAAATCCGCGTTTCCCGTTGCCTCGCGCCGTGTGTGGGCTTTGGCTCCGGAGCCGTGACTCGAAAGGGAGTACGCGGCCATGAAATTCCGCCGTATCGCAATAGCCTTGTCGCTTCTTGCTTCCGGATTGTTTGCCCAGGAGAACCGTGGAACATTTTCCGGCATCATCAGCGATCCGTCCGGTTCACCCATCCCAAAAGCCAAAGTAACCGCCACTGAAACCCGCACGGGAACCAAGACCACCGCCGTCTCCGAAGACACCGGCCAGTACACGATTCCGCTCCTGCTTCCCGGCCAATATGACATTGCCGTCGAGGCGCCGGGCTTTCAACAGGAAGTCCGCAAGGGGATCACGTTGAGCGCCGGCGAGCATCCCGTTGTGAATGTCAAGCTGAGTATCGGAGAAGTAACACAAGCGGTGACCGTAAACGAAGACGTTGCGCCGCTGGTGACCGCGAGTCCTACCGTGGGACAGACCATCACCACCTCGGAAGTAGAAGATTTTCCGATCAACGGACGGACGCCGATGATGTTGGGGAACCTGGCGTTCGGCGCCATCTCGACTTACGAGCCCGGCCCCGTGCGGCCGTTCGACAACGGCGCGCCCAACGAAATCAGTCTGGGAGGAGCTCCGTCGGGGACCAACGAATCGCTGCTCAATGGCGCCCCGAACGCCGGGTTCAACAACCAGATGGCATACAGCCCGATGCAGGACTCCGTCATCGAAGTGCGCACCACCGCCTTCGAAGCCGACGCCAGCTACGGCCACACGATCGGCGGCACCATCGACTTGATCACCAAGGGCGGCACCAACGGCTTTCATGGCTCGGCCTACGATTTCAACCAGACTTCCGCATTCGACGCCAATTCTTTCTTCAATAATGCCAACCGGGTGGCCCGTCCGCCCTACCACCAGAACCAATATGGCATCACGGCGGGCGGCCCGGTTTATGTGCCGAAGGTCTTCAATGGTAAGAACAAGGTGTTTTGGTTTTTCGGTTGGGAAGGAATGAGAGACTCCGACCCGGCCAACTCCCCGCTCGAAACCGGCAACCCCGTCAACCTTGCAACCGTCCCCACGCCGGCGGAACGCAACGGGGACTTTTCGGCCCTGCTGGGCCTCGGTTCGGGTGCCGCGACCATCTATAACCCCTATAGCGGGACGCTTTCCGGCACAACGATCACGCGCACGCCTTTTCCCAATAACCAGATCCCCTCCAGCATGATCAATCCGGTTGCGCAATCGTTCCTGCAGTTTTTCCCCCAGCCCGACAACCCGAACGCGAAACCTAACGGCTTCCAGAACTACATCGTGGATGCCATCGATTTCGACGGTTACGACAATGAACTGGGCCGCCTGGACTTCAATCTGAGCGATCGGAACAAACTGTCGTTCAACGTGCGCCACAACTACCGTGCCCAGAACAAGAACAATTACTTCGGCAATGTTTCCACCGGCAATTACCTGTACCGAATCAACCAGGGCACCGGGCTTGATGATGTTTTCACCATTTCGCCGACTCTATTTACCGACGTTCGTCTGGATTGGTCACGGTATATGGAGATTCATGCGTCGCCCAACGACGGATTTAACATCGCCACGCTCGGCTTCCCCGCGTCGCTGGCCAGCAGCGTCGAGACATCGCAATTGCCTTACATCACCTTTTACAGCACCAGCGTGACGGCGGGCAGCGAACAGAGTTTCCAAAACCTGGGTTACAACGGCGACGGCCCGAACACTTACGATGCCTACCAGGCGTTCGGCGACCTGGTTAAGATCCATGGGAACCATACGATCAAAGCCGGAATCGACTCGCGGAAATACATCTGGAGCGCCTACAGCGCGGTTACACCGGCGGGTTCCTACACTTTCGGCAGTTCGTCGGCCGCCAGCAACTGGACCAACGCAACTAACCTGGTGGCGCCTACGGTTCCCGGCCAGGACTTCGCGGCTTTCCTGCTCGGACTGCCTTCCAGCGGTTCGCTTACCTATAACGCGCACGGCACCACGCATTCCTTTTACTTCGCCGGTTTTGTCCAGGACGACTGGCATGCCCGGCCCAACCTGACGCTCAATCTCGGTTTGCGCTTCGAGCACGAAACTCCTTCGCTGGAGCTGAACAACCGGACGGTGGATGGATTCAATCCGGCATTGCCGAACTCGGTTTCCGGTCCGGCGGAAGCGGCCTTTGCCGCGGCGCTGGCCTCGGGCGCCTACAACGGCACTCCCGTGGCCGGTATTCCGGCAGGGAGTTTCGGTCTGGGCGGCCTGACGTTCCTGAGCCCCTCCAATCGCAACATCTATAACGTAAATTCCCACGTCTTCAGCCCGCGCATCGGTTTTGCGTGGACGCCCACGAAATTTGGAGGAAAGACGGTCATTCGCGGCGGATTTGCCGAGTTCGCAGCTCCCATCGAAGTCATCGGCAACGGCTCCATCGGCAGCAGCTACTCCGCGCTGAGCTTACAGCAGGAGGGTTTCAGCCAGACCACCAACATGGCCGCCAGCGGTACCGGTTCCACCGCGTTCCTGACGCCGGGCGTGATGCTCTCCAATCCGTTCCCGAGCGGAATTCTGCTTCCCACTGGTTCCTCATTGGGCCCCAGCACGTTCCTCGGCCAGCAAATCCAGTATTTCAATCCGAGCGTTCACAATCCCTATTCCCTCCGCTGGAATTTCGGAGTACAGGAACAATTGCCGTTCAAGATGGTCCTGGAAGTTGCCTATATAGGCAGCCATTCCGTAGCCCTGCCGATCAGCCAGGTGCAACTCGATTACCTTCCGCGACAATACGAGAGTACTTCGCCGGTTTACGACGCCGCCACCGTCACCAGGCTTACCTCCACGGTTACTAATCCGATGGCCGGTCTGCAGCCGAACAGCTCGACCCTGAATGCGGCCAAGGTTTCGGTTGCCCAGTTGCTCTCGCCGTTTCCGCAGTATCCAGTGGGAGCCGGCACCTCCAATGGCATTCTGGAGGATTTCGTTCAGGCCGGCGAGTCGTACTACAACAGCCTCAACGTCCGCTTGCAGAAGGTGATGACCAACGGCCTGACCCTGCTCAATAATTTCGTCTACAACAACATGATGGAACGCATGAGCTATCTCAACGATTCCGACCCTGCTCCGGAGAAGCGTATCTCGCTCGATTCGCGCCCGTTGCGCGAGGTGTTTTTCGCAATCTATCAATTGCCGATCGGGCGCGGGCGCGCCGTCAATCCGCAGAACCGTGTGGTGAACGCCCTGGTGGGCAATTGGGTGGTCACTCCGTCGATTACCTTGCAATCCGGCCCGGCGATTTTGTGGAACAATGCCAACGGCTACGTTTACTTTGGCGGCCCGCTCAACCTCAATACCAACCAGCCTAACGGGACCGCGTTCAATACCGCGCTGTTCAACACCGTAAGCAGCCAGCAACTCCAGGCTGGAGACTATATCCGCACCTTCAGCACGATGTTCGGCGACCTGCGCCGCGCTCCTACCGAGGAACTGGACGCGGATCTGGTGAAACGGTTCAACGTGACCGAGTCCAAGTACCTTGAGCTGCGCATCGAGGCCTATAACGTGACCAACCATGTCACCTTCGGCGCTCCGAACATCACGCCGACCAGCACATCGTTTGGCGAGATCGCGTCCCAGGCCAACACACCCCGCCGCATCCAAACGGGTCTGCGCCTGGTCTGGTAAGGGTTCACTGCCAGAAGATTTAATAACCAGATGCCGGCAGCCGCGTTTGCGCAACCTTCTGCTCCGTTCGGGCGATCAGCCGCGACCACAGGGAGTCCGGATCGGAATCGAAAACCAGCCGGGCGTTGCCATCGAAAATAAACCATGCCCCCAGTTTCATTTCGGTTTGCAGTTGTCCGGGGCCCCAGCCGCAATAGCCCGCGTACGTGCGGAACTCAGTGGGGCCCGTGCCCGCGGCCAAGGTCCTTTCCAGGAGGGTCAGGGTGCCAACCAGATAAATGTCGCCCACCACAAGCCGTGCCTCCTCCGGCTTGTTCCTTGCGCGAAGCAGCGCCAGCACGGTAGACGCGTCGACCGGTCCCCCCAAGTACACCGGGTCCTTGCGGTTGACCGCAGATTTAAGCTGGTCCAACGCGCGCGAGATCGGCACCGTAGTCCGGTGATTGATCATGAGACCAACAGCGCCGTTTTCATCGACCTGCACCAACAGAATCACTGCCTTCGCGAAATTCGCGTCCGGACACTCACGGGGTGCCACCAGCATCTTTCCTACGCCCAAATCCCCAAGGCGCATGGATTGACCCACAACCGACAACGGCAGGCACAACACCGAAGCGATGATCGACAGAGGGAGTGCGCACTGTAGCCTCATGAGACCGATTGTCCACCTTTTGTCCTGCTGGTGCGACAGGAACTGCAAAAAGCTCAGGCCGCGCGCCATCACGCGTGCTCCAAACCCGCCGTGACCATACTTACGGAACTGACGCGAGCGGCCACGTGTGGCGTTGTCCTATCGTTTTGACAGAACGCTCGGATTGGTTTTGGAACCGGCCTGAACGCCCTCGCTAATATCTTCGGACGATGACCCGCACTCCCGCAGCATGGTACGTAGTTGTCGATAGTCGATCGCCCGGACGTGCCCGTCCACGTATTCATTCACTTCCAAATGCAGATGACGTCCGTGCCCGGGTTGTGAGGCGTTCAATCCGGTGTGTCCAACGTTGCCAATTATTTGACCGGCTGCAACAATTTCCCCCGCGAATACCTGCACCGTACTCATGTGGCAGTAACGGTAGAAACGTTCGTGCCCGGCGTCGAACACGATTACCGAGTTGCCACCCTTCCGCGAGGTAGTCGAGAAGAGGTTGTCCTGGCTCCAGTCCCGGTCAGCCAGAACCACCACGCCTCGGCAAACTGAGCGCACCGCAGCGCCCTCGGCCGCGAACAAGTCAATAGCATACCGATGGCTCCGGCGCCCTCCGGCTAATGCCGAGTAGATTACCGGGACCACCGATCGCTCCCGGCCCGTCGGGTTCGACCGTGGCCAGGCCTCATCCAGCAGACGCACAAAGCGTGCTTTGCGCTCGGGAGACAACATATTAGTGATTTGCCCGATAATGCGCCGTTCGGGATCGGCGCTGCTCCGTTCCACCGGAAAACCCGTCAAAAATCCGTCATGGTAATAAATCGCGGAGACCAGGTACGGGCTGATTAGGAGGTTTCCCGTATTCAGGTCGTCGAGGATCTGCCTTGCCTTGGCGACCTCGTCCGCTACCCGCGCCTCAATCTCCGGCGTGGGCTGCACGTCCTGGCTCAAGGGACGCGAGGCGGGATGGTGACGATTCGTTCGGTGCGCCTCGGCTGGTTGAGAGAAGCAGGCCGCAGCCAGTAGGAAGACTGCTAGATTGACAATAGGACCTGAAATCGCTGCGCGTCTGCGTTCCGCGCCGGGGAACCCGGCGCTTGCCTGGGAAAGTGAACAAACCGTTCCAGGGCGCGACTGAACACACGGTTCGAGCACGCCAACTAACCTGCTCCATTTTAGCCTGTTCTGTAACTGATTGCAGCGACCCGCGCTATCTCGACTATTTATCCTCACCGTACGGAAGCGCGCAAAACGGGTGGTGTTACCACCGATATAACGTAGCGCCCCAGGTCCAGCCGGCGCCAATGGCCGCGAACAGGAGCAGATCGTTCTTGTGAATGAGACCGCGGCGGTTCACTTGATCCAACAGCAGCGGGACCGTGGCGCCGGCGGTGTTCGCGTACAACTCCAGGTTGGTCTGCATTCGGGAATAAGGGACGTTGAGGATCTCGGCAGTGCGCTTGAGCACGTGAGCAGAGGCCTGGTGCGGAATGATCATCGAAACATCCTCGAGTCCCAGCCGGTTCACGCAGAGAATCTGCTGGATACACTCGGGCAGTGCGGTTGTGGCTTTCTCGTAAACGGCCTTGCCGTTCATCGTGAAATAGCCGTCCCCCTGGAAGATGGTGAAATGATCCATTCCCTCGCCATCAGCAAAGAGAATACTGGAGAACAGCCCGTTCTCCCGAGCGCTCCTCTCCAGGATCACGGCGCCGCTGCCATCGCCGAAGAACACGCAGTGGCGGTGGTTCCAATCCGTCACTTTGGAGAACGTGTCGGCCCCGATGACCAGCGCATGGTCGTATACGCCATTCTGAATAAATTGGCCCGCGATCGTAACTCCATAGAGAAATCCGGAACACACCGCGGCCACATCGAACGCGGGGCATCCATTCCGAATTCCCATCTTGGCCTGCGCCATGCATGCGGATGAGGGCACTTTGCGGTCGGCTGTCGACGTGGCCAGGACAATGAGGTCAATTTCGTCCGGTTCCAAGCCCGCCGAAGCGATCGCGTCCAGTCCGGCACGGGCAGCTAGATCCGATGTGTATTCCTCCGTGTCCGCCACGCGTCGCTGGCGAATTCCCAGGGTATCCACGATCCACTCCTGCGAGGTTGGAAGGTCCTTGATGATTTCTTCGTTTGTTAGAATCTTGGCCGGAACATACGAGCCCGTCGATTTGATAGAGACACTATCAAATCGGCTGTTTCGGATTGTCATGGCGCCACCTTGCAGCAACCGGGGCTGCCGTTCTAAACGAGAATTCGTTCGACTAGAGCCGCGGTCTCCAGCGCTTCTTCCACGGCGGAGATTTCCAACTCGGTCTTGTTGGCGGCTCTGAGGATGTCACGATACTCGATGGGCAGGGCGCCACCATCCGGATAGGTCCACTCAGGTAGACTTCGGGTGTAATCCACAACGGTCCAGCGGTTGTGGCGACCGTGCTCTGCATAAACTTCATCGATCAGCTCTTGTTCCTCGCGAGACAGTTCGGTGTTTCCGGGATCGCCCAGCAAACGAACTTCGTAGTTGTCCGGATGAGAGATAAACTTTTGCCAGATCGGGAAAAGATTCGGCGGCGGTTCGTCCCGGATTAGATCGTAGATCCGGCTGACAACCGGACCGATATCCATGGAGACGTAGCGATCCGTGGTGATCGATCGCCCCCAGCGAATGAGCGCCTCGCGATCGGCCAGGTACAGAAGCTTGATGAGCTTGATATAGCTCATGCCTCCGCCGCGAAGCGTCAAAAACCGCGCGGCAGCCTGGGTCGCCTTGACCTCGTTGAAGAGCTGCATCATAGGGTCACCTGGCTATTAAGGACTAGTTTATCCGAATCAGGCTTGAAGGGACCCCACAAATGAGTGCGGGTTGTTGTCACGCGCGAGTGGGTAGTGTTAGAAAATACAATTGAGCGCCAATTGTCAGCGAGTTATGAGACCAGCCGTCATCGTCAGCGGGGGATGTCAGGGCATCGGCCTCGCCGTTTGCCGGCGAGTCCTTCCCGATTGGGAAGTCATCATCATCGACGTTCAGCAAGGTTCGGATATTGCCGCCGGCCTGGAGAGACAGACGGGAGGAAGAGTTGTCGCTTACAGAGCCGACATCAGCCATGAAAACGTCGTACGGGAGATCTTCTCCCGCCTTGCTACGGACATTTCGCAACCTGTCACAGGGCTGGTAAACTCTGCGGGGATCTATTCCGAAGCCGCGCCGGGGCACGGGAGCGAAGAAGAGGAGCTTCGGCTTTTCCGGGTGAACGTGCTCGGCGCCCAGCACTTGGTTAACGCTGTTGTCCCGCTGATGATGAAGGCCGGCTCCGGGAGCATCGTCACGCTGGCATCCCTGGCGGGCCGGGCGGGTGCAGATGCCGCTGCCGAGGCCTACACGGGTTCGAAGGCCGATCTCATTGGCCGTAGCAAGCAGTGGGCGAAGGTCTACGGACCCTGTGGGATCCGGTCAAATGTGGTTGCTCCCGGGCCAGTGAATACGGGGATGATCCGAAGCTGGACGCCCGCTATGCGGCACACATTTATCGAGAAGACTCCGCTTCGCCGGATTGCCGAACCCGAAGACATCGCCGAGGCGGTGTGGTTTTTCCTGAGCGACCATAGCCGCCACGTCACCGGCGTATGCCTCGATGTAAATGGCGGCTACTACATCGCCCCGTAGCACCTGGGTCGGATGCGCCGCCTCTGATATTCGCCTTGCGATCTCGCCCGCAAGCTAACTATGCTCGGGTTGCTTCCCGGTTTTTATCAGCGCCGCCGCGCTCACAGCACTGAGGAGCGCCAGGCCCGCCGCCACCCACAACACCGTCCTATAGCCGGCGACAAATGCTTCCCTGATGGCCTGCCGTGCGCGCGGGTCCTCTGTTTCGGCGGCGGCCAGATTGGATCGCTGGGCATCGATCTGTGCACGCATCTCCGGCGCAAGGGCGAGACTGTCCAGCCGTGGGTCCAGCGCAACCTGGAAAACCAAATTCAGTAACGCTCCGAAAACCGCCACCGCCAGCAAACTGGCGGTGCGCGAGACTGCATTATTGATTCCCGAAGCTGTTCCCACGTAGCGTTGCTCAACCGCGTTCATCACCGTGGTAGTCAGCGGGGCGACGCTGATCGCCATCCCGAACCCCAGCACCAGAGTGGCGGGGAACAATGTAGTCCAGTACGAACCGCCAATGCCGGGCCTCGCAAACAGCCCGAATCCGGCGGCCGCGACCAGGGGACCGACGACCAGCGGGGCCCTGGCGCCGTATCGATCGAGAAGCCCGCCCGACCAGCGCGACAGCAAGAACATCAACAAAATGAGCGGTAGCAGGGCGCCCCCCGCTTCGGCCGGCGAGTAGCCTTGCACCTGGATCAAATTAAGCGGCAAAAAGAAAAGAACGCCGCTCAAGGCAGAGTAGAGAAAGAGAGTCAGCAGGTTGGCCCCAGTGAAATTCCTGGAGCGGAACAAGTGGAGCGGAACCATGGGCGACGGTGCGCGCGCTTCCCAATACAACAGCGCGATCAGGGCGATGGCGCCGGCTGCGCCCGCTGCCGGCGCCGATTCGATCAGAGCAAAGACGATGCCGCCAAAGCCGAGCGCGGCCAACAGGCCGCCCAGCCAGTCGAGTTGCGGGTTCTGAATCGCAGCTCGGCTTTCCGGGACTTTCCATAGAGCCAGTAACAGAACGACAAGCCCCAGCGGAAGATTGATGAAAAACACCGACCTCCACGAACCGTGCTCGACGAACCATCCACCCAGTACAGGACCGATGGCGGCCGTGATTGACGTAAAGCCAGACCACGTCCCGATGGCGCGGCCGCGCTGCTCCTCGGAAAAATTGACGCTGATTAGAGCCAGGCTACCGGGCACGAGGAGGGCCCCGCCTATTCCCTGGAGAGCCCTGACGAAAATAAGCTGCCGCACATTGAGGGCAAGTCCGCAGCAGACCGATGCCAGGGTGAAGAGCACAACGCCGGCGGCGAAGATCTTGCGGCGCCCATACAGGTCTCCCAACGATCCACCGATCAGAAGGAGCGCAGCCAGGAAAAGTCCGTACGATTCGACAACCCATTGGACGTCCGCCAGCGTTGCATGCAGTGCGGATTGCAGGGCCGGCAGCGCCACGTTCACGATGGTTCCGTCAATGAACGTCATGCCCGAACCGAGAATCGTCGCCGCTAGAATCCAGGGACCGTTGGTTGCAGCCGGCCGCTCGCACCGGCGGGAGAGAATCACGGCTTCGTCGCAAGGAGGTCTGGCGATACTGGCCATAGTCCATTCTCCACCGGCAACGGCGGTGCTGCGAGCGCAGCGGTCGGGAAGGGCCGCTTGGTATAATCGTTGCGCTGCTTCGGTGTTTGGCGAGGTTGCCCCCCATGGCTCAAGAGCATTCCCCGGCGCTGTCATCCACTTCGGATTCCGGCTCCGGTAATGCCGCTTCGGCCTCTCCGGTGGAGATACGCGAAGAACTGGCGCGTATTCTCAGCAGCCAGGAATTCCGCTCCAGCCATCGCAGCAAGGAATTCCTCACATACGTAGTGGAAAATACATTGGCCGGCCACGGCGACATGCTGAAGGAGCGCACCATCGGCATCGACGTATATGGCCGCCCCGCGTCGTACGATCCGTCGGATGACGCCACGGTGCGGGTAAAAGCCGGCGAGGTGCGCAAGCGGCTCGATCGTTATTACGTTTCCGAAGGACGTGCGGACCGGCTACGGATTGAGCTGCCCGCCGGAACCTACACGCCGGTGTTTCGCCTGCTGGGCGCGCCGGAGCCGGCGGCGCAGCCCGTAACGGTTGCCCCCGTGCCTGTACACGCGCACTCGCGACGCCGATGGGTATATGCGGGTGCGGGCGCGATGATTCTTGCCGGGGCAATCGTGCTGCTGGCGGTTCGGCCGCATCGCGCCGAAACGGCGGTCGATCGCTTCTGGCGGCCCGTGTTTGAAGGTTCGGCGCCGGTGCTGCTCACGGCGGCGTATGTTCCGGTCTATAACCTGAACCAGCCGCCCGGCGCGCACCAGCCGCCAAAGGCCGATCAGTTCGTGCTGCTCAACGATCAGTTTGTGGGCGGCGGCGACCTGGTGGCGACGGCCCGCATTGTCGCCATGCTCACCCGCACCGGCCATCCGTGGCAGGTGAAGATCGGCAGCGACGTCAGCTTCGCCGACCTGCGCAGTTCGCCCACCGTGCTGATCGGGTATTCGTACACAAAATGGAAGCAGATCAGCCGCGAGATGCGCTATTTCATCGATGCGGACCGCTGGCCGCGCATGGTGACGGACAACGGCAAGCCCACCGCCTGGGCGCTGCCGGATCTGCCCGCCGATCGCCGTACGGATGAAGACTACGCTATTGTCTCGCGCGTCTTTCATCCGGAAACGCGCGCCATGCTGGTGGAGATATCCGGAATCACGCAATATGGCACCAGTGCCGGCGCCGAATTGGTGACGCAGGCGGACCTGTTGGCGGAAGCGCTTAAGAACGCGCCGGCCGGGTGGCAAAGCAAGAACCTGCAGTTGGTGGTGCACGTGCGGGTGATTGCGGGAACGCCGGCATCGCCCACGGTGGTGGCCAGCTACTTCTGGTGACGGGTGCTGGCGCATCCTTGACGGCCGATCTGGCATCCTGAAAGCGTGGCCGAGCGATCCAAGCGTCTGCCGGAAAACGTCGAGGGGTCGTTTTTTGTCGACTCCACCTGCATCGACTGCGATACCTGCCGGCAAATCGCTCCCGCGACTTTTGGCGAAGCCGGCGATTTTTCGTTCGTGCAGCTCCAGCCGCAATCGCCGGAAGAGGAGCGCGCGGCGTACCGGGCGCTGGTGGCGTGTCCCACCGCGTCCATCGGCGCCGCGGAGAAGTCCGGCGTGGCGGCGGCGGTGCGCGAATTTCCGCTGCAACTGGAGCCGCGCCTGTTTTACTGCGGCTTCAATTCGCGCAAATCCTTCGGCGGCAACAGTTACTTTCTCCAGCACCGCGACGGCAACTGGCTCATCGATGCGCCGCGCTTCGTGGAGCACCTGGCGCGGCAGTTGGAAGAGAAAGGCGGAGTGCGCTACATCTTCCTGACGCACCGCGACGATGTAGCCGATGCGGACAAATACGCGGCGCGGTTCGGCGCCGAGCGCATTATCCACCGGCTGGAGTTGGCGGCGCAGCCCGAGGCGGAGCGGGTGCTCGAGGGCTTCGAGCCCATCCAACTGGCGCCCGGTTTTCTGGCCATTCCCACGCCGGGACACACCCGCGGCCATTCAGTTCTGTTGGCGGAGGATCGCTTTCTATTCAGCGGCGACCACATCTGGTGGAGCCGCCATCGGCGGCGGCTCAACGCTTCGCGCGATGTCTGCTGGTATTCCTGGCGGGAGCAGGTGGCGTCGGTGCGGCGGCTGGAGCACTACTCGTTCGAGTGGGTGCTGCCCGGCCACGGCGAGCGCGTGCATTTTCCGCGCGAGGAAATGAGCCGGCAGATGGCGCGGCTGGCCGCGGCGGTGGCGGCGTAGCGGGCAGGTCGATTATTCCCCGTTCATCCGCTCCAGTTGTTGCACCAGAAAGCCAACATCGCTGAAAGGCTCGCCGCCGTTTCTCGCCCAATACACGCGCCCCAGCTTATCGATCAGGATGGTGGAGTGCAGCTCCATCTCTTCGAAATCGTCATACGAGTGGAAGCGGCGGGCATTGGCGTATGCGTTATCGGACAAGAGCCGCACCGGCAGATCGCCGAAGCTCTTCAGCCCCGCGGAATTGGTTTCCGGCGGTGCGCTGCTTACGGCGAGCACCGCCGTGTTAAGACGTTCCCAGTCAGCCTTCTTCTCGCCGATCGAATGCAACTGCCGCATGCAGTGCGGGCACTCGGAGCCCAGGTAAAACACCAGGATCACGTTCTTGCCTTTGTATTCCTCCAGCGTGACGCGCTTGCCGGAGGACTCGCGCACCTCCAGCGTTGGCGCGGCGT